>Ga0182745_1002649_pt1 | contig 15851 bp, 15 predicted proteins | sample eDN3rd30CKraftBY_FD_128523 | JGI IMG/M metagenome (GOLD analysis project Ga0182745, IMG submission 128523) | Enriched backyard soil microbial communities from Emeryville, California, USA - eDNA 3rd pass 30_C Kraft BY (version 2) (version 2) | ecosystem: Environmental > Terrestrial > Soil >...
ATGTCCCTCCAGGGCGGGCAGCAGCGCGTCCGCCGCGGGCGCGCCCAGCTGGTAGAGGGCGAAGGAGCTCTCCACGTAGAAGGACTTGCCCTTGCGCTCCTTGGTCAGCATCCGCACCAGCGCGGGCGCCGCGCGGGCGTCGCCGATGTTGCCCAGCGCCTCGATGGCCTTCTTGTTGAGGAAGGGCTCCACGTTTTCATCCGTGGCCAGCGCGATGAGCGGCTCCACCGCCTCGTTCGCCTTCAGCGCGCCCAGCACCTGCATGGCCTCGATGCGCGAGTAGTTGTCCCTCGCCCGCAGCAGCGGAAGCAGCGCCGGAATCGCGCGGCGGTCGCCAATGACCCCCAGCGTCGCGACGATGGCCTTGTTGGCGAGCTGCGAGGACATGTCACCCGCGGCCGGGTCCAGCGCCGCCGTCAGCGGCTCCACCGACGAGGCGTGCCGCAGGTCCCCCAGGGCGCGGGCCAGCGCTGCCCGGACCTCCGGCTTGCGCTCGGCGCCCAGGCGCTCATGGAGCATGGGCAGGAAGCGCTCGTCCATCTTCCCGGAGGAGCGCATGGCCTCCACCATGCGGATGCGGTCCTCGACCCTCCGGCTCTGCTGGAGGTTGGAGGACCAGTACTCCGGGGTCGCCGGGTCCCCCTTGCACCCGGCAAGCATCAGGAACGAGAGCGCAACACACAACGCGGTCAGGGAGCGGGCCATGCGGTCTCCATTGCGCCTGCGAGGTTGTCCTGTCTTCCGTGTAAACCTCACGCGAGGAAGGAAGCAAACCGCTCCCGGCACCTGGGATACGCTGGTCAACGACATGTCCGATGGAAATCAAAAGACGGTGCGCCCGAGCCACGTCCGCCGGACGTACATCCTGGACCGGCCGTTCCAGCTCAAATACATCCTGCTGCTGGCAGGGATTGGCGCTGGCTCCATCTTCGTCTTCGGGCTGTTGGCGCACCGCGTCCACGTGTGGTCCGTGGCGTCGGGCGTGGACGGTGGCGCGACGCTGCTGTGGCTGACGGTGCTGGGCGCGCTGGGCACGGCGGTGGCGCTGGGGCTCTTCGGCCTCGTCTTCACGCACCGGGTGGCCGGGCCCGTCCACGTCATGAGCCTCTACGTGGCGGCGCTGGCGGCCGGGCGCTATCCCCGGCTGCGGCCGCTGCGGCGCGGGGACGAGCTCAAGCTATTCTTCGACCGCTTCACCGAGGCGGTGACGCGCATCCGGGAGCGCGAGGCGGACGAGGCCTACGCGCTGGAGAGCGCGCTGGAAGCCCTCAGGCCGGTGGCCATCACGCCCGAGGCCCTGGAGGCGCTGGGCACCCTGAGCGCCCTGCACACGCGCAAGCGTCAGGCGGTGGACACTCCCACCGGGAGCACCTTCAAGTCCGTGGCCTGAGTCGCCCGGCGCAGGAGAAGCGCAACACCATGAGCAGACCTCGCATCGTTTTCATGGGCACCCCCGAGTTCGCGGTGGCGTCGCTGGCCGCCTGCTTCGAGCTGGGAGACGTGGTGGCCGTCGTCACCCAGCCCGACAAGCCGAAGGGCCGCGGCAACACGGTGACGCCGCCGCCCGTGAAGGAGCTGGCCCTGTCGCGCGGCGTGCCCGTGCTCCAGCCCACCAAGCTGCGCACGCCGCCGCTCTCCGAGACGCTGCGCCAGTACGCGCCCGACGTCTGCGTGGTGACGGCCTACGGCCGCATCCTCCCCAAGGACTTGCTGGAGCTCCCCGCGAAGGGCTGCGTCAACGTGCACGCCTCGCTGCTGCCGCGCTTCCGGGGCGCTGCGCCCATCCAGTGGGCCATCGCCCACGGGGACACGGAGACGGGCGTGTCGCTGATGGTGATGGACGAAGGGCTGGACACCGGCCCGGTGCTGGCGATGAAGCGCATGCCCATTGCCCCGGACGAGACGAGCGCCACGTTGTATCCGAAGCTGGCGGCGCTGGGCGGCGAGGTGCTGCGCGAGTTCCTGCCGGCCTACCTGAGCGGGGAGCTGAAGCCGGTGCCGCAGCCTTCCGAGGGGATGGTGCTGGCCCCCATCATCGAGAAGGAGCAGGGCCGGCTGGACTTCACGAAGCCGGCGGTGGAGCTGGAGCGGCGCCTGCGGGCCTTCACCCCGTGGCCCGGGGCCTTCACGACGCTGGGCGGAAAGCTGCTGAAGGTCCACCGCGCGGAGGCCAGTGGTGGTAGTGGCACTCCCGGCACGGTGCTGGCGTCGGGGCCCGACGGCATCGAGGTGGCATGCGGCGAGGGCTCGCTGGTGCTGCTGGAACTCCAGCCTGAAGGGAAGCGGGTGATGCGGGCCGCGGACTTCCTGCTGGGGAACAAGCTGGCGCCGGGCAGCCAGCCCTTCGCCGTGGGCTGATGGGAGAACGGGTGATGGGCATGAGACTGCTGGTGTTGCATGGGCCCAACCTCAACCTGCTGGGCGTGCGGGATGGCGCGCCCGGGGGCCGGTTGGAGGACCTGGACGCCGCGATGCATGCGCGCGCGGACGCGTTGGGCGTGGAGCTGACGGTGGTGCAGTCCAACCACGAGGGCGACCTGCTCGACACGCTCGGCGCGGAGCTGGAGGCGCTGGACGGCATCATCATCAACCCGGCGGGCCTGTTCGGCTCCTACCCGCTCAAGGAAGGGCTGGAGGCCGCGGGGCTGCCCGCCATCGAGGTGCTGCTCAAGCCCCCGGCCCGCGAGTCCGTGGTGGGCGAGGCCTGCGTGCTCCAGATTCACGGTGGAGCGGGCTTCGAGCCCTACTTGCAGGCCCTGGAGACCTTCGGCAGCGGCGTCTTCACCGTGGCGAAGCCGGGCCCGAAGAATCCGCCCGGGCGCAAGAAGGGCGACACCGCGAAGGGCGCGAAGGTCACCCCCATCTCCCTGCTGAAGCGCACCGGCCGCAAGGACGGCGCCCCCGACACGGCGAAGTCCCTGGCGCGCGCGGCGAAGACGGCGGGCCCCGCGAAGACGCTGGGGCGCAAGCTGGCGCCCGTGGAGGACCTGCGCGCGGCCCGCCAGGCGAAGACGCTGGGGCGGGGTGGCCCGAGGGGGCTCACCCCGGCGGCGGACCTGCTCACGCGCGCCCTGGTGCGCCAGAAAATCTCCGACCGGCTCTCGGGAAGGCTGTCCGCCGCCGAGCTGGCCGCCTGGGCCCGCGCCCAGTACCAGGCGGTGCAGCGCGGCGCGCCCGCCGAGAACGGTCACCGTGGGCTGCTGGAGGAGAGCCTCCAGAGCCTCACCCTCTCCAACCTGCCCGCGACGCGGCTCTCGGACGAGCAGCTCGTGGACCTCTTGACCCGGCTCGACGAAGGATGAACGCCCGCGCACTCGCAATCCAGGTCCTCGCGCGCGTCCGCGCGACGGACGCCTACCTCAACGTCGTGCTGGACACGCAGCTGTCCGAGTCGCCGCCGAAGGACTCCCGCGACGCCGGGCTCGTCACCGAGCTGGCCTACGGCGCCACCCGGCGGCAGCTCGCGCTGGACTACGCCATCACCCGCTTCGCCGACCGGAAGCTGGACGCGCTGGAGGACAAGGTGCTGGCGGCGCTCCGCATTGGCGCCTACCAGCTGTTCCACACCCGCGTGCCCGCGCGCGCCGCGGTGGCGGAGACGGTGCAGGCGCTGAAGGAGGTGGGCCTCGCCCGCGCGGCTGGCTTCACCAACGCCATCCTCCGAAAGCTGGTGGACCTTCCCGGGCCGCCGCTGCCGCCCGCGTCGGACGTGGCGCACCACCTGTCGGTGCGGGAGAGCCACCCCCAGTGGCTGGTGGAGCGCTGGCTGCGCCAGTTCGGCCGCGAGCGCGCCGAGGCCATGCTGGTGGCGGACAACCAGGCCCCGCCGGTAGTGGTGCGCGCCAACACCGCGAAGGTGTCGCGCGACGCGCTGCTCGCCCAGCTCCAGGAGATGGGGGTGGACGCGAAGGCCACCGGGGTGTCGCCGGTGGGCATCACCCTGCCGCCCGTGGGCCGGGTGGAGGACGTGTACGGCTACGCGGAAGGGCTGTGGCAGGTGCAGGACGAGGCCGCGCAGCTCGTGGGCGTCTATGGGGCGATTCCGGAGACGGCGCGCGTGCTGGACGCGTGCGCCGCGCCGGGCGGCAAGGCCTGTCACGAGGCGCAGTCACACGACGTGGTGGCGGTGGACCTCCACGCGCACAAGCTGCGGAAGATTGAAGCGGAGGCCCGCCGCCTGGGCCTGGACTCGCGCCTGAAGGCCTACGCGCATGACGCCTCGGAGCCCTTCCCCGAGGCCTGGGGCGAGTTCCACGCCGTCGTGGTGGACGCGCCGTGCTCGGGGCTGGGCACGCTGCGCCGCCACCCGGAGCTGCGCTACCGCCGCAAGGAGGAGGACATCTCCCGGCTGGCCGCGCTCCAGCGCCGCATCCTGGAGAACTGCCAGGATGCGGTGCCGCCCGGGGGGCTGCTGGTGTACGCGGTGTGCACGCCGGAGCCCCAGGAGGGGCAGGACCAGGTGGAGATGTTCCTGCGCAGCCACCCGGAGTGGACGGCGGAGCCGCCCGTGCTGCCCGGCCTCAAGCTGCCGCTGACGCAGGCGTACCTGCGCACGCTGCCGGGGCCGGAGGGCTTCGACGGGTTCTTCGCCGCGCGCCTCCGGAAGCTCTACTGACGCTCGGGCTCCTCGGAGGGCGCCGGCAGGTTGGAGGCGTTCTTGAACGCCTCCAGCACCGCGGCGGAGGCGCGGTCCAGGTACTTGCCCTTGCGGATGAGCAGGCCAATGGGGCGCGACACGGGGCCCTCGGCGAAGGGCTTGGCCACCAGCGTGCCGCCCTTCACCTCGCCCATGGCCGTGGACACCGGGAGGATGGCCACGCCCAGGCCCATCTCCACCGCCCGCTTGATGGTCTCCACGTTGTCGATCTCCATCACCGGGTTGATGTCGATGTTCTTCTCGCGGAAGAGCCGGTCCAGCGCCTTGCGCGTGGGCGCCTCGCGGTCGAACGCGATGAAGGGCACGCCTGACAGCGCGGTGAGGCTCACCTTCTGCTTCGTGGCGAAGGGGTGGTTGGGGGCGCACACCGCCGTCAGCTTGTCGTCGCGGAAGGGGAGGATGTCCACGCCCGCGCGCGGCTGCGGGTAGGCGACGATGCCTATCTCCGCCGCGCCCAGGATGACGTCGTCGTACACCTGGTCGTTGCGCCGGTAGTTCAGGCGCATGTTCACCTTGGGGTGCGACTTGAGCAGCTGCTTCTGCACCGTGTTCAGCTCGTGCAGCCCCACCGAGTAGATGGTGGAGACCGTGGTGGTGCCGGCCACCTCGGCGGCCTGCTCACGGATTTCCTGCTCCACCTCGGAGAAGCGGGCGAGGATTTCCTTGCACCCACGAAACAGCCGCTCCCCGGCCGGCGTCGGCGTCACCTGGCGCGCGCTGCGCGACAGGAGCTTCTGCTCGTACCGGTTTTCCAGCGCGCGAATCTGCTGGCTCACGGCGGACTGGGTGACGTGATTGAGCTGAGCGGCGCGGGAGAATGAGCCTGTCTCGACCACGTCGCAGAACATCTTCAAGGATTCGAGCTGCATAAGGCCATCTCCTAACCTCAAACCCAATGATTAGGCCAGTGTTAATTAGAATGCCTTTCCTTCGCACGCAAACTACCTAACCCGTCCGAGGGCGTCTGGCCCTGTATCGGTCGACGGGAGGATTGCGGCCCGGCTCAGGAGTCCTCTGGGGATTCGGGTGGGGGGCGGGGGCGGAAGAGGACGAAGAGGGAGGCGGCCAGGGCCGTGAGCGCGCCGCCGCCGAGCGTCTGCGAGCGGCCGACCTCCCGCCTTGCCTCGGTCAGCAGCTGGCACTCGGGGCCGGTGAGGCCCTCGCAGTCCACGGCCGAGAAGCGGTTGCCCAGGCCCACGGCGAGCAGCGCCAGGCCGCCCAGGAGCAGGCCGCCGAGCAGGCCCGTCGCGGCGGAGCGCCCGAGGGAGGGCCGCCTGGGAGGGGAGGGCTCCGGGGGGGAGGGCATGCGGGCAGCTATAGCCGCGAGTGCGGGCGGGCTCAACGGGGGGCGGGGCGCGCGCGTATGCTGCCGGGCATGCGAATCCTCTACGGTGTCGTCGGCGAAGGCATGGGCCATGCGACGCGCTCCCGCGTCCTCCTCGAGGAGCTCACGAAGGAGCACGAGGTCCATATCGTCGTCTCCGGCCGGGCCCAGGACTACCTCGCCAGGCGCTTCCAGAACGTGCACGGCATCTGGGGGCTGACGCTCGCGTACGAGGGCAACTCGGTGAAGAAGTGGCAGACGGTGCTCCAGAACCTCACGGGCGCCGTGAAGGGCTGGCCGCAGAACATCCGCCAGTATTTCGAGCTGGTGGACGACTTCCGCCCGGACGTGGTGGTGAGCGACTTCGAGTCGTTCAGCTACATGTTCGCCAGGACGCACCGGCTGCCTGTCATCAGCGTGGACAACATGCAGGTCATCAACCGGTGCCAGCACGAGCCGGCGCTGCTGGCGGGCTACGAGGACAGCTTCGAGACCTCGCGCGCCATCGTGAAGGCGAAGCTGCCCGGGGCCTTCCACTACCTCGTCACGACCTTCTTCTACCCGCCGGTGCGCAAGCGCCGCACCACGCTGGCCCCGTCGATTCTCCGCCCCGAAATCCTGGCGGCGAAGTCCGAGCCGGGCGAGCACCTGCTCGTGTATCAGACGGCGACCACCAACACGGCGCTGCCGGACATCCTCAAGGCCGCGGGCATTCCCTGCCGCGTGTACGGCCTGCGCAGGGACCTCACCGAGGACCTGGTGGACGGCAACCTCACGTATCGGCCCTTCAGCGAGCAGGGCTTCATCGACGACCTGCGCACCGCCCGGGGCGTGGTGGCCAGCGGCGGCTACACGCTGATGAGCGAGGCCGTGTACCTGCGAAAGCCGGTGCTCGGCGTGCCGCTGGTGGGCCAGTTCGAGCAGGTCATCAACGCGCTGTACCTGGAGCAGCTCGGCTACGGCATGTACGTCAAGGAGCTGACGGTGGACGCGATGAAGGCGTTCCTCGCGCGCGTGCCCCGCTGCCAGCAGGCGCTCCAGGGCTACGAGCAGGACGGCAACACGCGGATGCTGGCCGCCCTGCGCGAGCAGCTGGCCCTGGCCTACGAGCACCGCGGCCACTGGGCCATGGAGAGGGCACAGGATTAGCGCGCGCGGGGGCCGCCGGGGCCGTCAGTGCAGCGGCACCCCGGTCTCGTTGTTGCGCTCCGCCGCGCGGCGCGTCAGCTCGGTGAGCCAGGATCGGGTCAGCGGCGTCTCGGACTGGCTGCCGGTGTAGCGCTCCGGGTTGCTGTCCTGGGGCATGAGGCGGTTGGCCCAGGCGGTGAGCGTGGCCGTCAGGCCCGGCGCCAGCGCGCGGCCCACGGACGCCAGCTTCACGGGAACGCCCAGCAGCGCCTCGGCGTCGCCGCGCCGGCACGCGTCGAGAATCCTGCGCGCGGCCTGCTCGGCGCCCATGGAGGCGAGCGGCAGCGAGTCCCCGGTGGAGAACCACGCGTACTCCGCCCCATGGTTGCCCTTGAAGTACGCGTTGCGCGGGCTCCCGGTGCGCATCAGCCCCGGGCACACCGTGGTGACGAGGATGCCGTCCTGGCGCAGCTCCGCGCGGAGGCCGTCCGACAGCCCCACCAGCGCGAACTTGCTGGCGGAGTACGGCACCAGGTGCGGGACGCTCACCTTGCCGCCCACGGAGGCGATGTTGACGATGCGGCCCTGGGCGCGCCGCTTCATCGCCGGCAGCACGGCCAGCGTGGCGTACAGCGGCGCCCACAGGTGCGTGTCCATGGCCTCCTGGAAGTCCTCCAGCGTCATGGCCTCCAGCGGGCCCACCTGGATGATGCCGGCGTTGTTGATGAGCACGTCCACCGCGCCCCAGCGCTCGTGGACGGCGGAGACCAGGGCCTCCACCTGCACCGGGTCCCTCACGTCGCAGGGGATGGCGTACACCTCGCCGCCGGTGCGCTCCAGCGCCTCGCGGGCGCGCGCCAGCGTCTGCTCGTCCCGGCCGCAGATGGCCACCCGTGCCCCTTCTTTCAGGAGCTGGCGGGCCAGCACCAGGCCCAGGCCGCGGGAGCCACCGGTGATGAGGACGGTGCGGTCCTTGAACTGGAAGCGCGCGCGCAGCAGGCGGCGCAGGCCGAGCGCCGCGCCGATGCCTGCCGCGGCCACCGTTCCGAACGAGAAGTGGGAAGCGTCTGGATGCTTGCGGCGAGCTGCCATGAGGGGCTCCTGGCGTCAGGGGGCGGGCGCGGCGGCGCTGGACGGGACGAAGCCCTCCAGCATCCGCCGCGCGTGGTGGGCGGCGTTCTTTCCGGTGAAGTGGTGGCGCAGCCGGCCGGAGTCGGCGTCGAACACCAGCCAGGCCGGCGTCTCCGTCACGTCATAGGCGCGGGCCATGGAGCCATCGTCCACGGCGATGGGGTGGAGCAGCCCGTGCCTGCGCGCGAAGGCCTCCACCGCGTTGGTGTCACGCAGCTCCTTGGCGGAGGCGGTGACGTCCACGCTGATGACGCGCAGCCCCCGGGGCGCGAGCTCCGCGATGACGCGCTTCACCGCGTCGATGTCGTCGTCCCCGCCGGGCTGCTTCATGGAGAAGAAGTGGAGGAGGACGGGCTGCTCGTCCAGCTCGGACACGTGGACGGGCCTGTTGATCCACCCGCCGTCCGGGTCCAGCAGGGTGATGGGGATGTCGAGCTTGGGCATGAGGGCTCCCGCGAGGCCGGCGTTGGAAAGGTCGCGACTCAAGCTAGGCACGCAGGTCCGCTTCGGGGCGCCGCTGGACGGCGGGCCGGGAAGCAGGCAGACATCCACGCCATGCGCATCCCCGACTTCAAGCTGGAGCGGTACTTCGCGCGCTGGGAGTTCTCCGCGCCCCACCTGCTGTGCTCGTCGGACATCGAGGGCTGGCGGATGAGCGACCTGCTGGCGCTCGCTGGCCCGGATGAGCGAGACCGCTGGGAGGGGCTGACGCTGGGCTACACCGAGTCCACGGGCCTGCCGGCCCTGCGAGAGGAGATTGCCACGCTGTACCCCGGCCTCGCGCCGGACCAGGTGCTCACCTTCGCCGGCGCGGAGGAGGCGCTCTTCGTCCTCGTCAACGTGCTGCTGGGCGCGGGCGACCACGCCGTCGTCACCTGGCCGGGCTATCAGTCCCTGTACGAGGTGGCGCGCGCCACCGGCGCGGACGTGACGCTGCTGCCGCTGCGCGAGGAGGATGGCTGGGCGTTGGACCTGGACGCCCTGCGCCGCGCGCTGCGCCCCGAGACGCGGCTGCTGGTGGTGAACTTCCCCCACAACCCCACGGGCGCGCTGCTGGACCGCGCCACCTTCGACGCGCTGTGCGAGCTGTCGCGCGAGCGCGGCATCTACCTGCTGTCCGACGAGGTGTACCGCCTGCTGGAGCACGACGCGCGGGACACGCTCCCGCCCGCGGCCAGTCACACGCCCCACGGCATCAGCCTGGGCGTGATGTCGAAGGCCTTCGGGCTGGCGGGGCTGCGCGTGGGGTGGCTGGCCTGCCGCGACGCGGACGTGCTGCGGCGCTGCGCGGCCTACAAGGACTACACCACCATCTGCAACAGCGCCCCCAGCGAGGTGCTGTCGCTCATCGCCCTGCGCGCGCGGGAGACGGTGCTCGCGCGCAGCCGGGCGTTGCTCGCCGCCAACCTCTCACGCCTGGACGCCTTCTTCGCGCGTCACACGGACACCTTCCGCTGGGTGCGCCCGCGCGCTGGCAGCGTGGCCTTCCCCAAGCTGCTGCGCGAGACGCCGGTGGCTCACTTCACCGAGGCGCTTCGTGAGCGCGAGGGCGTGCTGCTGCTGCCCGGCGACGTCTACGACTTCCCCGGCAACCACTTCCGCATGGGGCTGGGCCGCTCGAATCTGCCCGACGCGCTGGAGCGGCTGGAGCGCTTCGTGGTCGACACGTCGCGTTGACGCGGCGCTTCGAACTGTCACGTCCCCGTGGAAATCCACGAGCTTGCCGCGTCGCGTCAGTTCTTGCGCGCACTTCGAGATTTCCGTGACCTCGACCTTTTACACCGCGCACCTCTACAGTACGCCTCCCCGCCTGGTCCCCCACCTGGCGGCTCCCCCTATGTCGCGCTGGAGGCGCACATCATGAAGAAGCTCTTCGGTACGGTCATCGCCGCCGCCACGATACTGGCTGGCTCGGAGGCCGCCGCGGCCAACTACACGCTGTGGATTCACGGCCGCAACGGCGGCACGACGCAGCCCGGTAACTACAACGACTTCAGCTACTGGGGTCCCGCGAGCACCGCGGCGGGCGTGAACAAGAAGGCCGTGAACTGGGATGGCCGTGAGCGCATCGGCTCCCAGAACTATCGCGTCCGCGACGCGCTGGACTGCTTCTGCACGGGGAGCAACTGGTGCTACGTCGCCGCGCACAGCGCCGGGAACCTGCAGATTGGCTATGCGCTGTCGATGTACGGCGGCTCGCTGCGCCAGGTGAAGAACGCGGCGCCGAACGCCAGCGGCGTGTGCGGCAACGCGAGCGGCAACCCGACGCAGACGGGCTGGAACATCAAGTGGGTGAACGTGGCGTCCGGCGCCGGCGGCGGCAGCGAGCTGGCGGACATCGGCGAGTGGGCGGTGCGCGAGCCGCTGGTGAGCGACCTGATCACCACCACGGCGCGCGCCCTGTACAACCACAACACCACGCGCAACGTGTGGTTCTACATGTTCGCTGGCGCCAAGGGCACGTTGTACTCCGGCGTCCTGCCGGGCCAGGACGACGAGGCGGTGGCGTACCACTCGACGGGTGGTGTGTCGGGCAGCGCGGGCAGCTCGCAGTGCAACCCCGGTGACTGGTTCTGTGGCGGCACGCTGAACCTGGGCACCTCCGCGTGCAGCGACGGGCGCGCGAAGTGGAGCTTCCACACGGTGGAACTGCGCGATGACCGGGAGGCGTACAACCACTACGCCGCTGGCAACTGGGGTGGCATCATCGCCCCGGTCCGCCAGGACGTCGTCACCTACGCGTACTGAGCCTCTCACCCCCTCCGAAGCAACATGACTCCGACCGGTACCGTCTCCGCTCCCGCATCCTCCGCGCGCCGCGCCCTGTGGGCCGTTCCCCTCATCCCCCTGGTGCTGGGGGCCGTGGGGTGGTGGTGGTTGGAGTTCGGGGCTGACTCGGAGTCATCGGATGTGGACGTCACGGCGTCCACGTCCCCTGGCGCGGGGGAGGAGGCGCCCCGCAAGTCAGGAGGAGGCGTGGGTGGGCCCCCTCGGGGAGCGGCGTCGGGCATGGCCGCGGCGGAGCCGGCGCGTGGTTCGGAGGCGACGGAGCGCGAGTCGCAGCGCCGGCTGTGGGAGCAGCGGCTGGCCCGGGCGAAGCAGACGCTGGCGTCGTACATGAAAGCGACGCGCTACCCGCCCGACTCGCGTCCGGCCAGCGAGCACCCGGACCAGATGGAGATGGCGGAGCCGGAGCGCACGCGCCCGCTGAACATGGACGGCTCGGACGTGCAGCTCCGGCTGAAGCAGGACCGCGTGTTCGTCGTCGGGGACGAGGTGGTGCACCTCTTCGTCGGCTGCGAGGACGCGCGCCGCATGCCCCGGCCCTGCCAGGTGGTCTTCGCCTCGGCGCAGGAGGCCGAGCACATGCCGGGCGCGGGCGGCGTGGCGGCGGTGCCCATTGCCTTCACGGACGACGGCGCGGGCGGCGACGCGCTCTCCGGCGACGGCACCTTCACCGGCCGCTTCCAGCCGTCGAAGCAGGGCTTCCCGCTCTACTCGGGCACGTTGCGCGTGCATGTCCAGGTGCGCTCCGGCCGCGCGGAGGGCTCCGCCTTCTTCGACATCATGTACACGTCGTCGCCTCCGGCGATGTTCACCGGACGGGTGCGCGAGTCGCTAGAGCACGGCTCGCTCCAGTTCTACCTGGGGATTCAGGTCCAGAAGGCGGGACGGTACGTGGTGGCGGGCCGCGTGGATGACGAGAGCGGCATGCCCTTCGCGCACGTGTCCTTCAACGAGGAGCTGCGGCAGGGCGAGCAGGAGGTGAAGCTCACCATCGCCGGCAACCTGGTGCTGGACGAGGTGCCCACCTTCCCGCTGAAGCTGCGCGACGTGGAGGGCTTCCTCCTCAAGGAGATGGGAGACCCGGACCGCGAGCTGATGACCAGCCTGCGGGGCTACGTGCACACCACGAACGACTATCCGGCGTCGGTCTTCTCCTCCGCCGAGTGGCAGAGCGAGGAGCGGCAGCGCTACCTGGACGAGCTGTCCCGGGACGTCAGCGAGGCGCTGATGCACCTCGAGGGGCTCGACCGCGAACCGAAGCCCTGAGCGGCTCAGGGCTCGGACGCGGGCTCGGCGGCGGCCTCGGGCGACAGGGACTCCGCGGCCTCTTCGACACCCTGTGATGCCAGGGTCGCTGACACCGGGGCGCTGGCCGCCGCGGGGTTGGCGGCAATGGAGCCCAGCACGCCGGCGATCGCCGCGTCTTCCATCGCGGGCTCATCCGGCACCAGCGTGCCCAGGTCGAGCGGGTCCGCGAGGAACGTGTCGGGCCCCGCGGGGCTGACCGCCGGGTCCAGCGCCTGCCGCGCGGCGAACTGATGTCCGTAGGTGGCCGCGTAGGCACTGCCCAGCGCGAAGCCCGCGGGCGCGTCGTCGATGCGTGCGTCTCCGGCAGCGGCGGTCGCGATGTCCACCGGCGCCGCGTCGATGCCCGCGGCGGTGGTCGCGCGGTTCGCGGAGACTCCGTCCGCGGAGAAGGCGTCATCCGCGTCGGCTTGGAAGGCCCCGGGTGCTCGCGGGGGCAGGCTGCTGGCGGCGCCCGCGAGCCCCGCTTCCACTTCGGATGTGCCACGCCGGGTGGACGGGGAGGGCGAGAGCGGCGCCTCTTCGAGGATGTCCTCCGGGCCCAGCTCCAGGATGGGCTCATGCGCCGCGGCCACGCCGGGCTCCTCCAGCATGAACAGCAGGTCCTCCGCCTCCATGGGCGTGGGCGCCGTGGAGGTGTCCAGGTTGTGCAGCTCCCAGGCAGCGGCCTCTGGCGAGAGCAGGTCGCTGCCCATGTCCTGGGCGACAGGCCCCCGGGCCGATGGCCGCTGTGACACGGCTCCCGCGGCCTCTCGCGGCGCGCCGAGCGCGGACGGGAGCTGCGAGCCCAGCAGCTGCGAGTACCGCGGCGGGGCCGCTTCGAAGGAGCTCTCGCCAGAGAACACGCGCAGGTGCTCGGGGGCGCCCGCATCCACCTCCGCGTCCAGGCCCGCGAGCATCGGCGCGTGCGCGGAGAGCGAGGTGTCCAGGTCATCCACCTCCGCCTGGAACTCGCTCTCGTCGGCGTAGCCGCGCCGCACCGCGGGCACCGGCTGCAGCGGCTCGCGCGGGGTGAGCGGCGACACGGACTCCAGGTTCGTGTCGAGCCGTGCCCGGGAGATGGCGCTGGAGATGCTCGCGGTGATGCGGCGGATGGACGTCATCGAGGGCTCCCTGCGGCGCACACGCCGGGCCGCATCGGAATTGTCGTCCCGTCACCGGAGAAGTTGCCACGGGGCCGCCGTGCGAGCGCCGGGTTCGTCGTTTCGTTTCATCGGTATTCGCGCACCCTGACGGTAGCGCCTTGGCGGCCGGGCGCGCTCATGGGGGGAGGCGCCGGGCAGGCTCAGGGGGCAGGTGTGGGGTCGAACCCCCAGGGTGTGGGGGCTGTTGACGGATGGAGGGCGTTTGCAGCGTCCGCCACTGGACGGGCAGGGCGCGGATGTCGGGGCGCCGCGGCACTCCTTCCCCAGGAATCGTTCAAACCGGGTTATCCGTTACACGCGTCCGGAGGGGGAAGGGCGCTGGCCTCCCGCTTGCTGGTGAGAGGCCCGAGGAGGCAGTCATGAGAATGGACAGCGCGGGACAGACCCATGTCGGTCGGCGGTCGCACAACGAGGATGCGTTCTGCGTCGCGCCGGAGCTGGGGCTGTTCGTCGTGGCGGATGGGCTGGGAGGACAAGAGGGGGGAGAAGTCGCCAGCCGGTGTGTCGTGGATACCTTCGTGGGCTTCGGCCTGCGGCTGGGGCAGGACCGGGACTCGACGTGGCCCACGGTGCCGGACCCGCGTCGAAGCCGGGAGGAGAACCTGCTGGCGGCGTGCTCGGCGCTGGCGCAGCGCAACCTCCAGGCGCAGCGCGTGGGCCGGCTGCGGGAGATGGCATCCACCGTGGTGGCCCTGGCCGTGAGTGAGCATGACGCGGCGGTGGCTCACGTGGGGGACAGCCGCCTGTACCGGCTGCGCGCGGGGAAGCTGGAGTCGCTGACGCGCGACCACTCGCTCATCGAGGAGCTTCGGGATGCTGGCATGGAGCCCCCGGGAGGTTCGGGCAACCTGCGGCACCTCATCACTCGCGCGCTCGGCACCGACAACGCCGAGCCCACCGTGCAGCGGCTGCGGGCCGAGCCCGGGGACGTGTTCCTGCTGTGCTCGGATGGGCTCTACGAGCCGCTGGGCACCGAGGGGCTGTTGCGGCGCCTCACGCTGTCCACCGCGCGCGAGGCCTGTGATGCGCTGGTCTCGGACGCTTACGAGGCAGGGGGAAAGGACAACATCACCGCGGTGGTGCTGCGCGTCGCGGACGCGTGAGGCGTCTCAGAAGCCCACGCCGAAGGAGAGGCTGGCGGAGGGCAGCCAGGTGTCTCCGGGCTTGATGAGCTGTGGGGCGTAGGGCAGCCACGCCATGCTGAGGTTGAGGTCCCCCACCAGCTCGAAGCCCGAGGCCAGGGGGCGGAGGAAGCGCAGCCCGAGTCCTCCCTCGGGGCCCGTCGTCGCCACGCGCCGGCGGTCGGTGCCTCGGAACTGGAAGCCCAGGTCGTCGCGGCCGACCTGGGACTCCGCGAAGCCGGCGGCCAGGAAGGGCTGGAAGGTGCCCCAGCGCTCCACTTCGAAGCTCGCCAGTCGCAGCTTCGCGCGAAAGTGCGCCACCTCGGGCTCGGGGTCGCTGTGCAGGAATCCGCTGCCCGTGCCGCAGCTCTCCAGCGCCAGGAAGGCCACGGGCGACAGCTCCATGCAGAGCTCCGGCCGGCCATTGCCGTTCGCCGTGGAGCCCCCCACGCGCAGGTTCGCGAAGTTTCGCGGGGCGCTACCCGGCTCCGCCTTCGCGCGTGCTTCTCCCGTGACGTCTTCCGCGCGGAGCCCGGCGGGCAGGAGGAGCAGGGAGAGGGCTGCCGGCAGGAGGCGTGGGCGCATGCGCCGCACGCAATCGCGCGGCTTCCGCGCCGGTCAATCCAACGCCAGGGTGGGGGCGCGGTGAGTGTCCGGGGTTGAGCGTGCGCCCATGCGCGGACGTAGGTTTGTGGCATCGGTGTAGGTCCCGCGCCGCGTCAGGTGCATCCGCGTGCCGGGTCATTCCTGATACCTGTCGTTCCTCGCTCAACGGCGACATGCACTCGGGTAGGCTGCACATCCCCCCACTGGGTCCCCCGCCCATCCCCTGGCCTTGCAGCGAATGACGCACAGCCTTGCCGCGCGCCTGTCCGCAGCCCTCTCCCTCGTCATCCTCGGCCTCACGGTATTGAGCGTCGCGCTGACGGCTGTCTCGCTTCGCTCGTGGTCGCGCGAGGTGCTCACTTCGCGGCTGGCCCAGGACGAGGCCGCCTGGAGCCGCGGCGTGGCCCAGGAGGCGCGGGCCCTCGCCTCGCTGGCGCGCGTCGCCGCGGCGGGTGCCTCCGTGCAGTCCTTGCTGGCGAGCGATGCCGCGGACACGGCGCCGCTCCAGGCCGAGCTGGGCTCGCAGCAGTCGCTGTTGGGCGTGGAGCTGCTCCTCGCCCTCGACGCGGCGGCGGACGTGCGCGCGGGCAACGCTCCCGGCGGCGTGGTGGGGCTGGAGGCTCTGGTGAAGCAGGGCGGGGCGGGCG
>Ga0182745_1002651_pt1 | contig 15844 bp, 16 predicted proteins | sample eDN3rd30CKraftBY_FD_128523 | JGI IMG/M metagenome (GOLD analysis project Ga0182745, IMG submission 128523) | Enriched backyard soil microbial communities from Emeryville, California, USA - eDNA 3rd pass 30_C Kraft BY (version 2) (version 2) | ecosystem: Environmental > Terrestrial > Soil >...
GCTGGAACCTGCTCGATGGCCTCGATAGCCCCGAACTGGAACAGGCAGCAGCCGAACTTGGCGTCGGAATCATTCCCTATACACCACTGGCTTCGGGCATCCTGACCGGGAAGTACCGGAAGAGCCAGGAACCCGGAGCGGGGACCCGGTTTGGCGATCTCGCCGGGCTGCGAGGACGACTGACCGAACAAAAAATTATCCGGGCCGAACGCGTGAAAGCGTGGGCAGAAGAGCGTGGACACACGGCGACTGAAGCGGCAATTGCGTGGTTATTGGCCCACCCGGTGGTGTCGTCGGTGATTGCGGGAGCGCGGTCACCGGAGCAATTGACGGCGAATATCAAGGCGGCCGAATGGGTGCTGACGCCGACAGAGCGAGATGAGCTAACCGCGTTGGTAAGCGATGCCGAAGCGTAATCCAAAATCCGATCACCCTGGTTTCGTGTCAAGGTGACAGCAACATGCCCGGGAAGAGACCTTCCCGGGCATCAATTGCATGGTGTCTATTCAGTTTCCGCCATCTCCTCGGCCTCGGGCAGGGGCGTGCTTCGCGGTCGTCCCCGTCGCCGCGGCGTCGCCTGATCCGAAGTGGCGGACGCAGCCGGGCGTCGGCGCCGGCGTGTGAGCCTGGTCCGCTCACTCACCGCCCCTTCCGGCGGCAGGATCGGTGCCCCAACAATCGGTGTTGACAACACAATGTTGCTGGTACATTTGGCCCCGACATCCTGCAATTCGTCGATCAACGCCTCCAGGTCATCCGTCGAACCGACATGAGCCTTGACAACGAACGCATGATCGCCCGTAATCCGGTGGCACTCCTCGACAGCAGGTTCCGATCGCAACCGATTAAGAAATGAATCGTAATACCGGCGATCCAGATCGACAAAAATCAGTGCGGTCAATGAACGACCGATCGCATGCGGATCCACCATCGCCCGGTAGCCAGCCAGCACACCACGTTCTTCCAGCCGCCGCACGCGCTCGATCATCGCCGGTGACGACAGCCCGACGCGCTCGGCAAGCGCCTTCATGGTAAGGCGGCCGTTGGCCTGCAATTCTGACAGAATACGTTCATCCAATGTATCAAGATTTGACATTGCTTCTCCTTTTACAAATATGAAAGCGGCCTCACGAGTCCACGCGGCAGATGGTCAACCACGCAAAATTCACGTCCGTCTACTGCATGCAACCGGACACCTGCCAGATCACGAGCAACTCTGAACTGGCAGAAACGCTCCGATGATGTTTGCGCGACGTGGACAGCCGGAAATAAAGGCTCGTCGTGGAACTCTCTTCAATGGAGCCCCGTGTCACCCGTCAGGATCATCATTCAGGACAATGACCGGGAATACATCGTGCATAGTATAAGCGAAGATAGCCTATTCATGACACAGAACACGGCGGTCTTGCCGTTCCGGCTGCGCGATCCTCGGTCAATCCACCACTAAACCACGCTATTCAGGCTTCCCTTGAATCATGGGCACCGCATGTCGGTGGCATATCCAGGGTTCCGGCACCCTCACGCGTTTTCAGTAATTTACATGAGAGCTTCGATAGCAACCGCCGAAACCGCCAGCATCTCCTCCGTTAGACTTTGGCTCCGGGAGCGGAGGTGAAGATCACCGGGTAGCCCGGGCCCGCCCGACAGCGGTCGTATGTGCACGGTGCTCCAGGTCATCATTTAGTGATCGTACCCCGGATTCACCATATCGGTGTGCCATTCCTGCACCAATCAGCCAGTCCGTCAACACCGGATTCTTTGGTAACAAGGCACCATGCAGGTAGCAGCCGATCGCGTTCCTGTACACTGCGCCTTCGGTTCCATCCTGCCCATTATTCCCACGGCCAACCTCGACGGTACCCAGCGCCTCAACACCGTCTCCAAGATGCGTGAGCCCACTATGGTTCTCGAATCCCACCAGGGAACCCCAGCGAGCGGTATTCACCACCACATTCCCAATAAATCGTTCGGGACCCGCAACCGATGTTGCATCGAAAAGTCCAACACCGGGCAGGGGATCGCTATCATGCGGGTGATATTCATGCCCCAGCAACTGGTAGCCCCCGCAGATCGCCAGCATGGCGGCTCCGTCCTCGACCGCATTCCGCAGCGCTTCCGCCTTTTCACCCTGCATATCGCGAGCAACCGCCGCTTGTTCCTGGTCCTGCCCACCACCCCAAAAGAAGATATCGATATCCGGCGGAATCGATTGTCCAAATCCCAGATCCCGCACCTCGACTTCGATATTCCGCCATTCGGCCCGCCGGGTAATCGCCAGCACGTTCCCGCGATCTCCATAGATGTTCATCTTGGTGCCATAGAGCCAGCCGACAACGAGCTTTCGTGACGGTTCAACGGTCATCGAACGATCCCTTTCCAGTATCTATTGCTCCCAGAATGCCCCAACCACCCCACGATCTGCCAGCGACTTGCGCAGGGTCAGCATAGCGGTGTACGACGTCAAGACATAACCGGAGTCTCCCTCCGGCAAGGAGTCGACAAAGGCATCAAGACCGACGGCCGGGTCGTCTGGCAAGGGATGGATGCGGCTCGTGTCGACACCCGCATACTTCAGGCGATTCGCCATGTCGGCACCGCGCAGTCCCGTGGTGGCAAGCGCTCCTTCGCCCGTCGCCAGCATCTCGAAATCCACATCCCACAGCCAGGAGACATCCCGTCCATCGGCATCCAGGTCGTTGATCGCGATCAGCGTCGGCAAATCCAGGCCACCACTGCTTGATGTCAACATCCGCAAGACTTCGTTGAAACCGGTCGGGTTCTTCACCAGCACCAACGTCAGGTTCCGTCCCTTGTAGGCGATACGCTCGATCCGGCCAAACGCTGCCCGGAACGCGTCAAATGCGACCGCGATGACTTCCCATGAGACACCGACCTCCCGCGCCACCGCGGCGGCGGCAAGGGCGTTGTAGGCGTTATACAGACCAGGAACCCCAACATTGAGTTCCCGCACCGTGCTGTCCGGATCGGTGACCGCCAGAGAGAGCGTTTCCACCCCATGCAGTGAGATGTCGCTGCCAGCGTAATCAAGCTGCGGCCGCTGACGGCCACAATGCGGACAGTACCAATCGCCCAAATGAGAAACGTACAGCGCATGGTAGGCAAGGTCTGCCCCGCAGTTCCGGCACACGGCTGCATCAGCGGCATGCGGCAACGCATCAAGGATGTGTTGCCGCTCATTGAGCCCGAAGCAGATGCGCCTGGCCGGGATATTGTCCGTCACGCCCACCAGCACCGGATCATCCGCATTCACGATCACGGTTGTCGTCGCATCCAGATGCTGGAGTTCGCTTCGCCACAGTTTGGCGATCGCATCCAGCTCACCGTACCGGTCCAGCTGGTCCCGGAAAAGATTGTTCAGCAGAAGAATCCTCGGCCGCACCCGCCGAACAAGCTCCGGCAAAGCGGCCTCATCGGCCTCAATCACCCCGATTTCGCCACCGGGATGTCCCATCAGGGTTGCACGCTGAATAAACGCCGCAACGACCCCCCGCACCAGATTCGAGCCGGATCGATTGTGCACCACGCTCCACGGCATCGCCTCAAATGTATCGGCAACCATCCTGGTGGTCGTGGTTTTGCCATTCGTGCCAGCAACGATCACCGCCCCATGATCCAGTTGTGCCGTGAGCTTGGTCAGGAGCGCGGGATCCAGCCGTTCTGCCACCAGCCCGGGTGCGGCGGTTCCGCCACCCCGCCCCAGCTTGCGAATACCAAACCCGGCCACCTTGGCGGCAGTCATGGAAATCATCAATCGGGGATCCACCCCCCGTGTGCGTTGATGTTGATCAGTCATTGGGAACCGCAATCCAGATGGTCGTCAAATTTTTCATATCGGCAGCGGGTTGGACAGTGATTTCCAGTTGGTCTCCCTGAGCATTTACCACCGGTTCGCCAACCACCACCCCTATCGGAATGTTGGCGGGAATCTGGGCCGTCTCCGAATTTGCCAGATCCGAGGTGACTACCCATTCCATCTCCCCGGGTACTACGTCCTTGTCGACATGACGCAGCATCAGCATGCCGTCTCGCATCCCGTAGAGCACCCCGTCTGCCCGTTGATCGTTGAGCATCGCACCCACACTCGCGTTTGAATCGGTAATCAGGACCACCCGCGCCTTATGCTCTTGCACCTCGGTGATCTGGCCGATGTAGATAGACGGACTCACCACTGCCATCCCCACCCGCAAGCCGTCTTTCGACCCTTTGTTAATCATGATGAACTTCTGGGTTCCCGAGGGATCACGACCAATCACACTGGCCGAAACATAGGTGATATCGGGGCGATTCTGTTCGGCCTGATTTTGCTTGCGGAGCGCATCCAGTGCTTCCAGCTCCGCGACCAGTCTCGCATTTTCCGCGGCCAACTCGTTACGCTCCGCCACTGCCGTCGCGTAGGCGACTTCCAGGTCAGAGCCTCCAGTTCCCCTCTGCCAGACACCTTCGAAACTGCTGGATACTGGTGCCAGGGCCTCACCCAGACCGTCCCGAACAGGATCGAGCAACGAGCGCCGATCGAGCACAAAAATCACCAGGCAGACCACAATGAATGCCATCACCATCGAAACGAAGCGGCGCGTGGGAACCCGGGTCATGATCGATATCCTCTGGTCATGACGCAAACGGGATAAACACGGCGCATGCCATCAGGGCATCGGTGGCACGCATCCAGTCGAGGAACCTCCGCCGTCGCGACAACAAGCATCTGGATTGTCGGGGGGGCGCCATGGTGCGTCACCGAATCCTCCACCAATCCTGGCTAGCCGCGCCGGATTTCCTGACCGCCGGCCAGCGCCCGCTGGTACAGATGAAGCGCCTCGGCAACCCGCCCTGTACCACGGGCGACACACGTCAGGGGGTCATCAGCCCGCTGTACCGGCATCCGCAATTCGCTCTGAAGGCGGCGATCCAGACCCATCAGCAGGGCTCCACCACCGGCCATGGTGATGCCATGCTCCATGATGTCCGCGATCAATTCGGGAGGCGTTTCCTCAATCGATGTCTTGACCAGTTCAATGATGGTGTTGATAGGCTGGGAAATGGCATCCCGCAACTCCACCGAACTCACCTCGACCGACTTCGGTAATCCTGTCAGCAAGTCCCGCCCACGCAGCATGACGCGGACCTCTTCCTCCAGCGGGTAGGCGGAACCGGCGGCAATTTTGGCGTTTTCTGCCGTGCGTTCACCAATCACCAGGTTATGATCGCGCCGGGCATACTGGATGATCGCATCGTCGATTTCATCGCCCGCAATTCGGATCGAGTGATTGACCACGATACCACCAAGGGAAATCACCGCGATTTCGGTCGTTCCGCCACCGATATCGACAATCATGCTCCCGATCGGCTCATTGATCGGCAACCCGGCGCCAATCGCTGCCGCCATAGGTTCTTCAATGGTATAGGCTTCGCGGGCCCCGGCGGAAAGCGCGGCGTCCTTCGCCGCCCGCTTCTCCACTTCGGTGACCCCGCTCGGGATACCGATCACCACGCGGGGATGCGGCGCCATCAGCCGTTGCATATGGACCTTGCGGATGAAATGGTGCAGCATCATCTCGACCGTGTCGAAATCCGCGATCACGCCATCCTCCAGGGGCCGCACCACCACGATCGACTCGGGAGTCTTGCCGATCATGGCCTTGGCTTCCATCCCGACCCAGAGGGCCCGCTTGGTGCGCGTGTCGATAGCCACCACGGAGGGTTCGGAGATCACGATGCCCTTGCCCCGCACATAGACGAGGGTGTTGGCTGTTCCGAGGTCGATGCCTAGGTCCCGGCTAAAAAAGCCGAACAGGGTGGAAATTGGGCGGAACAAGGAAGAAGGACCTCCGGATTCGCTCGATCAAGAAGGGGTCATTCGTGGAGCATACGACATGATAATGACCCGGGTAGCAACGGTGATGTTCGGGACTGCGAATGCACAGGAAAAGATTCCACCATGTGCTGAAGAACCGCATTCCTGTGGAAAGATGGAACGTCCCGCCCACCAGCAGGTGACCCGTCTGCAGCAGTGCGTGACACAGCCCGGAGACGGCGCGATTATACCATGGCCACCGGTCCCCACCTCAGCGCGAACACTGCTTCCGGGCGAGCCTCTCCAGCGTGCGCTCAATGCTTCTCGCATTCCTGGCAGGGTATCGCATAAGTTCATAGAGCCTTGCCATCTTACTCTCACGATAGTCGAATGTTTCGATCACTCGTGTTTGCGTCGGCCCCAGTTCCTCGAAATCGTAGCGCCAACGATGCCCTCCCGGATGTTGCCATTCCACCACCCGATCCGGGAGAACCTCGATGGCTGTGCTGGTAATAGCGTAAGGGAGACCCCATATTTTCATCCGCACGGTGAACGTGTCCCCTTGCGTAATCTGCTCCGGTCCCTTTGCCTGATCCCGGACAGTACCACTCCCGTCCAACTCATGATGACGATGCGGATTGACAACCAGCGCGAAAACATCACGCACGGGCGCGTTAACAACAATGCTACGCGCAACCTGGCGCTCTCCCCGATCGACAATCCGTACAGTGTCCAGCGGCATCGTGTGGTCCCTCTCAAAAACAGGAATTGTCGTCCAAAACGCTGGCCGGCCCCCTATTTGTCTCCATGTCCCCGTATAATGCCGCAAGTGATGACCGGATTATGTTGCAAGCGATGCCCCCTGACGCCGGGGATGAACATACTCCCCATCGCAACTTGGGACTCAAACGAGCGAGTCGAAGCATATGGCCGTCGATCGAACGCTGTGCATTTTGTGAACCACCGGATGATTCGTCGCTTGGAATCGCCGACCGGCTTCCCGAAATCAATACTGCAGCTTTCTTTCGACCCTGCATATGCACGGCTTCCGGGGAAGCAGGAAAGGATCTCTTCCATATCATGAACAGACGAGCCTTCCAGTCGCTAAGAGAGCAGGTCGAAACCGGAGCGATAAGCAGGCGGGAATTTTTCCGCCGTGCGGCCACTATGGGGTTATCTGCCGGAGCTGCCACCATGCTCTTCCAGCATGTGTTGGCCCAGGATTCCACTCCCGAGGCCAGCCCGGCCGGTTCGGGCGAGGTGATCAGGTCGATCACACGGGAGGAAGCACAAACCCGGCTCGACGAAGCATTTGCCTGGGAAGAACCGCAGAACCAGGGCGGGACCATCATCCACACGTTGACGTACGATATAAAAACGCTCAACCCCTTGCTGCGCACAGATATCTTTTCCGGATGGATCACCGGTTTCGTATTCAATAGTCTCGTCGGGCGATCCCTGGTCGATGCTCAGCCAGCTCCAACCGCTCTTGCTGACAGTTGGGAAATCGCCGAAGACGGGGTCACCTATACGGTGAAACTCCATGAAGGCGTCAAGTGGCACGACGGGGAAGATTTCACCGCCGATGACGTCATTTTTACATACGATAGCGCGATGGCAGAGGACAGCCTGAGCACCAGCAAAACAACGCTCGACACCGCCATCGCCTCCTACGAAAAAATCGACGACTACACCATCGTTTTCGTGTCCAGAGAGCAAAATGCCGTCTTCCTCCAGGAAGGACTCTCCCTCAGCATCATTCCAAAGCACATTTGGGAGAATGTGGACCGGCCCGTTTGGGGATCCGATCCGGGTGCCACCGGCACCGATCCCTCTCGCGTCATCGGCACGGGCCCATTCAAATTCGTCGAGTGGGAGTTAGGCGATCACGTTACCCTTGAGAAAAATGCCGACTATTGGGACGAGGCCAACATCCCGATCATCGACAATTACATCTACAAGGTCACCGGCGAAGCAACCACAGCAATCTCCGAACTCCAAACCGGAGAGACAGACGTTATTCAGGTTCCTTTCACCCAGGCGAAATCACTGCGCCAATCCAATCCGGAACTGCAAGTTGTGGACTATGATACCTACGAAGTCGGCTATTACTACGCAAACCAGACAGAGGAGAATGGAGGTCTGTTCACGGACGTCAACGTCCGGCAAGCACTCCAGTATGCGCTCGACTCCGATCTGATCGCCGAATCCGTCTTCGATGGCTTCGCCGTCCGTGCCTATGGACCGCAACCGGTTCTCTCCATCGCCTATGATCCATCCCGCATCAACACCATCTACGATTTCGACCCGGACAAGGCGAGAGAACTCCTTGAGGAGGCAGGTTGGACCGAAGGTGATGATGGTATCCGGGTAAAGGATGGTACGCGCTTCAGTTTCGAATGCATTTATTCCAACGGCGATCCGACATACGAAGTCCAAATTCCCTACATGCAACAGGCCTGGCGAGACATTGGTGTCGAGATGCTTCCATCCACCTTCCCCATTGGCACGATCTTCGATCGTTTCAACGCTGCAGACTTCCAGTTGGGGGTGATGAGCTTTGCCTGGGGCTCCACCGGAAGTCAGGAATACATGTTTGGTTGCGACTACGCGCCACCTCATGGGTTCAACCAGATGCGTTACTGTAACCCGGACTACGATGCCCTGATTGTGCCGTCGAAGACCGCACTCGTCGCGGAGCAACGCGTCGACATCCTCATAGAAATGGCAAATATTGTGAATGACGATGCTGCGGTTGGCGCCACTGTCTTCCGCAAGAGCGTCGTCGGTGGCGCTCCCCGCGTTCATAATTTCTTCCCGACCGGTATCAGCGAGATCGGGTGGCTCACCAGGGCCTGGGTAGACGCCGAATAGGTCCAGCCTCTGGCGTACGGCGGGCGGCTATTTGACCGTTTCCCGTGCGCCACAGGCTCTTCAATCATGCTTGTTGACCGCTCGACGGAGCGGTGATGACATTCATCTGAAAGTATTCCGGCCCCGCATTTCCCAATGTTGGGAAGCACAGTAACATCGCCACATTCGTCCAACATACATGAAAGGCCACGAGAACACATATGCCGACTGACCGCACTGCCACATGGGACCGTATCAGGTCCATTGTCGAGCAACGCCCCGAAGGCACGAACGTCTCTGTCACGGCGTTTGATTTTTCCACCGAAAGCGAATTCTCCGTCGAGGGAGACAAGGATTTCGATTCGGCGAGCACCATCAAAACGCTCATCCTCGTCGGGCTGGCCCGGGCATTCGATGAAGGCCACCTCCACCCTGACGACAAACGCCCTGCTCCGCAAAGCCTCCGTCTCACCGGAAGTGGTGTGGTGAACTGGCTCGATCCTGAACTGGAGCTCACTCTGCGGGATCACGCCTGGCTGATGACCGCGATCTCGGACAACACGACCTCCAACGTCTGCATCGACGCGGTCGGGGTTGACGCCATCAACGCCGCCGGCAAGGATATCGGAGTCGGCGGCACCGTGCTCGCCCGGATGTTCATGGGGGCCAACGCACCTCCCGGCCCTTCCAAAAACCGGGCAACCACCAACGGCCTTGTTGCTATCCTCAAGGCTATTGAAAATGACACCGCCGCCTCACCGGAACAATGCGCCTGGATGCGGCAATGCCTGGATGACCAACAGCATCGGGACCGATTACCCCGGCATCTTCCCGCCGGTGTCGACTACCGGGGGAAAACGGGGACCATCAGAGGTATCGCCCACGATTGCGGTGTCCTCACCGGGAAACAGGGGAAAGTCGCCATCGCCGTCCTCACGCAGGGCTTTGAGAATCCGTACGATGCTGAACGCCTGATAGGCCGCATCGGCACGGAAGCGGCTTCGCTCGTTTAATTTTCCGTGATATGGAATTCGTCATGCCCGGCTGTTATCGACCCCGATCGGTCGGGCGCACCGTTCCCCCGCGCCGCCAGGGCGCCAGCGGCAGGGACGCCGCGCTCACTGCCACTCCGGAAGCAGCCAACGCGTTCAGGAATCGCATCCGCTGTTGCACCGGTGAGGGCTCAGCAACTCCATGCGAGAAATCCAGTGGCAAATCATGCCGGTACCCGGCATCATCCTGGAAGACGATCCGAACCCGATCCGCCACACCATCCCGCACTTCCACGATGTGGGAAACCGGCAACCGGTTTACGCCAACTCCCTGGGGGCAAGACCAAAAGAGCGACTCCTCCGTCAGCCACACCCGGCATTGATGCTGAACGACACCAAACCAGCCGCCCACAGCAGCCTGCGCCATCCCGATCCACACCAGGGGTTCATCCGCAAACGTCCGTGCATCCTCCCACGTCAACAGGAGCCTCGGTAATCCGGGCAATCGCTCCGGAGAGAGCCGCCTAACCCCTTGCGCTTCCAACGCCCGTAGCACCTCTTCGGTTCGCAAGACCCCGGAAAGCCCCCTGGCCAATCCCCGGAAATTCAAGGCAAACGAACCGACACCCGAACCATCCTGAAACTGGATGATCAGACCCGGATTGACCTGAGATGAGGGCCGCACAACTCCGGCAGCGAGGATATCGCTCATCGGCAACGCGAACCCCTCCCTGGAGCCCTCGCCAACCACCAGGTATCGCTCGGTTACGATCACATGCGTCCGCTCAAACCGGTTGCAGGTTTGCAGGGAACCCGGGTAGCCACCAAGGACATCAACCGGAGATGCGGCCAGGACGGGGCCGCGCTCCAGCACCCACCGCGTCGGCAAGCGGTCTTGACGCGGCAATAGCGCGGGCACTGCAGGGAACAATTCCGCTGTCGCCGCCACAAGCCGATCCAGTCCCTGCAGCCATCGTTCCGGGGTCGTTCCAACGCTTACTGCCACGCTCCAGCCCCTCCCCTGACATTGCGAACCACCGCGCTTCTCTGTGGTGGCCATTGTGCCAGACCGGCACACGGCAAACCACAAAGAGCGAACGTACAGATCTGACGGGCCATCCCAACTTCCGCCAATTCATCGCATAATGGATGGCGACTACCGAAACCCTGGCCAAGACAGAAAGTGAGTTCCCCGACGATGAAAATCACCCGCGCGACCACCTGGATTGTCGGCAATCCCTGGAAGAACTGGCTCTTCGTCCGCCTGGATACCGACCAACCCGGGCTATACGGGATCGGTGAAGGTACGATCAACGGCTTCGCGAAAACCACCGAGGCCGCCATCCAAGAATTGGCTCCAAGGTTCGAGGGGTTTGACCCGTTTCAGGTTGAAACCATCCTCCAGCGCATGTCGCGGGATCTCTATACGGAGGGCGGACAGATTCATATGAATGCCGTCGCCGCAATCGAGACAGCCTGCTGGGACATCATTGGCAAGGAAACCGGTCGCCCGATTTACGACCTGATTGGCGGTCGCTATCATCAGGAACTTCCAGCCTACGCCAACGGCTGGTATGCCGGTCCCCGTACTCCGGAATCCTTCGCCGAGCGAGCCCAGCTGGTCCTGGACAAGGGCTACACCGCCATGAAGTTCGATCCGTTCGGGGCCGCCTGGCGTACCATGTCGATGGCGGATCGCCATCTGAGCATCGACATCATCCGCGCCGTGCGCGAAACCGTCGGCGCAGACGTCCAACTCATGATCGAGGGGCACAGCCGTTTCAGTGTCGGCGAAGCCGTCTGGATCGGTGAGCGGATTGCTGAATTCGAACCGACCTGGTTTGAGGAACCGACGCCGCACCAGAATATCGATGCCACGGTGGAAGTCGCGCGTAAGATCGCCGTGCCTGTCGCCACCGGCGAAAGTTACTCCAGCGTGCATCAGCATGCCGAACTCCTGTCACGTAACGCCGTACATATCATCCAGCCGGAACCGGGCAATATGGGAGGCATCTGGCGCACCCGGCAAGTCTGCGCCATGGCGGATACCTTTTATGCTGTAGTCGCCCCACACAACGCCCAGGGGCCCATCTGCACCGCCACTTGCGTCCAGATCGGCGCCTCCTGCCCCAACCTGCTCACGCAGGAGATATTCGACGACTTCAACGTGTCGTGGGAGCGTGATCTGGTCGACCGGCCGGCCGAAGTCATCAACGGCAAGCTACAAATTCCTGATGGTCCGGGGCTTGGTGTCGATCTCAACTGGGACGAACTCGACAGGCATCCATACGAAATCACGAACTTTCTGCCACTCTTCGCCCCTGGGTGGGAACGTCGCGAAGGCGAACGTCCGGCAACCGACACGCCACCCATCCGCGAAACCGGAGCTTGACCATGTAGCTACAATTGTAACTACAGCGGAGACAAATCATGCCGTTGGAATTCGAATGGGACGAGGAGAAGCGTCGCAGCAATATCGAGAAGCACAAACTGGACTTCGTTCGCGCCCACGCAATCTTTGATGGTAGACCGGTTATCCACAGCGACTCGAGCCGACTTGGCGAAAAGAGAAGCAAATCAACGGGGATAATCGACGGTGTATTCGTGACGGTGATCTGGACGCTCCGTGAGGGAAGGATCCGAATCATTTCAGCGAGAGGTACAAGAGATGAAGACAAAAGAGCGTATCACGAAACATTCGGCTGAAGAAATCGCGGACATGGCGCATCGTGGCGAAGACAAGACGGATTGGGAAGCATTTCAAGCGATCACGCAAGACGAACTTAAGACGTTGATTACCAATGACCCGGACGAAGCGGGCTGGGAGTGGGGGCCTCCACATACTGAATTTCCCGCAGGTATCGACGTGCCGAAGAAGCAACTGACAGTCCGCATCGATCAGGATGTGATCGACTGGTATAAGGCGCAGGGAAAAGGCTATCAAACGCGTATGAACGCGGTGCTGCGCCGCTACATGGAGCATCACCAAAAGCGAAAGGCATCTTAGAACCGGGGCACGGTTCAGTGCGCTTCACCATCCCGCCGTATCCTGGCTGCATGCTCCACGAGCGCAGCGTCTCCGGGAGTAAGCGAATCATCAACGGCAAGCTGCAGATTCCTGAGGGTCCGGGGCTTGGCGTAGATCTTAACTGGAGCGAATTCGACAGGCACCCATACCAAATCACGAACTTCCTGCCACGCTTCGCCCCTGGGTGGGAATATCGCGAAGGCGAATCATACCGTTGGAATTTGGATGTTTTCGACGGACGGCCATTGAACACATTGCGGAGCAAGTTTTCCACCGAGGAACGCTATGTTACTACGGCAATCGTCAACGAGAGATTCATGACGGTGATCTGGACACCTCGGGGAAATCGTATTCGATTGATATCGGCGAGGAGATCACATGATCCAGAAAAGCGAGCGTATCACGAAAACAACCGCTTCTGACCTCCGCGAGGAACGACAGAAACGGGGCACCAAAACGAACTGGGCTCGCCTGGATGCACTCACGGATCAAGAGATTGAGGCTCAGGCGATCGCTGACTATGAGGAGAGCGGCTACCCTGATTTTGATGGCCCTTCCTGGGCCGGACTTCCGCCTGGTATCGGCGTGCCGAAGAAACAACTGACGGTCCGCATCGATCAGGACGTGATCGACTGGTACAAGGCACAGGGCAAAAGCTACCAAACGCGTATGAACGCGGTGCTGCGACACTATATGGAACGTCACGAAAAAAAGACATCTTAGAACCGGGGCACGGTTCAGCGCGCCTCGGCATCTCCCCTCATCCTGGCTGAACGCTTCACAAGCGCAGCATTTCCGGGAGCTGGCGAATCATCGGGCAGGAGCAGCGTATCCTCAAGACCAATGCGCGTATCCCACCCCTGTTTCAGCGCATCAGCCAGGACCACCCAGGTGAATGGACCGTCGCTATGTTGCAATCGCGGTGCCTGAATCCCGGCAGCGTCAAGTGACCGGTGAAGCTTTTCCACGTAGGCCAGCGCTTCCGCCTCGCCAGTACCCAAATCATCACCATACGGCTCGACCAGGATCCTGAGAATTTGACTTGCCATACCTGACGACACCAGACGAGAGATGTCTTCCAGATTGCTGATTCCCGCCTCGATCCCAATACCCTGCTGCACGAGGCACCTCATCACCTCTTCAAAACCTTCTTCACCGACATTAATGGAGGAATAGTCCGGAGATGACCAGGACGCAATCATCTCCAGACGATGATGCAGGTCAGGCTCGATCCACGCGCCCGTGGTCACTCCAACCGGCATTGATGTCGCGCTCTTGACACGATCAACCACCGCATTCACGACACCACCGTCAAGGGATTCATGACCGTCAGCATCGCGCGGGTGAATGTGAAACGCGGTCGCTCCCGCCCGCCCGCATTCCATCGCATCCCGGACGAGTTCGTCTATGGTGACGGGAAGACCGGGATGCTCCGTTCGCGCCCGATCGCCATTCATGGCCACCTGAATCATCCCGCCTACAGCTTTGGTTCTTGCCATCAGTTCTGCACCTCCATTCGCTACCGTGCGCAACATCAGGACCACGCGGTCGATCTCTGATCGTCCGGGAGTAGGCTCGTGTAACCAGTGATTCTTTCAATCCACGCATCAGTATCCGTCTTCAGGATCGCATCTCCCCTGCACTTGACCTCAAGTCCGCTTGAACCCTTACATTGGATGCCCGGGGAGATGGCTCAGCGAACTGGAGCTTTGCCTCAAGTTCCTGAGCTGTTCTCCCACCCTCGCTACTACAGCGTGACAAATGGCGCCTACGATTACGAAGAGGAACACAACCACCATGCGCATAACCGACGTCACCATACAGGTCCCGGATCCCAACAAGGCGGCACAGTTTTTCGTCGAGACATTCGGCATACCCGGCACCAGATATGGAGAATCCTTCACCCTGGAGCTTGGCCAGTCGTCTCTCATTCTCGAACAGGGCGATCCCGCTCCGGATGGCTATTACCATCTGGCATTCGATATTCCCGAAAACGCGATCCCGGCCGCGCTCAGCCAACTCCGCGATGCTGTCCCGGTCCTCCCTGCTGGCGACGACGGCATCGTCACGGCATCGCCTTCATGGAACGCCCACTCCATCTATTTCAATGCCCCCGGCCACCTGAACCTGGAATTCATCGCTCGCCACCGGCTCCAGAACGCGATCTCCACCCCCTTTACGCTCAGCAATATCCTGAATATCAGCGAGGTCGGCATTCCGGTGGACGATACGCTTGCCGTTGCGTCAATGCTGGAATCCCGGTTCGGATTTCAACCGTTCAACCCGCCTTCGGATATGTTCGCCCCGGTCGGTGACGATCATGGCTTGCTGATCCTCGTCAAAATCGGCCGCATCTGGTTCCCGACCGAGGACCAGCCCACGACGACGCGCCCGCTGCGCATCGGCATCGAAGGTGTCCAGGAAGAGATTAACCTGGACGAACACTGCACAATCGCGGGACCACTCAGGTAGTATGCAAATGTGAGCCCGGGTGTTGGTGGCTCACTCCGCCGGGATGGCAGGCACATGACCCGGATAAGCCATCGGCTATCAATCAGTATCCTGGATCATCGTCTGAAAGGAAAAATCGTGGCAGTCCCCAATCCCACCTGGTCCGGTGTTATAACCACACCGGTCGGTCCAGTCCGGGTCACGACCACAGAGAAGGGACTCGCGGAAGTGCACTTCAACGTTCCTGATGAAGTCACAGAGGAGCCGGTGATGATGCCCCGCGACGTCATCAACCAACTCACTGAATACTTCTCACGCGTTCGCGAAGTCTTTACGCTCCGCGTCGATCTCGATGCAACCACCGATTTCACCCGCCGGGTGCTGGAAGCGACCGCCGGGATTCCCTACGGCGAAACCCGCACCTATGGCGAGATCGCGCGGGAGATCGGGATGCCGGGCGCCACCCAGGCGGTTGGGAACGCGCTTGGCGCCAACCCCGTACCGATCGTCATCCCCTGTCACCGGATTGTACGCAGCGACGGCAGTATGGGCTGGTTCACCGGCGGTCCGCACATCAAGCGATCTCTACTCGATCTTGAAGGCGTGCACTTCCCCCACCAAACCACCTTGCCGTTCTGACCGCTCGTTCAGAGCTCGCTGGCAGGCCCGGTCCCCATTCGTAACACATCATCCAGAATGCGTTTGAGA
>Ga0182745_1002654_pt1 | contig 15837 bp, 9 predicted proteins | sample eDN3rd30CKraftBY_FD_128523 | JGI IMG/M metagenome (GOLD analysis project Ga0182745, IMG submission 128523) | Enriched backyard soil microbial communities from Emeryville, California, USA - eDNA 3rd pass 30_C Kraft BY (version 2) (version 2) | ecosystem: Environmental > Terrestrial > Soil >...
GGAGGTTTGCGACGGCCTGGACAACGACTGCGACGGAGAGGTCGATGAGCTGATGTCCTGCGGCTCGCTGAAGATGGTCGCGGACCCGGCACTGGAGGGGCGTCAGTGGAGGACGGTGGCCGTGCACCCGAAGGGTTACCCGGTGTGGCTCGCGGGAATGGGGGGCAAGCTGGCGGTGAAGAAGGCCCCCGAGTTGCCGTTCGTGAGCCACGACGGCGATACGACCACCGCGTGTGGTGGCCAGGGGAATACCCTGAATTGGCACGCGGCCTGGGTCAACCCTGCTAATGGCCATGTCTTCCTGGCGGGCCAGGATGGTTGGATTGCCGAGCATGACGGAGATTCATGCGTAAGGGCTGTGCAGCTTGTGAACCTCCCCGGCTCCAATGATTATTTGTCTGGTGTCGTGGGGATTGGGAGTCCCCTGCAAGTGTTTGTTGTGTCGACTTTGGGACACCTGTTTGAATGGAAGGCAAGTCCTCAACACCATGACGACGCTGGTAGGTATTGGGGGCTCCACGCGCTCGGTCAGGATGCGTTGTATGCGGTGGGGACGGTCAAGGAGTTGGCGCCGTTGACTCCCCTGGTGAATCTCTATATCCGCCAGAGCTGGACCACCCCTACGGCTCAGGACCTCCTGGGTACGGCGGGGTACAACGGAAGCCTGCGCGCGGTGTGGGCCGCGAATCCCAGCCTCATCTACGCGGTGGGCGACGCCGGCCTGGTGGTGAAGGGCAGTGGGCAGTCGCGGGATTGGGAGCGAGTGCTTCCGCCAATGGGAACCGCACTCAACTACACCAGCGTGGCCGTGCCGCCCGAAACCGAGAATGCCTACATCATTGGCAACAACAGCGACGCGGGCCGACTGCACCGGTTGACGCGGCACGGCTGGGCCAAGGCGCCAGCCTTCACCCCGAGCGCTCCAGACGTCCCCCTCCGCGACATCGCCATGACGTCCGCGGGAGACTTCTGGATCGTCGGAGACGACGGCCGCGTCTACCACTTCCCGGAGCCGTAGCCCTCATCCGCCGCCCCGCCCACCAGGTCCGGGGGGCGGGGGCGGAGCACGCTCTTCGCGGGCCAGCTCCCGCAGGGCCACGATCTTCTCCAGCAGTGGCCCCCCGTGCTTGAGCCGGGCAATCCGCTGTGACGGATAGATGCCCCGGTGCCCCGTGAGCAGGTACGCCACCGTGGCCACGATGACCACGTGGGGCAGCACGTTCGCCCCCACCAACTCCACGGCCATGATGGACAGCGCCAGCGGCGTATTCGCCGCCGCCGCGAACAGGGCCGCCATGCCCACCGCCGCGCCCAGGTCCAACGGCAGGCCCAGGAGCCTCGCCATTACGTTGCCCAGCGCCGCGCCGATGAAGAACAGCGGCGTCACCTCACCGCCCAGGAACCCCGCGGCCAGGGTCACCGCGGTGAAGGCCAGCTTCCACGCGAAGGCGGACACGGGCAGCGCCGGGTCGTGGAAGGCGCGCAGGATGCCCGGCACGCCCAGCCCCAGGTAGTCATCCGTCCCGGACAGCTTCCACAGCACCACCACCGCCAGGCCGCCCGCGGCCATCCGCAGCGGGAGCGTGGGCACGCGGTGCTCCAGCAGCTTCTTCAGCCGGTGCATCAGCTCCACGAACACCACCGCCACCACCGCCACCGCCAACGCGAACACCAGCCACTTCCCCAGCACGCTCACCGTCAGCGGCAGCGGCGCCGGGGCGGGATAGGCCGTGTGGTGGATGCCCAGGCCCCGCGTCACCAGGTCGCCCACCACGGAGGCCACCAGCGCGGGGAGCAGCGCCTCGTAGCCCATCCGCCCCACGACGACGACCTCCAGCCCGAACACCGCCCCCGCCACCGGCGTGCCGAACACCGAGCCGAACCCCCCGGCGATGCCCGCCGCCAGCAGCTCGCGGCGCGTGTCCGGCCCCACCCGGAGGCGCCGGGCCACAAGGTCCGCGAGGCTGCCGCCCATCTGCACCGCCGTGCCCTCGCGGCCCGCGCTGCCGCCGAACAGGTGCGTCAGCACCGTCCCCACGAGCACCATGGGCGCCATGCGCACCGGCACCTGCGTGTCGCTCACGTGCACCGTGTCCAACACCAGGTTGTTGCCCCCGCGGATGGGCCCGCCCCACTTCCCGTACACCGCCCCCAGCACCAGCCCCGCGACGGGCAGCGCGTACACGAGCCACGGGTGCCCTTCCCGGAAGTGCGTCGCTTCGTCCAGCAGGTAGAGGAAGACCGCGGACGCCACGCCGCACACGACGCCCACCAGCCCGCCCAGGACCAGCCACTGCAGCAGCGCTCTCGTGCCACGGGAAAGATTCACGTGAAACACTCCGGACCTGGGTGAAACATGATGAAACACTGCGTCAAAGGCTTGCTCCGCGTCATTCTGACGACACCGTTTCAAACCGGGGTGAGGTCATCACAACACCAGTATTCCTGACTTGGTGCGTTATTCTTGTTTGAAGGTGATTTGCAAATCGACGCCATGTAGCCTTCGCGCTCCCCCAAAAACCCCCAGCGGGAATCCAAAGGAGCGGGGCATGTCTTTCCGTCACAGCGGGATGTCCGTCGTCGCCATGTGCGCGGCCTTCACGGTCGGTGGTAGCGCGATGGCGAGCACCCTCAACCAGAACACGTCGTGGACCATTGACCAGCCGTCGACGTCGACGAAGTATCGCGTGGTGGCTTACGGCGACTCCATCTACGCCGGCTACAACGGGACCGTCCTCTTCTGGAACGTGGCCCGCCGCGCGGCGCCGGTGGTGCACGGCGAGGAGCTGGCGCGGAAGTGGAACGCGGACGTGGAGGTCATCCGCCGCACCAAGTCCGGCGCGAAGGCGGACGACATCTACAACAACAAGATTGTCTCCGAGCGCTCGTACATGCAGGCGGCCAACACCCGCGTCGTCATGTTCGAGATGTGCGGCAACGACTACCTCCAGGCGCGCAGCGCCTTCTCGGACCAGACGGGCACCTGTAACTACAGCGGCCTGGAGAACGCCCTGACGACCTGCACCACGTACATGGAGCGGGCGATGCAGGCCATCAACCAGTACGCGCCCGCCACCGCGACGAAGATCATCTCCAACATCTACTACCCGGGCTTCGATGCGGACAACGTGAACACCCGGTGCACGGACTCCGCCACGGGCCGGGTCGTGAACAAGCAAGACCGCTTCCTGCCGCTGCTGGCGCGCAGCAACTGGCGTGCGTGCAACCTGGCGGCTCGCTACGGCTTCAAGTGCGCGGACTCGTTCGCGGAGTACATGGCCGCGGACTATGACTCCAACGGCGATGGCCAGGTGGACTCCGCCGCCATCCGCTACATCCACGGCGAGTCCGAGGCGGCGTACGTCCAGCGCGTCTCCGTCACGCTGCGCTCCACGCTGCGCGACGCCAACACGCACTTCGCCAACTCGAGCACCAGCTACGACTACATCCAGTCCGACAACGTCCACCCGACCTACACCGGTGGCACCCTCTCCAGCTCTGGCAGCGGCCCGCTGCCCTACACCGGCGAGAACCCGAACTGGAACAAGACGGGCCACGACCGCATGGGCTGGGAGAGCGCGAAGTTCAACCCCGCTCAGCCGTAGTGGTGTCCGCGTCCACGCCCCGGGCGTGAGCGCGGCGCACGGGCCTCCGGTTGCCTTCGGGAACCGGGGGCCTTGTCGTTTCCAGCGCACGGCGCGCACGTCACATCATGAAGCGCGCGCCGATCGACGCGAGGATGCCGACGTAATAGACGAGCCTGCAGAGCCACTCCGCCGCACGCCGCACGCCGCGCGCCCAGGCCGGCAGAAGCCACGCAGCCAGGAGCGACACGCCCTCCGCGATGACGCGCCAGAAGCAGGCGAAGAGCAGCAGGAGCAATGAGATGGGCGCGTAGTACCGGCCGAACGAGCGCAGGTACGCGCCCAAGCCATACATCTGGTACTCCCCCAGCGCGCCTCCAAACGAGATGACCTGGTACGAGTAGAAGAGGATGCCCGTGGGCACGAGCGGGAAGAGCACGAACTTCACCAGCAGGTGGTACCAGCGCCGGCGCCACAGGGCATGGCGCGCCTGGGCGTAGCGAACCAGCGTGTGGGCTTGCGCGGCGTCTGGTGCTCCGTGCCGGCCCAGCGCGTTCAGCAGGGGCACTGCGTCCTCCACCTCCAGCGCGTGGCTGAAGGCGCGGCCGGACCTCATCCGCAGCGCCAGGCCGGGGCCCGGGAGCGGCAGCCGCCAGGGGCGCACCGCGGCCACGGCCTCGAAGGGAACCTCCATCCGGGCGCCGCCGCGCAGGGTCAGGGTCCACTGGTGGGCGTCCACGTCCACGGTGGCCCGGCGGCTGCGGCGCAGCGCGGAGACGAACGCGAGCGGTAGCACGACTCGCAGCACCAGCCCGATGGCGATGGGCGCGGGCTGCTGCATCCGCTGGGTCCCTTCGAAGATGTCCATCCAGAGCTGCGCGGCGAAGTGGAGCAGGGCACCGAGCACGGCGAGCTGCGTCGCCACCGCGAGCCCTCGCAGCACGGGTGTCCAGGCGGTCACGACGAAGCGAGCGGGCTCGGGCGTGGTGGCGGGCGGTGGCATGCCGGGGGCGTGGGTGACGAGCATGGACGAAGAGCTCATGGGTGTGAGCGGAGGCTGCTGTGTTTGCCTCGGGGGGAGTGGCTCCGTAGCATATGCAGCCTGGAGGTCTTCGCGCGAACATGAGGCCGCAGTCCCCTGTACCGGAGCGTCGCGTCGACAGCGACGGCGTCACGCACGTCACGCCCGCTCGCACGGGCAAGGGCCTGCGTGTGTGGCTCGTGGGCGGCGCGTGTGTCTTCACGCTTGCGTGCATTGGCTTGAGTGTCTGGTGGGGCTCGACGGACATCGAGGTGGAAGCGCCGCCGCCGCTCGCGGAGGCACCGTCGCCGATTCCTCCTCCGACGCCGGAGGCGCGTGCCCGCGCCCCTCGGCCACGGCCGCCTCCCGCCGTCGCCTCGGCACCGCGCCCTGCCGCCGAGCCCGAGCTGGCCACCGACACCGAAGTCGAGGAGCCCGCCATGGAATCCCAACCGACGGGCATCCAGCTCTACCGGCCGGGGACGAAGCCCATCAAGCGGGGCCTCGTGGTCCCCGACGACTTCGAGCTGCCGCCCGGGTACATGCGCCATTTCCAGTACACGGACTCGGGTGAGCTCGTGGCGGCCGTGCTGATGTTCCATCCCGACCACCAGCCCACGGATGCGAACGGGCAGCCAGTTCCCATGCCTCCCGACCGGCTGGTGCCCGAGGAGCTGGCCCCGCCAGGAATGCCCATCCAACGGCTGGAGCTGCCCGAGGGCGCGGAGCACGCGGCGCCCTCGCCGTGATTGAGAGACAGATGAACGGGGGCCGCGGCTGGCACCTGGGAACGGCGCTGCTGGGGGTCGTGGGGACCACGGTCCTGTTCGCGCTGTTCGCCCGGCTGGAGGCGCGCTGGTTGGCGCTCGGCTGGGTGGCGATGGTGCCCTGGCTCGCGGCGCTGGATCGGGCCCGCTCGGCGCGCGAGGCGCTGGGCCTGGGCGTGCTGCTCAGCGTGACGTTCACCGCGGCGGTCTTCCATTGGTTTCCGGGCGCGCTCCAGGCGTACTCCCGCGCGCCGACGTGGGTGGGCTGGGCGTTGTTCTTGCTCGTGGCGCCGGTGCTCCAGCTCCAGTTCCCCGCCACCGCGCTGGCCCGATACGCGGCGCGGCGCATGGCGCGGGAGGGGCAGGGGTGGTTGCCGCCGCTGGTGGGGACGCTCGCGTACGTGGGCGTGGAGGGAATCACGCCGAAGCTCTTCGCGGACACGCTGGGCCATGGGCTCTATGCGTCCGAGTCGCTGCGGCAGGGCGCGGACGTTGCGGGCGCACCGGGCCTCACGCTGGTGCTGCTGCTGGGCAATGAGCTTGTGCTCGCCGCGGTGCGTGCCTGGAGGCGCCGTGGGGCGCGGCACGCGTGGCGGCCCGGGGCGGGGTTGGCCGTGCTGGTGCTCGGGCTGACGGGGTATGGGGCCTTACGGCATGCCCAGGTGCGCGCGGCGGTCCGGGCCGACGGTGGGCTGGTGGTGGGCGCGGTGCAGGCGAACATCACCCGCTACGAGAAGTTGAAGGCGGAGATGGGGGCTTACGAGGTCGTGCGGATGGTGCTCGACACGCACTACGCGATGTCGGACGCGCTGCTGCGCGACGGGCCGCTGGACCTGTTGGTGTGGCCGGAGACGGTGTACCCCACGCCCTTCGGGTCGCCTCGCAGCGAGACGGGGGCGACGCTGGACGCGGAGATTGCCGGCTATGTCACCGAGCGCGGCGTGCCGCTCGTGTTCGGCACCTACGACCTGGAGGACGAACGTGAGTTCAACGCCGCCATGTTCCTGGGCCCGTCGTCGCCTGGGGGCGCGGCCGAACGCGCCGCGTATCGCAAGACGATGCTCTTCCCGCTGACGGAGTGGGTGCCGGACCTCATCGATACCCCCACGTTTCGCGAGTGGCTGCCGTGGACGGGACGTTGGAAGCGCGGACCCGGGCCTCGCGCGGTGAGCTTCAAACTTCGAGATGGGCGCACACTCCGGGTGGCGCCGCTCATCTGCTACGAGACCATCTTCCCCGAGTACGTCGCGCAGGGCGTGCGGCAGGGCGCGGAGCTGCTGCTCACGCTGTCCAATGACTCGTGGTTCACCGGCACGCCCGCGCCCCGGCTGCACCTGATGCACGCTGCCTTCCGCAGCATCGAGACGCGGCGGCCCCAGGTCCGGGTGACGAACTCGGGCGTGTCCGCGCTCATCGACGCGACGGGCGCGGTGGTGGCGGAGGTGGACGACGACCAGCGCGCCAGCCTCATCATGCGCGTGCCGCAGACGGCCTCGTTGTCCACGCTCGCCCTGGCGTGGGGAGACTGGCTGAGCCCCCTGGCGCTGGTGTCGGCGGCGGCGCTGCTCGCCGGGCTGGGGGGGCCGCGGCGCGCGGCCCGGCGTTGATGCACGCGGCGCCAGGGCGGACGGTGGGCCCACCTCGCGGCGTGCCACCTGCGTCCGCCGCGGTGAACGCGCGAGCGCCGCTACAGCCGCCCCGCCTTGAGCTCCGCCACGATGTGGGCGCTGGCGCGCACGGCGAGCGCCATCATCGTCAGCGTGGGGTTCTGCGGGCCCTGTGAGGGGAAGCAGGCGCCGTCGTTGATGTAGAGGTTGGGGACGTCCCAGCTCTGGTTGTGGGGATTGAGCACCGACGTCTTCGGGTCCGTGCCCATCCGCGCGGTGCCCACCTCGTGGATGGCCATGCCCGGCGTGGACAGGGTGTTGTTCACCTTCTCCACGGTGAAGCCGGCCGCCTCCATCATCTCCTGGCAGGCCGCCACCGCGTCCTCGGCCATGTTCAGCTCGTTGGCCGAGTGCCGGCATTCAATGTGCGCCGCGGGGATGCCCCAGCGGTCCTTCACCGTCGGGCTGAGCGTCACCCGGTTCTCCGGGCGCGGCACCATCTCGCCAAAGGGCACGAAGTGGCAGCTGTCGCCAAAGGTGAACACCTGCACGCCGTAGCCGCGCGCGAAGCCCTGCTCCCGCGTGGTGACGTTGCGGAACTGCGGGATGTACGCCCAGCTGTGCTCGGTCCGCTGCGCTTCCGGAGGCAGGTTCATCTTCGCCTCGATGCCCAGCAGGTACGTGTGGTCCATCAGGTTGCGGCCCAGCTGCCCCGAGGAGTTCGCCAGCCCGTCCGGGAACGCGCTGCCGCGGGAGTGAAGCAGCAGGCGGGTGGACTCAATCGCCCCCGCCGCCAGCACCACCACCCGCGCGTGCGCTTCGTAGGACCTGCCCGACTTCGCGTCGAGGTAGTGCACGCCCGTGGCGCGACCCGTGGCCGCGTCGTATAGCACCTGGTCCACCACGGCGTGGGTGCGCAGCGTGAGGCGGCCCGTCTTCATCGCCGCGGGCATGGTGACGGGCGCGCCGGCCGTGCGGCGGACGATGACGTGACGGTCCGGCCAGCGGCGCTCCACCTGCTCCTTCAGCCGCTGCTCCGCGGGCGTCATGGCGATGGCACCGGCGAAGACCGAGTCGGGCAGCATGTCCAGCCCGTCCGCGTTGCCGTGGATGCCCATCCACCGCTCCACCGTCTCGTAGTGCGGCGCCAGCTCCGCCAGCGTCAGCGGCCAGTCCGGCCCCTGGCCATCCTGCGAGCCCGCTTTGAAGTTGAAGTCAGACAGCCGGTAGAACTGGCGCCCGTGCGCCTTCACCGACGTGCGCCCGCCCACCTGCCGCGCGCGAATCCACGTGAAGGGCTGGTCCTCCGGCGTGGTGTAGGGGTTATCGACGTCGTCGACGAAGGCGTGCGGGTGGAAGGGCCACGCGAAGGTGGTGCTCTGCACGGCCTGGCGCTGCTTGCGCCGGGCGTCCGTCTCCGCCAGGTAGCCGAAGGACTGGCGCAGACGGTGAATCAGCCACAGCGCGCGGTCCGCGCCGCTGTCCCGCCCCGCTTCGAGCACCAGCACGCGCAAGCCCGCTTCCGTCAACTGCTTGGCCGTCCAGCCGCCACAAGCGCCCCCGCCCACCACCACCACGTCGAACGTCTTACCGGATGTGCCCACAGCTCTCCTGGCGCCGCAGTGCCGTCTTCGCTGGCACTGTGAGTTGTCGACCCCGAGTGTAAGCTGCGCGGTACATGGCGGAGCAACGTGGGTCCCGTCTGCACGCCTGGGGTTCAAACACCCCAGCGCTGCTCCAGGAGGTTCAACGGACATGAGGTGGCGGTGGTTGCTGGGCGGAGCGCTCGCGCTGGGGCTCCTCGCCGCGCTGGCGGTGTTCGGCCGGGCGCTGCGCCATTCAGAGGCCTACTTCCACTATCCGCGCCCGCAGGCCGCGCGGCCCGCCGACTTCGCGGAGGCGAAGGACGTGTCCCTGCGGACGGAGGATGGGCTGACGCTCCGTGGTTGGTACGTGCCCTCCCGGAACCGGGCCGCCGTGGTGCTGGCGCACGGGCTGTCCCAGACGCGCGCGGACCTGCTGCCCGAGGCGCGCGTCCTGCGGGACGCGGGCTATGGCGTGCTGCTCTTCGACCTGCGCGCCCACGGCGAGAGCGAGGGCGAGTTCTCCACCTGGGGAGACCTGGAGCGCAGGGACGTGCGCGCCGCGCTGGCCTTCGTCCGCGCCCAGCCGGACGTGGACCCGGAGCGGGTGGGCGCGCTCGGCTTCTCCATCGGCTCGGCCGCCGTGGCGGAGGTGGCGGCGCAGGACGCCAGCGTGCGCGCGGTGGTGCTGCTGTCCCCGTTCAACACGCTGTGGCTGGCCGCCGCGTATGACTTCCGCCGCTTCGGCTTCGTGTCGCAGTCCGGGGCGCTGGTGCCCTTCTGGCGGCGCGGCATCGCCCTGGAAGAGGTGCGCACCATCGACGCGGTGGAGCGCATCCGCCCCCGGCCGCTGCTCATCGTCATGGGGACGGAGGAGTCCGGGCAGCCGCTGGCCGACGAGCTCTTCGCCCAGGTGCGCGAGTACGCCCAGACGTGGCGCATCCAGGGCGCCGGCCACGGGAACTTCAGCGCCACCGAGCCGGAGGCGTACCCCCGGCGGCTGAAGGACTTCCTGGACGCCGCGCTGCTGCCGCGCTGAGCGTCACTCCGCCTGGGGCGCCCCGGCCGCGGGCTCCAGCGCCGCGAGCTGTGCCAGGAAGGCGCGGCCCTTCGCGGGGTCCGTCATGTGGATGAAGGCGGCCATGCCCTTGAGCTGCTCCAGCGACTCGCCTTCGCGGCCGGGCTTGCCCTGCTTCCGGTTGTGGATGGCGGCGCGCAGCCGGCGCACCACGTCGCGCGGGACGCGGGCGGCGGGCGCGCCTCCTCCCGCCGTGTTCACCACCAGCCCCGTCACCCGCTGCCGCGTGCCCTTGCGCGCCACGCGCGTCTTGTCCGGGTGCACGCGGAAGCCCTCCGCCTCCACCACGCCCTGCACGCGCGACAGCAGCACCGCCACCGGGGGGCGCTGCGTCCGCCGCGCCTTGGGCTGCTTCGCCTTCGTCCAGGAGAAGGTCAGGTCGTCCGCGTAGCGCGTGTACGTGAAGCCCAGCCGCTTCGCGAGCGCGGACAGCCGCTTGTCCAGCCGCAGGCAGAGCGCGTTGGTGATGCCCGGCGAGGTGGGCGCGCCCTGGGGCAGCGCGCGCGGGCCGCTGGCCACGTGCAGCAGCTTGCCCCGGAACTGCACCGCCTCGCGCGGCGCCTCGGTGGCCAGCAGCGACAGGAGGGTGGCCGTCCCCTCCGGCAGGCCGCCCTTGCGCAGCAGCCCCTTCACCCGCCGCCACGTCACGGAGGGGAAGAAGTCCTTGAGGTCCACCTTCACCACCACGTCCGCGCCCTGGTGCGCCAGCGCGTTGGTGAGGATGGAGCGCCCCGCTACGAAGCCGTGCGCCGCGCCGTGCACCGGCAGCCGCTCCACGACGTTGGACAGCACCCAGCGCTGCGCTGCCTTCAGCTCCGGCTTGGGCGATGTAATCGTGCGCTTGCCGCCGTCCCGCTTCGGAATCGTCCAGCTCACGTAATGGGTGGCCGTGTCCACCTCCCGGTGGAAGGCGAACCAGCGCAGCTTGGACACGCTCAGCCCCAGCGCCTTCGCCAGCGCGTCCGCCGAGTCCAGCTCTGTCAGGCCGTTGGCCCGGGCGCGCTCCTCGCGGTGGGGCACGTCGAACGCGTCGGCCGGGCGGTCCTCCGCCCAGTACACGCCCGCGCCCAGGTGCCCCACGTGCGTGGTTTTCCACGCCTCATACGCCTGGCGCTTCAGCGCGCGGCGCTCGGTGGCCTCGGCCTTCTTCTTCTCCTTCCAGGCCTTCTTCTCCTTCTCGGAGGCGCTGGAGAAGTCGAGGTCCTCCACCGCGAGGCCCTTGGCGACGAGCTGCGCCTGCACCCATTCGTCGGCGCCGCCCGCTTCGTCGATGGCCTTCGCGCGGACGCGCAGCGCCTCGTGCGCGAGGCGGCGGGCCTCGCGCTTCGCGGCCGCGTCCGGTGCCTTGGCGGTGGGCTCGGGCGCGGGCACGGCCTGCGGCGGAGCTGCGGGGACGAAGGAGTCCAGCCTGGCGGTCATGTCAGCACCTTGGATGGGCGCGGCGATGGATGACGGAACATGGTGCGAGCAGTCGAGGGAGGCCGGGAAGGCACCACCATCTCACCTGGGGCACGGTAGCCTCACCGGCTCTCCCCTCCTAGCCGCTACGGCCGGGGTGGGTAAACGGCGGTCGCGTCGTTGGCTCCGCTACCCGCCCTGGCCGTAGCGGCTAGGAGGGAGAGAGCCAAGAACAGGCTACCTTGCGGAGAGTGTCCTGCATTCCAACCAGAGCGGCGCAACGCCGCTCCCGCGCTCGAGGCGCTCAGGCTGATGCACTCCGGACCTCTCTCGGCTGCTCGCGCGTGAAGCGCATGTCGTCGTCTCTTCGCCGCACCTGTCCCGCCGGCCGCGCTTCCGTCGGCCGGGCCATGGATTGAGGGGTTTACACCAAGGCCGAGGCCGCGTCGATGTAGCCTTCAGCCGCGAGCTTCTCCAGGCGCGCGAAGTAGGCGCCACGCGCCTCCGCATCCGAGTCGAACCAGAGCCGCTGGTGGCGCGGCGAGCCCGTGCGCGGGCCCCACTCCACCGAGACGACCTGCCCATCCAGGGACACCCGGTACACCGTCTCCTGGCCGCTCTCCGCGTCCCGCCGCACGTAGGCGCGCGTCTCGGCGCGGATGAGCTTGCGGCCCTCGGGCGTCTGCCGCAGCGCCTCTTCCTCGGCGCGGCGGCGCGCGTACGCCAGGCGCAGCGCCAGCAGGTGCTCGCAGGGGCCTTCGCGCAGGCCGGAGCGCCGGTGGTGCGGACAGCCGCAGCTGGCGTCCTTCACGCGGCCCTCCAGGTCCAGCGTGAAGCTGGGGAAGAAGCTGCGCAGCGCCTCGCGGTCCACCACCTCGCCGTGGATGCGGAGGCCCTCGCCCACCACGTCGTGCACCTTCGTCAGCTTCACCTCGCCCGCGCCCGGCGCGCCATCCCCGCCCAGCAGGCGGTGCGCGCGGGCCTCCAGCTCGCTGCCGTAGCGGATGACGGCGGCGTCCACCGGCGTGGGCATCAGCTCGCGCGGGCGGTACTGGCCGCGCGCCACGTCGAAGAGGACGCGCCCGCGCAGGCACTCCAGCTGGAGCGCCGCGCGCACGGACTCCTTCGGCGCGCCGGCCCTGGCGGCGAGCGTGTCGAAGGACAGCGGACCTTCGGTCCGCAGCCGGTCGCGGAGCTGCTCCGCCAGCCCGTCCGGCACCGCGCGGGGCATCAGCACGTCGAAGGCCGCCGCGGAGGACCAGCCGCTCTCCGTCCAGCCCGTCAGGCCCAGCGTCAGCGTGGCCGCGCCCATGTCGATGACCCAGAACACCGGCAGGCCCGGGCCCATGAGCTGCACCCGCACCGACCTCGCGTGGGGCAGCAGGCGCGCGAGCGCGGCCAGGCGCTGGCGGCCGAAGGTGCGCACCACCGCGGGCGCGGCGCCGTTGTACGTGCCGCCGTGGCACTCCAGCACCAGCTCCCAGGGCTCCAGCACCAGCCGGGGCGGGGCGCCCGGCACCAGCTCGAAGCGCAGCGCGCGCGGGGCCTTCTTCGCCTTGCGCGCGCGGAGGGCGAAGAGGAGGTTGTAGAGGTCGATGGGCGCCAGCTCGCAGGTGCTCGCGGGCAGCGTGGCGGCGGACTGCACCTGGAGGAAGCCGCGCAGCCACGCGTGGGGCACCTCCACGTGGCGCGGCGCGCGGGCCGGCTGCGTGGCCGGCGCGGGCGCCGCGACGTGGGCCTCCAGGGAGAGGGGCACGTAGGTGCGCAGCCGGTCCACGCGGCCGGGCAGGTCCGGGGGCACGTCCAGGAAGGTGGAGCCGTGCGCGGCCTCGCGGCCCTGGAAGAGCGAGTTGTCGAGGGACAGCCGGGCGTAGGCGCTCTCGTCGCGGGAGAAGACCTCCAGCGACACGCTGTCCGGGTCCACCGTGAGGACGGGGTCCAGCACGGCGTCCTGCTTCTTCTCGCCGTCCAGCGCGTTGTCGAGGAAGGCCTTCTGCGCCTCCCAGATGAGCGCGCTTGCCCGTTTGCCCTGCTTCATCAGGTAGGCGAGGTACGCGGTGCGGTCCCTGCCGCGGTAGCGCAGGTCGCTGGCGAGGATGCCGAAGGTGGCCGCCAGCGCGTCGCGGAAGAGGGCGGCGTCGGTGACGCGGCCGCTCACGCCCACGGTGCCGCGCGAGCCCTCCAGGGCCAGGCGCACGCGGGAGCCGTCCGCGCTGGAGTCGACGTCGCTGGTGGCGGCGTAGCGCAGCTCGACGGGGTGTCGGGTGGCGGTCGTCACGACGGGTTACCTTCCTTCCGGGCGCGCTCGGCGGCGCGGCGTGCGCGTTTGTGAGCGCGCCAGGCGGCCTTGCGCAGCTCCTCGGTTTGGGACTTGTCGAAGGCGGCCTCGTGGAGCAGCTTCGCCGCGCCGTCTCCGCCCAGCCGGCCCAGCGCGTCCCACGCGTCCCGCCGCGTCTCCGGCTTCGCGTCGGTGGCCAGGGGGGCGAGCGGCTCCAGCGCGTGCGCGCCCAGCAGCGCGGGCACCGACAGGCGGCGGCCCTCGGAGGTGGCCAGCACCTCGCGCGAGGGCTGGCCGCCCATGGGCCCGAAGGCCACCGCGTCGAAGGGCTTCACCTCCAGCGCCCACGCGGCGGCGCGCCCGGGGGCGAGCCGCGCCAGCGCGTCCGCCGCCGCCGCCCGCACCCGCGCGTCCGGGTCCACCAGCGCCGCGCGCAGCGTCTCCGCGGCGGCGGCGCGCTCCTTCTCCTGCGTCAACACGGCGGCCGGTGCCTGTCCGGTGAGCGCCAACGTGCCCCCCGGCGCCGCCAGCCGTGCCAGGGCGCGCGCCGCTTCCTGGCGCACGGTGGCCGGGGCCGCGTGCTCACCGCCCTGGAGGACGGCGCGCGCGGAGTCCGCGAGTCCCGCGGCGCCCAGCCGTGAGCCCGCCCACAGCAGGCGCTCCCAGGCGGTGGCCAGCGGGGCGCGCCGGGGCGGCGGCGCGGCGCGCCAGTCGGTGGCCGTGCGGCGCTCGGCCGTCACCAGGGCGCGGGACAGCGCGGCCAGGTCCACCGCGCCGGGCTCGCGCGCCTCACCCGTCCAGGTGCCCACCAGCAGCGCGGCCTCCTCGCGCGCCTCCGGCTTGTCGTGGCCCAGCAGCGCCACCACCTCGGGGAGGGGCAGGGCGCCCCGCCGCGCGAGCCCGCGCCGCAGGCGCAGCCGCAGCGTCACGTTGTCCAGCGTGGCCAGCCGGGGCACCAGCAGCGCCGGGTCGCCCTCGCTGGCGAGGTAGACGGCGGCGGGCGCGGAGATGTCCGGGTGGCGGCTGGCGACCGCGAGGAACTCCACCCGCGTCCGCTCGTTGGGGAACAGCGCGTCGAGCGCCTTGCGCGCCTGCTGCCGCAGCTCCTGCTGGGGCGCGTCCAGCGCGGCGGCGAGCGCGGGCTCCGCCGCGGTGTCCTTCAGCTTGCCCAGCTCCTCGGCCGCGGTCCGTTGCACCAGCAGCGCCGTGCCCGCATCGCCGAGCAGCGCCTCGATTTTCACGCGGGCGCGCTCGCCGCCGATGGCGCGCAGGCCCTTCACGCCGGCCTGCTGCAACTCCAGGGTGGCGCCCTCCACCGCGGCGGCCTCCACCTTCTCCTCGACGCGGCGGCGCTCCTCGCCGTCCGGCAGCTTCGCGGCGAGCCAGCCCAGGCCCTCGATGGCGGCCGACACCATGCCCGGCTCGACGGGGGCCTCCGCCGTCCCGCCCGCGGCCACCGTCTCCAATTCGCTCAGGGCGCGCGCGTCACCCAGCGTGCCCAGCGCCAGCAGGGCCCGCTCGCGCTGGCCGTCCTCACCCGCGCGGGCGTACAGCATCAGGGGCCGCAGCGCGCTGGCGCCGCCCTTGAAGGCCACCCCCTCGGCGGCGGGCAACATCAGCTCGCGCGAGCCGCCGCGCAGCACCGCCTCCAGCGGCTCCGCCGAAGCGCCGTGCTCGACGACGCGCTTCGCGTAGCGCTCCACCGCCTCCGCGCCCACCGCCACGAACCGGTCGGAGAAGAGGCTGGCCAGCAGCTCGGACTGGCCGGCCTCGGCGCCGTGCTCCAGCTCTCGCAGCGCCGCCTGCCGCACGGAGACGTCCTGGCACTTCACCGCCTGCCGCAGGAAGGACACGGCCAGCGCCGCGTCGCGCTTCTTCACGTCGGTGCCCGCCACGGCCATGGCGGCGGCGACGCACGCGTTGCGCACCACGCCCTCCTCGTCCGTCAGGCACTGGCGGGCCAGCACCTCCAGCGCCTCGGCGCGGCGGGTGGCGCCCAGGGCGGTGACCAGCCGCTTCCGCTCGTGGAAGTCCCGGGCCGCTGGCAGCCGGGCCGCCAGCGCGCTCACGGCGGCGGGCGTGGCCAGCCGGGCCAGGGCCTCCGCGGCCCGCTTCGCGGCCGCCGCGTTCTCCGAGCGCAGGAAGCTGGCGAGCACCTCCACCGCGCGGTCATCACCCCGCCACGCGAGCAGCTCCGACGCGCGCAGCCGCAGGTCCTCGTGCTCGCTGGCCATGGCGCGGCCCAGCGCCTCGGTGACGCGCGAGTCGTTGGCGCCGGCCAGCCGCTCAATCACGCCCACGCGCAGGTCGGCGTGCTCGCTGCCCAGCGCGGCCAGCAGCGGCTCCAGGCTGCCGGGCGGGCTGAGCTTCTCCAGCAGCTCGAAGGCGTAGCGGCGCACGTCCGTCAGCGGTGAGTTCAGCGCGGCGCTGATGCGCGGCCGTGCGGCGTCGCCCCGCGTGGCCAGCTCGTCCAGCGCCGCGCGCGCCACGTCCGGCGCCAGCGAGGCCAGGGCCAGCGCCA
>Ga0182745_1002655_pt1 | contig 15837 bp, 8 predicted proteins | sample eDN3rd30CKraftBY_FD_128523 | JGI IMG/M metagenome (GOLD analysis project Ga0182745, IMG submission 128523) | Enriched backyard soil microbial communities from Emeryville, California, USA - eDNA 3rd pass 30_C Kraft BY (version 2) (version 2) | ecosystem: Environmental > Terrestrial > Soil >...
ACCGGTTCTGGTAATGGGCGGCATCCCCCGTGAGACCAGTCGGAAATGAATTTGGAAGTGGAAAATTGGCATCCCCTTCAGCCTGTGGATAGAGGATGCGCGTGGCTGCGACCCGGTGCCCACTCATGGTGAGCGTTCCACCCGGTTCAGCGACATTTCGAACCGTTCCGCCATGCACAGCTCCCTGCCAGACTATCGAACTTCCCCCGCTATTTGATGGATAAAGTCCATAAAGTGGAATCGACAACAGTTCCATCACCGAAGAGAAGTCCCGGTCAAAATGCGGCTGCCAGATTTTAAATGGACCGGCAGGAACTCGGCTGTTGCGTCGTACACCAGTGCTAGGGGCTGTCTCCCGATTTTCGAAGGGAAGAGTGTGCAGTCCAGCCTCAGGGGCGGCAGATCCCACATAGTTCTGTGGAATCAAGTTTGCATAAGTTGGATCTGTTCCAGAATCGTAAGGACCACTGCGTTCCTGGCTTTTGAGAGTGCTCAGCTTAGTGGTTGTGGAATCAAAAGAATGGATATCTCCTTCAATGCGATCGACTTCCACCCAGGGATTCCAAGTATCATAAGTCGCATCTGCTGCATCGGCATTGGAGTCCGGACGTAACCGGCGTTCCAAGACCAGACGGACCTTTGTGTCACTACCCTGATTGGTTTTATTCAGCAATGAGTTCGTAGTCGTCAAAGGGCCTTCGACGGTGAGACTTTGTGGGTACTGATATGTCAGGTCTAAATCACACAGTGGTTGACGTGTACTGGGGTCTGTCCCGCTGTCAGGGGGAGTCGCTTCATATTTATTAGGAACAATTGCTTCAAAACGATTATCGCTATTTGCGTCGAAGCGGAATTCACTGGGACGCGCATCTCCACCCATTCCATACCGGTTCGATCCATCCTGGCAGCCGATCAGGTATTCGTCTCCCGCACCTAGATACTGCTTTGTGGTATCTTTAAATGTGGCAATGAATGGCGGGCTGACTGAAGCTCCTGTGTCGTCCGTTTTGATTCGGCGAATTCGCCAGCAACCGTCATCAATATTGACGCTCCAAGGAGCAGCATTTCTTAATTCGACAAAGGAGTGATAGTGGGGGTCCTCTGCGGATTCATCATATTCCGTGGCCATGACATCCGAAGTCTGATGTTCGGTTCTGATAAACAGGACCTCGTTGAACGCCAGTTCCTGATGTTCAATTCCATAAACAACCTTGAGATTCGAAGCGGTAACGTCCCAGCCATCGGTCAGGTTTTCGTCGTATTCAAACGCAGTGATAATGCTGTCACGGTCCATGGCATCCACCACATTGACCGCAAACTGAGCCATCTCACGAGCCTGGGCTGCCGTATAGGGGTTGCTAACGGTAAAATCCGTATCCGTCCCGCATCCCACGACCCAGAGTAAGCAATAAATATCACGGGCCAGGCGTTGGCGGTCGTACCGAGCCCACCATTCCTGAACATAAGTGTCACTCCCTCCCAGATTGGCAAAGCTTAAACGAGGATCAACAGCTGTTGCTCCCGCATTCGCATGGTCCAGAGACAAACTCAGGACAGTCTTATCGCCGGACAGGGTTGTCGGATGCGGAACCAGATCTCGATAACGTGGGCTGGCATTCTCAAAGGCTCCCTTGCTGCCTCCAGAGAGCAGATCATTCGACAAAATTTTGTTGAGATTCAACCGGTGCCGCGGACTGACACGGCTGCTTCCATAATTAGTAACCTGACTGAAATTCGTTCGCATCAAATCACGAATTTCCTGCCGGAACGGCTGCACACCAGCAGTCGCATTAAATTGCGGCGGAAACTGATTGGTCGTTCCCCATTCCCAGCTTCGAAACAGTGGGGCTGAAAAATTAAACTCCAGCCGGTCCCAGGAATCGGTTGTAAATTGGCGGCGGATTTCTTCCGCATTATTGACATGCTGAAAGTTCGCCGATGCCAGCGTCGCCAGCCGCGATGAAATCCCCGCCCGGTACTGATCAGAATTGCTTAATTGAAGGAATGCAGAATCCGTAGGAGCATATGGCTCATCATACTGACGATAACGACTGCTCCCTGGCTCGAGCACTAATTCATCATCTTCATCCACAAGCAGGGTGTTCAGGTTTTCTATCCAAGCAACTTTAGACATGAGGCCTGCTGGATAAATGGTATTGGGCAATGCCTGATAATCCACATACTGCGGCCAGACAGCAGGGTTATTCATGTCTAGTTGCTTTAAAGTACGGACTGCACCGTATGCCGTGTTATTTGTCAATGTGAGTTGATTGGAGAGATCCCCATAGTTCGGCATCCCCAACCCCACAGGAGAAAGCGGGTGCACGAACCCAGGGATGAGAACGCTATTCGGAAGACCATTTAAGTTGATGTCCCCTGATGAAAAACGCCCGAACCTACCGTCGTCGCTATCATCGTCGACCTGCGGGTTACCAGCCAGGATTTGTGAATACTGCCCCATCTGCAGGTTACTTCGGTCGCCATAGCGTCCCAGCACCTCGGTTTCCCCGGTACTCGGATTCCAACCGTGGAGCAACATCAGCCACTCCATATTTGCCAGTGCCATTCTACTGGTGGGAGCAGCGCCGAAGCGGTCAACCAGGTTCTTGACCGCATTCTGCTGGTCGTCTGTTGAAAGCGCGAAAAGGTCGCCGGACAGAGCCCAGAGTGGATTCACTTCGCTGCGAGACATCCCCAGATTCGAAACTGAAACAGGCTGGGGCGGGTTCATGCCAACCCCTTGCGGATTACGATTCAGCCGGGCCAACCCCTGAAAATTGCCATGCGCATTCAAATTCAGCAGGCCATCCGCATCAATCACCTTAAAACTGGCTAACGGGACGAATTGCTTCTCTCCCGCCAACTCCTTGATGGGGAGGTCCAAGTCCATCCAGATGGCATCTTTAAACCCGTCTCCATCCAGATCCACATCCAGTAGTGAATAATCCTGGCTGGTTGATTCTGAACTGGGATTGGTGAAGATTCCCAACTGGCCACTCGCGGGAAAGGGAAACGGTGCGAGCAGACGAGTTCGATCGCCACTTTGGGCAGTCGTGGATGAGGTCAAATAGCGCTCGTCTCCATTTGGGTAGCGATGCTGCTGATGAGGGTGAAGGACCTGCGACTTCGTGGCGGGATCTGCATAGAGAGTCGAGAAGTCAGCACCGCCATTATTGGATCGGTATAAAGGGAAGAGTTGCGGTCGGAAGAATGAGGGAATAGTGACCCTTCTCTTCTCCAAAGTTGTGGGATCGGTCGCTGTTTCATCATGCGCAAGAAACAGAGAATTGATGTCCGGATAGGTATAACCGACATCAGGTCGATAGAATGGGACGGGATCCGTGCTTTGGCCGAAAGCGTCGACGCTAGGATCTGCCTGCGCCATCTTTCCATAATTCAAGATGAAGTTCGTAATATTCCGAGTGAGTTTCGTAGGGCTGGAACGATTGGCATCTGTATAGATAAATTGATAGTCGTCAGGATCGACAAATGCACCGGTTGTCGGATCGACATCGGGGTAGCCATCTGGAGAGCCCATTCCTCCGGCACCCACAAGATCTTTATATTGAATAATAATTCCCTGCCCAGTTGAAACGGAGGAATCGTTCGCCGGCTTGAGACTCGTATCGATCTGCCCGATTTCATGGGCCAGCATGGAATGCATCCCCCCCCAGAGTGTGCTGTTTTCGTAATCCGACCGCGTTCCAACAATCAACTGCTCCATCGCTAAGTCGAAGATGGGGTCGGGGTCGATTTCCAGGGGATCGGAGTTGGCGAAGAATTCGGCGTTGGAGCGTTCCTGGCTGGTCCAATTGAAGAAAAACAGGCCCAGGAAGACGAGTGTGGTCAGCAGTGAGAGGACCACAATGATGACCGCCCCCCCTTGCCGGGCATGGCGAATAGAAAACCGCCCGCAGCCTTGAACACCCCGTGTTGAGCGATGATTTCGGTGCATGGAACTGTCTTGAACTTTCTGCCCACTGAATCTCGGAAATCACTCAAACGCCAAATCGTATTCGAACAAGCCTGCAAGAACTGTGCATACGCTGCTGATACGGACAGGCTATTCAACAAAGGAATGTATCAAGGTCAATTGCCGAGACAGATTGCTGGAAACGTCCCTGTAACGAATCGTAATTTGAATCGCCCTGAGCCCAATCCGGTTGTCAACACATTGCCAGACCGCCCCTGTCTCGCCAAAATCAATTGTTCCATTTCCATTGAGATCGCGGCTCGGCTCTTGAACAATCACTCCGGGCAATGGCGAAAATTCCGGCGGCTTTGATCCAATAAGCCCTTCCTTAATTACCCTATAGCAAAAGCTATAGTTCTGATAGAGCGTTGAAGCTTGCTGATAGGCCAAAGAAGGGACGGGAACAGTTGTCCCAACTGACGCGGAGCCTGACAACGACGTCCAAGCTATAAAATTTGCTGGCGAAACCGTCAGCATACGATACGGAGAACTCCCCAGCCCTGCTTCAGTAGTCATCGCAGGATGCCATGTATCAAAAACGAAGTGGTTACCATCAGGATTGGCTGTATATGAAGGATTTGTATTTCCAAATCCTGTAACTGAAGAGTATGCTGCTGAACGAAAATAGCCGCTGCTGCTGCCGATATCCACAAAACCATTCGTCGCTGGGTCGAGGACTTCGACATTAAAAGCTTCGACATTTGCGAGAAGAAGATCTTCTCCAACGTGATCATTCCCAGCATAATTTCCGATCACACCGTCAGAATCCATGTTCCCGACCATGGCGGCCGCATAAGGATTAGAAGACGAAAGAGGCTGACCAGGAAACGTAAAAGCAGCTGAGGATGTTTCCTGCATGGTAAATCGCCCTATGAAATTATTATAATTCTGATCAAATTCAACGGGGAGCCCATTTTCGGGATTATGCCCAAACCTTAACGCACTCATTGCGAGTGGCAAGTTAGCAAGTCCTTGTCCATTATCTAGTGATACTATTCCATTGAACCACGGAAATGTGCCTGTCGAATTAGCAGGCCAAGGAGCACGCGTCGCAGAATAGTCAAATGTCCTGTAGAAGTTCGTGTATGTTGATGTTCCCGTTCCGCTAAAAACCCGAGAGCTACCAGTTGTTGGTTGAGAATCTGAGGGGGAGCTTGATGGTAGCGGGTCTCGTAACAAAAACACCCGGCGATAGAAGTTTCCATTTCGCAAGAAATAGCAGATTTCAGCAGCGCGGGATTGCCCTTGATTATCAAGCATTCCATCGTCTAGATCGGGCTCGCTTCCGTTAGTTCCTGTACTCAGATTTCCTGCTTTCCCCACGTAGGGCCTTTGTTGGTTGCGGGTGGGGGCGTGGCCGCGTTGGCCGGTGCGGATCATCGTGGTGAACTGGAGGACATCGTCCCAGTCCACGGATGGATCGTTTTCGGAGAAATAGAAGTAACCCCGTTGATTAACAGGGTCGATGATCGGTTCATCTCCGGCCGCCATCGGGACGATCCCCTGAACGTTGCCGAAAGGATAAGCGGGTTGACGATAGGTCATGTTCTGCAGGTCGCTGCGGAGGATCGAGCTGAGGATCCGGGCTTTCTGGTCATTATTGGCCATACCCCGCTGCTCGGTGATTGTGCCGACAGCAGTTCCATAGATCTGGGCGAACAACGACATGATCAATAAGACCAGCGCTGTGGAGACCAGCATTTCCACGAGCGTGAATCCGGCAGAATGCAGCCTTCCCCGGCGATCCATGAAGCCCGCTGGCCTCCGTTCAAATTGTCGTCGCAGGTGATTCATAGCTCGATATCAAAAACGCGAATGACGCCACGTGGAAACAGAAAATAAGCTTGATTGGGCGGAGATGGGGTCAATGAGGAATCCAATGTGACTTGACTGCCGGAATTGCCTGAAACAATTTTATACCAGCGGCAATTGGTACAATCAAAAACGTAGGAGCCTTCATGAATTGTTGGCGTGGGGTCTGTTCCACTTATCCAATTTACCTCAATTGAATCATTAGTGCCCGCGACATAGCTGCATTGATATGCATATTCATCATCAGGGTTATAAGAACGATTAAAAAAGATTGCGCATTGAATTTTAGAGTTACCAGATGTAGATCGCTTTACAGTAAGCATCCAAGTGTATCGCGGAGTAAACGATTCGATTCGGGCTATTCCAGGGCTATTTAGGATGAAATCGGGCAAGTTTGCTCCGGCCAGTGCAATTGATGATCCTGTTGGCTGCGAAGCAATATTTCGTGTGGCGGCGTGTCGGCCATCAGCGGTTAAGATCGTAACGCGATAATTACGAGGAATAGAGATGTCCGACAAATCTGTGCCAGGGGGAAACGTCACAGAAGAGGCGTTCACATTTTCCGGGACCATGGAAAGCGTTGTCGTCCAACTGTCCTGAAGTGAGAACAATTTTTGAAAAGTCGGAGTATCCATACCGAGTTGATTTCGGACGGCATCCAAGCTAGGCCGAGTGACATTAGAATGAGACTGTCCATAATATGAGCCTGCGGATGGAATGAAGCCTAATCCCAGCGGATCAATTGCGTATTGACTACGATCGGACGTCCACATTCCTGCCGTCCACATGATGCTTCCATCCTCAACAGTATCACCAACCGTGGTAGACCAGTTTGGTTCAACTGTTCCACTCGTTCCGCCACTCGACCAATATCCGACGTTAGATACGGGGAGGGGTGAATTCCCAAGTCGACTTGGGAGGACATAGGCGTTGGCGGCATAGGACGTATTCGGCTGCCACATAGGGGCCGCCATGACCAGTTGTGGATATGCTCGCAGTAGCTCAATCACATTCTCCTCCAGCAGCTTCGCATTGGTTAATTGCGTGGCTTTGATTGAGCTGAGGATTGCGACTGGGAACAGCGTAAAGACGGAAACGATGCCGATGCTCATAATGAGCAGAGACATGAGGACTTCCACCAGCGTGGCACCAGTGGCATTAGTTTCATGCGAATCGCGAGGAAGTTGATGGTATTTCATCTTGTCTCCCTCCCACGAATCGCGTTGAGATATGGTTTGGATGAGGAATTGGCTGGCTCGTTGTTAAACACCCCATTGGTGTCTCCAAGAGAATTCAACTCTGAGATCAAAATCCCACCGGTTTGAGCAAATACAGAGATTGCTTTTGCTGGATGTTCCGGGTCAGCAGGAAGAACATATGCATCGCCCGAACTTCGAGTATTTGTGCTCTGGAACAATAACTGATCCGAAGAATTTGCAATCCGGAGGTGAAGAATCCCTTTGGCTTTTACCGGGCCGAGAACATCCCCTCGCGGCGAGAACAAGATGTCCATTGTCGTACTGTAAAGCATTGACGGGGTACCTTTGTACCAGGATGAAGGAATGTCGCTGCCATCCAGGTCAATGCATGTGGTTCGTGGAAGAAGAATTGGCTCAGACCCTGGAAGTATGGTGGGGGAGAGCTCCAGGCGATATTCAATTGGTAGAGATTGTGCCTGTGTGGTTACGGTGCTATCCCGAGGGCTTGGAATCCATCCCAATGTTGTATCCCAGGAACTAGGCAAATACTGCCCTGCAAGGATCACGGTGTCTGCCCCATTGGAAGACTTCGCAATATGCCAGTTTCCAGAATCTTTGGGGATTTCGATTCGTGTAGGAAAGGTTAATAAACCACGGCTGATCAAATTGGTCCAAGTTCCTGCGGAAGTCTTGAAAGACCAACTTCCGGACTTGTAAATCACAACACCTTTGGCATCTGTCCCTTCATCGTAACCTGGATCTGGGGCTCCGACGTAGACCATGCTGGTGGCGATGCGGCCGTCGTTGGGATCGGTGATGAGTCTCAGGCCGCGGACCTGGCCGGACTTGATGGCTCGGGAGCGCGCCCCTTCCAGGGCGTTGCGAAGCGTTGCGGTGGCAGCACTGATACGATCTGAATCGTTTCCGCGAAATGCGGAGATCGATAATGTTGCCAGAATAACCATGATCGCCATCGCCACCAGGAGTTCGACAAGCGTAAAGCCTGCCGGCATGTTCACAGGACAGGGACATTGTCCACCTGAGCAACGGCCATGTCGCAGACGGTGTCCATACTGCTGCTGTGCTGGCACGCCAGGCTCCGCCGTCAGGCATGTTCGCCGATCAAGTTGTGAAAATAACCAGATCATGTGCGTGAATTATTGTTGCCGATTCGTGATGTTATCGTAAATGTCTGCGGGTGATTCAACGACCCCGAGATGGTTCGGAGATGTACTATCAGTTGGTTCCTTGAGCCCCAGAGATTGATCTGGTCCGGCCGAAACAAGAAGAGGTATGTAATAAGTGTTTAAGTCGTGGTAATTCTCAATGTCAAACGGTCTGGCAGTCAAAGAGGAAGATGGTGGTGCATAAATAAGGTTTCCCCCAGATGTTAACGGAGAGCCGCTCAATACTCCCAATGGGTCCATCGGGTCAGTATTGATTGTGGCAGGGAGCCCCACAATGAGCGATTTTACGTGTGCACTGTCGACAATAAGTCGTGTTGGAAAATTATAGAAACGTAATGGTTCACCCCAAGCATCTATAAATGCGCTGAAGGTGGCCGTTGGATTACTTGAATTAAATGCAATCTGTGTCACATACTTTTGATTGATGGAATCAGCATCCAAGATCGGCACACGATATGACTTCCCTCCGGGTAATGCTCGAAGTTGACTCCCCTGTGTTAAAGCCAGGTATAAAATCACCGAAGACTGGTAAGATTGATTTTGGTTAATGTCAGTCGGAGCCAGCGTAAGTATGCTTCGGAGTGGAGCGTCATCGTTTCCGCCATCACTGCCATCGATTCCATACAGGTCAGCCAGCCGTTGCGGCAATGCCTGGCGATATAAATTCGTACGGAGAAATGCGGCGGCTTGCTTTTCATTGATGGAATTCAAGGTCGCCAATTTCTTTGCTTCCGCACTCACATCCATTTGCTGAATCGCGTCCATTCTTTGCTGAATTACTTCGTTAATTTGAGCGATCGTGGCTTTTGTGGCGGCGATCTTGGCATTTTCAAGCGACGGTGCGATAGCCATGACGGCCAGCGTGGTCAACAGGGCGATAATCCCGATGACGACCAGCAGTTCCACCAGTGTGAAACCGTTGTGATGCAATTGTGAAAGACGTCGCTTATGCATGAATTATGATGCCGAACTAAGGAGCCAGTGGCCCGGATGAAAAGTTGGTAATGTTGTCCTTCTCGTATGTTGCTGACTGCGGCGTTTTACCAGTATTGGTGTCGTAAAACTTCTGCTCCCGGTAACACGAGAGCGTTCCGAATGTATTGTCAAATCCTGGTGATATGATTTGGAATGTTTTTGCATTCCAGTAAACGGGAGTACCGCCACTGACAGATTTGAAATAGGCATATGTCATGCCCACACTGGAAGGCATTTCGTCATCATCATCACCCAAAGTATTGTTATAGCCCCTGAGCTGATATCCTCGACCTCCGTAGCTACTTAGATAGAAATATGGTGTTGTCTGGTTTGGCAGCGTGTCGATCAATTCGTAAAAACCGTTGTTATTGGTATCAACTAGTCGCGATGAATCGAATTCATAAAACGGACCAACCCGGGTTCCCCCTGACGCAAACGGATTTCTGGGGTTCGCTGAAAATCCCAAAGGGGAACAGTCGGTAGCACTCCCCGTCGATGAATAAACCCCCGGGCCACCCAGGAAAAAGGTAAGACATTCGGCGCCGTTAAGGTATTTACCATCGACTCCGCCCATCAACGTTCCGGGCAGGCCAACGGAAGAATCACTAGGATCATAATTGGGCCATAACTGTCTCATCACTGCGAGGCTATTCTTCCCAATGGCTGACCCGGTGTAATCTGATGGAGTCGCTGATATTAAAAATGAACTTGGTGGTTCCATTCCGTACTTCAGCTTGAAATCTGCAATGGCTTTTTCCAGGTTTTTAATATCTACAGTCACCTGGGCAATACGGGCTGTTCTTCGGACGTTGCTAATGGCGGGGAGCATGATGGCGGTGAGGATGCCGATCACGAGGATGACGGCCATTAGCTCGATCAGCGTGAACCCGGGGCGCGAGGATGGGGTATTGGCAGCGGTGACGGGTCGCTGCGGGGGATCGTATTGTCGAAGCGAACGCTGCATGGCGATGGAGAAGAGGTTAGGGAGTCGGGATCGGGGAAATTGAACGTGTTAAATCCTGGTGCTGCTGCAAAATAATGCAGGTGTGTATTGTCTTGCAATTTACTGATTTTTTATTGTTTCGTGATCAATCGTTTGAGGTCTTAAATGGACTTCTCATCTTATAGAGCAGTTTTGATGCCGGTTTGTTAGCGATTTTAACAGGCTGATTCTTTCTGCGGGCTGGCATATCACGACAAATCGTTGAGGAGTTTCACCAGAGGCATAAACAGGGCGATCACGATAAATCCGACGATGAGGCCGAGGACCACCACCATGAGTGGTTCCAGCATGTTAATCAGACCTTCCACCAGGACGCCCACTTCTTCGTCGTAGACGTCGGCGACTTTATAAAGCATGTTGTCTAAGGCCCCGGTTTCTTCACCCACGTCCACCATGTTGACCACGAGGTCGTCAACGATTCGGGTTTCGCGCAGGGGGACCGCCATGGATTCCCCTTCACGAATGGCGGAGTGGATATGGTCGAACGCTTTGCGAAAGACTTCGTTTCCGGAGGTATCCCGGGCAATGGACAGGGCTTCCAGGATCGGTACTCCAGAAGCGATGAGCGTTCCGAGTGTGCGGCAGGTCCGGGCGACGGTTGATTTCGAGATAATCTGTCCGAGGATCGGGATTTTTAGTGCCACTCGATCGATAATATACGCACCGGTTTTATTCTTTTTGATGATTTTCGCCATGATATAAATCGAAAGCGGAATCACAGGAATCAGGAACCAGTAGCTGACCACGGCATCGCTGATGGTGATCAGCAGGACTGTCATAGAGGGAAGTTCAACTCCGAAGCCGATAAAGATGGCCTTAAACTTCGGAATAATGTAATACATAATGAAACCGACGATGAGCGTGGCGACGGTGATGACCGCACACGGATAAATCATGGCTCCCTGGACTTTTCGTTTCAGGCTTTGGGCACGTTCTTTAAATTCGGCCAGACGCTGAAGGATGATTTCCAGTGCACCGCCAGCTTCTCCCGCTTTGACCATATTTACGTACAGGTTGTCGAAGGCTTTCGGCTGCTTGGCCATGGCTTCGGAGAGGGTATTTCCTGATTCCACGTCTTCGATGACCCCCATTAGAGCATTTTTGAGTGCTCCGGGTTTTGCTTGGCCTTCAAGAATGCGGAGACTACGGAGAATGGGGAGTCCGGCATCCTGCAGGGTGGAGAGCTGTCGGGTAAAGGCGGTGAGTTTCTTGGCGCTCACGCCGCCGATGGTGAAGGTCTGCTTCTTTTTGGAAACAGTGGGGGCCTTGGGGTCTTTGGCCTTGGTCTCTTTTTTCTTACGCGTGGTTTTCTCTGTGATTTTGGTCACAAAGAAGCCTTTTTCGCGAATCGATTGCTGGGCTTCCGCTTCGGACGCAGCCTCGATCGTTTCCTTGATCTCAAGGCCCGTGTTGTCCATTGCTTCGTATTGAAAGACCGGCATGGGGATCATTCCAGAGGTCAGGGGTGAGAGGTCAGGGGTCAGCAGGCAAGGAAGAATCTTAGTACTGCGAACAAAACCTCCCGGACAAGGAAAATTTCCTTTCCGCGAGCAGGTTCGCTGCAAGTTTTGTGAGAGGTTCTTAGCCTTCTTTGCGGGGACCCTTTCTTTCCAGAAAATTTTTCAGGCCGAAGAGCATCCGACGAACTTCGGCTGTCGATATCAATCGTCTTTAGGTGACGATCTATTCACTATTCAAACTTTTAACATTAACAAAGCACTACTCAATATCTTCCATTACGGTTTCTCGAACAATTTCGTCGATGGTAGTCACGCCATCGAAGATCAGTTTCAGGCCAGCTTCGCGCAGAGTTGTCATTCCCTGGCTGCGGGCAAGATTTCGCATTTCGTCGACAGAGGAATCTGAGGAAATCATGTCACGGATGTCGTCGTTGATCTCCAAAAGTTCATAAATTCCAGTACGCCCCTTATATCCTGAATTATTACATCGCTGGCAACCTTTTCCATAATAGAATTTATATCGCCGGGCCTGTTCGATGGGAAGCTGCAGTTCCATTAAGAGTTCATCGCTGGGTTCAAACTCGGTTCGGCATTCCACGCAAATTCGACGGACCAGTCGTTGGGCGAGGACTGCTTCCACGGTGGCAGTGATCAGAAACGGGGGAACTCCCATGTCGCGTAGTCGCGTGACGGCGGAGGGGGCATCGTTGGTATGCAGAGTCGAAAAGACCAGGTGGCCGGTTAGCGAGCTCTGCACGGCAATTTCGGCCGTTTCGAAGTCTCGAATTTCTCCCACCAGGATTTTATCGGGGTCATGCCGCAGAATGGCCCGCAACGCCTTGGCGAAAGTGACGTCGATTTCGGAATTAATAGGAACCTGAATCAGCCCTTCGATCTCGTATTCGATGGGGTCTTCGGTGGTGATAATTTTGACGTCAATTTTATTCAGTTCATTGAGAGCGGAATAAAGCGTCGTTGTTTTTCCGGAACCGGTTGGGCCGGTCACCAGCACAATCCCGTTGGGGCGATCAATCATCTGGCGAAAGCGGGAGAGCGTGTGCGGGTCCATCCCGATCTTGTCGAGGCTGAGCTGAACGACTGTACGGTCAAGCACCCGCATAACGACAGCTTCGCCAAACATGGTGGGCAGAACGCTTACTCGCAAATCCACGGAGTTTCCGCCAACGTTGAGTTCGATACGTCCGTCCTGCGGCATGCGGCGTTCAGCGATATCCAGGTTCGCCATCACTTTAATGCGGCTGACAATGGCTGACGCCAAATGTCGGGGAGGTGGAACCATTTCATATAAAACGCCGTCGGCCCGGACGCGAATTTTAAATTCATCTTCAAAGGGTTCGAAATGAATGTCGCTGGCCTGGTCTTTAATGGCCAGCAGGATCACCATATTTAACAATTTACGAATGGGATGCGAGCCGGAAATTTCGTCATCGCCGCCAATTTCAATGGGGCCGGACACTGCGGTGAGTGTTTTTGTCCCTTCCAGGGCTTCCAGTTCCCCCATGAGGCCTTCCATGTCGTCTTCGCTGCGCGAGGCGTAATGACGGGAAATGGAGGCTTCTACTTCTGCCATCGACGAGACGGCGCCACGGACATCATAACCCAGAAAGTTCCGAAGATCGTCCAGGGCTGCCAGGTTCTGCGGGTCTGCCATGGCCACTGTCAGAACGTTGTCTTTCAGCGAAACCGGCATGATTTTGTAGACGCTGGCCATTGTTTCGGGAACAAGTTCCAGCACCTTCGCGGCGATATTGGTCTCTTCCAGATTGACCACGGGCATGCCGAACTGGTCTGCCAGCGCTTCGGTAATTTGCGCTTCGGTGACCAGTCCCATTCGCTTGGCCACCTGCCCGATGACTTCGCCGGGACTTTGCTTTTGCTCCTCGAGCACGTCCCAGAGCTGATCTTCGGTCAGATAGCCCAGGTCAACCAGAATTTGTCCGAGTTTCCGCTGAGCCATGTACGGGTCCTGAATAAATTCCTGAAAGGTCTTAAAAAAATGACAACTCTTGCCGATTTTTAAACTTCACATCATTAAGTCGGAATTTACGTAATGCCCTGCCCTGAATTTTAGAGTAGGCATCGCACCAGTCGTCAATCTGAAAAATTATTCGTCATCGTCTTCATCTTCGTCGTCATCTTCGTCCAGAATTCCTTTCTTGGCATTGGCGATGCGAGCTTTGAGTTCACCGGGGTTGTTCGATTTCACAACCACCGATTTCTCTTCACAAAGCCCTTTTCTCCACAGGTCGAACAGGGCATCGTCCAGCAACTGCATTCCATATTTGCGACCGGTCTGGATGGAGGAGTTAATTCGAAACGTTTTCGCTTCACGAATCAGGTTGGCAATCGCAGGTGTCACCACCAGCATTTCATATGCAGCGACCAGCCCTTTAGGGATACGTGGCAGCAGGGCCTGCGAAAGAATTCCGATAATCGCATTGGAGAGCTGGGTTCGAACCTGTTCCTGCTGGTTTGTGGGGAACACGTCAATAATTCGGTCCACCGTCCCCTGGGCTCCGGTGGTATGTAGCGTTCCAAACACCACGTGGCCGGTTTCCGCAGCTGTGATTGCCGAGCTGATAGTTTCCAGGTCACGCATTTCCCCCACCAGGATGATATCCGGGTCCATACGCAGGGCACGGCGAAGTGCTTCGGGAAAGCTGGGGACATCCACTCCCACTTCTCGTTGGTTGATGGTCGATTTTTTATGCTGATGATAATACTCGATCGGATCTTCGAGTGTAATAATATGATGTTGCTCGTGCTCGTTGATATAGTTAATCATGCTGGCCAGCGACGTGGTCTTTCCGGAGCCGGTGGGGCCGGTCACCAGAAACAGGCCGCGGGGCCGGGTGATCAATTCACTGATGATGGGGGGGAGCCCGAGTTGTTCGAATGTCAGAAATTCGTTCGGGACACGTCGCAGCACCATGCCGATCTGGCCACGCTGTTTGAAAACCGCCACGCGAAACCGCGCTTTGTCTCCAAATGCGAAACCGAAATCGGTTCCTCCTTTTTCTTGTAGTTCCTGCTGGTTTCGTTCTGGGGTAATGCTCTTCATCAGAGCGCTGGTGTCTTCCGGCTCCAGCGATTTGGTGTCCAGGCGTTGCATCCGTCCGCCGAGTCGTACGACAGGGGGCTGGCCTGTCGTGATGTGCAGGTCGCTCACTTTTTCGCGAACCACTGTTTCCAGTAGTTTGTCGATTTGTACAGTAGCCATTGAGATCCTCTAAGCTGCAACAGATCCAAGTTTTCTCAAGGTGCGAGGATTTTGTGCAATGTGAATCACTTTGCGTGAATGGATTTGGTGAATGGATTTGATTGTGCCTGGAACGAACCAACTCTGTCGGGAACGGTCAAAATAGAGTCAGGCTTATCGTGGCGACCACCTGGACAGCGGACAGAATGCCGCCATCACATTGATTATTGGCGATTTACTCCGAGAAAGCGACTCTGTCACGAGTTTTGGTCAAAAAAGCCTGCGAAGTCAGGCAAGCGAATTGTTTCAGTTTTGGGTCTGGATATTTCAGGCACAAGCTCTCTGTCGACCGTCATTCAAAGGCCTGTGGCCTCTCCCCGGTCCGCACCACGGCCGTAACGAACAGTGTCTCCTGCAGTGTTATTCTGCAGCTCGACAGGATTGCTTGTTTAATGAAAAGAGATGGCTGGGCAAGTCTTTCCGGCGGGCCTCCGCCAATTCCTGGGCCAAGGGGTGCTGAGAATCGTTTTTGCCACAGGCGCGCTAATGCCCTCCGCCTTGCAGTTTGTAGGCTTCCGTGAGAGTGGAAATTCCTTCAAGTGCTTTGTCTAAAGCATCTTCCACCAATGTTTTCATGCCATATAGTCGAGCTTGGCGGCGAATATTCTGCGCTGGTTCGCTGCGAAAGGCCATGTCCCGGATGCTCGCATTTAACATCATCAATTCGAACACAGCCTTGCGGCCACGGCAGCCGGTATTCTGACAGTGTTTGCACCCCTTCCCTCTTCGGAAGTTGGCCGTGGCCAGCTGATCAGGCGTGAGCTCAAAGAGTGAAAGTTCTGACTGATCGGGCTGATAAGACTCCCCACATTTCGGGCAGACGGTGCGGAGCAGGCGTTGCGCCATCACCGCCATGAGGCTGGAGGCGACCAGAAATGGCTGTACACCCATATCGATCAATCGTGTAATAGCACCGGGCGCATCGTTCGTGTGAAGTGTACTGAATAC
>Ga0182745_1002656_pt1 | contig 15834 bp, 11 predicted proteins | sample eDN3rd30CKraftBY_FD_128523 | JGI IMG/M metagenome (GOLD analysis project Ga0182745, IMG submission 128523) | Enriched backyard soil microbial communities from Emeryville, California, USA - eDNA 3rd pass 30_C Kraft BY (version 2) (version 2) | ecosystem: Environmental > Terrestrial > Soil >...
ACTTTTGGAAATTTCGAATTTACCTGTTTAGCAATTTTTCCTTAAAAGTCCCTTCCCCCCCCCCCCCCACGACACAAGTCGTATTCCGCCATACGATGGATCAATTTCGCTGATCACTACGTATGCTCTGCAGTCGCTGACTGTGACTGGGCAGATGATCTGATTCCTGTTCGCCATAGACTTCAATCTGTGTATTGATCAACTGTATGCGTGTCTGCCTCTGGATTGCTGTCTTTTGCCTGCTGCCGCTGGCGGCATCTGCAGAAGATTTCCAGTTGCTTCCGAGTTCAACAACGTTGGATCTGCCTCAGACGCTGGAAGGAAGTGAATCAGTCCCTTCACAAATACGTCCAAAATCTGAAAAAGTGGACGTCTCAACAGTCATCGAACCGCAGACGGGGACGATCGATCTGCGTCCTCCCGCTTTGCCGCTGGCCGATTTCTCTATTGAATCCGAACCGGTCTGGATCAATGACCTGATTGATGACCATCTGCTCATCTGGCGGGAAGTTCCGATTGGCGCACAAATTCTGCCCCGGGCTGGAACGGCCTTTGGGGTGACTTCTTTGGGGGCGAAATTTGACCTGGTTGGTAAGGGACCGATGTGGCTAACCGGCAATTTCGGCTGGAATTTTCTAAGTGGCCCCAACACCGCAGCAATCCCGCCACAGACGTTCGATCTGGGGCTCGAACTGAATTATGCAAAAAAACTGAGTGATCTCTGGGGGGTACATCTGAATATCTCTCCCCTGCTGGCCACAGATTTTTCTAATCAGACCAGCGACGCCTGGCGAGTGATGGCGGGAGGACTGATCACTTTTCAAGCGGATGAAGTCACTAAAATTGTGGCGGGAATCAGCTACCTGGACCGGCCCGACTTAAACTTTTTGCCGATTGCCGGCCTGAAATGGATGGTGACCGAAAACCTGGAACTTGATGTCCTGGTCCCGAAGCCTCGTATCGCCTGGAGATTTGAAAAGGCGGAAATGCAGGAGAAATGGCTTTTTCTCTCCGGAGAAGTTGGAGGCGGTTCCTGGGCAGTGCAGCGCGAAGCCGGTCTGGCAGACCGCCTGGGTTATCGTGACTTACGTTGCCTGGGGGGAATTGAGTACAAACAGGACTCCGGTGGACGCAGCATCCTGGAAGCTGGATATGTTTTCAATCGGCGCATCGACATGCAGCGGGGGACCGGTGACGTCAATCCGGGCAGCACATTCGTCATCCGCTGGGGACAACTTTATTAGGACCACAAAATTAGGACCACAAACAAAATCTTCCAGCTAGTGCTTTGTCAATTTAAAAAATTCGGGTAGGTCTTAACACCAACTCCGACAACGGAGGACGTTTCGCGATCACGTACCCTGAATCCAAGCCCTGACAGGGCACTCCCCTCATTTTTTAAGTTTACGACGCATTCGGTATTAATGTTTACGTTATTAGCGTTTATGAGCGCAGATTGAAAAGACAACTCGTCAGGCGGGGTGTTCAGACTGATTTTCAACCAGTTTCCAGCCAGAATGTGCAGGGATACCGGTCAAGAGTTCAAAGAAGGATCTGAGAATGGCAAGCTGGAAGCAACCATTTATCAAGTGCGTGGTGTGTGGGACTTCAACGATTTGGATCGCCACATTTGTCTGTACCGGAATGATTTTCGGCCTGACTTCCGGAGTCGCGATGGGGGATGCTCCAATCAAGTTGATGGAATCTCCACTGGAGCAACGTGCCTATCTTGTCAAATCTCAGATCAGCACGACAGGCAAAGTTCAGGCGGCAATGGCTGGCGGCAATCAGGAAGATCTCAAGCTGCAGGCCAATGTGACGTTCGAATTTCTCAGCCGTCGTCTTCCCTCGGGAGGCCGGGACGCACTGGCCCTGCGAGAGGCGCGGCAGTTTCGAGTGGCCCATCTGGTTACATCTGTGGCAGACTATGAAACACAAGCCCGACTCCCCGCGGATCGTCAACTTATTGTTGCGACAGGGGACCGGGAAGGGCTGGTCAGTTATAGCCCACAAGGACCGCTAACGCGGGAAACCGTCGATCTCTTGGAGATCCCCGGCGACCCACTGGCGCTCTTGGCACTTTTACCACTCACGGAAGTTCGTATCGCGGAAGAATGGACCCCCGCCGACTGGGTGCTGCAAATGCTGACTGGGGTGGAGGCCGTGGAAACAACGGAATTGACCTGCCGGCTGGAACAGGCGACTGCCAAGGCCGCTAAAGTCACCTTTCATGGGAAGATTAAAGGTCAGCGATTGGGGACCAATACGACGGTTTCCGTGGCAGGGGCATTTTTATTCAATCGGGAACAGCAATATCTCTCACAGTCCAAAACCATTTATACCATTACCTCGGACGTGGGAACGGTGAATCCCGGGCTCGACATGCAGGTCTCGACATCGTTAACACGGGCGCCTGCGGATTCTGCAGACCAGTTGACGGATGAGTTTCTCAAATCTATTCCGCTGGATGCCCCGCCCACTGCTCTGGGGCTGGAATATGTTGCCGCTCCCTGGGGAATGGCGTTGAATCACGAGCGCGACTGGCATCTGTTCCAGGCGGTTTATGATGCCTCCGCCCCGGTTGCCATTCTCCGGCTAGTCGAACTGGGCAGCCTGGTGGCCCAGTGCAATCTCTCTCCAGCACCCCCGGCACCGGACGGCAAGACAACTCCGCTGGAACAATTCGAAGCAGATATCGAACAATCGCTGGGAGAGCGGTTTGGCGAGATTATTTCCCGGGAAAAGATTCCCACCACGGATGGCCGGCAGATTTTTCGAGTGGAAGTGAACGGAAACGTGGTCATCAAGAGCACGAAGGGCCGAGCCGATATCCCGATGGTCTGGATCTATTATCTGGTTGCCCATCCTAATGGCCGTCAGGCTTCGTTTGTCTTTTCTGTCGAACCCACATTGATGGAGCAACTCAAAGGTCGTGACCGCGAACTGGTGACCAGCCTGAAGTTTGTGGCCCCCACTCAAAATGCCAGTCGTACCTCTGCTCCCTGATGTGGCCATCTTGATGATGCCACAATGCTGTGAAACCGGGATTGGGTTGCAGACGCAGCAATTCATCGCCCGCCAGACCCCTCGGCGATGAGATGGCGGCTGTGAGATGGTATTTGTATCGATTTTGCAGCTTGTACTGAAAGCGCTGTTCCATCTGTAAGGGTTATATGCTTTCAAAAGGCAATATTCAGGAGCATGTACTCCTGTCCCGATATTCGGGAGCATGGATGAACTTGACCGACAACTGATTGCAGATTACCCGTGCTGGCGTCAAGTCCTGCAGATTTATCTCGATCTCACTGCTGAGACGGTGGAACGCCCCTTGGATGAGACAGGGGTTCGCTGGGCGGATCGCATTCCTTCTCTGGAAGAGATTCCGGCAGAAGAATTGTCCATCATTCACGGTCGCCTGATTGCTGTGGGGTGGCTGAAATTTCAGTTTGAAGTTGGGCAATCGGGGCTGATGTATCGGGTCACTTCCGAAGGTCGAAGTCAGCTCAACCGGATGCGCGACGCCTGCATCGCCTGAGAAGCCTGAAGTCACGATCAACTCTAAAATCGGAGTGAAAGTCTGTCCGGAAAGGTGCTTTGTCAGTCGAGATCGAGCGATTTGTGTTCTGACGATTTGTATTCTGACAAGGAAGCCGAAGCAGACGAATCCCCAGGATTCGTCGAGGTACTCAGCACAATTTAGGAAGTCCCTGCAATGTGCCGACGATCTCGCTGACCTCGCTGATGTTTTCTGCTGCCAGCAAATCCGCCAATTCCGTTGCCAACCGGGCGGACAGACCGGGATTGAAGAAATTTGCCGTGCCGATTTGAACGGCACTGGCTCCCGCAACCAGAAACTCCATGACGTCGTCCAGGCAGCTGATGCCGCCGATCCCGATAATCGGAACATGTACTGCCCGGGCCACCAGATACACGCAGCGAAGCGCGAGCGGTTTGATCGCCGGGCCGCTTAAGCCCCCTAGCACATTGCCCAGGACGGCTTTGCGTTTTTTCCAGTCGATCGCCATTCCCTGGTATGTATTGACCAGAGAAACCGCATCCACTCCACCCTCCGCGGCGGCCTGGGCAATGGCGGTGATCTCCGTGACGTTCGGCGTGAGTTTGGCAATCACCGGCAGGTTGCAAGACTCTCGCACAGCGGCCACGACCTGACGCGTCGATTCCGGATTTGTCGCGAAATCGATTCCGCAACTGACGTTCGGACAGGAAATGTTCAATTCAATTCCCGCCAATTCCGGAAACTGATTCAGCCGCTGAGACATCGTTGCGAAATCTTCGATCGTCTGACCGGCAATGTTGGCAAATACAGGTGCCTCCAGCGTCAACAGATACGGAAGATGCTTTTCGATAAACGTGTCGATGCCATCGTTATCCAATCCGATCGAATTGAGCATCCCCGAAGGTGTTTCGACGGTCCGGGGAGGAGCGTTTCCGATCCGGGGGCTGGGGGTCACGGTTTTGGGAATGATGCCCCCAATTTTCGTGAAATCGACAAAAGGGGCCATTTCCTTCGCATAACCAAACGTCCCGGACGCCACCAGGATGGGATTGCGCAGATGAAGGCGATTGAGTTGAACCTGAAGGCTTGTCATTCCGGTGTGCCTTCAGGTGCTGGTTTCTCTGTTACTGGTTTCTCTGTCGCGGGAGACGGGCTTTTTGAATCTCCAGGTTGGGGAGCATCTGCCTCAGCTGGCTTTTCCGGCTTTGGTTCAGCAGGCTTGCTTTCCGCAGAGTTCTCATCTGGCTTGTCGCCAACTGGCTTCTCGGCGGCCGGCTTCTCGGTGGCCGGTTTTTCAGCGGCAGGCTTGTCGGCTGCAGACTTGTCTGCTGGCATTGCTTCGGATTTACTCGCAGCAGGGGGGGCGACGTTGTCGAAAGGTGTTTCCAAGGCGGGTGTGCCTGAAGCCGACGCACCCGAACCCGGCGTTTCAGCATTCTCTGCTTTTGCAGGCTCCACCAAAGCTTCTCGTTTCAACTTGAGCTTGTCGAAGACATCTTCGGAGATGACATAGTACCATTCCGCGAAACGGGCGCTCAGATCCGCAACACGTTTTTCGCCCGCTTTCAATTTTTCGGCATATGCCTTTTTCTGGGTTTCGTAGACTTCCTTCTGCAGCTCATATTCTTTCAAGGCTTCTTCGTAGGCTTTTTGCGGGTCTACCTTGTCTGTCTTGGATTTGTCTGCATCAGGCTTGCCTGACTTGTCGGCCTGCTCAGGCTTGTCAGCTGTCACATCAGATTTTTCTTTGTCTTCTGGTTTGTTGTCATCAGCCGGTTCGCTGGAATTTGGCGTTTCCTTGTCTTCCTTGGCTGTGGATTCCGATTCTTCGGCCTTCTTTTCTGATGCGGCGGCAGGCTTCTTGGGGGCGACCGGTTTGACGGGAGCTGGGCCCAGCAAAGATTTATCAAACACGACTGTCACAAACAGGTAGCGGCTCTTTTTCTGACCAGGCTTGGCAGAATCTTCAGCTGAGTTGTCTTCATCTTTGTCAGTTCCCGCGCCGTCGGTTTTCGCGCCGTCGGTTTTCGCACCGTCGGTTTCCGCACTGTCTGCAGGTTTTTCGCCTGCTTCTTTCTCGTCTGAATTGGAGGCTGTCTGGTCTTTGGTTTCCTGTTCGAGTTCTTTGGCCTCTTCTTCAGCGGACTTCTGACCGCCAATTTCGATATCGAGATCTGAACCGGAAAATTCTTCACCGAACCCGAGTTCATAGACAACGCCGTCATTGGTGCCGACGTTCACTTTCCCCTCGTTATAAACGAATTCTCCCCGCTCTCTGTCGATAAAGACCCCTTTTTGTTGCAGGTCCCGGAGTGTTAAAGCAGTCAGGGAAATCTTCCCCTCGGCGGATTTCAGTCCGGCGATCAGTGCTTCCGGCTTCTGGCGCACTCCCACGATCTTGAGATCGGTGAGTGCCTGCAGCAGGGAATTGACTTCCGACAATTTCACCTTTTCTGTTTGCGGGTTGAGGCCGCTCAGGTTCCAGGAACCTTCGCCATTTTCACGGTTGAGCTCGATCTGCCCTTCCGGAATGACTCGCCCCTGCGCTTCATCCACGGAATAGCGGCTGATCAGGACATCACGGATCTCTGCCGAATTGACTTGCAGAATGTCCTTTTCGATCCAGTCCGCAAACTTTGTGGAGATATTCAGATTGCCTAAATCGGCTGTATAAATCCGGTCTTCGTCCGCCCTACGGACATAAAACAGGTTTGACGAATTCTCCACTGGTTTCCCGACAATGAGGTCGACCAGGATGTCGTCTCCTTTGTACAGCGTAATCCGGTTTCCGCGGCCTTCGGTGCTTGTCAGATCATCGCCCAGCGGATCCAGCAGACCGAATCGCTTCTGAGCCGATTGGCTGCGTTCCACCAGCGCCTGCCGAACCACCCCGATCATTGAGGCAGCCGTTTTGCCAAGCCGATCTTTTCCATCCGCGGGATAGTCATGATGCGAAGGGATTTGCCATAGACCATCCCGGTTTTCCACCTTGAAGACTTCAGTTTTGCCTGTTGTGGAGTTGTAGGCGGCCACGCGGAGTGCGGTGGCTGTGCTGGGATCTTCGAACTTCGGGAAGAACTGCTCACCCACATCGGAGAAATCGGCGATGTCGGCAGGCTGATTGGAAAAATACGTCCCTGCAGCAATTGCCATGCAGGCAGCGGCGGCAGCTACGAAGAGGAGTGTCTTAACGGTCTGGTTCATGTCATTCATTCCACTGGCATGTCCGGGGACTGCACTTCAATGTCACCTGATGTGAGACAAACTCGATTGAACTCGCGATCAGCAGGGAAACGCTGATAACAGGGGGGCGTACAAGCGACCTGCACTATTCACGGCGGCGGTCAGGCGAAATCCCTTTTCGTTCATCAACCACTCTTGCAATCACCACGGCAATTCCAAGAAAGATGGCGGGCAGAGGAGGAATCAGCACCGCCCAGCGCCAGATGCCGCGCTCGATTTGCCGGATATCCTGTTCGGTTTCAATTCGGACTTTGCGAACGGTTTCGTTCTTCTCGCGCTCAATCTCTTTTTCGCGTTGCACGAGTTTGCGGTTTTCTGCTTCTGTCGCATTCTGCAGGCGGATTTGCAATGTCTGGGCGTCAACATTCCCTTTTTCCAGGTCGGAGCGCAAATCCTCAATCACTTTGGTCAGACGCTCTTTCGCACCAGAAAGTTCTTCTGCCGCCGCTTCATCCGCCTTGGTGATTTCCTGGGTTCGCAGAACTTCAAACTCCTTTTTGCGTTTTTCTAATTCGGTTAAAGTGCGGTGCTGTGCACGACGTTTCCGCAATTCGATAAAACGCTCGTCACCGGCCAGGGTGTCCACGCAGTTGAGCACAAACAAGACGTTGTCAATTTTGAAATCGAGAAGTTGCTGTTGCCAGACTTGAAACATGATGTCGTGCACCAGGTCCACGTCTGCCACAAAAATCGCATTGATCTTCCGGTCACCGCTCCCCTTGATCCGGGCGGCAGTAACGTAAGATTGATCACTTAATCTATGCGGAACATCAAAATTATAACTACGACCGCCAAAACCGGGCTGTGTGATCTTGTTCCAGTCGTTAACGCCGGTGCTCCCTTTGCGAGATTGCAGCAGCCATGTCACTTCCACATCGCTATCGCGTCCGGAAATGAATCCGGGCGCGAAGGTGATCAGTTCCTGAAGTCCGGCTGTGATCGGTGACTCGTTATTCACACAGCCCTTGGCATCCAGAAAAATGAGTTCCGGCGGATAGGTCTCGGCGAATCGCGGGTGGGGATTGAAGGTATCAAACAGGCTCTTGCGAACGTCCCATTTGATCCCCAGAGCCCGTGTCAATGAAGTCGCTTCTCCGCCATCGGCCTTGGGTTCACCACGGTTTTGCTGCATGCCCATCATGCCCATCATCCCCCCCTGCGGGTTCGGCTTCGGCTCTAGAGGCGCCCAGCCAATTCCGGAAGAGACATTGTTCGGTCCCCAGACTGGAGCGGGGTCATCGAAGATCAGAATCGGTTTCCCAGCTTCCACATAGTCGACCAGATTCTGCATTTGAGGCTGGGTGAGCGAAGAGGGTAGAATGGCGACCAGAACGTCCATCTCGGCTGTCATCGGCGAGTTCGGATCGATTTCCTTGACGTCATACTGTTTCTTTAATTCCTGGACGATCTGCCATTGCGGCAATTGCCGAAACGACTGCATGTCCATTCCGCCGAAGACCTTGGCATCTGTCGTGAGAATGCCGACGACGCTCCGTTTTTCATTGGCGACGGTCCCGACAGAACGAGTCAGCTCATATTCAATGGGGGTGCCGCGATCGAAAAACGGGATCAGCACGGTATCGAAGCCGCTGGTCATCACGACTCCCAAGTAAACATCTCTCTGGGAATACCGTCCTGCTTCTTCACTCTGAATGGCACGCGGTTGAATGCCGAGCGCTTCGGCTTCTTCGGCAGCATGGCTATATGGTTCCACATCGACAATGCGGACCTGAACATTCTTTCCGCCCCGTTTGTCGTACTCCATCAACTTGTTGACCAGATCCTTGCGGATGGGGACATAATCCTGCGGCACGTCTGTCGAAATGAATGCCTGAATGGTGACAGAGCGGTCGTTGGGAATCTTCTTCAAAATGTCGATGGTCGTGGGAGCCAGGGTATGCAGCTTCTCAGACGTGGAATCGATACTTCCCCCCGCAATTGCCAGCGAGTAGGTCAGACACAGGAGTGCAATTGCCAGGCAGGCCACCCGCGCCACGTACTGGCCACTCATGTTGCCAGTATTTTTCCCGCCCGCCCAGTGTCGCCGGGCGATCATCACGGCATTGAGATACAGGAAAAATGCAGCCAGTCCGACAAAATAGAACACGCCGCTATAAGTGACTTTGCCACCGGTAAAGCCTTGCAGATGTCCGGCCACGCTTAAGGGGTCATTGATCCCCAGCCGACCTTTCAGGAACCCCTGGATACCGGGAATCTGATCAATGAACACCGGAATCGCACAAATCGCAGCTCCCAGCACAAAGGCCACGGTGGCACTACTGGTCAGCACGCTGGCAAACATGCCCGCAGACAGCAATGCCGCCCCTGCCAGCCAGTATCCCAGGTATGTGGTGGCGATGAGTCCCCAGTCCGGTTGTCCCAGCCAGGCCAGAACGATGGCATGGGTCAGTGAGAACAAGAGTGCCACGGTATAGACTGCCAGCACCGCCAGATATTTGCCCAGTAGAATTTCAAAATCACGGGCGGGCAACGTAAAGAGCAGTTCGTCCGTTCCCAGCTTGCGTTCATCGGCCCAGGCGGTCATGGTGATCGCAGGCACAATGAACAGCAGCAAAAGCGGAAACCGTGCGTTCAGTTGATCCAGATTGGCGAGATTGTTCGCAAAAAACTGATCGTTGAATGCGAGAAACGCTCCCGCCACCACGAACACAACGATAAACAGATATCCCAGCATGCCTGAGAAATAGCTTGCGACATTTCGTTTGAAAACGGCCAGCACAACGTGACTTCGCATTGTGAGATCTTTTTTGTATTCAATCGGAATTTGGGAGGAGGGATGCCGCCGAATGCTGGCAGCACAACAGTTGCCTTCGAGGGTCTGCCGAGTTAGCGGGCCGATGCCAGGTCGCCGGTTAATTGTCGGAACCGGTGTTCCAGATCATCACCGTTTCCTTGCATCTCTGCGACGGGACCATCCAGCACCACACGTCCACGATTGATCAGAATGACACGGCTGCAGACGGCTTCAACTTCAGAAAGAATATGTGTTGAAAGCAGAATCGTTTTCGTTTTGCCCAACTCACGAATGAGTTCCCGAACCTGATAGGTCTGATTCGGGTCCAGTCCGCTGGTCGGTTCGTCCAGGATGAGGACCTGGGGATCATGGAGCAGGGCGTGCGCCATGCCGACACGTTGACGATATCCACGGGAAAGCTTCCCGATGGGTTTTCCCCAGACATCTTCCAGTGAACATTTGCCAGCGACGTAGTCGAGGCGGTTTTTGAGTTGTCCCGACTTCATCCCCCGGGCCTGTCCCAGGTATTTCAGCAGTCCCTGCGGAGACATCTCATTGTACAAAGGACCATTTTCCGGCAGGTAACCAATCAATTGGCTGGCTTCGATGCGCTGTTGTGACATCTCGAATCCGCCGATTCTCGCCACCCCTTCACTGGGGGAGAGAAAGCCGGTCAGCAGTTTCATTGTCGTTGATTTTCCCGCACCATTGGGCCCCAGAAAGGCTGCAACCTGCTGCGCGGGAATCGTAAACGTAACGTCCTTGGTGGCGATGAATGGGCCATAGAACTTACTGAGTCCCTGAGCCTCGATCATGGCGGCCTGTGGCGTCCGTTCAATCATCTGCACAACTCCTCAAAATAAAGCAAAGTGCTCTCGTGCTGCCCCGCAGCTTGAGGTTCGGGTCAGTTTTTCGTAATTCCGTTTTTCGTAATTCCGTATCTGGTGTCGCTCTTCTGACATCTTTTTATGCGAAAAACCGAGTCAGGGTAAACTACTCGTTCACAATCCTTGTCACAACCGATGAGAGTGGCCGGAGATGGTAACAACCCGTGCAGCATGATGGAACGCGGCCTGTCCGTTCCGGTGGCATGCTGTCTCAGGATGCCACCGGCAGTTGTAACGCTGGTGAGAACACTGGCAACTGAAGACACCGACAAAACCGGTGAGAGTAGCGGGTTTCATGCATTCTGAACACTCTTCAAAGACCCTGTTTTTGTCTCATGGATCATCACGAATCGCAGCAGACAACTGGCTGGTCTCCTATTGAATCGAGAGGATCAGGGATGCGTCAAGTCTCCCAGCCAATGGATTGCGGATTCGGAGAAGTGACCTCGCCCGATCGCCAACCAATTGCGTTGCGATGCCATGGGCTTCCTTATCGCAATGCCCGCGTGACCCAGCGGTCCAACTGATTCGCAAAGGCCTGTCGGTCTTTCTGGTTATAGTTTGCGGGGCCGCCGGTGATCTGTCCGCCACCTCGCAGCTCATCCAGCAGATGCCGCATTGCCAGACGTTCCCCAATGTTTTCAACATGATACAACTGGCCTCGAGGATCAAGCGCCATGCCTCCTTTGTTCACGACCAGAGCCGCCAAAGGAATATCTGCGGTAATCACCAGATCTCCGGGAGCCATCAACTCCACGATTCGGGCATCTGCGACATTGGCCCCGGAAGGAACCAGTAATGTTGAAATGAACTCCGAACGTGGAATCGGTATGGGCTGATTGGCCACCAGGGTCATGAAAACCCGACGCCGTTCGGCGGTGCGAAACAATAATTGCTTGGCTTCACCGGGACAGGCATCCGCATCAATCCAGATCTTCATAAGGGACGAAGGAAAAGAGGAATGGGATAAGGAAAAAATTTCATGTGTTTTTGTGACGGCTGGGGAACGCCCACTTGATCACAGGGTTTTCGCTTTTTTGATTTTGGCGTTGAGCCATGGGAAGATCCCTGCCAAGCCGCGCATCAGGAGAACCTGGCCTTGCTTGCGGCTCGGCAAAAGCTTTAGAGCGTTTTTGTAAATCATGTGGCGGACCTGCCTCACGGCATTCAGTCTTTCATCAAGTGAAACCTCTTCGACGCGGGCACATGAGAGACCAAACTGGTCTAAATCAAGACGCTTCTAAATTGAAACAAATCGAGTCGCAGAGCAACAGACTTTTGACGCCCAGATTTTGAAATGGAATTGAAATGGAATTAAAGAAGTGTGGTCACTCGGTTTTCCAATTGGGACCTTTGATGTAATCTGTTGTTCCAACAAGTATTCCCCTCCCCTCCTTACGAAAACATGTTCATGAACAATCAACTGGACTCCAAGCCCATATCGCGCTTGACGATTGTGCAGATGCTGGTGTGCCTGACAGCAGCCATTGGATTTGCATTCGATACTTACGAACTTCTCATGTTGCCGCTGGTTGCACCGGGAGCAATTCGCGAATTGACGGGCGCGGTTCCTGGTAGCGACACCTTTCAGGACTGGATTTCAGCCCTGTTCTTTCTGCCGGCTGTTTTCGGGGCCTTTTTCGGTCTGCTGGGGGGCTGGCTCACAGATCGGTTTGGACGTCGACGCGTGTTGACAGGCAGCATTCTCCTGTACGCCGTTGGAGCATTCGTCTCGGGATATTCCACCTCCATGACCATGCTGCTGATTTGCCGTTGTGTCGTGTTTGTGGGTGTCTGTGTGGAATTCGTTGCCGCAGTGGCCTGGCTGGCGGAACTCTTTGACGATCCAAAACAGCGAGAACGGGTGATTGGTTACACACAGGCATTTGCCTCGTTCGGCGGACTGATGGTCGCGTTCGTCAACCATGAGTTTGCCGCACTGGGGGAACAGGGGTTGCTGCCCGCCATCTACATGCCAGGCTGGGCGGAACAACTGATTGGTCCTCTGAATAATCCAGACGAGGTCTGGCGATACACATTAATGTCCGGGCTCTTTCCCGCTTTGCCGTTGCTACTGGTTCGTCCGTTTCTTCCCGAATCTCCCCAGTGGGCGGAAAAGAAGAAAGCTGGCATCCTCAAACGGCCGTCCCTCATGGAACTCTTTACCCCCGAATTACGACGTACGACCATTATCTCCACCTTGCTGGTGGGATGCACGTACGGAATGGCCTTTGGCGGATTGCAACAATTCACACAAATTGTGCGGGGGCTGCCGGAAGTGGAAGCCATGGTCGAAGGAATGCCACCACCAAAAGCTGGGGCGACCCGTCAGCGTGAAGCTGCCAAAGTGAGTGAATTCCAGGAAGTCGGCGGTCTTGTCGGGCGTTTTCTGCTCGCATTTCTGGCGTTGCGAATTCTCAGTCGAAAGAAGCTGCTGGGAACATTTCTCTTGCCGGCACTGATCTGCCTCCCCTTCATCTTCTGGACATTCTCCAAAGGAGAAAATATGCATTTCTTCCAGTGGAAAGACCGGCTTGATGTCAGTTTGCTGGCGCTGTTGGCTTTTGTGGGAGGAGTGGTGGTCGTGGGTCAGATGAGCTTCTGGGGGAACTATCTGCCTCGTGTCTTTCCATTACATCTGCGCGGAACCGGCGAAAGTATGGCCGCCAATATCGGCGGACGACTGATGGGAACAAGCTTTGCCTGGGTGACGGCCAGTCTGGCGAAGCAGTCCTGGATTCCTGGTCCCACAGGCTCTTCAAAGATTGCCTTCAGTGCGGCCTGTGTGACAGCGGGGCTGGGAATTGTGGCTTGTATTCTGCTCTGCTTCCTTCCGGAACCTCCGCCAGAAGGTCATTTTGAGCAGGAAGAAGCTTCTCCCCCACCGTCCGCATCATAACATCGATGAACGCAGTCGCTGTTCCATGTCTGACCAGATTCCATCATACCTGGTCAGACATGAGAACTGGGAAAGAAGAAGAGTGGAAAGTATCAAACATGGTCTTTCTCCAGTTCCTCTTCCCGTCCGTAACCGTTGGGTGCGAGACGAGGTTTGTGATTTTTGAATCAGGTTTTGCTGCGGGGGGCCAGGAGCCTGTCTAAGAACTCCTTCCCATTCCATTTGATCTGTTTTGATTCACGAATGAGGTTCGTTCACTTCAAAATCATTCGCCAGAAAAAAGATGAAAACACAGAGGGACGGAGGACACAGAGATCAGGTTTGTGTGTCTCCGTGTTCTCTGTCCCTCTGTGTTTCAAAAATTTCCTCATCATGGTGCGGGCTTCAAAGTTCTCGGACAGGCTCCTAGGAGTCTGCCTGAGAACTCCTTCCCATCCCATTTGATCTGTTTGATTCACGAATGAGGTTCGTTCACTTCAAAATCATTCGCCAGAAAAAAGATGAAAAAATTTCCTCATCATGGTGCGGACTTCAAAGTTCTCGGACAGACTCTAAGCTAAGCCCTCCCCGCAAAACGGATCTCAATCTGTTTGCAGGGGAAAACTCGTTACAGGGGAGAACTCGGGCAGGCTCCCCATGATCAGTCTTTCAGCTTAAGCTCAATGGGCCGAGTTCACAGAAGGAGGCATTTCCAAAGTGTGGAATATGGTGTCCCATGGCATGTGCGAAGGACATCAGCAAACGATTATGGGGGACAGAGCCCAGTTTGAGGGATTGCCCCATCTTGAAGTTCAAACCATTCCCGATCAGCACGAATGGAATGTTATTAAGGGTATGGGAATTCCCTTCGCCCAGTTCATTGGTCCAGACCACTGTCGTATTGTCGAGCAGCGAGCCCTGACCACCTGGTTCGGGAGTCTCGGCCAGTTTCTGGACAAGATAGGCCAGTTGTTCACAGTACCACTGGTTGATTTTTGTGAGTTTGGTCTGTGCATCCTCATTGCTGTTCGGCTCGTGCGAGAGCGTGTGATGTGTTTCGTCGATCTCCAGCCACTTCATTCGTGCCTGACCGACCGAGTGCGTAAACTGTAATGTCGCCACTCGGGCAAAATCAGAAACCAGACTGTTCACCAACAGATCGATCTGCATGCGGGCCAGTTGCGGAAGATTGTCGTTGGCCACGACCACCCCCGGATCAAGTTGTGGAATCGCATGGGTCATGGGATTCTTTTGAGCCGCCGTGATTTCCTGCTCCATCTGCCGGACAAAGCTGGCATGTTCCTGGAGAAGTTTCTGATCTTCCGCACTCACCATGGATTCGACCTTTTTCAGATCGGCGGAGACAATATCCAGCACGCTCTTCAGGCTTTCCTGGTCTTTCACTCCTCCATAGAGCTTGCGAAACATCTGATAAGGATTATCGATCGGGGCGATCGGGCGGTTTGGTCCGGAATAGACCATGCGGGTCCAGGTGTCCGCACGTTCCGGGACGACCACGCCAAATTCAAGTGATCCGAAACGGGTCTGCGTTTCTGGCTGCGACTGCAGGAAGTTCTTGATTTCCTGGTCGATGGAGATGCCGCTGGCCCAGCCGGCAGGTGTGTCGGAACCTCCCTGAATGTTGCCAGGGAACAGTTCGATTCCGGTCAACAGACAGCCCATGCCGCGCATATGATTATCGCCGTCTCCACGAATTTTGTCACAAACACCATTCAAGACCAGTGTGCGATCACGAAATGCTTCCAACGGCTTGAGAATTTCTTTGAATTCTTTCAGCTCCCCTGCTTCATCCGGCCAGAAATTCTTACGGACCACGCCGTTCGGGCTGAACAGGATGATCAATCGTTGTTTGCGGGCCTGAGAGCTTTCGAACCCCAGGCTGGGAAGGTTGCAGATAAACGGAAATGCTGCAGCACTCATGCCCAGATGTCGCAGAAAATCACGTCGAGTCGTGGTCTGGGTCATTTTACTTCTCCGTTTTCTCGGCCGAATTTTTGGCAGTGCGAAGCGATTCCTCTTCGATGCTTTTCATCTTCATGGCGGAATCGACAGCGATTTCCTTCAATAAACCATGGATATTGTATTGATGGGAGCGAAAATGCTCGGCAAGTTGAGGCAGCTCATCCGGTCCGAAGGCTCGAATGGGCTGACGAATGGTAAATTGAAACAATTGTTCGACAAACGCTTCATGAACTTCTGGCGCGGCAACAAGAAATTCAGAAATGTCCTGCGAGCCGGTAAACGAGACTTCCACGCCTGCCCGGTTGAGATAAACGCCATGAGCGTTAACAGGATGATCTTTGTCCAATTCCCGGTATCGACCAGTCGCATCAAAATGTTCCAGAGAAAACCCCAAATCATTGATCATATAGTGACAGGTCCGGCAGGCATCTGCACTGGTCTGCAACAGGACTCGGGCTCGCGTGGTCAGATCGGCATGTAAGTCCGGGGCCAGGGGGGCGATTGCTTCCGGGGGGGGCTTGAGCCGGCGTCCCAGCAGGCTGCGAGCAATAAACACGCCGCGATGAATAGG
>Ga0182745_1002662_pt1 | contig 15812 bp, 12 predicted proteins | sample eDN3rd30CKraftBY_FD_128523 | JGI IMG/M metagenome (GOLD analysis project Ga0182745, IMG submission 128523) | Enriched backyard soil microbial communities from Emeryville, California, USA - eDNA 3rd pass 30_C Kraft BY (version 2) (version 2) | ecosystem: Environmental > Terrestrial > Soil >...
GCCGCGGCCTCGAACACCACGGTGCCGCCGGTGAGCGGCGCGGTGCCGAGCACGGTCTGGCCGTTCAGGAAGGTGACGGTGCCGGTCGGGACGCCGGTCGCCGGTGCGCGCGGTATGACGCTGGTGGTCAGGCGGACCGCCCGTCCGGGGATCGCGGTGTTGGGCCTGACATTGAGCGTGACCGAGGTCGGCGCGATGTCGACTTCCTGCGTCAGCGGGGTCGCGGACGAAGGCTCGGTGCCGGCATCGCCGGCATAGGTTGCGGTGATGGTGCGCGAACCGACGGCCAGCGCCGCAGTCTGGAAGCTGAGGCTTGTTGCCGGGCCGGATTGCACCGGCGTGCCGTCGACCAGGATGGTGAGCACGCCGGTCGGCGCGCCGTCGCTCGACAGCGTGGCGTCGAAGGTCACCGGTTCGCCGAACAGGCTCGGATTGACCGAGGAGGTCAGCGTGAGGCTTGTGAGCCAGCGGTTGACGATCTGGATCAGCACATTCGAGAGGCTGGCATCGTGGCCAGCGTCGCCGCCATACTCCGCCGTCAGGCCGTGGCTGCCGGCGGCGAGTGCCGTGGTGGTGAGCGTCGCCTTGCCAAACAGCATCGCCGAGAGGCCGCTGACATCGACCGGCGCCACGCTGGTCGCGTTCGTGCCGTTCCCAAGCTGGCCGTGGACTCCATACCCCCAGCACTTGCCACCGCCCCCGGCGGTCAGCACGCAGGTGTGATAACCGCCTGTCGCGATGGCGGCGCCGCCGCTCGCCAGGCCGGTCACGTCCAGCGGAACCGGATTGGGAGAGGAGTTCCCGAAGTTCGTCGGGTTGCCGAGCTGGCCATCGCCATTGTCGCCCCAGCACTGGGCGCCGCCCACGCTGTTCAGCGCGCAGGAGTATCGAAGGCCGGCGGCGATGGCGACGGCTGTTGTCAGGTTGGACACGTCGGCCGGAACCGGATTGGGACTGGTGGTCCCGATGTTCGTCACGGTGCCGAGCTGGCCGGAGACGTTATACCCCCAGCACTTGGCGCCGCCCGCCTCGGTCACCACGCAGCTATGAAAACCACCTGCGGCGATGGCGGCGGCGCCGGTCGCCAGGCCGGTCACATCCAGCGGGACGGGATTGGCATCATTGGTCCCGCTGTTCGTCCCGTTCCCGAGCTGGCCGTAATTGTTCCTGCCCCAGCACTTGACGCCACCCGCCTCGGTCAGTGCGCAGCTGTGACTGCCGCCCGCCGCGATGGCGGCGACGCCGCTGCCCAGCCCGACGACGTCTACCGGGGTCGGGCTGTCCGTCGTTGTGCCGTCTCCGAGCCGGCCATATGTATTGGCGCCCCAGCATTTGACGCTACCCGTCTCGGTCAGCGCGCAACTATGGTTGTCGCCCGTGGCGATGGCGACGACCCCGCTGGTCAGGCCGGTCACGTCGACAGGGGTGATGCTGAAAGCCGGCCCGGCGACCCCGAGCTGGCCTCGATCGTTAGACCCCCAGCACTTGACGCCACCCGCCTCGGTCAACGCGCAGTTATGATGCTCGCCCGCCACGATGGCGACGACGCCGGTCGCCAGATCGGTCACGTCCAGCGGAAGCGGATTGGGAGAGGAACTCTCGAAGTTCGTCGGGTTGCCGAGCTGGCCGTAGAAGTTGTTCCCCCAACACTTGACGCCCCCCGCCTCGGTCAGCGCGCAGGTATGAATGCTGCCCGCGGCAAGGGGATTGCCGACGCCGACGGTTTTGACCGTCGCCGGCAGGCCGAGCTCGTCGGGGCCGTTCCTGAACGTGACCGTACCGGTCGGGGCGCCACTGCCGAGGGCCTTGATCCGGGCCGTCAGCGTGACGGGCTGGCCGTAATTGCTCGGATTGGGCGTTGTTGTCAGCGTGGTGGTCGTTGCGGCTGCCATGACGCCGGTCGGCGCAAGGGCTGCCGCCCCGAGTGCCAGCGCGCCAATGACGAGCGCACGCCATGGCTGTCCCGTCGATGCCAATGATCGACGCTGTTGCGTGACAACGGCCTCCCCCCAAACCCGCATCCGTCCCCCTTGCCCAAATCCTGCAACCTGCGCGCCGCGAGAAATGGCCGCGCGGCCTAGTTCTTCGTGCATGCAACCGGCGGCGGCCGCCGGCATCAGCTTTCACGGTTGCATAGACCCTGGGTAGTTGACCACCCAAAATGTATCATGACGGCTAGGGCCAGTTCGTCGGGACAAGTGCATTTGGCGAAAGCGATTCGAGCGCGCGCCGGACACCTCGTTGGTTCCAGATTCTGCAAATTGTTGCCAAATGGCTCCCTTCGCGCCTCCGATCCGCCGCCAAGCGGACTCAATCCCGTGACGATTTTCTGACGCCACCGCGCGCCGCGGGGCGGACTTCACGTGGAGAAATTACATGAACAACGTGTCCAAGCCGGGCCGGCCAGCCGACGGCAGCACTGCGCGGCCGACGGAAACCGCCGACACCCCGGCGGCAACGCCGCTCGAAAGCAGCGTCGAGGGCGAGATCCGCGAGTTCGTACGCCGCGATGTGACCAATCCGCGCCGCCTGCCGCATGTGGACAGCACGGATTTCGGTTCCGGCAACGTCAACTTCCTGATCGAGCGGGTCGCCGGCACGTCGATCAAGGAACTCGACCACCTGATCTCCGAGCTGCAGACCGTGCGCGACTACCTCCAGTCCGAGGGCGAGCGCGTGCAGCGTGAGATCGCCAACTACGCGCAGGTCAGCCAGGCCGCGATGTCGTCCGCCAAGGTCATCCTGGACAGCATGGGCCAATGGAAATCGACGGTCGGCGGCGCTGGCGCTCGTGGAGAACGTAACGAGCGGTCGTAAGGACGGCCGGCGCGCCGACGGGCCGTGATTTTTTTCGGTCTGATATGCCGGTGCGTGAGCGCCGGAGCGGCCGCGTGCGCACTTTCGGCGATCGCGGGCGGCCTCTGGCGCCGCCCGGAGGCCCGGGCAACACACTGAAATTACGGAGTTTTTAGCATCGAATCAGCCCCGCGCAGAAATGCCCGGGCATTTGACGCTAATTCTCCGCTAACCTTACCGTCAGGAAACACTTACGAAATAATCAGCGAAATCAGGCGGAAACGGATGGCGGTTACAAGGACGACAAGCGGACTAATCAAGCCGCACGGGAGCGTCCGATGTTCAAGCTTACCCCGCGTCTACTGCTCTCTCCGCGTTTCTACGCGCTGCCGCTGATTGCACTCGCCGTGATTGTCGCGCTGGCGCAGACCGCCACCCGCTCGACTTCCGGCAATGTCGAACTCGCCTCGCCGAAGGTGCACCGCGCGATCAACTGCTCGGATCCCGCACGCGCCAACACTGCAGCCTGCACCGTGGCAGGAGATCCTGCCCGCGCGGTGCGCTGACGATTTCTGGTCATCTCGGTCTCACCATCCCGAGTCGACCTCCAAAGATCTGGGCCGCGGATGCCCCCGCGGCCCAGATCGCTTTTGGGGCCCTGCCCTGCGCCACGCCGGCCATGTCCGGTGCCCCCGTCCAGCCCCCCCATGTTGTCTCACCTGACGGCGCCGACGCCGCGAATCAGTTTCGCGCCTGACGCGCGGAGCGACGGTGCTCAACCACCGCGGACGGCGGTAACGCATCGTTAGTGTTTCCAAAAAGAAACATTGCGCGACAAACTGCTGAAACAGCACGCAATTATCAAAGCATCAACGAAATCGGTCGCAGAGAATTAACAATGCTCGTCTTTCCTATTGTAAGCGCATTGTTCGCCGCGCTCATCGTCGCGGCAGTGCTGTTGTGGAAGGCGGGCGCCAGCGAGCCGCGCTGACGGCTGGGTAATTCGGGGGCAAAAGTGGTCGACAAGTCGAGATTGCAGATCGTGGGTTGGCTGTTCGGCGGCATGACGTTCGCGGTCATGCTCATCGCGGCCTTGCTGGTCGGCGACGCGGTCGCGTCGAACGCCGGCGCCGGCCTCGGCTTGTTCACCTTCGACCCCCTGCCGTAGTTCGGGCGGTCCGGTTCCCCGGACATTTCCATCCGTCAAGTATCCTGATCCTGGTGGACCACGCGCGCCGCAGCAGGTGCGCGTGACGACCCGGCCGGACCTATCCGCCCCCCGAAGTGCATTCCGGGGCCGAAGACGGCGGCCGTCGTCGATCCGTCACACAACCTAGAAGTTCCTGTCACACACCCTCGCCATTGTCCCCGCGCTTTCTCTGGCTATGGCGGGGTTGACGATGTTTCGACTGAAGACTTTTTTGGCGCGCTGTCTTGGGACGGTGGCCCTTGGCGCATTGCTTCTCGGCGGCTCGGTGGCCGCTCCGATCGGTGACACGGCGCAGGCCGCCAACTTTCGACTTGAATTCGTCGGGCGGCACAGCGGCGGCGGCGAAACGGCTGCCGAAATCGCCGCTTACGACAGGGTGACGCAGCGGCTTTTCATCACCAATGCCCGCGACAACAAGCTGATGATCGTGAGCATCGCCGATCCGGCGAACCCGGTGGAGATCGCGGCGATCGACCTCAGCCCCTATGGCGGCGGTCCCAACAGCGTCGCCGTGTCGCGCAGGAAGATCGCGGTCGCGGTCGAGGCCAACGTCAAGACCGATCCGGGCTCAGTCGTGTTCTTCGATGCGGACGGCAAGTTCAGGAGCAAGGTGACCGTCGGCGCGCTGCCCGACATGGTGACCTTCACGCCCGACGGCAACTGGCTCCTGGTCGCCAACGAGGGCGAGCCCAACAGCTACAACCAGCCCGACTCGGTCGATCCCGAGGGTTCGGTGAGCATCATCAACACCTCGCACACGACGGTGAACCAGTCCGACGTGCGCAGCGCGCATTTCCGCAGGTTCAACGGCCAGGAGGCCGAGCTGCGCGCCCAGGGCATCCGCATCTTCGGACCCAACGCGACGGCGGCGCAGGACTTCGAGCCGGAATACGTGGCCGTATCGGCGGATTCGAAGACCGCCTGGGTCACGCTGCAGGAGAACAATGCGCTGGCGATCGTCGACATCGAGCGCGCGGTGGTGAAGCGGGTCGTCCCGCTCGGTTACAAGAACCACGGCCGGGCCGGCAATGAGCTCGACGCCAGCGATCGCGATGGCGCCATCAATATCCGCCGCTGGCGCAATGTCTTCGGCATGTACATGCCCGACGCCATCGCGTCCTACGAAGTGGACGGCCAGACCTATCTCGTCACGGCCAACGAGGGCGACGCCCGCGACTACACCGGCTTTGCCGAAGAAGCGCGCGTGAAGGATCTCACGCTCGACCCGCTCGTCTTCACCAATCCGAAGGTGCAGGACGACAACCGGCTCGGCCGCCTCACGGTCACGACCGCCAACGGCGACGACAACAAGGACGGCTCGTTCGAGAAGCTCTACGCCTTCGGCGCGCGCTCCTTCTCGATCTGGAACGCCCGCGGAAAGCTGGTCTATGACAGCGGCGCCGAACTCGAGAAGATCACCGCGGCCGCGTTTCCGGACTTCTTCAATTCGGACCACGCCGAAACCAGCTTCGACAACCGCAGCGACAACAAGGGACCGGAGCCCGAAGGCGTCGCCGTCGGCAAGGCCTTCAACCGCAACTTCGCCTTCATCGGCATGGAGCGCATCGGCGGCGTCGCGACCTTCGACGTGAGCGACCCGAAGGCCCCGGTCTTCGTCGACTACGTCAACACGCGGAACTTCGGCGCCGCCAGCCCGGCGGAAGCCGGCGACGTCGGTCCGGAAGGCATGATGTTCATTCGCGCCAACCAGAGCCCCACGGGCGAGCCGCTGGTGGTGGTGACGAACGAGATTTCCGGTACCACGGCCATCTACGCCCTGCGCCGGGGCAAGCGCCCGGAAGTCGCCGCGCGCTGACGATCCAGAACAGACTTAGCAGCATGTTGAAAAACGCCCGCGAGGGATCGCCACCTCTCCCCTTTGGGGAGAGGTCGGATCGCGAAGCGATCCGGGTGAGGGGGTTCGGGACTCAATAATTGACGGTGGTTCCCCCTCACCCTGTCCCTCTCCCCAATGGGGAGAGGGGACCCTCACGCGGCCGTTCGAATTTTTCAACAACCTGTTAGACCGCGAGAGCACCCCGCCCCGGCGGGGTGCTCTTTTTTTTGCGGCATCCGCTACCCCGAAACGCCCCTGCTGCGTGTCGCCGGGCGGTTCCGGCCCCGCGTCATCACGAAACAATTCTTTGCGTTGCCGAAACATCGACGACAAACCGCCGAAACCGATCACCCCTAGTTTGCGTTGACAGAGGCGACCGGAAGGCCGCTCGCGGCACCGGCCACAGCCGACGGAGATACAAGGTGATGATCAGGTTCAGCCCCCGCTTCTTTATCCTGCCCCTGCTGGCGCTGGTCGTGATCGGATCTCTGCCGGCTCCGGCCGATACCGGCACCGCTACCCAGGGCGGCGGCTGCGGCCCCGGCATCACCCGGATGGCCGACCCCGCCATCCGCAGCGCCTTCCAGCAGATCGAGCGTAGCCAGTCCGCTGCCGCCGCAAAGATTTGCGCGATCTACCGCAACAGCATGGGCGATGCCCCCGCCTCCCGCTGATGCTCCGGCCCAAGACCCCGTAACTGGCTCTTGGAACTTTTGCTGCCCCAGACGCTTATACCGTCCGAAGAATCTTCCTCTCCAAGACTTTGCCCTCCAAGACGACTCTTCCCTCCAAAGACCCTCAAGGCCCGGATCGTGGATGCCCACACGATCCGGGCCTTTCTCTTATGGGTCAGATGCCGCCCGCGGCGCAGCCCTGCCGCCAGCGCCTAATTCCTTTGCAATTTTCACAGTCGCAGTTTCGTTTCACTCGGGCCTGATCTCTGCTAATCAGGGCTCCAATCCGCCTATTCCAAAGTATAGAGGAGAGAGCCCATGTCGCTCGCCGAGAACCGCAACGCCGCGGCGACGGTCCCCAATGATCTTGCTGCTTTCTGGGTGCCGTTCACGCCCAACCGCGCCTTCAAGAAGGCGCCGCGCCTGATCGCCCGCGCCAAGGACATGTTCTATTACACGCCGGACGGCCGCGCGGTGATGGACGGCACGTCGGGCCTCTGGTGCACCAATGCGGGCCATAACCGCGATCCGATCGTGCAGGCGATCCAGAATCAGGCGGCCGAGCTCGACTACGCGCCGGCGTTCCAGTTCGCGCACCCCAAGTCGTTCGAACTGGCGAGCCGCGTCGCGGCGATGGCGCCGAAGTCGCTCGACCACGTGTTCTTCGTGAACTCCGGCTCCGAGGCGGTCGATACCGCCCTCAAGATCGCCCTCGCCTATAACCACGCCCGCGGCCAGGATTCGCGGACACGGCTGATCGGCCGCGAGCGTGGCTATCACGGTGTCGGCTTCGGCGGCATCTCGGTCGGCGGCATCGTCGCCAACCGGCGCTATTTCGGCTCGATGCTGGCCGGTGTCGACCACCTGCCGCATACCTATAACCGCGAGCACCAGGCGTTCTCGCGCGGCGAGCCGGAATGGGGCGCGCACCTCGCCGACGAACTCGAGCGTCTGGTCGCGCTGCATGACGCGAACACCATCGCCGCGGTCATCGTCGAGCCGATGGCCGGCTCGACCGGCGTGCTGCCGTCGCCCAAGGGCTACCTGCAGCGGCTGCGCCAGATCTGCGACAAGTACGGCATCCTGCTGATTTTCGACGAAGTCATCACCGGCTTCGGTCGTCTCGGCTATGCCTTCGCCGCCGAGCGCTACGGCGTCGTCCCGGACATGATTACCTTCGCCAAGGGCATCACCTCCGGTGCGGTCCCGATGGGCGGCGTGCTGATCCGCGACAAGATCTACGAAGCCTTCATGCAGGGCCCGGAGCATCTGCCGGAACTGTTCCACGGCTACACCTATTCGGCGCACCCGCTGGCCTGCGCGGCGGGTCTCGCGACGCTCGACCTCTACCGCGAGGAAGGGCTGTTCGAGCGCGCGCGCCAGATGGAGAACGTCTGGGCCGACGCCGCGATGGCGCTGAAGGGACAGATTCCGAACCTGCTCGACATCCGCACCATCGGCATGGTCGCCGCCTTCGATCTGGCCTCGCGGCCGGACGCGGTCGGCAAGCGCGCCTATGAAGTGATGGAACGCGCCTTCGCAGACGAAGGCCTGATGGTGCGCACCGCCGGCGACACGCTCGCGCTGTCGCCGCCGCTGATCATCACCGAGAGCCAGATCGGCGAAGTCTTCGACAAGCTCACGCGCGCCGTCAAAGCCGTGCCTTGATGCGACAAGCCCGGCCGCCTGCCTTACGCGGGCGGCCGGTGCAACAAGGCATGCAAGGCATGTTTGACATGTCCCGAAGTTGACATGCCCCGAAGTTGACATGCCCCAAAGACGGGCCGCGCCAACCCTTGTAAGGGTTGCCCGCCATGGACATGCGCAAGACAGAACTCCCCCGCGTCGACGTGCCCGCCCCGAAGCAGGCGCACACCCATAAGGGACCAGGCCGCTGGCGCTGGTTCGCGGTGCTTGCCGTTGCCTTCATCGCCGCGGCGGCCGCCGGCTGGTGGTTCTTCGGCCGCGGCATCGCCGTGACGACCGCGACCGTGACCCGCGGCACCGCCGCGGAAATCGTCTACGGCACCGGCTCGGTCGAGCCGTTACGCTGGGCGCGCGTCGCGACGCTGATCCAGGGCCGCATCGTCGAACGCTGCCGCTGCGAGGGCAAGCAGGTCAAGACCGGCGACCGCCTGGCGCTGCTCGACGACCGCGAGGCGCAGGCGACCTTGCGCGAACTGCGCGCCCGCGAGGAATTCGACCGCCGCGAGGTCGAGCGGCAACGCCAGCTTGCCGCGCGCAGCGCCACCACGACCCAGAACCTCGAACGCGCCGAAAGCGACCTCATGCGCACGCAGGCGCTGATCTCGGTGCAGGTCCAGCGCATCGAGCAGCACCGCCTGGTCTCGCCGATGGACGGCATGGTCCTGCGCGAGGACGGCGAGGTCGGCGAAGTCGTCAACTCCAACACCATTCTCTATCAGGTCGGCCTGCCGACGCCGCTGCAACTCGTCGCCTCGGTCAACGAGGAGGACATCCCGAAGGTGCGCGTGGGGCAGACGGTGCTGCTGCGCACCGACGCCTTCACCGACCGCCGGCTGACCGGCACCGTGCGCGAGATCACGCCGGCCGGCGATCCGGTCGCGCGCACTTTCCGTATCCGCGTCGACCTGCCCGACGATACGCCGCTGCGCGTCGGCATGAATGTCGAGGCCAATGTGGTCGCGCGGGAGAAGGCCGACGTGCTGCTCATCCCCGCCGCCGCGCTGGCGCAGAACGCAGTCTTCGTCATCACCGGCGACCGCGCCGAACGCCGCCCGGTCGAGATCGGCATCCGCGGGCCGCAGATGGTCGAGGCGGTTTCCGGCCTCGCCGAGGGCGACCACGTGGTCTCGCCGGTCCCGGCCGAACTGAGTGACGGCGCACGCGTTCGCGTCACCGGCGAGGTGCAAGCCACGGCCGCACGATGAAACTCATCCTGGACATCGCGCTGACGCATGTACTGGCGCGGGGACGCCAGACGCTGATCGCGATTTTCAGCGTCGCCACCGGCGTCGGCTTCGCGGTGATGATCGCGGCGATGCTGGAAGGCACCGAGAACGACTTCATCGACATGCTCGTCGACACCATCCCGCATGTGGTGATCTCCGACGAGCCGGACCGCCCGGCCCCGCAGCCCGCGCATGCGGTCTTCGATGCAGCCGAGATACGGGGACTGATGCCGCAGGTGCGCCGGCGCGGCATCAAGAACCCGCGCGCCACCATGGCCGCGCTCGAAAGCTGGGCGCCCGGCCCGCTCACCCCCTCGGTCCGCTCCAACAGCCTCCTGCGCTATGCGGGACGCGACCTCGCGGTCTCGGTCATCGGCATCGACCCGGCACGCGAGGTCAAGGTTTCGCGGCTCGCCGAGCATCTCCGTTCCGGGAGCCTCAAATCTCTCTACACCGCGAGCAATGCCGTCATCCTCGGCACGCGGCTTGCGGAAAGGATCGGCGCGCGCGTCGGCGCCAATGTCTCGATCGTGTCGCCGAGCGGGGTGCGCATCAACAGCATGGTGGTCGGGCTGTTCCGCAGCGGTTCGCGCCAGATCGACGAGACCACAATCTATACGCTGCTCACCACCGCGCAGATCCTTGAGAACCAGATCGGCCTCGTGAACGAGATACGCCTGCGCGTTCCCGATCCGATGAACTCCCAGCCGATCGCCCAGCGCATCGCGCAGGAGACCGGCTACAAGGCGGTATCGTGGGCCGAGGCCAATGAGGACATGATGTCCAGCCTCCGCGTCCGCAACATCATGCTCTACGCCATCGTCGGCGCGATCCTGCTGGTCGCGAGCTTCGGCACCTACAACATCATCTCGACCATCACGCATGAGAAGGCGCGCGACATCGCGATCATGAAGTCGTTCGGCTTCACCGCGCGCACGATCCGCCGCATCTTCGTCACCGAGGCGCTGATCCTCGGCACCGTCGGCGCGCTGGCCGGATTCCTGCTCGGCTACCTGCTCTGCCTCTGGCTCGGAACGATCGAGTTCCGCAACCCGATGGTCGACTTCGACCGGTTGCCGATCGCCTATAGCTGGCGGCACTATTTCCTTGCCGGCACGGCGGCGCTGGTGTCCTCGTTCATCGCCGGCTACTTCCCGGCACGCAAGGCGGCAAGCGTGCATCCGGTCGAGATCATCCGGGGAGCGGCATGAGCACGGCCCGCACCGAAACGGTGATCGAGGCGCGCGGCGTCGCGCGCATCCTGCCCGGCATCGTGCCGGTGACGCTGGTGCGCGACATCAACCTCTCGATCGGCTCGCACGAGTTCGTGGCGATCACCGGACCGTCCGGGTCGGGCAAGTCGTCGCTGATGTATCTGCTCGGCCTCCTGGACCTTCCGACCGAAGGCGACGTGCTGATCCGCGGGCGCTCGACGCGCGAGATGTCCGAGGAGGAGAGCGCGCGCGCGCGGCTGACCGAACTCGGCTTCGTGTTCCAGTTCCACTTCCTGCTCGAAGAGTTCACGCTCACCGAAAACGTCGCGCTGCCGATGCGCGCGCTCGCCGCCTATTCACCGGCCGAGATCCGCGAACGCGCCGACGGGCTGCTGGCTGCGCTCGGGCTTGCCGACCACCGCCACAAACGACCGGACCAGATCTCCGGCGGGCAGCGCCAGCGCGTCGCCATCGCCCGCGCGCTCGCCAACCAGCCCTCGGTCATCCTCGCCGACGAGCCGACCGGCAACCTCGACTCCAAATCGAGCGACCAGGTGTTCGACATCCTCCGGTCGCTGGTCGACGAGCAGGGCACGACGGTGGTCGCCGTCACCCACAGCGAGGAACTGGCCAGGCGCATGGACCGCCATGTCCATCTCATCGACGGCGTCATCGTATCGGACGAGAAGGCGCGCGCACCGGCCAGCTAGAAAGAGGTGCGACCATCATGCTGCAGCGCGTGTTTGTGCATCACTTCTTCGAGAATCGGCAGCCACTTTTCGGCGCGATGCGCGAATATGCAACCCGCATCTTGCGCCGCGCTAAATCCTCGGGAACATTGCGCGCGGGGGCCGCGAATCAGGGGGCTATTTGCGTCTGCCGGCTGCCCGAATCGGGGACGCGAGCATGCGCCTGGGCGCCATTTTTATTGCTGTATGCATTGTCGTTATCGCCGTGTCGCTGTCGGCGGCGGCGCATCTGACCCTCGGTTTTTCCATCACCGAGAGCGCGGCGGCCGCGCTTGCGGTCGCTGGCATGCTGGCGACTGTCCAGGCTTTGACCGCCCGCTCGCGTGAGCGCGCCGTGGTCGAGCGGCAGATCGCCGAACTCTCGCGCGGCACCACCGACCTCGCCCACCGGGTGGGCGATCTCGGCCGGCGCGTGGTGACCGTCGAAGCGCTGATGGCGCGCAGCCGCGATGAGGCGCGCGCGGTCGCGGCGCCGTTGGGCACCGAGATCCAATACCTCGGCGAACTGCTTCAGCAGCTTGCGGAAACGCTCGCCATCCACGACGAGGTGCTGGTGGAACTGCGTTCGGCAGCGGCCCGGCCGCCAGCCGCCGCTCCGGTGGTAGCGCCTGTGGCCGTGGCGCAGCCGGCAGCAGTGCCGGCAGCCGTGCCCGCCGAAACGCCGCCAGTGCGGGCACCGCAGGCGCCCGCCGCGCCCATCGCTTCAGCGTCCCCGCCAATCGAGCATTTCCTGCATGCCCAACTGGATCCGGCAGCGGACGACGCCGCGCCCGATCCGGATATTCTCGCCGCGATCCGCGACGCCCGCACCGAAATTTACCTCCAGACGATCGTGACGCTGCCGCAGCGCAAGGTGCGGCACTACGAGGCGACCGCGCGCCTGCATACCGCCGATGGCCGCCTGCTCGCGCCCGACGAATACCTCGCGATCGCTTCCGACGCCGGCCTGATGCCGGCGCTCGACGATCTCTCGCTGCTGCGGGCCGCGCAGGTGGCGCGCCGTCTGGGCAGCCGCAGCCGGGACGCGGCACTGTTCTTCAGCGTCGGCGCGGCGACGGTGGCCGAAGGCGGCTTCTTTACGCATTTCGCCGACTTCCTGGCCATCAATCCCACGCTCGCGCCGTCGCTGGTGCTGGGCATCCCGCAGACCGCGATGACGGCGATGGGGCCGCTCGAACAGGAGGGCATGGCGCAGCTTGCGCGGCTCGGCGTGCGCTTCTGCCTCGACCGCGTCACCGATCCGCAGATCGAGCCGCGGACCCTGGTCGGGCTCGGCATCCGCTTCGTCAGGGCGCCGGCCTCGCTGCTGCTCAATGCGGATGCCGCGGCGAATGCCTCCATTCATCCCCACGACCTGTCCAACCTGCTCGGCCGCTTCGGCATCGAACTGATCGTCGACGGCATCGAGAACGAAACCGCGGTGGCCGACCTGCTCGACTACGATGTGCGCTACGGGCAGGGAAACCTGTTCGGCTCTCCGCGGCCGATCCGCACCGACGGCCTGGAGGCGGGCGCGCAGCCATCTGCCGACGCGCTCAATACCGCGGCTGCGGCTACGCCGCCCGCCGAACGCGATTCACTGCCGCCGCCGCCGCGACGGCGCGAATCCGAGCAGGCCTCGCAGCGGCCCGGCGAGCGGACGCCTCAGGCCCTCGCCCAGCTTGCCCGCAACCTGATGCGGCGAGCTTAGAAGCGTTTTCGAGCGAAAGCCTGCCCCGGACCTGATCCGGGGTGTATGCCGGTTCGCGTCAAGAAAACGCGCAGCCACATAAGTCCAAGACATCGACCGCGCGTCCGGTCCGCGAACACGCCGCCAGGCGGCGATTGATCGAGGCCGGGCATGGGCGCATGCTGGCCGGCATCCGTGATGGCGCGGATGCTTTTGCCGTGCCGTCGTCTCTCAAGTGCAGGACTGGACCGGCATGTTCGAATACTTCCCCAACAACTATCCGTGGAGCCTCGCCGTCATGGGAGCGATCTCCCGCGGCGGACAGATTTCCGAGATCGACGACGCCTGCCGGCCGCTCAAGGAGTTTTCGGCGCGCAAGAACGATCCGGCCGCGCAGATGGCCTGGTTCGAAAGCTGGATGAAGCTCGCGGAGCGCGTCGAACGCCTCGGCAAGATCGACGAGCAGGCCAACCACCCGCTTTCGGCGGGGCGCAAATATCTGCGCGCCGGCCTCTACTTCATGATGGCGGAGCGGATGCCGAGCCATAAGGACCCGCGGCGCATGATCGCCTATGAGCGCGGCATCGCGCTCTATGCCAAGGGCCTCAAGCTGCGCAAGGAACCGGTCGAGCGCGTCGAGATTCCCTATGGCGAGCACAAGCTGGCGGCCTTCTTCATGAAAGCGCCGGTGCCCGGCCGCGCGCCGTGCATGGTGCACTTCGACGGTTTCGACGTGACCAAGGAACTGATCTACACCGGCGTTGCGGAAGAATATCGCCGCCGCGGCATCTCGCTGCTGATCGTCGATCATCCCGGCGTCGGCGAGGCGCTCCGCCTCGATGGCCTGCCCTCGATCCCGGAAACCGAGAAGCCCGCCAAGGCCGCCGTCGACTATCTCGAGACGCGCGCCGACGTCGACAAGGACCGGATCGGCATGGTGGCGCTCAGCCTCGGCGGCTACTACGCGCCGCGCGCGGCCGCCTATGAGAAGCGCTTCAAGTGCTGCGTCGCCTGGGGCGCGATCTACGACTTCGGCGCGGCATTCGCGGCCCGCATCAACGGCACCAACGAGCCGTCGGTGCCGGGCTTTGCCGATCATGCCCAATGGGTGTTCGGCAAGAAGACGCTCGAAGAGGCGATGGCGGTGACGCGCCAGATGACGCTGGAAAAGGTCGCGGCCGAAATCACCTGTCCGTTGCTGATCGTCCACGGCGAGAACGACCGGCAGATCCCGCTCTGGCACGCCCAGAAGACCTACGACGCCGCGGTCAACAGCCCCGACCGCGAGTTGAAGGTGTTCGCGCTCGCCGACGGCAGCGCCGAGCATTGCGGCGCCGACAACGGCTCGATGACGGTCGACTACATCACCGACTGGGTGGCCGATAAGCTCGGCGCGCAGGTGGCCGGCATCTAGCTTCGCGCCTCAAAATGCTTGCTCCCCCGGACAGGGGGAGCATGCCGACACGCGGTTACGCGGCCGGAAAAACAGTCATCCGGACTCCGGCCGAACACATCAGCGGCGTCATTCCGGGACGCGAGCAAAGCTCGCGGGCCCGGAATCCATACCCCCTGTCTGTGTTCATGGGATTCCGGACTTGCCGCTTCGCGGCAATCCGGAATGACAGGCGAGAGGCTGAAGGGATCAACCGGAACCCTGTCAGGCGAAGCGATCGACCAGTTCAATCGAGACGCCCTGCGGTCCGCGGATGAAGGCGATGCGGGTGCCGGGCCGGATCGTGGTCGGCTCCATGGTGAACTCGGCCCCCTTGGCCTTGAGTTCGGCCACCACCGCGTCGATGCCGCTCACCGCCAGCCCGAAATGGTCCAGACCCTGATAGGGCGTCACCGGCGGCGCGTTGACGCTGCCGTCCGCCGGCACCGGCGCGATGAAAATGTCGGCGCCGCCGAGCTTCAGGTCGATGCGCGGCTTGCCCTCCGGCATCGTACGGATGATTTCCGCACCGAAAATGCGCTCGAAATACTGCGCCGTCGCCTCCGGGTCGGGGCTGCGGAGATGGATGTGGTGAAACTTGAACTGCGACATGACGATGCTCTCCAGGATTGGCAGGGTGGCGTTCGCTCAACGGTGGGATCGGTTGCGGCTACTTGGGCGGCGACGCGCCAGCTCTTATGTTCTTCGGGTTGCATTCGAGGGGGCCGGCAATCAACGTGCGGCACCCCCGCACCGCTATCCCATAGCGCCGGCGGGCCGCCGTCAACTGCCGCGCCACGGCAAATATCCACACACGGATTTGCCGTACGGAGGTGCTTTATTCATTGTCCATCCAATGAGCCCGCGCCGAGAGTGATTCGCCCGGGACTGTTTCGAGCCGGCACGGCGGCCGCGGATCGCTCCGCCCCCGCACCGGAAAACCTGCGGAGGCATGTATGAAGCTGACGCGGCTGAGGCTGATCGGCTTCAAATCGTTCGTCGAACCTACCGACGTGCTGATCGAGCCGGGTCTGACCGGCATCGTCGGACCGAATGGCTGCGGCAAGTCGAACGTCGTCGAGGCGCTGCGCTGGGTCATGGGCGAGTCGTCGCACAAGGCGATGCGCGCCGCCGACATGTATCAGGTGATCTTTTCCGGCTCGGGCAACCGGCCGGCGCGCAACACCGCCGAGGTGCAGCTGACGATCGACAATACCGATCGCACCGCGCCGGCGATGTTCAACGAACACGACCAGCTCGAAGTGTCGCGCCGGATCGAGCGCGAAGAGGGCTCGACC
>Ga0182745_1002663_pt1 | contig 15807 bp, 9 predicted proteins | sample eDN3rd30CKraftBY_FD_128523 | JGI IMG/M metagenome (GOLD analysis project Ga0182745, IMG submission 128523) | Enriched backyard soil microbial communities from Emeryville, California, USA - eDNA 3rd pass 30_C Kraft BY (version 2) (version 2) | ecosystem: Environmental > Terrestrial > Soil >...
TACAATTAATGGAGCCTATATATATTTATTGTTCTAATACAGGCAGCCTTTTTAACTATTCAGGCTGTATGGCTGATTTTATTATATTTATATGAAGTTTTGCAAACAAAGTAATTTCTCCTGTTTCGATAGCATGCTCCAATATAATAATAATAGGAGATAAAAAGCCTTTTTCCCATTTTTCTTTTATGGATTTTTGGATTTCTTCAGGCACTTTATGTTGAAGGCCATAAAACATTTGCATCAAGTCTATTTGGTAATTGAACATAAAATAACAAGCAGGCTGAGTAATGCTGCACGTTTGGGCTATTTTTCTCGTGCTGACAGCTTTATACCCAAGTTCCATAAATAAGGAATAAGCCATTTGGATAATAAGTCTAGGCGTATCAAGTTCTGGAGTCTGTTTTCCTGAGAAAGAATTCATAAACAGCGTACTTCCTTTCTTGCATATGCTTATCACTTGATAAGTATAGGGGAAAGAGAAAAAAGCAATTGTGGCAAAAATGTGAAGTAAATTTGTGAAATGTTGAACAAAACGATATAAAACTATTGCTGGTTGTTATAAAACAGTTTATTATAAGGGTGTAAAGAAAAACAAAGATAAATTTGGATGATTAGTTAATATTATCCAATTATCTTTAACCATCAATTGTTTGAACTTCATCTATTTTATCATGTTAAGATCAGTAAAAGGATGTGGTCATTCTCAGCAATCGGCTACTAAAGTAAGTAGTTTTTCTTTAAATAATTATGTGAAATTATTCACATAATTATTTAAAAGATTCTCTAATAAAGTGGAGGGATTTACAAATGTCTGTTGTCGAAAAGGATGTAAAAGCAAAAAAAGATGTAAATGCAATAATTGATGAAATAGCTGCTAAAGGAAAAAAAGCATTAGAAGACTTCTATGAATTAAATCAAGAGCAAGTTGATAATATTGTCAAAGAGATGGCGTTGGCCGGTTTAGATAAGCATATGTATTTAGCGAAGCTTGCTGTGGAGGAAACAGGAAGAGGCGTTTATGAAGATAAGATTATCAAAAATATTTTTTCAACAGAGTATATTTACCATAATGTTAAATATGACCGTACAGTTGGCGTTATAAATGACGATGAAGTAAACGGGATTGTAGAAATTGCGGATCCAGTCGGTGTGATTGCAGGTGTCACACCTGTTACAAACCCAACATCCACAACAATGTTCAAAGCAATTATAGCGATTAAAACAAGAAATCCAATTGTGTTTGCATTTCACCCATCTGCACAAAAATGCAGCAGTGAAGCAGCAAAAATTTTACGGGATGCAGCGGTTAAAGCTGGAGCTCCTGAAAATTGCATTCAATGGATAGAACAGCCGTCCATTGAAACGACACAAGCTCTAATGAACCATCCTGGAATTGCTTTAATTCTAGCGACTGGCGGTCCTGGAATGGTAAAATCCGCTTACAGCTGCGGCAAACCGGCACTTGGCGTTGGAGCAGGAAATGTTCCTTGCTATATTGAAAAAACCGCAAAAGTAAAAAGAGCAGTAAACGACCTGATTCTTTCTAAAACATTTGATAATGGAATGATTTGTGCATCTGAACAAGCAGTTATCATCGATAAAGAAATTTATGATGAAGTAAAAGATCAGCTTCAGCGCAATAATTGCTACTTCTTAAATGAAGAAGAGAAAAAGAAAGTGGAAGGTCTAGTAATCAATGAAAATACCTGTGCAGTAAATCCGAATATTGTAGGGAAATCAGCATATTTTATTGCAAATTTAGCAGGAGTAAAGGTTCCTGAGGATACAAAAATCTTAATAGCAGAGCTTGAAGGAGTCGGACCGCAATACCCTCTTTCTAGAGAAAAATTAAGTCCAGTACTTGCCTGCTATAAAGTAAATTCAACAGAAGAAGGAATTAAACGTGCAGAAGAAATGCTTGAGTTTGGCGGATTAGGACACTCTGCTGTTATTCATTCTGAAAATGAAGATGTAACAAAAGCATTTGCACTGCGAATGAAAGCATGCCGCATCATTAATAATGCTCCATCTTCTCAAGGGGCAATCGGCGATATTTATAATGCATTTATGCCATCTTTAACGCTTGGCTGCGGATCATATGGAAGAAACTCTGTATCTACAAATGTTACAGATGTACACTTATTGAATGTAAAAAAACTGGCTAAAAGGAATAATAATATGCAATGGTTTAAAGTGCCACCAAAAATTTATTTTGAAAAAAATTCTGTGCAATATTTACAAAAAATGAAAGATATTTCTCGCGTATTTATCGTAACAGATCCATATATGGTGCAATTTGGATATGTGGATAAATTATTATATCATTTAAGAAAAAGGGAGAATCTAGTTCAGGTAGAAGTATTTTCTGATGTAGAACCAGATCCATCTCTCGATACTGTAGTAAGAGGAACAGAAATGATGGCTAAATTCAAACCGGACTGCATCATTGCACTTGGCGGCGGTTCTCCAATGGATGCTGCAAAAGGCATGTGGCTATTCTATGAGCATCCAGATGAAGAATTTTTCGGATTAAAACAAAAATTCTTAGATATCAGAAAAAGAGTTTACAAATATCCTAGCTTAGGAGGCAATGCGAAATTTGTTGCCATTCCAACTACTTCCGGAACAGGCTCTGAAGTAACTTCATTTGCTGTTATTACAGATAAAGAACAAAATGTAAAATATCCATTAGCTGATTATGAGTTAACTCCAGATGTAGCAATTATTGATCCACAGTTTGTAATGACAGTTCCGCCAGCGGTTACAGCTGATACTGGTATGGATGTATTGACACATGCGGTGGAGGCATATGTATCCAATATGGCAAATGACTATACAGATGCACTTGCAGTAAAAGCAGTGCAGTTAATATTTGAATATTTGCCAAGAGCGTATAGAAACGGTGCAACAGATGAGGAAGCGCGTGAAAAAGTGCATAATGCCTCTACTATTGCAGGGATGGCATTTGCAAATGCTTTCCTGGGGATTAACCATAGTTTAGCGCATAAATTGGGAGCAGAATTCCATATCGCTCATGGGCGCTCTAATGCCATATTAATGCCTCATGTTATTCGCTATAATGCTGAAAAGCCAAAAAAATTCACTGCTTTTCCAAAATACGAATATTTTAAAGCAGACGAACGTTATGCTGAATTAGCGAGAATTTTGGGATTGCCTGCAAATACAGTAGAACAAGGGGTAGACAGTTTTATCCGTGCTGTCATTCGTCTCGGCAAAGAATTAAATATTCCAATGAGTATTGAAGCAAATGGCGTAAATGCAAAAGATTTTGAAGCAAAAGTAGAGTATTTGGCAGACCGCGCATTTGAAGACCAATGCACAACAGCAAATCCTAAATTGCCATTGGTTTCTGAATTAGCAGATATTTATCGCAAAGCATTTAAAGGTGTATAAAATAGAGTTGTATTGTTAGTTTAGTTACTCTTGCTGCCTTATTTAATTCAAACCAAATAAAGCAGTATTCCAATATTTCTATACATGAAAAAACGAGGAAATGATATCCTCGTTTTTTTTGTATATATGCTATTAGGCAGGACCAGATATTTTCAGGGGGGCAGCCATTCGTAAATCTAGATATTCATTGTCCACTCGAACAATGGGCAGGTGGGGATCATTTTGGTGAATAAAGATAATTTCTGCTATTCTATTATCCGTTAATGTTACTTTTTTAAATAACTGTTTATTCATAATGAATCGAGCAAAAGGAATAACGATAGCGGGGTTTAGAATATTGCTTTGTGCTCTATCAATTAACTCATTTATTGCTTCATAATAGGATTTTTTTTGTTTATAAGTGGTTGTGCACATACTATTAAATGTATCTGCAACAGTAATGATCTGTATCATAATAGGAATGTCTTTTTCTGTACGCTTATTAGGATAGCCTTTTCCATTGATTGTTTCATGGTGCAAAAGGGCGGCTCTGGATACTAAAATATCTAACTGGGTTACAGGAAAAAGCAATTTTTTTCCTATAACTGTATGTTGCTGAATTTCTTTATATTCCGTTTGTGTTAAACGGCCTTTTTTTTGCAGAATATCAGGGTTGATTGCCAACATGCCAATGTCGTGGAATAAGCCCATTTGTCCAAGCAAATGATAGTCTTTATTAGAGACACCTAGTATTTTCCCGATAATAGCAGAAAGAATGCCTACATTCATGCTGTGCTGGTAAATAGGAGGAGAAACGTCATATTCTGTATAAATGATGTCTAGTATGGAAATATCCTTTAAAGATAATTCAATGAATTTAGCGAATTGGGAAAGCAGTTCTTCTATTCCATTCTCTTTTTTTTGCAGTATTTGTTGGAATACATTATTTATTTCTTTTATTAAAGAAGAATAGGATTCTTTCAACGAAATAGGGTTCTTTTTTATAAGTGAAATGGCAAGAGCAGGCTTCACTCGATGCTTTCTTAAAAGTTCAATATGGGTAAGATTTAGATGGGTGCCCTTTTTCAGCAATAGAAGGCCGTCTATGGAATTAGAAAAAATATCTTCTGTTAATTCATTTCCAATGATGTCTGCTAACTTGTTTTCATATTCCATATAAACGTCTCCTTTGAAAAGAACTTTTGTAGTTGGAAATAAATAAAATAATCTTATTTAGTGAATTTTACCTTATAGGAAAGAAGAACAAAACCTACTATATTCCTAGTGGATATCAGTCATTTATCCTAATTTGATCAACTGTATATAGAGAGCAGTTAAAGGTCTATTGCTTTTTTGAAGAAGCAGTCTGCGCGGGCACTGACTATAATCTATGCAAAAACAGCAATCCATAATAATCGATCCCTATTAAACAGCATTCTTTTTCTTCTGTTGATATCTTTCTTGTTAGATAAAAAATACAACTATATAATAAAATACAAGAGATAAATAAAGCTTTTTGATTAAAAGGATGAAGAGAAAAACTTTTATCACTATTTAACGGGCAGTAAAATCCCCACCTAAGGGATTGTAAGAGAAAACGAGAATTCTAGGTGAGTAGAAACTTGCCCATAAAAGCCTGATTGAAGTTCCAATTTATTAGTATGTTTAGGCCTTGTTCATCCATATTTTTTCAGGCTATAAAAAGTAAGAGTGCAATAAATAAAGGAATAATGCGTGGTCTATTATGATAATTTTCCGTTCTTTACTTAACTCTTTCAACAGGAAAGTGTCCTTTATTTACCGAATATGCAGTATTTAATTTAGGAGGATAATGTATTGATAGAGTGCAGAAGAGATTTATATACATATTTAAGCAGCAAGCGTAATGACATGACTCATGATTGGTTAAAAACAATAAAAAATAGTTCATCTACTTATTATACATCCAATATTCCTTCTGAGAATTTGGCTAAATTAGAAGAAAGTCATCGGATTCTATTAGAAAATGTCTTAACAGTATTTATAGAAGAAGAAGAGGCATACGCAAAAAAACTAAAGGATTGGGCAGTAGTTGTTGCGGAAAAAAGATCAAAGGATTTAGTGCCAATCTTAGAATCGGTGCAGCAATTAAATCAGGTCAAATTAATTCTGATTTCTTATATTAGAAAATTTGCCGAAAAGAATCCTAGCAAGTTAACAGTGCCGATTGTATTTGAATGGGTTGGTTTAACGAATTTTGCCTTTGAGTTATTTACTAATATTTTTATTGAATACTATGATAAATTTAAACAGGAGCAATTAGCTGTTCAACAGGAAATAATTAATGATCTCAGTAATCCAGTTATACCAATCTCAAATGGCATCGGTGTCATGCCATTAATCGGTGTACTTAATATAGAGAGAACATATTTTATTATGGAAAAAACATTAGAGCAATGTGCAGACAAAAAGATCAAGAATTTAGTGATTGATTTATCAGGAGTGCCGATTGTTGATACGGTAGTGGCAAATCAATTCTATCAGGTCATATCTGCCTTAAAATTAATCGGCGTTCAAGCTCATTTTTCAGGAATCAGACCGAAAGTTGCTCAAACAGCGATTCAATTAGGAGTAGATTTTAGCAAGGTTTCGACATTTAATAATTTGGCAAGTGCTTTAAGTGCTTTAGCTACATTAAACTTGCAGTAGTTAAAATAAATGATAAAGTAACAAAGAGGTGTATATTTTGTGATTAAATATTTATCGGCTCTTTTTTTTCCAGGACTTTTAGTTTTATTATTTACAAGAGTGACATACAATCGGGTAATTGCGCTAGTTTTAACAGTTGCTTTGATTGCAGCCTCTGTCTATAAAGGATATACAGACTCTTTTTTGCTGATTGTAATAGATTCATTTTCTTTGACTGTTGGCTTTTGGTGCAGCAAGTGGCTAAAGGATCGCCGGGAGTCCCGCGTTTAACTTTTGTATTTTGCTGTCCAAAGGATCTCTAGATCAACTCTAGCAAGTAATTATTTTTCGTTCTATTTTAATTGAATAAAGTTTAGCAGTAAGAATAACTGATAAGATGCAGGCTATCCATTTTGTAAAAAGGAAGTGCAATTCGAGTCTTAGTTATTCTTTTTCTTTTAATCTAAAAAGAAAAACGAATATTCGTTCGCGTTTTTATGGTTTGAAATAGTTTGTTTGTGGTAGAATGGTAAATAGAATAAACCAAAGATAAAAGGTCGATATTTACATATAAACGATAGAAATGAAGACTTTATAAGTACAGCCATATAGCATATAGAATGAAGAATTTAAATTACACAAGGGAATAATTCTAATGTATAAGGATAAATTGGGAGGAGTTTGGGTGAATCAGGAATTTGATTTAGTGTCTAAGTATACCCCTCAAGGTGATCAGCCAGCAGCTATAAAAGAATTGGTCGAGGGAATAGAAAAAGGGAAAAAAATACAAACATTACTAGGAGCAACAGGCACAGGGAAAACCTTTACAGTAAGCAATGTGATTAAAGAGGTAAAAAAGCCAACTTTAATCATTGCACATAATAAAACGCTAGCTGGACAATTATACAGTGAATTTAAAGAATTTTTCCCGCATAATGCTGTTGAATATTTTGTCAGCTACTATGACTATTATCAACCAGAGGCATATGTTCCACAAACGGATACATTTATTGAAAAAGATGCAAGCATTAATGATGAAATAGATAAATTAAGGCATTCAGCGACCTCTTCTTTGTTTGAACGAAATGACGTTATTATTGTGGCAAGTGTATCCTGCATTTACGGACTGGGATCACCGGAAGAATATCGGGAAATGGTTGTTTCGTTGCGAACAGGAATGGAATTGGAGCGAAATCAGCTTCTTCGCAGATTGGTGGATATTCAATACAATCGCAATGATATTGATTTTAAAAGGGGAACTTTTCGTGTTAGAGGAGATGTTGTGGAAATTTTTCCAGCTTCTCGTGATGAGCATTGTGTAAGGATTGAATTTTTTGGCGATGAAATTGACCGCATTAGAGAAGTGGATGCTTTAACTGGCGAAATTCTTGGAGAAAGAAACCATATCGCCATTTTTCCAGCTTCCCACTTTGTTACAAGAGAAGAAAAAATGCGATTAGCAATTGAAAATATTGAGCAAGAGCTAGAAGAACAGTTAGATAAGCTGAGAGAAGACAATAAATTATTAGAAGCGCAGAGATTAGAACAGCGTTGCCGATACGATCTGGAAATGATGCGGGAAATGGGATTTTGTTCTGGCATTGAAAACTATTCCAGACATTTAACATTACGTCCACCAGGTTCTACACCGTATACGCTACTCGACTATTTTCCAGACGATTTTCTAATTATCATTGATGAATCACATGTTACCCTTCCCCAAATCAGAGGGATGTATAACGGAGATCAGGCGCGGAAAAACGTCTTAGTAGAACATGGCTTCCGTTTGCCGTCCGCTTTAGATAACCGACCGCTTACTTTTGATGAGTTTGAAAAGCATATCCATCAAATGATTTGTGTATCTGCAACGCCTGGGCCTTATGAATTAGAGCATACACCTGAAATGGTAGAACAGATTATTCGTCCAACAGGCCTGCTTGATCCAACCATCGATATTCGGCCAATTGAAGGCCAAATAGATGATTTAATCGGAGAAATTCAGGAAAGAGTAAAACGAAATGAAAGAGTTCTTGTCACAACGCTGACGAAAAAGATGTCCGAGGATTTAACTGATTATTTAAAGGAAATTGGCATAAAGGTTCAATACCTGCATTCGGAAGTAAAAACATTAGAACGAATTGAAATTATTAGGGAATTGCGTATGGGCAAATATGATGTACTTGTCGGCATCAACTTATTAAGAGAAGGGTTGGATATTCCGGAAGTTTCCTTAGTAACCATTCTAGATGCAGATAAAGAAGGATTTTTGCGATCAGAGCGTTCGCTTATCCAAACAATTGGCCGGGCTGCAAGGAATGCACATGGACATGTTATTATGTATGCAGACAAAATAACGAAGTCTATGGAACTGGCTATATCGGAAACAAAACGACGGAGGCAAATCCAAGAAGAATATAATGAAAAACATGGAATTGTTCCACAAACGATTCAAAAGGAAATTCGAGAATCCATTCGTGCAACAAAAGCAGCTGAGTCTCCTGAAGAATATCAGGCTTCTGTTAAATTGGAGAAACTAACAAAAAAGGAAAAAGAAGCAATGATCGGGCAAATGGAGGCAGAAATGAAAGAAGCAGCAAAAGCGCTGAATTTCGAAAGAGCTGCAGAACTGCGTGACTTACTTTTAGAATTAAAAGCAGAGGGATGAAAATATGGCAAAAGATAAAATAATTGTGAAAGGTGCAAGAGCACATAATCTAAAAAATATTGATATTACGATTCCTAGAGATAAATTAGTTGTCATAACTGGTTTATCTGGTTCTGGAAAATCGTCCCTAGCTTTTGATACTATTTATGCAGAAGGCCAAAGAAGATATGTAGAATCATTATCGGCATATGCCCGCCAATTTTTAGGACAAATGGATAAACCAGATGTTGACTCCATTGAAGGGCTTTCTCCAGCTATTTCTATTGATCAGAAAACAACAAGCAGAAATCCAAGATCAACTGTAGGAACGGTAACAGAAATTTATGACTATTTGCGCCTGTTGTTTGCAAGAGTCGGCAGACCAACATGTCCGGAGCATGGAATAGAAATCAGTTCTCAAACGATTGAACAAATGGTCGACCGCATTTTAGAATATCCAGAAAGAACCCGCTTGCAAATTTTGGCTCCTGTTATTTCCGGAAGAAAAGGTACACATGCAAAGGTGCTTGAGGATATAAAAAAACAAGGATATGTACGAGTTCGCATTGACGGCGATATGTTTGAGATAGGAGAAGAGATTTCTCTAGAAAAGAATAAAAAGCATAGTATTGAAGTGGTAATTGACCGCCTTGTTGTAAAAGATGGAATTGCAGCAAGGCTGGCTGACTCTTTAGAAGCAGCTTTGCAATTTGGCGAAGGAAAAGTAGTTATTGATATAATTGGACAGGAAGAACTCTTATTTAGCGAACATCATGCTTGTCCTATCTGCGGTTTTTCAATTGGAGAATTAGAGCCACGACTATTTTCCTTTAACAGTCCGTTTGGTGCATGCCCTGACTGTGATGGATTAGGAACCAAGCTAGAGGTAGATGTTGATTTAGTGATTCCCAATTGGGATTTAACATTAAAGGAAAATGCAATTGCACCTTGGGAATCCATCAGCTCTCAATATTATCCGCAGCTATTAGAAAGTGTTTGCAACCATTACGGAATTGATATGAATATTCCTGTTAAAGATTTGCCGAAAAATCTTTTGGATAAAATTTTATATGGATCTGGAAAAGAAAAAATACATTTTCGCTATGAAAATGATTTTGGTCTGCTGCGAGAAAATGATATTCAATTTGAGGGTGTCTTAAAAAATGTAGAAAGACGCTATAAAGAAACAAGCTCTGAGTACACGCGGGAACAAATGGAAAAGTATATGGCTACACAGCATTGTCCGGCATGTAAAGGCTATCGTCTAAAACGAGAAGCGCTAGCGGTACTTATAAATGGACTGCATATTGGAAAAGTAACGGAAAAATCAATTATCGAAGCAAATGATTTATTTAATAGTCTTGTTTTAACGGAAAAAGAACAGCAAATTGCGCATCTTATTCTAAAAGAAATCACAGAGCGATTAGGGTTTTTAATCAATGTAGGATTAGATTATCTGACACTAAGCAGAGCGGCAGGGACTCTTTCTGGCGGTGAAGCGCAGAGAATTCGCTTAGCGACCCAAATCGGTTCTCGTTTAACAGGTGTATTGTATATATTGGATGAGCCCTCCATTGGATTGCACCAACGGGACAATGATAAATTAATTGAGACATTAAAGCATATGAGAGATATTGGAAACACTTTAATTGTAGTGGAACATGATGAAGACACGATGCTGGAAGCAGATTATTTAATTGATGTTGGTCCAGGAGCAGGAGTCCATGGGGGACAGATTATTTCTGTGGGAACACCGAAACAAGTGATGCGAGACAAAAAATCTATAACGGGACAATATTTGTCAGGCAAAAAATTTATCCCTCTTCCGTTAGAAAGAAAACAAGATGATGGCAGATTTATTGAAATTATTGGCGCAAATGAAAATAACCTAAAAAATATCGATGTTAAGATTCCTTTAGGATTATTTATAGCGGTAACCGGTGTCTCGGGATCTGGAAAAAGTACGTTAATTAATGAAATTCTTCATAAATCATTGGCGCAGCGATTAAATCGTGCAAAAACCAAACCGGGAGAGCACAAAGAAATCAAAGGAATTGAACATTTGGAAAAGGTAATTGATATTGATCAATCTCCTATAGGGCGGACGCCGCGCTCCAATCCTGCAACATATACAGGTGTGTTTGATGATATCCGCGATGTATTTGCCTCAACGAATGAAGCAAAAGTTCGAGGCTATAAAAAGGGCAGATTCAGCTTTAACGTAAAAGGCGGAAGATGTGAGGCATGCAGAGGAGACGGCATTATTAAAATTGAAATGCATTTTCTTCCTGATGTTTATGTTCCATGTGAAGTTTGCCATGGCAAACGATATAATAGGGAAACGCTTGAGGTGAAATATAAAGGGAAAAATATTTCTGAGATATTAGAGATGACAGCAGAAGATGGAGTTTCTTTTTTCGAAAATATTCCGAAAATCCATCGTAAGCTGCAAACGATTGTGGACGTAGGATTAGGGTATATTCAACTTGGTCAGCCTGCAACTACCCTTTCCGGTGGAGAAGCGCAAAGAGTCAAGCTTGCTTCTGAATTGCATAGAAGATCAACTGGAAAATCTTTTTATATCTTAGATGAACCGACAACTGGGCTTCATGTTGATGATATTTCCAGACTTTTAATTGTATTGCAGCGCCTAGTGGAAAATGGGGATACAGTATTAGTCATTGAGCATAATTTAGATGTTATTAAGACAACAGATTATATTATTGATTTAGGTCCAGAAGGCGGCTCAAATGGCGGGACATTATTGGGGGCCGGTACACCAGAAGAAATAGCCAATTTAAAAGGGTCTTATACTGGCAAGTATTTAAAGCCTATTTTGGAGCGAGATAGTCTTCGGCTGCAGCAGAAAATAGAGGAACTTGAAAAAGTGTAACAATATGTATTTAGCTGAGACGATAAATAATCCATGCTGAAAGGTTAAAGTAAATCTTAACTATATTTGAAGGAGCTATTCATTAGTTGATTTTTTGGCTATTGAAGGGCTCTTTTTTAGATTGCATTAAATTTCTATTGTTGGATTGAAGCGGAAGATGTGAGAAGAGAGCCAGAGGGAGAATCCGCAGGCACAAAGCGGTCTTTCGTTATAATCAACAGATAAGTTAAACAGAGCTTTTTTTTTAAAACTAATTCTGAAAGAGGAAAAGAAAACATACACTACATACGAAGCATATTAATGACTGATGGCCATCAGGAGATTTGCATTTGAAATGAAACTTTGCTGGAACTGATTCGTATGTAAAGAAAGCAGCTTACTGGATAAGTATTCAAAAATATAGGTTAATGTTGAATAGGAGTGAAGGTAGATTAATTCTCGAAATATTTTAGGAAGTTTATGTTATTTTAGTATTTTTGCTGCGGCAATTATTTTTCCTCTTGCTGTATTTTTTGCTAGTGAAGAAAAAGAAGTAAAAAAACATGCAAAAAAATCTTTTCTTTCACATGTACTTTTGCTTTTTCCAATTCCCTTTTTGGTTATGATGATAATGAATCATATGGAAAATACAATTCTTATAGGATCTGTCCTATTGACTATTTGTTTGTATACAGCTGTTGCTATTTGGAACCTTATAAAAGGAATAAAGCTCTTGATTGAAAAATAAATGCATGTTTTCAGAGTTTAGACAAAGTCAAAAATGCAAACTTTCAGGCTGATCGAAAACGGTTGATGCATCAAAGCGCGAAGCCTTGGGAGGAGAGAAGTCACCAAGGCGGGTAATGAGTATCTGAGCAACGAAGAAAGCGAGCGTTTGTCGACAGTTTGACAGATTTTATCATCTTTTTCAATGAATAGAATGGGGGACAATTTAAATGGCAGATGAGAAAAAAAGAATTTTAAAGCTAGTAGAAAGTGGAAAACTATCGGTTGATGAAGCATTGGCTTTAATGGAAATGGTAGATCAAGAAGAAAGCAAAAAGGATTTATGGCAAGGGAATTTTGAAGAATCTAAATTTCAAGAGAAGAAAAAGGAAACCGCTTCTTCCTTTAATTTTCAAACTGCCAAAGGCAAGATTTTTGATTTTGTGGATTCTACTATAAAAAAAGTAAAAGAAGTAGATTTGGATTTGAATTTCGGCCATTATGAAGAAGTGGTTCATATCTTTCAATACACGGATATTACTCCAGAAACAATTGATATTGACATTCCAAATGGAGATGTAGAGCTAATACCTTGGGGAAATCAAGAAATACGCATAGAATGTAAGGCGAAAGTTTATCGTGTCGATTCATTAGAAGATGCAAAGCGAGTATTTTTAAAAGAAGTCGATGTGGCAGCAGATAAGGAAAAGCTAGAAGTAAAAGTGCATCATAAATGGATGAAGCTGCAGACAACAATTTATATTCCAAAAGAGGAATATAAAATAGCCAAAATACGTCTTTTTAATGGTCCGATAAAAAGTAATAATCTCCACTCAGATCAAATATATGCTAAAACGGCCAATGGAAAAATTCATTTAACTGCCATTCAGGCTAAAAAGCTGGAGGTAGATGCGGCGAATGGAAGCATCGATATAGAAAAAACTAATGCAACTGCTGTAGACGCAGAAACAATTAATGGAGCGGTACATGTAGATGGTTATTTTGAAAGAGTAGATTTGCAATCTTTTAATGGAGATATAGTTTGTACAAATCATGCAGAGGATTGTGAATATATTGAATTAAAAGGGACAACAGGAAATATGGATGTAAATGTGGTAGAAGGTTTAGCAGTAAATGGACTGCTGAAAACGAATTTTGGGGGATTTAATGTAGAATTAGAGGGTATACAAATAGTAGAAGAAAAAAAAGATGTCCTTCAAAAAACATTGCAATTTCAATCCATTCAATCAGAAGAAAATCGTACGTCAATTAATGCAAATACAAAAACAGGCACAATCAAAATAAAAAAGATTGCAAATCAAGAGGTAGGCTAGAAGGAGAGAATACAAGATGAAAGAGATAAAACGATCGAAAAGCAATAGGAAATTAGCAGGGGTTTTAGGCGGATTGGCAGAACGATTTAATATAAATGCCAATCTGCTGCGGCTAATTTTTATTATTGGAATTATTTCAACAGGATTTTTCCCACTTGCATTAATATATCTTCTGTTAATATATGTATTGCCAAATGAGGTGTAAGACACATGCGTTGGATTGTGAATATTATTATAAATGCTATATTTTTTATGGCCTTAGCGGGTTTATTTCGTGATTCTTTTTATTTATCGGGGATAGGTGCTGCACTAGGTGCAAGCATCATCCTTTCTTTATTGAATGTAATTGTTAAGCCAATATTAGTGCTGTTGACATTGCCGGTAACAGTTCTTTCTTTAGGTTTATTTTTATTTATCATTAATGCAATTACATTATCGCTGACTGCTCAATTAATGGGAGATAGTTTTGACATTTCTAGTTTTGGAATGAGCATCTTTTTCAGTATTCTCTTGTCGTTATTTAATCTTATTATTCAAAATACAGCATTGGGAAGAAGAAAAGAATAAGTTTCTTTTATACATACATAAAGAATCAAGCATCTGTCAAATGGCAGATGCTTGATTCTTTTGTTTTGCTAGTGGAGGAAGTTCAAGAACTTCGGCTATTTTCGACATGGAATCTAGCATAAATTTGGCGAATAATGCTAAAATAAAGTGAAAGTTTAAAAGAACTACAAAATAGTGTATGAGGATAAACAGCATTGAACCTTTTAAAGGAGGAGCTTTAGTGGCAAAAGTATTGATAAAAGAAGTGATGAAGGAATTTGATTTAGAATTAATAAGCGGTGAAGAAGGAATAAATAGGCCGATTACCGTAAGTGATATATCCCGTCCTGGTTTAGAAATGGCTGGTTACTTTGATTATTATCCAGCAGAGCGAGTGCAATTATTAGGGAAAACAGAACTCACATTTGTAAATAAATTAAGTGATGAAGAAAAAGCATCCAGACTAGGAAGGCTTTGCAGTGATATTACTCCTGGAATTATTGTAACAAGAAATAAAGAAGTGCCGGCAGAATTAATTGCAGCTTCTAATCAGAATGCTGTGCCAATTATGCGCTCTAAACAAAAGACATCATTATTTTCTAGTCGTTTGACAAATTTTCTTGAAAAAAAACTTGCCCCGACAACGGCTGTTCATGGAGTTCTTGTGGATATATATGGCGTTGGCGTATTAATTACAGGAAAAAGCGGGGTAGGAAAAAGCGAAACAGCATTGGAATTAGTAAAACGAGGACACCGTTTAGTGGCAGATGACTGTGTAGAAATTCGCCAAGAAGATGAAAATACAATTGTCGGAAGTTCGCCGGAATTGATTGAGCATTTATTAGAGATTCGTGGACTAGGCATTATTAATGTGATGACATTATTTGGAGCAGGCGCTGTGAGAAGCTATAAAAAAATATCCATGGTAATGTCTTTGGAGCTTTGGGAGCAAAATAAACAATATGACCGTTTAGGCTTAGATGAAGAAAAAATGAAAATTATTGATACGGATGTAACAAAAATAACGATTCCAGTTCGGCCTGGACGAAATTTAGCCGTTATTATTGAAGTAGCTGCTATGAATTTCCGCTTAAAAAGAATGGGTGTAAATGCAGCTGAGCAATTTACAAGCAAATTGGCCAATGTGATTTCGGATGATAATGGCAAGTAATTAAAGTGTATAATCTTGTAGTTGAGGGATGAGAGATAATTAAAGGAGGAAATAAATTGGGAGAGATTCAGCCAATAGATCCTATTGCTTTTTCTTTAGGCGGACTTGATGTCAGATGGTATGGGATTATTATCGGAACAGGATTGGTTTTGGCTCTTATTTTAGCCATTAGAGAAGGAAATAGGAGAGGATTGCGTAATGATGATTTCCCGGATTTAATGCTTTGGGCTATTCCCATTGCCATTATTTCTGCAAGAATTTATTATGTAATTTTTGAATGGGAGTATTATAGCAACAATCTGAGCGATATTCCAAAAATATGGCATGGAGGCATAGCGATACATGGTGCATTAATTGGATCGGTTATTACCACATACATATTTACGAAGAAGAAAAATATATCCTTTTGGAAATTGGTAGATATAGCTGCACCAAGCTTAATATTAGGGCA
>Ga0182745_1002666_pt1 | contig 15792 bp, 16 predicted proteins | sample eDN3rd30CKraftBY_FD_128523 | JGI IMG/M metagenome (GOLD analysis project Ga0182745, IMG submission 128523) | Enriched backyard soil microbial communities from Emeryville, California, USA - eDNA 3rd pass 30_C Kraft BY (version 2) (version 2) | ecosystem: Environmental > Terrestrial > Soil >...
GGAAGACATCGCCATCCTGACGGGCGGCCAGGTCATCTCGGAAGACCTCGGCATCAAGCTGGAAACGGTCACGCTCGACATGCTCGGCAAGGCCAAGAAGGTCATCGTCGAGAAGGAAAACACCACGATCGTCGACGGCTCGGGCAAGAAGGCGGACCTCCAGGCCCGCATCAGCCAGATCCGCGCCCAGATCGAGGAGACCACTTCGGACTACGACCGCGAGAAGCTCCAGGAGCGCCTGGCCAAGCTCGCCGGCGGTGTTGCGATCATCAAGGTCGGCGGCGCCACCGAAGTCGAAGTGAAGGAAAAGAAGGACCGCGTTGACGACGCCATGCACGCCACCAAGGCTGCGGTGGAAGAGGGTGTCGTTGCCGGCGGCGGTTCGGCCCTGCTCTACGCGCTCCGCGCGCTGGACAAGGTCCGCACCTCCAACGACGACCAGAAGGTCGGTATCGAGATCGTGCGTCGTGCGCTGCAGGCGCCCGTCCGCCAGATCGCCGAGAACGCCGGCTACGACGGCGCCGTCGTCGCGGGCAAGATGCTCGAGCAGAAGGACACGAACTTCGGCTTCGACGCCCAGAAGGGCGACTATGTCGACATGATCAAGTCCGGCATCATCGATCCGGTGAAGGTCGTTCGTACGGCCCTGCAGGACGCCGCCTCGGTGGCCGGCCTGCTGGTCACGACGGAAGCCATGATCGCCGAGAAGCCGGAGAAGAAGGCCCCGATGATGCCGCCGGGTGGCGACGGCGGCATGGGCGGCATGGACTTCTAAGTCCATTCTTCTCAAAGAATGCGGAAAGGCCGGGGAGAGATCCCCGGCCTTTTCTTTTGGCTCGCACGCCGTCACCGTGGCTTTCCCCCTCCGTCCTTCGGGGACACCTCCCCGGTCTGACGGGGGAGGCTGGGAGGGGGAAGGCAGGGGACGGGGTTTGAACTACCCGACATCGATCAAAGGCGTGTTGATTCACGACCGCCGCGTCCTGCTGCTTTTGAACGAGCGCGACGAGTGGGACCTTCCCGGCGGGCGTCCCGATCCCGGCGAAGATCATCGTGCGGCGCTGGTCCGCGAGGTGCGCGAGGAAACGGGACTTGCCGTCGAGGTCGGCGCCCTCGTCGACGAGCATCTGTTCCAGGTGTTGCCGCAGCGCTTCGTGTGGATCGTGGCCTATGCCTGCGCGGTGCGAGCCGAGGGCGCGATCGCCCTCAGTCACGAGCATCGCGAAGCGTGCTGGGTCGAACTCGCCGCGGTTGCCGAATGGGTCGCCGGCTTTCCGCTGCCCTCGGGCTATCTCGGCGCGATTCGCCAGGCCGCCCGCCAGCTTCCGTCGTCGTAGCTGCGGCTTGTCTTCACGTCGAGGAAGCGGTCGTGGGCGCCTGCAGCGCCGAGCCACAGCTCGTTCCAGGCGTCGAAGCCTGCCAACGGGTCGGCGAGCGGGAGGTCCCGCGCGAGCTTCCACCCGTCCATGCGAACCACGAGGGCACCGTCCTTCTCCTCTGTGGTGATCGCCTCTCCCTCGGCGGACAGAAGGGCCGTCAGCCAGCGCGCGAACAGGCAAGCGCTTTCGAGGTCGCCCCTTTCCACGTCGGTCGGCAGGTCGAGGTCGCGCGCTGTCTCCTCGTGGAACTGCAGCCCGACGAGACGCGCCACGCGGCCCATCTCGAGCTGGGCGTCCTTCGGTCCCAGGAGGTCCTGCAGCACCGGCAGCATGGTCTGCACATAGCCCATCGCATAGGACCGGTAGGTACGCAGCCGCCGTTCCTCGGGCCAATTCTCCGTCGCGAGCTTCGGCTGGGTCTTCCAGTCGATACGCGGCATCTCCTGGTCGTAGGCGAAGCGCACGCGCTCCTCCTCCTTCAGGGGGCGGCCATAGTCGTAATAGTAGCCCTCGAGGCCGGGCTTGCCGTCGACCGTCATGCCCGTACAGACGAAGCCGAGGCCCGGGTTCTTCAAGGAGATGCCGTTGTGGCCGTGCCAGCCGTGCAGGAAGGCGGCCGACACTTCGTGCGGTACCGCCGCGATGGCGGTGCCCTTCCACATCCAGCGTGGCGGCGGATAGCGTACCCAGGCCTTGCTGTCGCTCTCGCGCAGATAGCCCGTCTTGACGCCGCCCAGCGCGTTGGAATGGTAATGATAGAGCGCGCAGGCCGGCGCATCCTTCTCAGCCGTGAGGCCGAGTTTCTGCAGGCCAGGCAGGAATTTCTCGAGATGCTGGCGGCGGAAGTGGCGAAAGATGTATTCCCGCGCCGTATCGCTGCCGCGTCGCGAGACGAGGCCTATGACCAGCGCCGTCATCAGCGCATTGTAGAGCGTGCCAACCGCCCTGTAGGCGGCTTCGCTAGCCATGATGGCCGTCGATCAGGATCGCCTTGGAGTGGCCCGCTTTCAGCCGCATCGCGAGGACGGGCTTGTACTCCTCCGAATGATAGAAGCGCTCGGCCTTGGCGCGGTCGGGGAACTCCAGCACGACCACACGCGCCGGCGTCCAGCCGCCTTCAAGGCTGGTGCACTCTCCGCCGCGCACGATGAACTTGCCGCCGAACTTGGAGACGAGGCCCGGCGTGTGCTTGCGGTACTCGTTCATCAACTCTTCGTCCTTGGTGTCGATCTCGACGATGATATAGGCCGTCACGTCTTTCTCCCTCGTCAGCCAGTTTCCATGGGCAGGGCCGGATCGTTGGCCCATTCCTGCATGGAATTGTCGTACACCGAGACGTTCCTGTGACCCAAGAGGGCCGTGAGGACGAAAGCGTCGAGCGTGGCCGCTATGCCGCCGCCGCAATAGACCAGCACGCGCTTGTCCGGGGCGGCGCCGACCCCTTCGAAGGCGGCGCGCAGCTCGGCGATCGACTTCAGCGCCTTGTTCGGCCCGAACAGGCTGGCGGCCGGCACGCAGGACGAGCCGGCGATGCGGCCGGCGCGGCCATAGACCACGCCGCCCGCGCCGCTGTGCTGGTCCTGACTGAGCGCGTTGAGGGTCAGCGTCGAGGGATCGCCGATCGCGCCCTTGATCGCGTCCTTGCCGACGAAGATCTCCGGCCGGCCGCGCAGCGACAACGTCGCCCGCGGATGGGTGACAGGCTCGGTCGACAGCGGGCGGCCTTCGGCCTTCCATTTGTCGAGGCCGCCGTCGAGGATCGCGACCTCGTCGAAGCCCACCGCGCGCAGCATCCACCAGATGCGGCTCGCCCACACGGGCGACGCATGGCTGTAGAGGACCACGAAGGTGCCGTGGCCGACACCCTTGGCCGCAAAGGCCCGGGTGAGCTCCTCGAGCGAGGGCAGGGTGAAGCGGAGTGGCGAGGTCTTGTCGGAAAGGTCGGCCTGAAGGTCGAGATAGGCCGTGCCAGGGATGTGTCCCTTGTCGTAGTTCTCGCGCCCGCTTTCGGCGACGTAGCGACCATCAGGGCCGGGCTTCAGGTAGGTGGTGCAGTCGAAGACGCGAAGCGCCGGCGCGCCGAGCTGGCGCGCGAGTTCGTCTGTCGTGATCAGGTTGGCCGAATGGGCCATGTCGCTCTCCCGGGGTTGGGGAGAGCGGAGACTAGCGCGGTTCGGACGAACCGTGCCTCAAGTTAAATCGTCTTCGACGGCAGCGGCGGAACGCTGACCGGGCCGGATGACGGCGAGGCGGCGGTCGGTGCCGGTGCCGGCGGCAGCTGGCCCATCTCGGGCGACTTCGGGGCGGCCGGCGTGGTCGTGGTCTTCTTCGTCTTCTTGGACGGTGCCTTCGCGACCTGGACCTTCTTCAGACAGGCGCTGCGCTGCGAGCTGCTCTTGATCTTGTTGCAGGAGGCGGTCGTCGGCGCCTTCGGCTTGGCGGTGGGCGCCGGGGTCGGCATGGTCTCGTCCTGGGCGAAAGACGGGGCGGCGAAGGCGACCGCAGCCAAGGCGGCCATGCTGGCGATCAAAAGACGCATGAGAATCTCCCGGGCCGCTTGCGATGAGGGGACGGATGCGGCCTCGCTATATCGTTAAAATGCTATGTGATTTATGGCATTTATGTCAAATTCTTAATAGGTTAGAGCAACTGCAATCGGAAAGCCCGTGCAGGCCATTCTCAACGTCGCCTTTCCGATCTTCGGCGTCATCCTCGCGGGTTATCTGGCTGGTCGCTGGCGTATCCTGGGGCCCGAGGCGACCACGGCGCTGAACGCCTTTGTGAGCTACTTCGCGTTGCCGGTGCTGTTCTTCGGGACCCTGGCGCGCACGCCGGTGACTGCCGTTCTGGATCCCAGCCTGATGGCGGGCTTCGGAATCGCCGTGGTCGCGACCTTCGGTGTCGGCATGGCCACGACACGGTTGGTTTCGCGGGGCGGTCTGGCGGCCATGAGTCTCCAGGGAATCGCGGCCTCGTGGGGCAATGTCGGATACATGGGCGTCCCACTCTGCCTCGCAGCTTTCGGCGAGCAGGGCCTTCCGCCGGCCATGCTCACGGTGATCGTGACGGCCGTCGTCTCCATGGTGTTTGGCGTCATGCTGATCGAGCTCGAGGTCGCGGCGGGCCACGGTCCCCTGCGAACCTTCCTGCGCGCCGCCTTCAACGTGGCGCGCAATCCGCTGCCGGTCTCGATTGCGCTCGGCATCGTGGCCTCCTGGGCGGGACTCCCGATTCCCGTGCCGGTCGAGAAATGGCTCGATCTCATGGGGGCCGCCGCCGCGCCCTGTGCGCTGTTCGCCATCGGCCTTTTCCTGTCGGACAAGTCGATCAAGAGCGGTCTTGCCGAAGCCGGCCTCGCCACCCTGATCAAGCTCCTGCTGCAGCCGCTGGCGGCGCTGCTGATCCTGCCTTTCTTCGTGCCCATCGATTCGATTGCGGGCAAGGTGGCGCTGCTGATGGCCGCGCTGCCGACCGCCGCCAATGCCTTCGTGCTGGCCAAGCAGTTCGATGTGTCGGTCGAGCAGAACACCGCCTCCGTTCTGCTGTCGACGGCCTTCTCGGTGGTGACGGTTTCTGCTTTGCTGGTCTGGCTGCGCGTGACCTGACGACGAAACGGGAGAACACCATGCTTCAGGAATTCAAGAAGTTCGCGATGCGCGGCAACGTCGTGGATCTCGCCATCGGTGTGATCATCGGCGCGGCCTTCAGCAAGATCATCGACTCGCTGGTCGGTGACATCATCATGCCGATCATCGGCCGTATTGCGGGCGGGCTCGACTTCACCAACTACTTCATCGGCCTCACGCCGGCGGCCAGTCAGGCCGCGACCTACGATGCCGCCAAAAAGGCCGGCGCCACGCTGGGTTACGGCACCTTCCTGACCGTGACGGTGAACTTCCTGATCATCGCCTGGGTCCTCTTCCTGGTGATCAAAGGCATGAACCGCGTGATCAAGCAGGAAGAGAACGCTCCGCCGCCGCCCGCGTCGCCGACCAAGGAGCAGGAGTTGCTGACGGAGATCCGCGATCTCCTGAAGGCGCGCGGCTAGGCCGCCGCCTTCGGCTGGGCGAACACCGCGTCGAGCCGGTGGGCCAGCCCGTCGGAGATCTTCGTGAGCGGCAGGCGGCATTCCGGCGAGGCAATCAGCCCTTGCCGCCACAGCAGATGCTTGATCGGCATCGGGTTGGCCTCGGCGAAGAGCATCGGCACGAAGCCGGCGAGCGGCGCCCACGCCTTCCGCGCGCCGGCGAGATCGTTGGCCCTGAAGCAGCGCTCGACCTCGACGAAGCCCTCCGTTCTCAGGTGGCTCGCCGCCAGGATGCCGCCTTCCGCGCCGTTGGCGCGCATGGTGAAGAACAGCGCATCCTCGCCGGTCAGCACGGCGAAGTCGGCCGGCTTGCGGCGCAACAGTTCGAGCGACTGCTCGACGCTGCCGGAACTGTCCTTGACGCCCACGATGTTCGGCAGCTCGGCCAGTTCGAGCAGCGAGTCGTTGGAGAGGTTCACCGCAGTCCGGTAGGGAATGTTGTAGATCACGACGTTGCGGTCGGTGGCCGCGGCGATGCGACGGAAATGGGCGGTCAGCCCGTCCTGGCTCGGCCGGTTGTAGTAGGGGCACACTGAGAGGATGCCGGCGATCGGCAGATGGCGGAGCCGCTTCAACTCCTTCTCGACCTTTGCCGTGGCGTTGCCGCCGATGCCGGCAAACACAGGCACGCGACCGTCGGCGACCGCCAGCGTGCGCTCGATCACGGCGGCGATTTCGTCTTCGTCGAGCGCCGGCGATTCGCCCGTGGTGCCGAGTGGCAGCAGCCCGTCCACGCCCTTGGCGATGTAGTGATTCACCAGCCGGTCGTAGCTCGCGAAGTCGATGGCGCCGTCCTTGAACGGCGTGATGAGGGGCAGCCAGAGGCCTGAAATCCTGGTGATCATGGGGCGACGCTAGGGCGAAGCCAAAAATAACAGAAACGAATGTTTTGGATGGGATTGTTCGGAAGTGCTTATATGTTCTCCATGCGCAAGGACCTCGATTTGGCGCTGGTGCGCGCCTTTCTGACTGTTGTCGAAGCGGGCGGCGTCACGCGGGCTGCAGCGGCGCTCGGCATGAGCCAGGCGGCGGCCAGCCAGCAGATCAAGCGACTGGAGGAGGCGCTCGACTGCCGGCTCTTCAGCCGCCAGGGGCGCGGACTGGTGCTGGCACCGGCGGGTGAGCGGCTGCTGGAGCAGGCGCGACGGCTGGTGGCGATGAACGACGAAGTCTGGTCCTCGATGCGTGCGCCGCAGTTCGAGGGCGAGGTTCGCTTTGGCGTGCCCTATGACATCATCGGCAGCTTCGTGCCGGCGATCCTGCGGCGCTTCGCCAAGGCACAACCGCGCGTGAGAGTCAGCCTCGTCTGTGAGGATTCACGCGTGATCCGCGAGGAACTGAAGTCGGGCGGCGTCGATCTCGCCATGACGACCGAGACGGAGTGCGGGCGGCACGGCGAGACCTTGCGCACCGACCGCCTCGTCTGGGTCGGCGCGCCGGACGGAGACGCCCACCTCAAGGATCCGCTGCCGGTTTCGCTCGGCGCGCCGACCTGCGTCTTCCGACCCGTCGCGGTCGAGGCACTGGGCAAGGCCGGGCGCGACTGGCGCGCGGTCTGCGAGGTGAGCCGGCTAGAGCCCGTTTATGCCGTGCTGGAGGCGGGCCTCGCGGTCGCGCCGCTGCTGCGCTCCTCGGTCCCCGAGCGCTTCGTGATCCTCGGCCGTGAGGCGAAGCTGCCGGCGCTGCCGGAGTTCCGTATCAACCTCTATGCCCCGCCGGGCCTCGGTCCCGCGGCGCGCGATCTGGCCGATCACGTGCGGGCAACTTTTTCCGGACGGTTACGAAACCATAACAATTGATACCAAGCGCCCCCTGTGCCGATGCGGCGCCGGCCCGTATCTTCGCGTGCATGGACGGACGCGGTTCGAGACATCGCCGCACCGGCCAGCGAGTTTAGAGGGGGCGTCTGGGGGCCTGGAGAGTGAACAACTCTCCGGGCCCTCTTTTTGTGCTGACATGAAACGGTCATGGAGGCGTGTTTGATCCGGGCGTCTCGGAGGAGGAGCGGGTGATGTCAGCAACGAGCGAGTCCGTGCTCGAAAAGCCACACGGCGCGGTCGTGGTCCGGCCGTCGACCGAAAACGACGTGCCGGCCATGATCGCGATCTACACGCACCACATCACGCGCGGCGTGGGCGATGTCGATATCGAGCCGACGCAGGCCGACGACATCAAGCGGCGGCGCAAGAACATGCTGCGGCGCCGGCTGCCGCATCTCGCGGCCGAGCGCGACGGCGTGATCGTGGGCTATGCCTATGCGGTGCCGTTTCGAAAGCGTCCGGCCTATCGCTATGCCGTGAAGCATTCGATCTACGTCCATCCCGATCATGTCTCTACCGGGATCGGCCGTCTCCTCCTGCCGGCGCTGATCGAGGCCTGCGCTGGCGCAGGCTATCGCCAGATGTTCGCCTATATCGACGCCGACAATGTCGCGTCGCTCAGCCTGCACGAGACCCACGGCTTCCGGCGGGTCGGCCTGCTGGAGGGCGTCGGCTTCAAGTACGGGAAGTGGGCCGACAGCGTGCTGATGCAGCGCGCCATCGGCGCAGGCATCAGCACGCCGCCGGTAGAAATCGCCTACTCGCGCACCACGTAGGTGTAGAAGCGGACGCGCCCTTCCTTGTCGATCTCGCGATAGATGCCCTGGATCTCGACGTCGAAGCCGGGAAACAGGTTGGCACTCTTCTGGAACATGAGCAGGTAGTCGAGCATCGGCTTGGCTCGTTCGTCGAGCCTTTCGCCGGGCACGATGCTGGCGATGCCCGGCGGATAGACCACGAACATGGTGGTGGCGATACGACCGGCCGCCTCTTCGATCGGCACATAGTCGACATTGTTGCGGACGAGCTGGCGCACCGCCTCGTGTGGCGCCATGGCGGGCTCGGGCAGGTGCTCGGGCATGAACTGCGCGCGCTGCATCAGGCTGACGTTGCTTTCGCGGAAGAAGGCATGCATCTCGGCGCAGAGATCGCGCAGGCGCAGGCCACCATAGCGCGCCGGCCGGCGGCGGACGAATTCGCCAATCACGTCCTCGAGCTTCGCGTTCTCGTCGTGCAGCCGCTTGAAGATCACGAGCGCGCTCAAGAGCGTGCCCGCCTTGCTCGATTCGACGCCGGGCGTCATCAGGAAGAGCAGGGAGTTGAGATCGTTCTTCTCCGGCACGATCTGGTTCTCGCGAAGATACTGCGCGACCACGGGGGCGGGGATGCCGTGGCCGGCATAGCCGCCGTTCTCGCGATCGAAGCCGGGCGTCAAGACAATCAGCTTGTTGGGATCGGTGATCGCATAGCCCGGCGCCACGTGCTTGAAGCCGTGCCAGCGCCTCTCGGGCGCCAGCTCCCAGTAGCGCGCGTGGGTCGCCAGATCATCGGTCGGAACTTCCTCCCAGAGCTGCTCGCGGTCGCCCACCATCACCCGGTTGGGAATGAAGGGCTCGAAGAACCAGCGCCGCGCCGGGTCGCGTTCCTTGTCCTCGAACTCGCGGCGGATGGCGCGCATCTTCTTGCGGATCTCGATGCCGAGCCGGATCGTGTCGTCCCACAGGACCTCGCCCGAACGGCCCTTCATCATCTGCGCGCCGACGTCGAGCGAGGCGAACAGCGGGTAGAAGGGAGAGGTCGAGGCATGCAGCATGAAGAATTCGTTGAACCGGCGATGCTCGATGCGCCGGCGCTGCCCCTTGATGTGCCGATCCCGGATATGGATCTGCGAGGCCTGGCTGAAGCTGGCGAGCTGCTTGTGCGCCGACTGCGTGGCGATGATGCCGGGGCTGTCGGGCCCCAGATTGGTCAGGCCCATGGCGAAGCGGCCGGCATAGAGCGGGTGGAACTTCATGAAGCCGGCCCAGGCCTCGTCGAACAGGATGTAGTCGCAGAGATGGCCGATCTTCTCGACGATCAGGCGTGCGTCGTTGATCGTGCCGTCATAGGTGCACTGCTCGATGACGGCGACACGGAACGGCCGCTCGCGCTTCCACGCCTCCTTGTCCTGCACCAACGGGTTGGTGCGGATCTTCTCGCGGATGGCGGTCTCGTCCAGCGCCTCGTGGAAGATCGGCCCGATCAGCCCGTGGGCGTTGCGGTCGGTCTCCAGATAGATGGGGACCCCGTTGCCCAGGAACAGCGCGCCGTGATGGGCGGCCTTGTGGTTGTTGCGGTCGAAGAGCACGAGATCGCCCTCCGCGACCAGCGCCTGTAGCACGATCTTGTTCGAGGACGAGGTGCCGTTCAGCACGAAGTAGGTCTTCTCGGCGCCGAAGATGACGGCGGCTTCCTTCTGCGCCTTCAGCGCCGGGCCCTCGTGGACCAGCAGGTCACCGAGATCGAGCACGGAATTGTCGAGATCGTCGCGGAACACCGCCTCGCCCAGATGCTCGACGAAGATCCGGCCGATCGGGCTCCTGTTGTAGAAAATGCCGCCATTATGCCCGGGACAGGTCCAGAGCTGGTTGCCTTCCTCGGCATAGTCGACCAGCTCGCCGAAGAACGGCGTCTTCAGCGTCTCGGCATACTGCTTGAGACGGCTCACCAGGTTCTTGGCGATGAACTCCGGTGTCTCCTCGGAGAGGAAGATGTAGCCGTCGATAAAGTCCATCAGCTCGACCGGAATGTCCTGCAGGCGCTTGCGGCGCACCAGGATCACGATCGGCATCTCGAGCCCGCGCCGCCGCATCATGTTGATCATCGCGGCGGCCTTGCCGTCGAGACCCTTCTTGCCCCAGTCCACGACCATGCAGCCGATGGCGGCGTCGGTCTGCACCACCATCTCGGCATCCTCGATGCGGCGGGCCCGCACGACCTGGAAGCCCATCTTTTCGATGGAAACCGTGATCTCGCCCAGCCTGTGGCCTTCGAGATCGTCGGCATCGAAGACCGGAGCGCAGACGAGGAACGTGAAACGCCTGAAGAAATCCATCAGTAGACCGCCGGGACATAGAGTTCGGGAGCGACCGGCGTGCGCGCGTAGTCGGGCTTGTGTTCGCGCTTGGGCAGGACGATCGGTTGGTGTTCAACGTCCTTATACGGGACTTGTTGCAGAAGGTGGTGGATGCAATTGAGCCGGGCGCGGCGCTTGTTGTTGCCCTCGACCACCCACCACGGCGCTTCCGGAATGTGTGTCCGGGCCAGCATCTCCTCCTTGGCCTTGGTGTACTCTTCCCAGCGCCGACGGGATTCGAGGTCCATGGGTGAAAGCTTCCACTGCTTCATTGGATCGTGGATGCGCATCAGGAAGCGCATGTTCTGCTCCTGATCGGTGATCGAGAACCAGTATTTGAGCAGGATGATCCCGGACCGCACGAGCATGCGCTCGAACTCGGGGACGGTCTCGAAGAAGTCCCGCACGTCGCTCTCGGTGCAGAAACCCATGACCCGTTCGACGCCGGCCCGATTGTACCAGCTGCGATCGAACAGCACGATTTCGCCGCCCGCCGGCAGGTGCGAGATATAGCGCTGGAAGTACCATTGGGTGCGTTCGCGCTCGGACGGCGCCGACAGGGCGACGGTGCGGCAAACGCGCGGGTTCAGCCGCTGGGTGACGCGCTTGATCACGCCCCCCTTTCCGGCGGCGTCGCGACCCTCGAACAGGACGACGACCTTTAGCTTCCGGGCGATCACCCAGTCCTGCAGCCTGATCAGCTCGCGCTGCAGCCGCAGCAGCTCGGTGAAGTAGAATTTCCGGTCAATCCCTTCGTTCTGCGGCAGGTCGCCGTCGCCATGCTCGGGCAGGCGGGCCAGCATTTCGTCGCCCAGCTCGAGCTCGAGGTCCTCGTCGATGCTGTCGGCCAGCTCCCGGCGGACGCGATCCTCCAAAGCCTTGCGGTCCCCTTCGTTCTGCATGCCAAGCCCTCCGTCGCCCGTTCAGAATGGCCGGGAAAGTGAGGGGCGCATATGACAATTTGACGACGGTCACGCTACGTCGCGAGTGGCGGCCTCAGGGGCGCGGCAACAGGCCCTTTTCCTGCATTTCCGCGAAGCACTTCCGGAACATCGCCTCGGTATCCATCACCTCGGTGAAGCCGGCCTGCATCAGCTTGATGGTCGAGACGATCGCCGCCGGTCCGGGCTCCGTGCGGCCGTGGCCCATCGTATAGTCGGCATATTCGAACGACAGGCCGACGAACTCCTTCAGCGTACCAGACTTCAGGCGATGGGTGGCGCGGATCTCGGCCCAGTCGGCTTCGCGCGGCCGGATCTCGCGGTCGAGCGCCAGGGGCACATGCTCGCCCGGCTCGAAGCCCAGCGCATCGGCGATGGCGGGCCAGACGTTGGGCCACACGAAGACGTCGCCGTTGGTGACGTTGAAGATCTCGTTGCGCGCCGCCCCGGCCTCACCCGACCAGGCGATGGCGCGGGCCAGGAGGTCGGCATCGACCGCCTGCGCCACGCGGCCGACGCCGCCCGGATAGTCGAGCTTCGTCTTGCCGGCCCGGCGCATGAAGGCGGCATAAACGCCGAGCGCCGGGATGACGTTCATGGCGCTGCCCACCGAATCGCCCACGATCAGGACGGGCCGCAGGATCGACCAGCTCCAGTTCGTGCCCGGCTGGCACTCACGCAGGAAGCGCTCCTGGTTCCAGTAGAAGTTCGGCTGCTCGTGCATCTCCGAACGGTTCTCTCGCGCCGGCACGGCGAGCGGGCGGACATGCACGCCATAGGCCTTGGTCCCCTGCAGCAACGCCACATGCCGCAGTCCCGGCGCCGCCCGTTCGAGCGGGGCCATCAGGTTGCGCAGCATCCGGTCGTTGGTGCGGATCTGCTCCTCTTCCTGCCACCCGGCAACCAGCCCCGGCCGTTCGTAGAGGGCGGCATAGACGAGGTGCGTGACGCCCGCGAACTCCGGCGCCATCGCTTCGCAGGCCGCCCGGTCGGTGAGATCGAGCGGCAGCCAGCGCGCCCCGTGAGTCTCGTTCGGCCGGCGGCGCGAGACAGCCACGACTTCGCGGCCTTCGACGGCGGCGAAGTGCTTCATGGCGGCATGGCCGACGAGGCCAGTGGCCCCGGCGACCAGGATTTTCTTCGAAGGCATCGTCACTCCTGGCAGTGCAGGGTGACGAAGCTACTCCACCTTGGCGCCCGACGCCTTGATCACGGGCGCGAGCTTCTTTTCCTCGGCGGCGCGGTAGGCGGCGGTCTCCGCGGGCGTCATCCAGATCTGGGTGGCGCCCTGCTGGTCGAAAGCGGCTTTCACGCTGGGCTTCTGCAGGGCCTGCTTGGTCAACGCCGAGAGCTTTTCGACCATTGCCGGCGGCACGCCGGCCGGCGCGCAGACGCCGCCCCACGAAGTGATCTCGAAGCCCGGCAGGAACTCTGCGAAGGTCGGCTTGTCGGGCACCGCTGGATGGCGCTCCTTGGAGGTCACCGCGAAGCCCTTCACCTTGCCGCCCTTCATCAGGCCAAGTGGCCCGGGAATGTTGTCGAACATCATGTCGACCTGGCCTGCCAGGATGTCCTGATGGGCGGGCGCACTGCCCTTGTAGGGCACGTGCAGCAGGTTGACGCCGGCCATCTGCTTGAACATCTCGCCGGTGAGATGCGGGCTCGTGCCCGCGCCCGACGAAGCGAACGAGAACTTGCCCGGATTGGCTTTCGCCAACGCGATCAACTCGGGAATCGTGTTGGCCGGGAAGTCGAGTCGGGTCATCAGCATGTTGGGCACCGACCACAGCATGGCGACGCCCGTGAAATCCTTACCGGCGTCGAACGGCAGCTTGGCGTAGAGCGTCGGCGCGATCGCATGCGCGGCGATCGTGTAGAGGCCGATCGTGTAGCCGTCGGGCGGTGACTTGGCGATGAAGTCGGCGCCGATGTTGCCGCCGGAGCCCGCACGGTTTTCGATGATGAACTGCTGGCCCGTCAGTTCGGAAAGTTCTTGGCAGACGATGCGCGATAGCGTGTCGGTCGGGCCGCCGGCTGGAAACACCACGATGTATTTCACCGGCCGGTTGGGCCAGTCGTTCTGAGCGCGCGCGATGCCCGAGGCGATCATCGGTGCGGCGAGTGAAACGCCCGAGAGGATGAGCGCGCGCCTGCGCGGAATCCTGATTTTGGTCATTGAACGTAGCCTCCTGTGCTTTCTTTATTGCGACGCAGTCTAGCTGAGTCGTTCCGCTGTTCAATACGGTGCCGGATCGGAGCCTTCGCTTGATTTGACAAGGCCCCGCAGCCACGGTGGCGGCCGAAACAGGAGAAAATTCGATGAAACTCGATTTCACGGGAAAGAAGGCGATCGTCTGCGGCGGCAGCCGGGGCATCGGCAAGGCCATCGCCATGGGCTTCGCGGCCTGCGGTGGCGACGTCTCGATCTGCGCACGCGATTCCAAGACACTCGAAGAGACTCGCGCGGAACTTGCCAAGCACGGACATAAGACGCATGCCGCCAGCGCCGACCTCGGCCAGGGCGAAGCGGTGCGCGGCTATGTGCGTGATGCCATCTCGGCGCTGGGCGGCGTCGATTTCCTGGTAAACAACGCCTCGGCTTTCGGCTCGTCGGACGACGACAAGGGTTGGACCAGCAATCTCGCGGTCGACATGCTCTCGATCGTCCATGCCACGCAGGAAGCCCTGCCCGAGTTGAAGAAGTCGCAGGGCAACGTGGTCAACATCTCCTCGATCTCCGCCCATCATCCCGCGGCGCGCCAGCCGCCCTACGGCGCCATCAAGGCGGCGGTGATCCACTACACAGTCACACAGGCGGCGATGTACGCAAAGGACCGCATCCGCGTGAACTGCATCGCGCCCGGCTCGATCGAGTTTCCCGGCGGCGTTTGGGACAAGCGCAAGACCGACAATCCGGCGCTCTACAACGGCACGCTAGCCTCGATCCCGTTTGGCCGCATGGGCCATGCCGAGGAAGTGGCGAACGTCGCGCTGTTCCTCGCCTCGCCGTTCGCTTCGTGGGTGACCGGCCAGACCATCGCCGTGGCCGGCGGGCAGGGACTGTAAGGCCGATGTCCCCGACCAGCCGATCCCACGTCCTTCTCTGGACGGATTCTCCGACGGCCTATCTCGACGCGATCCAGGCAGCAGGCCTCGCCGACCGTGTCGCGATCGACACGCTGCCGCGCAAGGAGAAGCCGTCTGCCGAGCAGCTCGCCCGGACCGAGGCGATGATGGCGGGGGCGGTGCCGGCCGGGCTGCTCCCCGCGATGCCCCGGCTGCGTTGGGCGCAGGCGATGAGCGCCGGTGTCGACAACTGGCTGGCGCTCCCCGATCTGCCACCGGGCCTCACGCTCACTTGCGCGCGCGGCACGCACGCCGAGTCGATGCCGGAGAACATCATCGGCGCGCTGTTCCACGTCGCGAAGCCCTATGCGCTAGCCGCCGAAAACCAGAAGCAGAGCCGGTGGGTCCATACGGTTGCCGAGCCGCTGACGGGCAAGACGCTCGGCATCCTGGGCCTCGGCGTCATCGGTCAGGAGGTGGCGCGCATCGCCGTTGCGCTCGGCATGCACGTGATCGGCACCAAGCGTCGTCCGTCGCGCATCCCGAACGTGGCCGAGGTGCTGCCGCCGGAAGCCACCGATGAGGTGCTGTCGCAGTCCGACTTTGTCCTGCTGCTTCTGCCGGCGACTCCGGACACCGAGAACTTCATTGATGCGAAGCGTCTGGCCAAGATGAAGGCATCAGCCTGGCTGCTGAACTTCGGCCGAGGTCAGATCGTCAACGATGCCGATCTGATGGCAGCGACGAAAGAGAAGAGGATTGCCGGCGCATTGCTCGACGTGTTCCGGCAGGAGCCGTTGCCTTCGAACCACCCGTTCTGGACGGCCGAAGGCATCGTTGTGCTGCCTCATATCGGCGGGCCGCACCCACAGCGCGACCGCTTCGTGGCGCGCCTGTTCGTCGAAAACCTGAGACGCTTCCTGGAGGGCGAGCCGCTGAAGGAAGTGATCGACCGCAGCGCGGGTTACTAGGGGCCTCAGGCCCATCGCGATGAACGGGATGGCGCTCACCTATCCCTGACACACAACGGCCCGTTCCGGGAAAGGAACGGGCCGCCTCGTGATGGAAGAAGGGGTCAGCGAGTGGTGCCGGTCGCGCCACCCGACACACCGCCGGATCCGGCGGGCGCGGGGGCCATGCCCTGGTTCACCGAACCGCCGCCGGTCGAGCCTGCGCCCACACCCATGGAGCTGGTGCTGCCACCCGGAGCAGGCGCCGTGCCGCTGCCCGTCGTGCCGACACCGGTCCCTGCCGACGTGCCGCCCGGAGACGTCGTCGTCGCGGCGCCGCCCCCGGTGCCCGTGCCGGTCGTGCCGCTGGGACCGGTCGTCGAGGCACCGCCGCCCACCGAAGCGCCACCGCTCGATGCGCCGCCGCCGGCGCC
>Ga0182745_1002667_pt1 | contig 15791 bp, 22 predicted proteins | sample eDN3rd30CKraftBY_FD_128523 | JGI IMG/M metagenome (GOLD analysis project Ga0182745, IMG submission 128523) | Enriched backyard soil microbial communities from Emeryville, California, USA - eDNA 3rd pass 30_C Kraft BY (version 2) (version 2) | ecosystem: Environmental > Terrestrial > Soil >...
CTATACTTGCCTTTTCAACAATTATTTGGTGGTAATAGGTTCAAAAAAAGAAAATCGGCTACTAGCCGATTTTCTTTTTTAAGAGCAAGAAATGGAAGCTTCCATTTCTTTGCTTATCGTTTTGACCAAGGGTATAATAGAGTCAATAATTCTTTTAATTCAAAAAGAGGTGATTTGGGTGCTTACTTTAGATATTTTTGGTTTTAAAGCACTTTGGAGCCCGTACTTTTTATTAATCTTAATTGTAGTTACTGCAGGATACTTTGTACTTACAACAAAATATAGAACCTGGTTTCCAAATAGTGAGCCCTTAACGAAAACACAAGGTAGTTTGTTTCTTTTATCAATAATCCTTCTGTATATCATTAAGGGATCGCCAGTCGATTTATTAGCCCATCTTATGTTTTGGGTTCATATGATTCAAATGGCTGCTTTAGTATTGGTGGTACCACCTATATTAATTATTAGTATCCCAAATTGGGTATGGAGGAAAATTTTTAGCATTAGCGCAGTCAATTCTATCTTTACAGTTTTAACAAAGCCGCTAATTGCCTTGATTGTTTTTAATGGCTTATTTTCCTTTTATCACGTACCAATAATTTTTGACCATGTCATGCAAAATGGTTGGCTGCATGCTATTTATTCTATCCTATTATTTGTTGTTGCAACTTTCATGTGGTGGCCGTTACTTAATCAATTGCCAGAACATGAGACATTAAGTGGACTAAAAAAGGTAGGTTATATTTTTGCAGATGGAATTCTGTTAACACCTGCTTGTGCCTTAATTATCTTTGCAGATACTCCAATGTATGCGACCTATTCTGACCCACAGGTTTGGGGACAAGTAATGAGTTTATGTGTCGGTTCTGCGAACTTTGATAGCTTGAATTTAAGTGGTCCCGAGCTTTTTAGTTCGATGTCACTGCTTCATGATCAGCAGCTTGGTGGAGTATTAATGAAAATTATTCAAGAAATCATTTACGGAGTAATTCTTGGACATGTTTTCTTTGAATGGTATCGAAAAGATCAAGACGATACTGAACAAGAAATGAAGCAGCAGCTAAATCCTCTCCTTATAAAATAATCTCCCATACTCTTGGGAGATTTTTTTACTGTTTAGAGGAAATTTCATGTTTATCCGTTGAATTGTAAAGGTAGTTGAACTACTATTATTGTAGAATAAAAGAAAAGAGAGGATATGGAATGAACTCCTTACCGATTTTACCCACGATCAGTACTTCATTTATCGTATTAAGTGCTATTACCGTTGCCATTGGATGGTGGCAAATTGCGCACAGGAAGATTGAATCTCATAAAAAAACAATGGTTTTGGCTGCTATTTTTGCTGTGATATTTTTTATCATTTATGCTTCCCGGACAATCTTTATTGGAAACACGTCGTTCGGTGGGCCAGAAAATATTAAAATTTATTACACCATATTTTTAATCTTTCATATTACACTTGCGACAATTGGAGCTGTGTTCGGTGTTGTGTCTATTCTTACCGGATACAAAAATAAACTTTCTATCCATCGCAAACTTGGCCCAATAACAAGTGTTATATGGTTTTTTACAGCAATCACTGGAGTTGCTGTATATCTATTGCTTTATGTATTTTATCATGGCGGAGAGACCACTTCGATGATTAAAGCAATCCTAGGACTGTAGAATAAGGTCCTTGCAACTTCAAAATAAAAAAGACGCATGACTCCATGCGTCTTTTTTATTATATTTTATTTTATAGAGCAAATTTACTTACTTCGGCTTTCACAGCATCAAGGATTTTTTTACATTGGTTCACAAGTGAGGCAGGGAAGTTTTCACCTTCACCATATTCCACACCATGCGGATAGTAATGTTTACCTAATAGCGGGGTCATTAATTGAATTGTTGCTTTATCAGCCCCAATATCGCCTTCTATCGCATGTCCGCGAACGCGCAGATAAAATACCCCTTCTTTTAATTCAAACTTGCGGTCATATGTAACACGTTCATAGTCCCATTGCCCCTCGCGCACTAAACCGTGGTCTAACATGACTTCATCTAGTCGGTTTAAGTCAGCCTTTAACTTTTCAATCTCAGTATTCTCGAATTTCATAAATAATCCCTCCTAAAAACGATACCATTACCCCAATGTTTCTTTTATCAGTAAAGCAATTATTATTCAATTTTAATAATAGTTGAAAATCAAGCAACTTGCAATGAATAGATTCAGGCGAATAAAACATTATTGGATGGAAAACCTAGAATAATGATAAGCTGTAATAATTATACCATGGGGGTAAGAAAATGGAAAATATCAGGGATATTATGACGGAAGACGTTGAAAGTTGTACTTTATTGGATAATGTATATGAAGTGGCTTTAAAAATGAAAGAGTTAAATGTAGGTGCTATCCCGATTCTTGACCAGGACAAGCTTGTGGGCATGATAACAGACCGTGATATTGTCGTAAGAGGTGTGGCAGAAAAACATCCTGGGTCTACCAAGGTAGAAGATATCATGAGTAATCAACTGATTACAGTCACACCTGATGCTTCAAGCAAGGAAGCGGCAAAAATAATGGCAGAACATCAAATCCGCCGTTTACCTGTGGTCGAAGGAGATAAATTAGTTGGAATTGTTTCATTAGGTGACTTCGCCATCAGAGAATTAACTGATGATCAGGCAAAGGTCGCCTTAACAGAAATATCTGAACAAAACTTTAATAATGTACAACACTAAGAATTATTATATAAAAAAAATAGTCGATTAAAAGAAAACAGGTACTCAGTGTACCTGTTTTCTTTTAATCAGTTCATTTATCTGATATTTATGATAATCACTATTATTATTCAAGCTATAGATGATATAATAATTTTATCTATACATATAATGATAGAAAAAGTTCCAGAGAGGGTGAATGCCTCTGCGTATACTGTCAAAAATTTTAATCCTTTCAGCTGTTTTTTTAACCATTGGTTTTTATGTCAGTATAAATGAAAATAATGAAGATACTATTTTAATTAAAGAAAATAATACATCAGAAGTAAAAGAACAAAATATAAGCCAAAACCCAGTGAATAAACCTAGTAAAAAAATTATCTCAGAGAAACCAAAAGAAGGTTTGGCTTTATTAATTGGAAAAAATGATGAGGATTTAGTAAAGGAACTTGGTAGACCATTACGGATTGATGAATCTATGTATGGCTATCAGTGGTATATTTATAATCAAAATTCTAAAGGCTATTTACAAGTGGGTGTAGAAAATAAGCGTATTGTTACGATTTTTGCCATTGGTCAGAATTTAGATGTAGCACCATTTGAAATTGGACAACCAGTTGAGGAAATTTTTAATACACACTATATTGATACGAATGTTAATCTCGAATTTAAGGGAAATTCTTATCGCTTTGAACTAAACGATACTGATTTAAATCTTCGGCCGATGGTACAATTGGGTGATATTTTTGTTCAACTATATATAGATAAGTTCACAGGAAACCTTTCAAGTGTTCGTTTCTTAGATGCGTCTACACTAATCAAACAGCGTCCCTATGAACTGGTTTATAATGGAGTCTTAATTCAGGCTCCTGAGCCTAGCGAGGAAAGGCAGCGCAAGATTGAAGAAGACACCGAACAACAGATATTTGACATTACCAATGTCTTAAGAGAAAGAAACAAATTAAAGGTTTTAAAGTGGGATGAAAATACGGCTAAAGCAGCGTTTCAACACAGTAAGGACATGTCAGAAAACAATGACTTCTCACATACATCTAAGAAATTTGGAGACCTCGACAAAAGATTAAAAACTGCTGAAGTGGTTTATAAGTCTGCAGGTGAGAATATCGCGGCAAACTATACCGATGGCCCTGCTGTGGTGGAAGGTTGGCTCAATAGTAAAGGTCATCGGGAGGCACTATTAAATAAGGAGTATTCACATCTTGGAGTAGGTGTTTATGAAAAATACTATACACAAAATTTCATTCAAAAAATAGAACAATAAAAAGGTGACGTTAAGGTCACCTTTTTTCAATAACATATTCGTTAAATACAAATTTATTATCCTTCCACATTCCATATACTTTAATGGTATCCCCTACTTTAAAGGAAACTTTCTGAAAGCCTTTAGTAATGGGCGTAATCTTTTGAACTGTAATTAATTTTGTTTCTGTTTGCAATCTTAATGATTGAACATGAATATAACGGTGATAATAAAACCGTTGTTTCTCCTCTATGATGCTTTTAATTTCCCCAATTAAAATTGCTTCGTGCTGGACGTGACCAGCACTAGCCCACTTTGAATCATTTTCCTTCATCTCTTTTTTTGTAAGCCAATAAAAGTAAAGGCAAATAATTGGAATGACGATGGCGGTGACCATTATGTTTCAAACTCCCCTGGTCATGATTTGTTAATAATAAAGAATGTACCTGTCGCATAGGCCATTTTTTTTCCATCGCTCCGGTAGGCTTCTCCTGATATTACCATTGTTTTGCTGCCCTTATGCACTATCTCCGCTTTACAACGAATCGTTTCTCCAATACCTGGTGCTATGTAATGGATATTTAATTGATTAGTAACAGCCCCAAATCCTTTTGGCAAATAGTAATTAGCTAAACTACCCATCGTAGTATCAAGAACAGTAGCAGTAATTCCGCCATGGACGATGTCTAGATTATTATTTATTATTGGATGAATGGGAATGGTAATTTCGCAAGTATTCTCTACAAATTTCCTGTCCATTTGAAGAATCCCGTCAATATAGGTAATGCGGTTTTGATTAATTTTTTGTTTTATCCCTTCTAAGAGGAAGGTAAGTGAACTGAGATCTGCTTCTGAACCATTTTCGATACATGTTTCTAATAATTGTCGTAATTCATCTTTCATTCTAGATACCTCTTTCAATCCTTATTCTTCTGCCATCTTATCATTTACAGAAAAAATATTAAATATATTTATCCTGCGTGGTCCTTTCACATTTTGAATGATCTTTCATAATGTATTATTGGCAGTAATATGGGTTGAGGTGAGAAAAATGACACAAAAACAATTACACCCTACCGTTATACAATTTAAAGAATTTGTTAAAAGCAATCCTAAACTTGTCCAGGAAGTACGGAGGGGGAAGGCAACCTGGCAGGAGTTATATGAAGAGTGGTATTTGTTAGGGGAAGAGGATACTCGGTGGGAAACGATTGGAACTAGTGATGAATCAGCTGCTGAAGAAGCAAGCACAGAATCAAAAGGTGATTGGATTTCGACAATTATGGGGATGGTTAAGAAAATGGATCCGAATCAGATGCAAAACCATATTAATAACTTAAGTCAGGCCCTCGGAGCAGTCCAAAGTGTCCTTTCGCAATTTCAAGGAAACAATGCAGCGGGGGGTGCAGCAAAACCACCTGAAGGACCAAAACATCCCTTTTTGTTTAGAAAAGACTGATAGGAAGGGGCTTTAATTTATGAGAAGAGATGTCCTTGAATATATTGAAAGTCAGAAGGATTTAAAGCAGTTTATCCGCGAACAACCAATCTGGTATCGAAAGTTATCAAGAAATCCATATGATTTACAAGCACTTGAAATTGAGTCCTTACACTATTATAAAAAGACCATTCCAGATCAAGTGAATAAATTTTCAAATAGTGTACAAATGGCGTCCATGATGTATCATATGTTTCAAGCAATGAAAAATCAAAATTAACTAAGTCCACATGTTTATTTTGTGGCTTTTTTTGTGTGTTAACAAGAGGATTAAGACTAAAAAATGAAATGGAGGCGAACAATACAATCAAAGAAGGAGTGAATCAAAATGAAAAAACAGCTTCCGCAGGTAGTCCTTATTATTTTTTTGATTGGAATGCTTTCCGGATTTAATCATATTAAGCCAAGGACCGAAATACCTTCATTATTTGTCCACCACCAAATAAAAGGAGAAACAGTATTAATTAATTGTGTTGTTTCAGGAATTAGTTTTCGCGAAACCGATCATTCAAAGAAGAATTTAGGAAAGCTTGTGATATGGATTGATGGTAAGAAAAAATCAGAAGTTAAAGCGGCAGCATTTATCATTAAAGGGCTTTCGCCGGGCAGCCACAGGGTTAAACTTGAAGTTGTGGATTTAAATAATCAACCGTATGGAATGGAAAAAGAATTTATGGTAAATATCACTAGATAAACTGTATTTTTCGCATTACTAACACTTTCATGTTAAAATATCATTGGAGGTGGGCGTAATCGTGCTTGCTACATTAGAAAGAGTTGAATTATTGGAACAGGCTGAACAACTAGCAAAAATGGTTCTGGAATCCGAAATTGCAGAACAATATCAAATTTGTTTATATAAATTGCAAAGTAATAGGGAGTCACAGCGTAAAATAAAGCGTTTTGTTAGTCTAAAGGAATTATATGATGAGGTTCAACGCTTTGGAAAATACCATCCTGATTATAAAAAAGTAATGACCCAAATCCGCGAAAGTAAAAGAGAAATGGATTTGGATCCATTAGTAGCGGAGTTTAAATTGGCAGAAAATGACCTGCAAGACCTTCTAGATGCAATCAGCATCATCGTAGGTGGTGCTGTTTCAGAACATATAAAAGTCCCAACCGGCAACCAGTTTTTCGAAACAAATTCCAACCATAGAAGCGGCTGTGGCGGTGGAGGAAGTTGTGGGTGTGGATGAGAAAATCAGCTAATGTTAGCTGATTTTTTTTCTCTAGAGTACAGTAAATATTTTTTTACTACCATATAATATGGATAAGAATTAAAGTTTGAATTGAAATGAAGCGTTTTTATATGCTAGACTTAGTTAAAATGATGGTTCTGTTGAAGGGGAAATAGTATGTTTGTTCAAAGACAAGGATTGGTGGTTTGGCTTTACTCATTAAAACAAGCTAAAATGCTTAGACGCTTCGGAAATGTACATTATGTTTCAAAAAAGCTAAAATATGTTGTACTGTATTGTAATCAACAAGAAGTAAATGAGATTATGGAAAAGTTGAATTCTTTTTCGTTTGTAAAAAAAGTAGAACCTTCATATAAACCATTCTTAAGAATGGAGTATGAAAATTCAGCACCCGATAAAGCAAAAGAATATGATTATAAAATGGGTATTTAAAAAGGTGAGGGAATATATATAGTCCCTCACCTTTTCCTATTGTAGTGGTAATAAATAATGATTAAGCCTGAGAATCCCAATTAGGTATTGGAAATAAAGTTCCTTTTCATAAAAGATGGAAGATGGCTTTACCGATAGTTCGTGAATTTGTTTATTATACACGGCAGCGGTTTGGGCAAAAAGTTCATACCTTTTATTAGGAGAATAATTTGGATTCGGAATGCCCTCACGACAAACATAAAGTGGTTGGAACTTTCCTGGGTCAGTAGGTTTTAAAATAACGACCAAGGAAGTTAGTTCTCTGCCATCTAATTTTGTGTGAAGTGCAAGCAGATGTTGAAGACGGTGCTGATTGGCATTAATAAGTTCTAGTAATTCATATAAATCTGAATAGCCCTCACCTAATTCAATAAAACGCTGGATCAATTAAAACGCTCCTTTAGAATGAATCAATACTTCAATACATCAATACTTTATCACTTAAAAAGGATTTTTTGAATAAAAAACAAAAAAAACCTGCAGAACTTTCTGCAGGGTCCTTCCACATCCTCATAAAGGATAGAAGGCAAAGGGAGAGGAGAAACCGGAGGAAGAACTTATGGGGAAACGTAAGTCTTCTCCGCGGTTGGCAACAACATCCTCGAATTGATGTTGTTAATTACATTATTTCCACAACCCAAAAGCTTATACGTGTTTTATGATAAAATTTCGAGATATAACAATTTTTGTTGTGCTTCGACAAAATAATTAAGATATCATCCACAGAAATTGTCTAGTTTTAATAAACTATGGTAGGATGAATTAAGAAATTATTTCTGAAAAAATGTGGTGATAGGTAAGTGAGAGTGGTTTCAGGCAGTTGTAAAGGAAGACCGCTGAAAGCAGTTCCCGGAAATACGACGAGGCCGACAACGGATAAGGTCAAAGAAGCTATATTTAATATGATTGGTCCTTATTTTGATGGAGGGATTGGGTTAGACCTGTTTGCTGGCAGTGGTGGATTAGGTTTGGAGGCACTTAGCAGAGGATTGGATAAAATTATATTTATTGATCGAGAGCCAAAAGCCATTCAAGTGATTCAAGAAAACATAAAAGCCTGTAAATTTGAGGACCAGACAGAGGTTTACCGTAATGATGCTGACAGAGCACTTAAGGCTCTCATTAAAAGAGAGATTTGCTTTGATTACATATTTTTAGATCCGCCATACAAAAAACAGCAACTGGTCAATTTAATGGAAAAGATGGATAATCAGAATGTAGTCAACAAGGATGGAATCGTTGTATGTGAGCATGGCTTTGATGTTGAATTACCGAAAGCAGTAGGACGATTTAGCCAAATTAAACATGAAAAGTATGGGATGATTGCCGTAACGATTTATATTCGAACAGATATTGAGTAAGGGGGAATCAATTTGACGAAAATAGCCGTTTGTCCAGGAAGCTTTGATCCAATTACATTTGGTCACTTAGATATTATTAGAAGAGGTGCCAAAGTATTTGATACCGTTTATGTTAGCGTTTTAAATAATTCATCTAAAAATCCATTATTTACTGTTGAAGAGCGAATGAATCTCATCAAGGCTGTAACAAAAGATCTTCCGAATGTTAAAGTAGATGTTCATTCAGGCTTACTGGTTGATTATGCAAAGGCAGTTAATGCTAATGCCATCATCCGTGGATTGCGGGCAGTTTCGGACTTTGAGTACGAAATGCAAATTACTTCGATGAATAGAGTGCTAAATGATGAGATTGAAACCTTTTTTATCATGACGAATAATCAATATTCCTTCTTAAGCTCAAGTATTGTTAAAGAAGTGGCGAAATATAATGGGGATATTTCGTCCCTAGTCCCGCCAATTGTTGAAAAAGAATTACAAAAGAAGTTTAAAGGGTAAATGAAAAAAGAGCCAGGCTATGCATGCCAGCTCTTTTATTATTGTTTTTTTAAGCGGGAAAACAAAATAAGCACATAAACTATGAGTGAGATGATGGTGATAATCGGCCCAATGACAATCATTTTATGAAATAGAGGGTCTGCCCATGAGCCATTCTCGAAAAAGCTGACTGGCAAGGCATTTGAAGGCTGTTCATTCCCATTAAAACGCAAATAAACGGGCTTCCATAAGATCAATGCAAACAAACTTGCGAAAATACCTTGAAGGATTCTCGCCATAAAAAATGGTTTAAATCTAATATCTGTTTGTGCCAGGATACTAGCAACTTGGGCTTGGACACTAAAACCACTGAAGGCTAAGATAAAGCTGGTAATCATCGCTTTTTGTAAAAGTGTTGCATCTGGAGTTTGACTCGTTAATTGACTGCCTAAAGTGATCTCAAATAAACCTGAAATAAACGGAATACTTAACATTTCAGGGAAGGACAGCGCAGATAGCAGCACCTCAATAGATTTTGCTAATGTGGCCGTAATATGTAAATGATAAAGTATTTTGTTTATCACAGAGAAAAGAATGATAAACCCGCCAACCATTAATAAGGTTTGAATAGAAGAATTAACGGCATCCCCAAGTAGTTTTCCAATTGGTCGATTATCTTTTAGTCTCGTTTGATGCAAGGCTGATAAAGCTGAACGGATTTTAAACTTTTTTCTTTTCGTAGGGATTTCATCAGGTGATTCTTTTCCATAAAAGCGCATGATTAACCCAACACAAATATTTCCTAAATAATGAGATAGTGCAAGGATTACCCCTAAATGTGGATTATAGAAAAATCCTACCGAAACAGCCCCGAAAATAAATAATGGATTTGATGAATTTGTGAAAGAAACAAGTCTTTCCGCTTCAATTCGTGTTAACTGGCCTTCTTCTCTTAATCTTGCTGTGAACTTTGCTCCAGCAGGAAATCCAGAAGCCATCCCCATAGCCCAAACAAATCCGCCCACACCAGGAACCTTGAAAAGAGGTCTCATTAGTGGTTCCAATAATACACCAATAAATTTTACAACCCCGAAGCCAATTAACATTTCAGAAACAATAAAAAATGGTAATAAGGATGGAAAAACTATTTCCCACCACATATTTAGGCCGCGGATGGATGCATCCAAGGACTCTTGTGGATAAAATATTAGCGAGCCAGCTAGAATGGTGACGGATATGGATAAAAAAATTGTTTTTAATTTGGACCCAAACAATGAAGAGACCTCCTCCCGAGGAAATCGTTGAACTGTGCAATCGATTAAATGAATGGTAAAATAAAGAAATATTCCATCCTGACTTGTCCTCATATAACTCAAATATACTCATAGAACGTTTATTTAGACCATAAGATTGAACGAGATTTCACTTTTACATGGAAGGAATTCGTAAAGTCCGTCAATTAAGAAATCAATTATTTTGATTAGGTATTGATAGGAGGTCTATAATTATGGAGCACCCAAAAATAGGCTTGGCGCTTGGTTCAGGAGGTGCACGCGGGTTTGCTCATTTAGGTGTCATTAAAGCATTAATAGACGCTGGAATTCCGATTCATCTGATTGCTGGCAGCAGTATGGGAGCACTAGTTGCAAGTTTTTACGGTGCAGGTATTGATATGGATCGGTTATATAAATTATCCACTGCCTTTAAGAGGAAGTACTTTTTGGACTTTACAGTTCCAAAAATGGGCTTTATTTCAGGTAAAAAGGTAAAGGAATTTATTAAGGTATTTACCCACGGTAAAAATATTGAGGAGCTCTCGATTCCAATTGGAATCGTCGCTACTGATTTATTGACGGGTGAAAAGGTGGTATTTAAAAAGGGTCCAGTTGCAGATGCAGTCCGGGCAAGCATTTCGATACCCGGAATTTTTGTGCCCGAAAAATATAATGGCAGAATCCTTGTAGATGGCGGCGTATCTGATCGCGTTCCTGTTTCTGTCGCTAAAGAGATGGGGGCAGATATCGTTATCGCTGTAGATGTTTCAAGGGTAAAGAGGAACGCAGAAATTACCTCTATCTATGATGTCATCATGCAGAGTATTGATATTATGCAAGCAGAGATAATTAACAATCGGGAAATTGCTGCAAGTGTAATGCTTCGTCCCCCTGTCGAAACTTATAGTTCACGAGCCTTTACAAATATTGAAGAGATTATTAATATAGGCGAGGCTGAAGCGAAAAAACATCTAACGCAAATAAAAACCGTGATTGAACAGTGGAAGGGGTAAAAATTGCGATGCGCAAAAAAATATATATAGGGTCCGCACTAGTTATTACGATTATCTTTGTTTGGGGAATGTTTTATTCATTGCCTTACTATGTTTCCAAACCGGGAATGGCGAAGGAACTGGGACCAATCATCAGTGTTGAAGGCGGCGATAAGGATGAAGGAAATTTTATGCTTACGACGGTTAGAATGGGTAGAGCTAATGTTTTCTCTTATATAGAAGCAAAAGTTAGAAAATATGAGGAGCTTTATCCACTTGATATGATATTAAATAAAAAAGAAACCGAAGAAGAATACAATGTACGACAGCTCCATCTTATGGCGGGTTCGAAATTAAATGCCATTGAGGTAGCTTACCGGAAAGCGGGTCTGCCTGTTAAATATAAATATAAGGGAATTTATGTGGTTCAAGTGATTCCTGATATGCCTGCATATGGCAAACTTTCCGCGGGTGATCGGATTTTTAAAGTGGATGGGAAGCAATTTCCTTCCTCGGAAAAATTCATTGATTACGTGAGTAATAAACATGCTGGTGACAAGGTAGAATTAACCTATTTACGAAATAAAAGTACAAAGACTGTTACATTAAAACTCCAAGCTTTTAAAGAAGATCCTCGAAAGGTTGGAATTGGGATTTCGCTCGTTGATGATAAAGAAATAATGGTTGATCCAAAAGTTAAGGTAAAGACGGATGAAATTGGTGGACCTTCCGCAGGATTCATGTTTTCTTTAGAAATCTATAACCAGTTGACCGACGGTGACCTGACAAAAGGGTATCAGATTGCAGGTACAGGGACCATTGAAGTGGATGGGACGGTTGGTCCTATAGGGGGAATTGAACAAAAAATAGTTGCAGCGGACAAAGCAGGCGCAGAAATCTTTTTAGCCCCGAATGAAAAAGGAATAAAGAGTTCCAATTACCGGGATGCTGTAAAGACGGCCCGTGAGATAAAAACCAACATGAAAATTGTTCCTATTGATACATTTGACGAAGCTGTTAGCTACTTAGAAAAGCTAAAGGAAAAATAATAAAAAGATGGTGCGCCTGCATCATCTTTTTATTATGGTTAAGTTAAGAAATATTGTTGACTTTGGCATCCTGTTGATTGGAGCGGAAATCAACAGGCCCTGTTTAACAGAGCTTTTTACTTTATATAAATCGGTGGCTGCTGATATTCTTGATGGATCATTTTATTTTTTAAATGGATAGGGAGCCCAAGTGAAAAAACCCTTGCTGCTTTAATATCTAGGTTAATCTCTTTTCCTTTAAAAGAAGAAAGTTTCGATATTAGGGGGAGACTAAGATGAGCCTTGTTTTTATTTAGGTATTCTTTGCCCTTGGTGGTCATACCAAGAAGTCTTAAATAAGAGGCTTTTTCTGAGATCATTGCCATGTCCTCTTTTTTTGAATTAGTTAATATATGAACACATAATCTTTGCAGTCTTGTCCAAGTATAACGTTTCGTTTTAATTTTTTGCATAAACTCAAGATATGTATCAGCCTCTCGTGCCGCAGAGAGAAGTCTATTTTCAAGCCCCTCTTCCATTTCATAAATATTCCTCAGCTCTTCAGGGCTCGAATGAATTAAACGAAATTGAAGATAACTCCAATAGTTTTCCCATTGGTGAAATACTTGATAAAATTGTAAATATTCATTTAGCAATTGTTTGGTAGCCTTTGGTACATATTGGTCTATAGCAGATTTTCCATCGCTATCAGCAAAGATAGCTTTTCGGATACTGGTTGCACTTGCAATCGTTGCAGAGGTAAAATCCTGATCATGGTAGTTAGCGTTTTTTCGAGGTATCGTCATTGGGATGACATTCGACTTTTGTTGTTTTATAGCTTTTATGTATTCGAGTCCAAGTATATTATTTGGCTTAGCTAAATCCAAATATTTATCCGAATCTGGCAATTGCCCAAATGCAAGGGATAAAGCTTTCGGATAACTGACACCTGTGCTTAGGAACTGTTTAATGTTTTCATTAAATAGATGTTGCTTCGCTTCTAAGTGATCAATTGTACGAAAGAAATCGGATATGTCTCCGCTCTCGCTTCCAAAACAGAGGCAATGAGTGCCCACTGCATCCAAAATTGAAACAGCACCATTTGCGAAGGTTTCTGCTTTTTGAGTGGCGAAGCAATAAGGTAGTTCAAAAACAATATCTACTCCATTTAACAATGCCATTTTGGTTCGCTGCCATTTGGACACAAGTGCAGGTTCCCCGCGCTGTAAAAAGTTCCCGCTCATTACTGCAATAACAATATCAGCTTCTGCTGCTTCCTTAGATGCCTGTAAATGATAGGCATGCCCATTATGAAAAGGGTTGTACTCTACGATTAATCCAACAGCTCTCATTTGTTTTCTCCTTAAAACTTTAAAATCTGTGTGATTTTTGCTTTTCTTAACATTATAGCAATATTTTAAGGAAACCAATCAAATTATATGGTAAGATATTAAGGATGTTTGCAAAAGGCTAATCTGGTTAAACTAGTATTGGAAACAGATAGGTGCATTTTGCTTTTTAATCATCTGACGGGGTGTAAAGAAAAAACATTGACAAAAAATTTATCGAAGGCTATAATTACCTTTGTTGCCTTGGGGTGATTCAATTGAAATGGACATTAAGTCAATTACAAAAATATCGAAACAAGGAATTTATTATTGATGAGATAGTTCGTGTGGATGAGATCAAACAAGATGATCCAACCATCCGGGAAGTTTCTCCGATGCATATTACAGGTCGGGGCGATATCGATTCAACAAAAGTAACGTTCCATTTAAAAATCGAAGGTTACTTAATACTTCCATGTTCTCGTACTTTAGTGGATGTTAAACTTCCAATTAATGTCGAAACAACTGAAACGTTTCTCTTGCAAGGTTCAGTTTATGAAACTGAAGAGGAAGCATATCAAGTGAAAGGTGAAGTGATTGATGTGATGCCGATCCTTCGAGAGATTCTTTTACTTGAGGTACCAATGCAAGTTTTTTGCGAAGATGTTAATCGTGAAGATGCTGCTCCACAATCTGGCAAGGATTGGGAAGTTGTTCATGGAGAAGATCAATCTAAAAAAATTGATCCGAGACTAGCAGGTCTCGCAAAGTTTTTCGATGAAAACAATTCTTCTTCGTAAATTTAATCGACAAATCTAAGAAGCAAAGTGAAGACCCAGCATTCCTGGCCTTCATTACTTTCTTAATACTCTTTAAGGAGGTGGGAAGAATGGCTGTACCTTTTAGAAGGACTTCTAAAACTGCAAAAAGAAAACGTCGTACTCATTTTAAATTAAACGTACCTGGTATGGTAAGCTGCCCAAACTGTGGTGAAATGAAACTTTCACACCGTGTATGTAAAGCTTGCGGAACATACAAAGGAAAAGATGTAGTGAACGACTAATTTTAAGGTAAGATAGAAAGCACAAGGGTTTATTTCCCTTGTGCTTTCGTCGTTTCTTTGGATTTATACATACTCATTTTTGCGAAATAAAAAAGAAGGGCTGTGTTATAGGTTGTCGTACAAGATTGAAAAACGTGATAAGGGTTATTTGGTATTTACCATTACTAGAAGTGAAAAAAGAAATGCTATTAATTTTGAAGTCATGGAAGGATTGGCTGAAGCAATAAAAAGATCTTTTCACCCTGATATTAAGGCACTAGTTATTACCGGAGAAGATGATCTTGCATTTTGTTCAGGGGGAGACTTGTCTGTTTTTCATTCCCTTCGTACAAAGGAAGAAGCTTATGGGATGCTCTCAAAGATGGCGAATATCCTTTATTCGCTGCTTACATTGCCTATTCCGACTATTGCTCTCATTAATGGAACAGCAGTTGGCGGTGGTTGTGAACTTGCGGCTGCTTGCGATTATCGTATTGCGCGAGAAGGTATATTGGCAGGGTTTATCCAAGGAAAGCAAGCGATAACAACGGGATGGGGCGGAGGTTCAATTTTAGCAGAAAAGCTGCCTGCTTCTATTGCAATGAAGCTTTTAATGGAAGCAGAGCTCCAAACTGCCTCATATTTAAAGAAAATTGGGTTTATTAACTCACTGTACACTGATGACTCTCTCCAGGCTTGTGATAGATACCTTGGACAGATGATATCTAACGATATAAGTGTACTAAAATCCTATAAAAGAATTTGGATTAGAAAGTGGGAAGAAACAAAACTGCGTGAAAGAATAGATGAAGAGATTAGAGAGTGTGCAATCCTTTGGGAAAGCGAAATTCATCATGAATATGTAAATGCGTTTATACGAAAAAACAATGAATAAAGATGAAAAACACAGGGCTTGATTAAGTCTATCTTTTCTAGTAGATGCATATGTATTATAAAAACACTAGGAGGGATGATTTCATGTCACCGACTCGACAAGATGCATGGTCCCAAGATGAAGACTTGTTGCTTGCTGAGGTTGTGTTACGACACATCCGGGAAGGCGGGACGCAACTGCAAGCATTCGAAGAAGTAGGGAAGCAGCTCACACGTACTTCAGCAGCCTGTGGCTTTCGTTGGAATTCGTTTGTTAGAAAACA
>Ga0182745_1002672_pt1 | contig 15777 bp, 10 predicted proteins | sample eDN3rd30CKraftBY_FD_128523 | JGI IMG/M metagenome (GOLD analysis project Ga0182745, IMG submission 128523) | Enriched backyard soil microbial communities from Emeryville, California, USA - eDNA 3rd pass 30_C Kraft BY (version 2) (version 2) | ecosystem: Environmental > Terrestrial > Soil >...
CTTCTCCTCACCATTGATGCGAACGCGGACCGTCACGGCCGTACCTCCTCGCTCGGGCACTCCGCGCCCGTCTCCACCCAGGCCGCGACGAGGGCGCCGAACTGCGCCTGCGTCCCTGGAGCGGGCTTCCGCCCCGAGCCCGGGTTCCAGCCCCAGGCCACCAGCGCGTCGTGGGCGTTGTGCTCCACCACCTGCTCCGGCGTCTTGCCGCCGTTGCGCTTCATGTCCTTGAACTGCTCGCACACCTGCCGCGGGCTCTTGCCCACCCACGCCATCTCGATGGGAGCGAGGTGCCAGTTCGGCGCCCCCGGCACGCGGGCCAGCTCCTGGTTCCGGTCCTGGTGGCAGCTGGTACACGCCATGCCCACCACGCCCTGGTCCTCGGGGCCGCGCACGACGGGAGGGTCATGGAGCTGTCCCTCATCGCCTTGCAAGGGGCTCTCCCCCGCGGGGTGGCAGTTCGCGCACCGCGGGTGGAGGAAGACGCGGCTGGCCTCCAGGAAGAGCGCGCGGGAGCGCTCCTTCCGGTCTGGGATGGCCGTGAAGTCCTCCAGGGGCCGCAGCGCGTCGGGGGCAACCTCGGGCAGCGCCGGACTGCGCGCCGCCGCGGCATCGGGCTCCCGCCTGCATCCTCCCGCCAGCAGGAGGACGGAGAGCGAGGCCATGACCGGAAGAGATGGCTGCATCGAGCCAAGGCTCCGGCATGTCGTCACCAACTACAAGGTGAATGTCGAGGGCCCGGAGGCCCCCGCGTGACGCCTCAGTGAACGGCGCTCGACGCAGGCTGCTCCGCCTCCGCCTCGGGCGCCTCCACCTCGTTGAAGCGGAATTTTCCACCCTCGAAGTCCGCGCGGACCCGGCTGTTCTCATGGATGTCGCCGGAGATGAGTGACTCGGCGAGCGGCGCCTCGATGGCACGCTGGATTTCGCGCCGCAGCGGGCGGGCGCCGAACGTCGGGTCCCACCCCTTGTCCACCAGCGCCTCCAGGGCCGCGGGCGTCAGCTCCAGCGAGATGCCCTGTCCGTGCAGAAGACGGCGCGTCTTCTCCAGCATCAGGTCCACGATGGCGCGCAGCTGCGCGCGGTTGAGCGGCTCGAAGACGACCGTCTCATCGATGCGGTTGAGGAACTCCGGCGGGAAGTGCCCCTTGAGCACGCCCATGACGCGCTCGCGCATCCGCTCCTGCGGCTCCTTGCGCGCGGTGGACTCCTGGATGAGGTGCGAGCCCAGGTTGCTGGTGCCGATGATGACGGTGTTCTTGAAGTTCACCACCGTGCCCTGCGCGTCCGTGAGACGCCCGTCGTCCAGCACCTGGAGCAGCATGTGGAACACGTCGGGGTGTGCCTTCTCCACCTCGTCGAAGAGGAGCACGCAATAGGGGCGCCGCCGCACCGCCTCGGTGAGCTGGCCCCCCTCCTCGTAGCCGACGTAGCCCGGCGGCGCTCCCACCAGCCGGCTCACGGTGTGCTTCTCCATGTACTCACTCATGTCGAAGCGGATGAGGGCCTTCTCGTCTCCGAAGAGCAGCTCGGCCAGCGTCTTCGCCAGCTCCGTCTTGCCCACGCCGGTGGGGCCCAGGAAGAGGAAGGAGCCGATGGGCCGCCCCTCGTCCTTGAGCCCCGCCCTGGCCCGCCGGATGGCCTGTGACAGGACGTGGATGGCCTCGTCCTGGCCGATGACGCGCTCGTGCAGCCGGGCCTCCAGCTCGAGGAGCTTCTTGCGCTCATCCTCCGTCATCTGGGTCACGGGGATGCCCGTCATGCGCGACAGCACCTCGGCCACGTCCTCGGCGCCGACCTCCGGCGTCTCCCCGGACTTCTGCGTGCGGCGCTCCTTCTGCGCGCTCTGGACCTCCCGCTCCGCGTCGCGGAGCTTTGCCTCCAGCTCCTGGATGCGCGGGCCGGCCTTGCGGTCCCGGGCCTCATCGAGCGCGCGCTTCACCTTCACCACCTCGTGCTCGGCGTTCACCAGCCGCGCCGGTGGCAACGTGAGCCGCAGCCGTACGCGGGCCGCGGCCTGGTCCACCAGGTCGATGGCCTTGTCCGGCAGGAAGCGCCCGGTGACGTAGCGGTCCGACAGCTCCACCGCCGCCACGAGCGCGGCGTCCGCGATGCGCACGCGGTGGTGCGACTCGTAGCGGTCCTTGAGGCCGCGGAGAATCTCGATGGCCTGCTCCGCGGTGGGCTCGGGGACGACCACCGGCTGGAAGCGGCGCTCCAGCGCGGCGTCCTTCTCGATGCGCTTGCGGTACTCGTCCAGCGTGGTGGCGCCGATGACGTGCAGCTCGCCGCGCGCCAGGGACGGCTTGAGCATGTTGCCCGCGTCCATGGCGCCCTCGGCGGCGCCCGCCCCGACGAGGGTGTGAATCTCGTCGATGAAGAGGACGATGCCCTCGCTGTTCGCCTTCACCTCGTCCATGACCTTCTTCAGCCGCTCCTCGAACTCACCTCGATACTTGCTGCCCGCGAGCAGGCCTGAGAGGTCCAGTTGCAGCACGCGCTTGTCGCGAAGCGTGTCCGGGACGGCGGCGGAGATGATGCGTTGGGCGATGCCCTCCACGATGGCCGTCTTGCCCACGCCCGGCTCACCGATGAGCACCGGGTTGTTCTTCGTGCGGCGGGAGAGGATTTCGAGCGTGGTCTCGATTTCGTTGGCCCGCCCCACCACCGGGTCCAGCTTCCCCTCCGACGCCAGGCGCGTGAGGTCGCGGCAGTACTCGTCCAGCGTCGGCGTGGGCGACCGGCGCGCCTCCGCCGAGGCCGCCAGCTCCTCCGCGACGGCCGCGCGGGCCTTGCCATGCTGGGCGCCCTGCTCGCGCAGAATCTCCGACGCCAGCCCCTCGCCTTCCTGGAGCAGGCCCAGCAGCACGTGCTCGGGCCCCACGTAGGAGTGCCCCAGCTCGTAGGCTTCCTGGTACGCGAGCTCCAGGGCCCGCTTGGCATGAGGGGACAGCTCGGGCCGCTCCATGGGCCGCTTGCCCCGGCGAATCTCCGCCTCGGCGCGCTCCGCGATGCGGGCGGGGTCCAGCTTCATGCGGCTGAGCGCGGTCCGGCCCAGCGGGTCCCTCGCGAGCGCCGCGAGCAGGTGCTCCGTGTCGATGGAGGCCGCCCCCGCGCTCCGGGCTGACTCGAAGGCCGCCTCCAGCACGCGCCGCGTCTCGTCGGAGAAGGCCTCGGTGATGTCGTAGCGCTCCACCGGCTGCTGGAGCGCGCGAGTCAGCCCGCCCAGCTCGTCGCCTCCGAAGTCACTGAAGAACTGGTCGAAGAGCGATGTGCCCAGGCCCATGCGCCCGAAGCGCGAGCGCTGGCTGCTGCAGACGTCACACAGCGACTCCGTGGTCCGCCGATTCCCGATGACGCGGGTGACTCGCGTGGTCGCCGGACGCTGGTGACAGAGGTCGCAGACATTCGCCATGGCTTTCGGTCCCCCCGGGGCACCGGTGGCGTGGGCGCCCGCGTATGACGGTTCTGCCCCAACGCTAGGGACGGCCGTGGCCCGGCACCTCGGTCCCAGGGCAGGGCCGGGCGGCCAGGGTGGCCCCCCGTCGCAGGGGACGTTAACGTGCCGGGAGAGTCGTTCTTTCAACGTCCTCCGGGAGTCCTCACATGTCCGAGCAGAAGCCCCGCATGAAGCGCCCCGTGGAGAATGTCCGCGCAGAGCTGCTCGCGGATCCCGACACCCAGCGCATCGCGAAGTCCCTGGACATGGAGCTGGAGGCCTACGTCGAGCTGGTCCTCGAGTACGCCCAGAACCCGGACAAGGAGCCGACGCTCATCGTCGCCCCGGACGAGGAGCTGCGCGCTGCCGGCTACAACCCGCCGTCGACGCAGGACGTCGCCAGCTTCTTCATCGCCGCCGCCAACGGAGAGCTGGGCATCGGCCCGCCCAAGTCCTACTACACGGGGTTCGAGGCGACCCAGGATGTGTCGAAAAAGCCCTCCCTGCGCGGCGACGAGGGCCAGGAGCAGGTCTCCGTGGACGAGGAGACCAGCCAGAAGCTCCGACAGCACGTGCCCAAGGGAGGGACGGAGCGCGCCTAGACCCGCCCGGCGCAACTTTCCCCACCTTCCCCCGACAATTCAGACATTCACCCCTTTCAAGAGGTCTCGAACATGTCCGTTGGCGGCGCAGGTGGTTCGAACGGAAGCCGTGGCTCGAATAGCGCGAGCAATGCTGGCCGGAGCGCCGCTGCCAGTGCGGCCAACGCGGCGGGCAAGGCCGTGGGCGGGGTGGCTGGCGCGCTGGGGGGTCTCGGCAAGGCGCTGGGCGGTATCGGCAAGGCGGTCGGTGGCCTGGCGGCGGGCATCGGCAACATCGCCGGGAAGATTGGCAGCGCGCTGAGCCAGGTCTCCGGCCTCGTCGACAAGGCGCTGAGCGCTATCACCGGCCCGCTCAAGGGGTTGATCGGCAGCGCGCTGGACAAGATGCCCTTCGGCATCGGCCAGCTCGCCAAGCCGTTCGTCGACAAGTTCATCGACAACGGCCTGTCCATGGTCGCCGGTGGCCCGCTGGGCGGCGTGGCGTCCATGCTCGGCAAGGCCGGCACGGTGGGGAAGCTGGCGGACATGGTGGAGACGGTCCGCACCGGCGCGAAGACGGTGGGCGACATCGCCGAGGGCCGCTTCAACGCCCAGCAGATGGCGGCCTTCGCCCAGGCCCAGCTGATGCGCGGCCTCTGATTCGCATCGAAGCGCAGGCCCCAGGGCCAGCCCCCGGTCCTCGGGAGCTGGCCCTTCGTCTTTCCAGCGTCCGTGTGGGCCCACACCCGGAGTGTCCGCCCGGCGCGCCGCGCCGCTTGATGCTGGCGGCACTGGCGCCCAACCGTTAATGAGGGCGTCTCCCGCGCTGGCGCCCGTATGCGAACCACTCATCGTCCCCTGACCACCTTGGCTCTGGCCTTGAGCCTCTTCATGGCCGCCTTGGAGGCCACCGTCGTCTCCACCGCCATGCCCACGGTGGTGGGCGAGCTAGGCGGCATCCAGTTCTACGCGTGGGTCTTCACCGCGTACATGCTGTCCTCCACCATCACCGTTCCCATTTACGGGAAGCTGGCGGACCTGTACGGCCGCAAGCCCGTGCTGCTGTTCGGCATCGGCCTGTTCCTGGTGGGCTCCATCGCCAGCGGCATGTCCACGTCGATGACCATGCTCATCGCCTTCCGGACGCTCCAGGGCCTGGGCGCGGGCGCCATGCAGCCCGTGGCGCTCACCATCATCGGAGACCTCTACACGCTGGAGGAGCGCGCGAAGGTCCAGGGTGCGTTCAGCGCGGTGTGGGGCGTGGCGGGCCTGATTGGCCCCATCACCGGCGGCTTCATCGTGAAGTACCTCACGTGGCACTGGGTCTTCTTCATCAACGTCCCGGTGGGCGTGGGCTGCGTCATCCTGCTGCTGAGCCACTTCCACGAGCAGGTGGAGCGGAAGCCGCAGCAGTTGGATTACGCGGGCGCCGCGCTGCTCACCGGCTGGGTGGTGGCGCTGCTCGTCGGCGTGCAGGGCGTGGGCCTCAACCTGTGGGGGCTGCCCCTGGCGGCCGTGCTGCTCGCGGCCTTCATCGCCGTGGAGCGCAGGGCGGCCGAGCCCATCATCCCCATGTCCATCTTCAAGGTGCCCGCCATCGTCATCTCCTCCGTCGCGGGCGCGCTCTTCTCCGCGGCGATGTTCGGGGCCACCACCTATGTGCCGCTGTTCGTGCAGGGGGTCCTGGGCGGCACGCCCACCGAGGCGGGCGGCATGATTACGCCCATGATTGTCGGCTGGCCCCTCTCCGCCCTCGTGGCCGGCAAGCTGTTGCTCAAGACGGGCTTCCGGCCGCTCATCGTCGGCGGGCTGGGGCTCACGGTGGTGGGCACGTCGCTGATGGCGCTGCTGCTCGGGCCGCATGCGCCGAAGCTGGTGCCCGAGGTCGCCATGGGCCTGTTCGGCGTCGGCATGGGCTTCGCGTCCACCGCGCTGCTCATCGCCGTGCAGACGAGCGTGGGCTGGGAGCTGCGCGGCGTGGCCACCGCCAGCAACATGTTCTTCCGCACCATCGGCGGTGCCATTGGCGTGGGGCTGATGGGCGGCGTCATGGTGTCCCAGCTCCTCAAGGACCCGAGCGTGCCCATCTCCGCCGCCAATGCGCTGATGAGCCCGGACCACGGGCAGGACCTGCCCGCGGACCTGCTGGAGACGCTGAGCGGCGCGCTGGGCACCGGGCTGAGCATCAACTTCTGGCTCATCTGCGCCTTCACCGTGGCGGCCTTCGCCGCGGGCCTGTTCTTCCCGAAGGTGTCGCGCACCGCGACGGTGTCCGTCAGCGACGTGGCGGCGCCGCACTGACGTCGTGCGGCGCCACTCCGGCGCTCAGAGGCCGTCGAGCAACCGGATGGCCACGTCCGGCATGAACGTCCCCGCGGGCGTGTTCGGCGCGATGCCGCACTGACCGTCGGAGTCCCCGGGGACCTTGACCCACAGGAGCAGCTCCGCGCCCCCGCTGCCCACCGCGTTGGTGGCGCCAACCTTCCGCCCGGCGGGGTTGCACCACTCACCGTTGGAGCCATTCCCGTTGCGGCTGGTGTCCACCACGAAGGGCTTGGTGTAACCGTAGCGGCTGTTCAACGAGGCATTCACCGAGCCGGCGTACGTGGCCGACTGCGCGGTGGTGTAGAAGTTCGACACGTTGAGGGCGAAGCCCCGCACGTTGCGCACGCCCATGTTCTCCAGCCGCTGGGCCATGGTGTCCGCGTTGATCCACAGGGCATTGCCGGCATCCAGGTACGCCCACGTATTCGGCGCGTGGTCGCGGAACTGCTCGGTGGCGTAGCGAATCAGGCTGATGCGCGTCTGCCGCTCGGCGTCGCTCGACAGGCAGTCGAGCTGGGCCACGGCATCGGGCTCGATGATGACGACCGCGGGACGGTTGCCGATGGCCGAGGCGAACGAGGCGATCCACGTCCGATACGCCTCCGGGCTGCCCGCGCCTCCACCGGAGTGGCTTCCGCAGTCCCGGCCAGGGATGTTGTAGGCCACCAGCACCGGCAGCTTGTCCACCGCGTCCGCGGCGGCGACGAAGCTGGACACCGCCGTGGAGATGTTCCCGTTCCACCCGCCGAACCAGCGGGCCGCCAGGTTGTTCGCGATGGACGCTTGGATGCGCGCCGCGCGCGAGTCCCCGCTGTTCGCCCGGACCCAGTTGGCGGGGTTGGAGTCCGGGTCGATGTAGAAGCCGCTCGTCATCGACAGCGGCCCGCCGCCGCTGCCGCCGTCCTCCGTGGTCAGCGAGATGTCATCGAAGTACGCGCTGAAGCCCGCCGCGCGGCCGCCGAGCTGGAAGGTGACCTCCCCTGCCTGCGTGGCCAGCGCCGACGTGAAGGGGAACGTGAAGCGCCGCGGCGTTCCATCCAGCGTCACCTGCTGGTCCAGCGGCGCGGTGTACGGGGGACTCTCCAACTGCACCGTCACGCGCGCCGTCGTGCTCACCGACGCGGAGGCGGTGAAGGACAGCGTGTAGGCCCGGCCGTTCACCAGCGGGATGCCGCTCTGCCCTATCAATGCGTCCCAGGGGTTGGCGGTGCCCCCGCTGACGTCCACGCGCAACCGGCCGCCCTCCACCCGCGGCTGCGTGTTGGGGCCGTTCCACCACGGCGCCACCGTGCCGCCGCTGAAGGTGCCGTTGGAGACGAGCTCGGTCAGCGCGGCGGTGCTGACGCCAGGGGACTCGGAGTCCACCGGGGCAGGCGGCTCCGAAGGCCCGCAGGCGCTCACGAGGGCCGCCGCGAACACCAGCGCGGTGGAGGCGGGAAGACGACGGGACTGCGAGCCGACGGTGTCATGAAGTTGCACGAGGACATTCCTCCCGCCCGCGTGAGGACGCCAGGGAGCGGCGTCCGGGATGACGCGGGCTGTGTCGAGTGCGTGGCCCGTGGGGTGGCCCGCGAGCACGCGGCGCCACCCTGACACGGTTTACTGTTTTTCCTAGACTTTAAGCCCAAGAGGCTCAGCGAAGTGCGCGCAGATGAACAGGCGGCACGCGGTGCTCCGAGGCGCGCTCGACCACGCGCCCCAGGCGCAGCAGCAGGTGTTCCTCGTACGGCCGCCCCGTCAGCTGGACGCCCACGGGGAGGCCCTCCTCGTCGAACCCGGCTGGCACGGACAGGGACGGGAAGCCCGTCAGGTTGGCCATGCGCACGAAGCGCATCAGCGCGTCGACGACGGGGAGGTTCGACTCGCCATCGGGCAGCGCCGCCTCCGGAATCAGCGGCGCGGTGGTGGCCGTCGTGGGCGTGACGATGACATCGACGTCCGCCATCCGCGCGAGCAGCTCGCGCGTCAGGCGGTGCCGATGCCGCAGCGCATGCACCAGGTCCGTGGCCCGGAAGTGCCGGCCAATGGCGAGGTTGGTGCGCGTGTCGAGCCCGAAGTCCGGCAGGCGCGCCTTCATGTGCGGAAGCATCGCCTCGGACATCTCGCTCAGGATGATGCAGCTGTGGGTCCACAGCACGGTGTTGAGGTCCGGCGGCGGAATCTCCACCACCCGCGCCCCCGCGGCCGACAGCGCCGCCACGGCTTCCTTGCAGCGGGCGACGACGTCGGCATCGGCGTCCTCGAAGTGGTCCCAGCAGATGCCCAACCGGATGCCCCCAAGGCCCTCGTCCTCATAGCCCGACAGATGGTGCGGCGACTGCCCCTGCGAGACGAGGTCCTCGCCATCCGGACCCGCCAGGAGCGCATACGCGGCGGCGACGTCGTCCACGGTGAGTCCCATGGGGCCCACGTGGCCCACATTCCAGCAGAGCGGCGGCACGCCTGTCTCCGGGATGCGGCCCCACGTCGCCTTGAGGCCCACGATGCCGCACAGGGCCGCGGGGATGCGGATGGAGCCGCCCCCATCCGCGCCGATGCTCACCGGACACAGGCCCGCGGCCACCGCCGCCGCCGAGGCACTGGAGCTGCCGCCCGTGATGCGACCCGTGTCCCAGGGGTTCCGCGCGGCGCCGTGGTGGGGATTCAACCCGATGGGGTTGATGCCAATCTCGTTCATGTTGGCCTTGCCGAGGAGGATGGCGCCGGCGGCCTTGAGACGCGCCGCCACCGTCGAGTCCGCGGTGGCCACCTGCGTACGGAAGCGAGTGCCCAGCGTGGTGGGGAAGCCGGCCACGTCGACCTCGTCCTTCAGCACGACGGGAACCCCGTCGAGCACGCTCAGCGGCCGGCCCGCGCGAAGGCGCTCCGCGGAGGCCTCGGCGGCGCGATGCACCTCGTCCGGCTTGCGCGCGATGAACAGGCCCAGGCGCTGCTTGCCGCTGTCCAGCCGCGAGATGGCGTCATGGATGCGGCCCACCACGGCGACCGGGTCCGCCGAGCCCTCGCGGTATGCACGCGCGTAGGCGGCCACGCTCTCACGCTCCGGCGGGCCGGAGGCGGAGGCGATGGCGCGCGCCGCCTGCTCGGTGGGCGTCTGCGGCTCCGCGGCGGCGGGCCCCGGGGGCAGCGGGAACTGGAGCGGCGGCGCGTCTCCGGCGGACAGCTCGCGCCAGCGCTCGATGCCGCTGTCGCGGGTCAGCTTGTCCAGCATCACGGACCCGACGCTGCTCTCGAGCGCGTTCACGAAGGCCTTGAGCGCGATGCCCGACACGCGGGGCGCCTTCACCGGGTTGCGTTGGTAGGTCATGGCGCGGCAGCCTATCTCCGAGCAGCCGGGACCGCATGAGCGATGACGTCTTGCGCGTCATTCCTGGCCGCGCCGACCGTTCCCCGCGCCCGAGCCATGACCGAGCCCATCTGGCTCCAAAGAGCGGCTGGGCGACGAGCACCCCATTCACGTCGTGTACCCGCGCGGCAAGCCCCTGCCCTCTCGCGTTCGCCTCTTCCTGGACTTCGTGGTTACGCTCTTCCTCAGGTGAACAGGAGGAGCTGAATGCCAAGGAACGAAACCGCTCGGGACCACCGCCTCGCCCCCCTGCTTCGCGAACGGTTCGGACTGACAGACTTCCGGCCCGGCCAGCGCGAGGTCATCGAGGCCCTGCTGGGCCCGCGAGCCGCGGCACTCGCGGTCTTCCCCACGGGGGGCGGAAAGTCCCTCTGCTATCAGCTTCCGGCGTTGGTGCTCGAGGGCATCACCGTGGTCGTCTCTCCACTGATTGCGCTGATGAAGGACCAGATCGACGCGCTGGAGCGCCAGGGCATCCGGGCCGCGAAGCTCGATGCCTCGCAGTCGGCGGACGACGCACGTGAGGTGAAGCAAGCGCTGCGGGACGGCTCGCTCAAGCTGCTGTATGTCGCGCCCGAGCGCTTCAACAACGAGCGCTTCCTGGCCCTGCTCCGCGAGCTGCGTATCTCGCTGTTTGCAATCGATGAAGCGCATTGTGTCTCGGAATGGGGTCACAACTTCCGGCCGGACTACCTCAAGCTGGCGAAGGCGGCGCGTGAGCTATCGGCCGAACGCTTCCTCGCGCTCACCGCCACGGCGACGCCCTCCGTCGTGCGAGACATCTGCCAGGGCTTCGGTATCCCGGAGGAGAACGCGGTCATCACGGGCTTCTACCGGAAGAACCTCACCCTGGAGACCACGCCAGTCCACGCCGAGGTCCGGGACTCCGTGCTCCTCGAACGGCTGAGCTCCCGGCCACTCGGGCCCACCATCGTCTACGTCACGCTGCAGAAGACCGCCGAGCGCGTGGCTGCGTTTCTCGCCGCCGAGGGACTTCCCGCCAGCGCCTACCATGCCGGCCTGGAGCCCGAGGTCCGCACGGAGGTGCAGGAGCGGTGGATGGCCTCCACGAATGGAATTGTCGTGGCGACCATCGCCTTTGGGATGGGCATCGACAAAGCGGATGTGCGGGCCGTGTATCACTACAACCTGCCCAAGGGGTTGGAGAGCTACAGCCAGGAAATCGGCCGGGCGGGCCGCGACGGCGCCCCCTCGGTGGTAGAGCTGTTCGCCTGTCCGGACGACGTGCCGACGCTTGAGAACTTCGCACACGGCGACACGCCGACGACCGAAGCACTCCAGGGCCTCGTCACGGAGTTGCTCGACATGGGCCCCGAGCTGAGCGTCAACCTCTTCGCTCTGTCCAGTCATCACGATGTGCGGCTCCTCGTCCTGCGCACGGCCCTGACGTACCTGGAGCTCGAAGGCGTCCTTCGGCAGGGCACCCCGTACTTCCTGGGCTACAAGGTGCAGCCGCGCGTTGCGCTCGATGCGCTCGTCAGCCGCTTTCAAGGGGAGCGGGCGCAGTTCCTCCGCGATGTCTTCGCGGCCGCGAAGAAGGGGCGGACCTGGTACTCGCTCGAACCTGCCGCCGTCGCGGACGCCCTCCGGCAGCCACAGGAGCGTGTGGTCCGAGCCCTCGAATACCTCCAGGAGCAGGAACTGGTGCAGCTGCAGGCCACCGAGCCCCGTCAGCGCTACACGCGCCTGAGGCCCCACGAGGACGCGAAGGCTCTCGCCTCGCTCCTTGAACGCCGCTTCCAACAGCGCGAGGCCCAGGAAGTCGCGCGCGTGCAGGACGTACTCGCGCTCGTCACTCAGGCGGGGTGTCAGAGCAACGCGCTGGTCGCGCACTTCGGTCAGCGGAGAGCGCAGCCATGCGGGCATTGCACGTTCTGCCGGACCGGAGCGCCCCAGGTGCTCCCCTCCACCCGCCCGAGACCCACGCTGCCCGCGAGCCTCGACGTGGCCGCCTTCCGGGCCCTGGTGGCGAAACACCCCGATGCCCTGGGCCATCCCAGGCAGGCCGCGAGATTCCTCTGCGGGCTGAGCAGCCCCGCGCTCACGCGGGCGAAGCTCGGGGGACACGCGCTGTTCGGAGCCCTGGACGCGTGGCCCTTCGCCGACGTGCTCGGCTATTGCGGCCAGATGGTGACTTGAGCGCGCTCAGCCCCGGTCGAGCACGCCCGCGCGATAATCCTCGAAGGCTTGCTGGATTTCCTCGCGGGTATTCATCACGAAGGGGCCGTATTGGACGATGGGCTCGCGCAGAGGCCGAGCCGCGGCGATGAGCAGCTCGCTCCGCCGGTTCCTCGCGCGCACGCGGAGCCGGCTGCCCGGGCCGAGCAGCGCCAGCCAGCCCTCCCCCACCGGCTTCGCCGCATCCTCCGGCCCCAGATCCACCTCCCCCGAGGAGACGAAGGCGAAGGCAGTGCGATCCGTTGGCGTGTCGAGTTCGAAAGGCCGGTCATCCTCCAGCGCGAGGGTCAGCAGGAGCGGCTCCGTGGGCCGCTCACGCACGGGGCCTCGAAGTCCATTCATGTGGCCCGCGATGACGCGCGCGCGGCTTCCGGACGGCGTCAGCCGCTCCTCCGCGAGCTGGTCAGGCGCATGGTCCTGATAGGCGGGCGGGCACATCTTCTCCTTCGCGGGCAGGTTGAGCCAGAGCTGGAAGCCCGACATGAGGCCCTGCACCTGCTCGGGCATCTCCGAGTGGATGATGCCGCGCCCGGCGGTCATCCACTGCGAGCCACCTCCCGCGATGAGCCCGCTGTTGCCACGACTGTCCCGGTGGCGCATCCGGCCGTCGAGCATGACCGTGACGGTCTCGAAGCCCCGGTGGGGATGATTGGGAAAGCCGTTGATGTAGGCACCCGGGTCGTCCGAGTGGAAGCGGTCGAGCATGAGGAACGGGTCGAGGTTCCGCAGCGCGGACTGTCCAATGACCCGCGTCAGTCGAACCCCCGCGCCATCCGTGGCGGGAACACCTTCGAGCGTCCGCACCACGCTGCGGTGAGACTTCAAGATGACCGCTGGAGCCTCCGAGCGCCGACAGCCAGCAACCGAGGCGGCGACGATGAGGCCCGATTGAAAGAGGAAGCTGCGGCGCGACGTGAAGGTCATGAAGGCCCTACCGGAAACCGGGTATCCGCCCCAAGCCTCCTCCGGCAGGCGCCCAGAGTCCATGCACGAGCCGGGGATCGAACCCGGACGGCCCTTACGGGCCAGCGGATTTTAAGTCCGCTGCGTCTGCCAGTTCCGCCACTCGTGCCCAGTATTTTCCGGCATCTCCCTGCACCGGACATCCCTGAAGCCGAGATGAAGCAGGAACAACTCGAGCCTGGCCGTAAGCTCCCTGCCCAGACACGTGACGATGCTTCGGCCTGGGCAGCCTGCCCCCTGTCCTCAAGGGAGGCGCGCATCATGCGCGAGCCATGGCCCATGTGCCAGCCCCGTCTCATCGTGTTCTCTTCGGCCGCATCCCCGGGACGGAAGCCCACGGGATGGGGCTCGAAGTACGCTTCGCCTCCGAGCCCCTGCCGTTTGCGCCAAGGAGTGAGCCATGCACGCCGACGAGAAAGCCCGTGCCCCCAAGGGCGACCTGGGCACCTACACTCGGGAGGAGTTCACGCACGAGGACGCAACTCACTGTGTGTACCGCAAGGGGCAGGGACCCGCGGTGCTGGTCATCGCCGAGATGCCTGGAATCTCGCCCCAGGTGCTCGGGTTCGCGGACCGACTGGTGGCGCTGGGTTGCACTGCGGTGCTGCCAGACCTCTTTGGCACGGCGGGCCGAGACCCGCTCCGCCAAGACCTGGGCACGAAGCTCTATGCACTCTCGACCATGGTTCGGACGTGCATCCGCCGTGAGTTCACCTTCCTCGCGACGGGGCGCTCTTCCCCTGTGGTGGAGTGGCTGCGAGCCCTCGCCGCACACGAGCACGAGCGCTGTGGCGGCCACGGCGTGGGCGTGGTGGGCATGTGCCTCACCGGAGGCTTCGCGCTCGCCATGGCGGCGGATGCGAGGGTCCTCGCTCCCGTGCTCTCACAGCCGTCCCTTCCCCTGGGCATCTCGGCTCGCCAGAAGCGCTCCATCGACTGCGCCCCTGCGACCCTCGACGCCGTGGCGGACCGGTGCGCCACCGAAGGACTGCGCGTGCTCGGCCTGCGCTTCAAGGACGACCCGTTCGTCCCGGAGGAGCGCTTCGCCTTCCTCCGCCAACGGCTCGGAGACGGCTTCGTTGCCGTCGAGCTCCCACAGGAGGCCGGGCATCCGGGCGGGCCGATGCGCTGGCGCCACTCCGTCCTCACGGGAGACTTGATTGACACGCCGGGCGAGCCCACGCGCGAGGCGCTCGACCGGGTGCTCTCCCTGTTCCGGGAGCGCCTGCTCGCGAGCTGATGCCGGCACGCTCCGTCCTGGAGGCCGCGCGCACTCCCGCCCGCCCGGGATGCCCGAACGGCGTGCGGGGGAGCCGCACAGAGCTCACGGGGTGGCACGGTACGCTCACGTTGAAATGGCGGGCGCCGGGTTTCGCCCTGGGGGCGGGGAGGCCCCTGCCCGGACGCCCCTTCAGGAACACCCCGCAGCGGCCCCTTCCATCGCCCGTGGCTGCCTCCATGGGCACCTGCCCTCCTCCGCGCCGACAGACCTCGGGGCTCGCAGGGGGCCGGGCATTACCTACATGGCGGCCCCCTGGAGTCCCCAGGGCCTCGGGGATGGGCCAACCCCTGGAGAGCGTTGAAGAATTCAGGGCCCTGGGCAGGATTCGCTGCCACAATGGCCGTTCCCGGGCCCCTGCTCTTCACTGTTCGACGGACTGGATGTGCTCCACCGTCGCATCCCGCCTGACCCTGTTATAAAGCGCCCCCCATGCTCGAGACTGTTACCAAGGGCTTCCGCGCCGCCAAGAACCGCCTCGCCGGCAAGAGCGAGCTCACCCCGGAGCTGGTCGACGAGTCGCTGCGCGACATCCGCGTCTCCCTGCTCGAAGCCGACGTAGCCTTCGACGTGGTGAAGAAGTTTGTCGCCCGCGTCCGCGAGAAGTCCGTGGGCGAGTTGGTGCAGACGACCATCACCGACACGGCTGGCCAGAAGCGCAAGGTCAGCCCCATGGACCACTTCATCAAGATCTGCCACGACGAGCTGGAGGCCCTCATGGGGCCCGTCGACACCAGCTTGAAGCTGAAGCCCAAGGGCCAGCTGTCCGGCATCATGATGGTGGGCCTCCAGGGCTCCGGTAAGACGACCACGACTGGCAAGCTCGCCAGCAGGCTCCTGCAGGAGGGACGCAAGCCCCTGCTCGTCGCGGCGGACATCTACCGCCCCGCCGCCGTGGACCAGCTCAAGGTGCTCGGCGAGCGCCTCAAGGTCCCCGTCTACCACGAACCCGGCATCCAGCCGCCCGAGCTCGCCAAGCGAGGGTACGCCGCCGCCCGCGAGCAGAAGTGTGACGTGGTGCTCATCGACACCGCCGGCCGGCTCGCCATCGACGAGTCGCTGATGGCGGAGCTGGAGGCCATCAAGGGCAACGTCCAGCCGGACAACATCCTGCTGGTGTGCGACGCGATGATTGGCCAGGACTCCGTGCGGACGGCCGCGGAGTTCGACCGGCGGCTGTCGCTCGATGGCTTCATCCTCACCAAGCTGGACGGTGACGCCCGTGGCGGCGCCGCGCTGTCCATCAAGGAGGTGACGGGCAAGCCCATCAAGTTCCTCGGCATGGGCGAGTCGATGGACAAGCTGGAGGAGTTCCGCCCGGCCGGCCTCGCGGGCCGCATCCTCGGGTTCGGCGACATCGTCGGCCTGATGAAGGACTTCGAGAAGGTCGTCGACGAGAAGAAGGCCGAGGAGGATGCCAAGAAGCTCCTGTCCGGCCAGTTCACGATGAAGGACTTCGTCGAGCAGATCCGCATGGTCCGGAAGATGGGACCGCTCAAGGACCTGCTGGAGAAGTTCCCCCTCTTCGGCGACCTCACCGAGCACCTCAACCCGGACGAGAAGGAGCTCACGAAGATCGAGTCGATGTACGACTCGATGACGGCGAAGGAGCGCGTGCGGCCGGACACCATCAACAGCAGCCGCA
>Ga0182745_1002674_pt1 | contig 15758 bp, 10 predicted proteins | sample eDN3rd30CKraftBY_FD_128523 | JGI IMG/M metagenome (GOLD analysis project Ga0182745, IMG submission 128523) | Enriched backyard soil microbial communities from Emeryville, California, USA - eDNA 3rd pass 30_C Kraft BY (version 2) (version 2) | ecosystem: Environmental > Terrestrial > Soil >...
CGTCCCGCCCGCTTTTCGCTTTCCCGTGGATGGCGTGGCCGATTGCCCATTCTTCGCTTTTCCCTGGGAGCGCGGGCGTCCCGCCCGCTTTTCGCTTTCCCGTGGATGGCGTGGCCGATTGCCTCTTCTTCGCTTTCCAATTCAATTGCGGGCGGGACGCCCGCGCTCCCAGGGAAAAGAACCTCGATGACTCGGAAGCCACTCTGACAGTAGAGATCTTGCCCGCTCTTCGTATTTTCCAATTCAATTGCGGGCGGGACGCCTAAGGTCACTTAGTTTTCTCAACAACGTGTATTGCCAAAGGGTTACGGCGAAAACCCCTTGGAACGCATAAATTATACTGAAACATGCGACTATCTCAATGCATCGCAAAACAGGGACTAATAGTAACGCTCGCAGATTGTCAAGTCGAATCTCGAGAAAATCCCCTTGCCCTAAACTGTTGCTTCACAGGAGATAAGGAAAACTAAGTGACATTGGGCGGGACGCCCGCGCTCCCAGGGAAAAAGATCCCGTGGGCTCGTCGTCCGCAACTTAATCCAGGTGTCCCACTAAGCTCGTAACCATGGGACAATGGATCCATCAAAGTCCTAGCGAGAAACGCTCTTCGTGGCGAAGTATTCGCCACTGCAGGACAATCCTTGGCCACCCCAGGGGCCGAAGGAGGGCGGAGTCAAGCGATCGTCACCGAACCCAATGCCATTCATCGCAACAAGATCGAGCGTTCTTTCGATTCCAGGGAACAAGATTTGCTTTCTCACGACTCTAAAGGGATGCCGGTTATCCTCCTAACTCACTCCCTTTTTTGGACTTCTCACCGTTGTGTCATTCCTCCAGGCGGGCCGTAATCACTTGGGGGACAATGAGTCAGGCGAGCGAAAAGTCGTTCGTATCTGGAGTCCGTCTCTCTAAACTGGTGATTGCGACTGCCTCGATCCATCTGGGCTTAAAAGAAAGGACTAGCTCTTCATGCCTCGCTCCCTGTCTCGTCGAGAGGTTATGACCCAGGGCGCTAAAGCCCTCGGCCTTCTGGTCCTTGGCACCAGTCCGCGCATCACTCGAGCTGAGGAAGGGGCCAAGGCGGCGGACTTGACCACGCGCGGCGTGGCCTTCCTCCGACCTCGACAGGCGAGTGACGGGAGTTGGTCGGCAGACCGGAAAGAGCCGGGGATCACCGCCCTGGTCGTGACCGCCTTGCTGCGCTCCGGGCGAGCGACGGCCGCCGACCCAGCGGTCACCAAGGCATTAAACTATCTGCAAGGCTTCCTCGGCCCGCAAGGCGGACTCTCGGAGGCGGCTCACTCCAACTATGCCACCGCGATTGCGCTTATGGCTTTCAAGGAAGCCAACCAAGGAGGGCGCTACGACGCGATCATCAAAGGAGGGCAGGGATTCCTCAAGACGATGCAGTGGGATGAGTCGGAGGAGAAAGGGAAGGACGACCCCTACTATGGTGGGGCGGGTTACGGCGGAAAGAATAATCGGCCCGACCTCTCGAACACCGCCTTCATGCTCGAGGCGCTCCATGACACCGGGCTTCCGGCCGACGACCCCGCGTTTCAAAAGGCCCTTGTTTTCGTCTCGCGTTGTCAGAACCTCAAGAGCGAGTTCAACGACCAGCCCTGGGCCGAGAAGGTAAACGACGGCGGTTTCGTCTATACGGCGGCCAAGGGGGGCTCCAGTGTCGCCGGGACCAATCCCGACGGTGGGCTCCGCTCTTACTCGGCCATGACCTACGCTGGACTCAAAAGTATGATCTATGCGGGCTTGAAGCCCGATGATCCGCGCGTCAAGGCCGCGCATGCTTATATCACCCGCAACTACAGTCTCGACGAGAACCCGGGACTCGGGCAGAGAGGTCTTTACTATTACTATCAGACCTTTGCCAAGACCCTGGCCCTGCTGGGCAAACCCACCCTCGTCGATGCGAGTGGCAAGAGCCACGACTGGCGCCTCGAGCTGACCCAGGCCCTTGCCAAGCGGCAGGACGCCAATGGAAGCTGGGTGAACCCGGCCGACGGCTTCATGGAAGGCGATGCAAACCTCGTCACGGCGTACTGCTTGCTGGCCCTCGCCTACGCGAAGCCGAAGGCGTGAAACAGGTCGTTCCGTCCCGCCCCAACCTTTCTATTATCCAGCCCAGTGCGAACGAGGCTGACCGACTTGGCTCGGTCAACCTCGTGGCGTTTCCCAATCGCCTCGGATTCCTCGCATGATCCAGAGCGAACGGTCTTGCTCCCCGGCAAACGCGCGGAGAACGTGAGATCGATCAGAACGACCCAAAAATCGAGCCCAGCACGATCACGGCCACCGACGCGACAATCGTGCTGACCACCACGGTCATGACCATGTCGAGATAGCTCTCGCGGTGCGATAACCCGCAAACCTGGAGGACCGTCAGCACGGTCCCGTTGTGCGGAAGTGCGTCGAGGGTCCCCGCGCTGATGGTGGTCACGCGATGCAACAGGGCCGGATCGACCCCCTGTTCAAGGGCGAGTCGAAGATAGGTATCTCCCAGGGCATCGAGTGCGATGGTCATCCCGCCGGAAGCCGACCCCGTCAGTCCGGCGAGCATGTTCATGGCGACGGTCAGTGAGACGAGCGGCCCCCCTTGAATCGAGAGGACTGCGTCGCGAATCATCGTGAAGGCGGGGAGCGAAGCCACCACGGCGCCAAACCCGACCACACTCCCCACCGTCAGGACCGGCAGAACCGAAGCATTGGCGCCGGCATCCAAACTCTCGCGCACGGAGGGCAAGCGAGCATAGTTGCCCACCACCACGATCAAGGCCCCCACCGCGAGCGCGATCGCCACCGACCAGACGCCGGCAACGGCCCCGAACGTGGTCGCCCCCCACGACTCGTCAGCCAGGAACGAGAAATCCAGGCGAGGGAGGATGACCAACGACATCAGGAAGTTCGTGGCGATCACACCAGCCAGTGGAAGCATGGCGAGGAACGGGGGAGGCTCGGTGGCTCGCTTGCCATGCGGGAGCTCGGCGGGATCGAAGTCACCCGCGGCCGTCGCGTGCTCGCGCGTTTTCTCGTCGATCACAATGGCTGTCGACGGAGCGGCCCCGCCATACCCTTCCCCAGCCGCACGCGCGGCGCGCTCGGCACGCTTTAGCCACCACATGCCGAACGCCATCGTGATCAGCGACGCGATGATTCCGAGCCCAGGAGCCGCGAACGGCGTGGTGCCGAAGTAAGGCATGGGGATCGCGTTGTTCACCGAGGGGGACCCGGGGAGCGCCGACATCGTGAACGTGAACGCGCCCAGGCAGATGGTGGCCGGCATCAGCCGGCGCGGGATATCCGCCGACCGGAACATATCCTCCGCCATGGGGACCAGCACGAAGAAGGCGACGAAGACGCTCACCCCGCCATACGTCACCACGGCCGAGGCCAGTACCACCGACAGCATCGCGTGATGCGTCCCTAGCTGTTTGGTCAAGAACCGCGAAATCGCGGAGATGGAACCACTATCGTCCATCAGCTTGCCAAACAACCCCCCAAGCAAAAACAAGGGAAACCACTTGGCGACGAAGCGAGAGGTACTCCCCATGAACGTTTGCGTCCAGTGGGCAAGCAGAGGCTCGTTGGATAATGCCGCGGCCAGGATGGCGGCCAGCGGAGCGACCAATAGCACGCTCCACCCTCGAAAGGCCAGCCACATCAGCAAGCCGAGCGCGAGCAAAATCCCAAGGAACCCCATCAGTCAGCCTCCCATCATCAAATATCGCAGAATCATTGATAAAACCGACACAGATACCGAGACGCTAAAATCAGCATTCAAAACGCGCTGTAGGCCGTGAGTGAGGGAGCAGCCTCGGCGCCCATCTGAAGCTACCTGCACGCCAGGCTAGAATCAATAGACACTTGGTAATAAGACGAATGCAATTCAACCCAGCCGAAAAACCCGGCCACAAAAAGCTCCGAGTTCTGAAAGGGCGGCAATCACCACGCGTCGGTTGAAGGGTTCGCGCCGATCGCGGATTCCCTCAACTCGTCCAACCCCCTGCGCACGGCGAGCCGGGAAATCTCGTACCGCCCACCTCTCAGAGCGCCCTTCCTCAGAAGCCCTCGGATGGGCTACCTGAATGGGGTTTCGGACTGCGAAACATCAAGGGTTCTTTCCCTGGGAGCGAGAGTTTTCTTTCCCTGGGAGCGCGGGCGTCCCGCCCGCAATGGAATTTGGAAAATACGAAGAGCGGGCGGGACGCCCGCGCTCCCAGGAAAGACGATGATTGGCCCGAGTCTCCCCGCGGTTCGATGCAGGTTGTTTAATAGCCCAGTCCCTGCCGCTCAAAAGCTACGCCGATCAAAACTTCATCTGCCCATATTTTCAGTTTCCTGACTTGATTATTTTTATTTACTTCAGACAACCAAACAAGATCACATCGAGACTGGACTCCCGACCACGCCCCTTGGTCGTCGGCCCCACACCTTTGCCTGTGTTTCTGTGATTTCTTCAGTGGAGCTCGGCGAAGAGTCTCTGACAAATCAGCGTTTCAGAAGCGATTCAAATCGTGTTAACCGCTCACGGACAAAGCTCGGCTTAAAAGCATAATTCGATCCTCAGGACATCTTTGAAGCGTACAGGAAGCGTCGACTCGGAAACCAGGCGAATCGACATAAGAACCGTTCCACCAAGAAGAAACGTTGTATCAAATCTGACGTTACACGGCGATTACCAGCAAAATATCAATAATCCTGTTGCCATTCTCACCCACCCTGCCTTATAACTCGGTTCACCATAAGCGGGGGGAGGCAGGTTGGGCCAACCACCAAACCGAACCAAACTAACTAAATCCCCCCGATCAACGCAACGATCGCCTCGCCCCCCCCCGCGAACATCCGCGCTCTGCGCGAGCGACTTTCTTGGATGTTCCCCGCGTCGCATGCGTTTCATGATGATTTCAACAGGGAAGGACGCCCAAATGCGATTTCGACACCATGCCTCGATCATAGGCTTGTTGCTTTGCTTCTTCGCGACTCCCACCTCCGCCTCGCCCCTGACCTATGCCTTTACCGCGGAGATGAATCTCCCCGTACCTTGGTTAGGGAATACCACTCACGTGACTGGGGAGCTCACTCTCGACGATGACCCCGCGACCATGAGGGAAACTATTGAGGGCTTTACACAGACAGGGAGTCCGGTTTCGCTGAAATTGGACATCGGAGGACACCAAGTCACACTTCGTAATACCAACGATGGCGCTTCCTCCGTATTCTTTAGTTCCGGCCCTAGCACTTCACCAGGCATGCCGGGACGTGTATCGATTGCCGCGAACTCATTGGATTCAAGCCTAGGCAAAGATTTATTTTTTTATTGGACGACCTATATTGATCCCCCAAGCGGTGGATACTCGGACTTTCGAAATCTGGAACTAGGATCCTTCCTTCAGTCGTCGAGCAACCTATTAAGTATTGGACGAGACTCGGAATCGTCGATAGGCTATCGATCCAATGGAGAGTTCACCTCAATTCATTTGGTCACGACCCCAGAGCCGAGCACGCTGGCAGGCTTTCTCGTTCTTGGCATGGGGGCGGTCTGGTTGCGGCGAAGCACAAATACCACCTCGACGCGAAACAGTCTCTGAGCACGGCGAAATCGATCCATTTAACACATACATACAAATATATTTCGCTGAATCTGTGCGACAGGATATTGGAGAATCGTCCCTGACACGACTCAGCGTCAGAATCATCGGCACTCGATGCGGGCGACTTTCAAGGATGCCCCCGCGCACCATGTGACTCATGACGATTCAACAGGAAAGGACGCTCAAATGCGATTTCGACTCCATGGCTCGCTCATAGGATTGTTGCTTTGCCTTTTCGCGACACCGACCTCGGCTTCACCTCTGACCTATGCCTTTACCGCGGAGATGGATCTCCCTGTACCTTGGCTAGGGAATACCACTCACGTGAGTGGGGAGCTCACTCTCGACGATGACCCCGCGACCATGAGGGAAACTATCGAGGGCTTCACACAGACAGGGAGTCCGGTTTCGCTGAAATTGGACATCGGTGGACACCAAGTCATACTACGTAATGCCGACGACCAATCCTCCTACGTATGGTTTCGATCCGGACCTAGTACTTCACCAGGCCTGCCGGGAGTCGTATCACTTGTCGCAAAGTCATCGAACTCGGATCTAGGCAAAAATTTATCCTTTTTATGGACTAACTATGTTAATCCACCGAGCGGTGGTTATACCGACTTTAGAAACCTGGATCTCGGATCCTACCTTCAGGCATCGACCGTCCTACTCAGTATAATCCAAGACTCGGATCCGTCGAAGGGTTACGGAGCCTTAGGTGTCTTTACCTCCGTTCATTTGGTCACGACCCCAGAGCCGAGCACTCTGGCAGGCTTTCTTGTGCTTGGCATGGGGGCAATCTGGCTGCGGCGGACTTCAAAGTCGTGAGCAGAGGCGCTCGAAGCGAGCGACATTCTCGAATGTTCCCCGCGTGGCACTCGATTCATGATGATTTCAACAGGAAAGGACGCCCAGATGCGACTTTGGCTCCATGGCTCGCTCGTTGGATTGTTGCTGTGCCTTTTCGCGACACCGACCTCGGCTTCACCTCTGACCTATGCCTTTACCGCGGAGATGGATCTCCCTGTACCTTGGCTAGGGAATACCACTCACGTGAGTGGGGAACTCACTCTGGACGATGATCCCGCGACCATGAGGGAAACTATCGAGGGCTTTACACAGACAGGGAGTCCGGTTTCGCTGAAATTGGACATCGGAGGTCACCAAGTCACACTACGTAATTCCAACGATGGCTCTTCCACCGTAATCTTCCATTCTGGACCTAGTACTTCACCAGGCATGCCGGGACGCGTATCACTTATCGCAACCTCGCAAGATTCAAGTCTCGGCAAGAATTTAGCTTTTTATTGGACGACCTATCTTGATCCACCGAGCGGTGGATACTCGGACTTTCGAAATCTGGATCTAGGATCCTTTCTTCAGTCGTCGAGCATCCTATTTGGTATGAGACGAGACTCGGAATCGTCGATAGGCTATCAATCCTATGGAGACGTTACCTCAATTCATTTGGTCACGACCCCAGAGCCGAGCACGCTGGCAGGCTTTCTCGTTCTTGGCGTGGGGGCAATCTGGCTGCGACGAACTACAAAGTCGTAATCATCGGCACCTGATGCGAGTGACTTTCACGGATGCTCCCGCGTAACACGTGGCTCATGATGATTTCAACAGGGGAGGATGCCCAAATGCGATTTCGACACCATGCCTCGATCATAGGCTTGTTGCTTTGCTTCTTCGCGACTCCCTCCTCCGCCGCGCCTCTGACCTATGCCTTTACCGCGGAGATGGATCTCCCCGTACCTTGGCTAGGGAATACCACTCAAGTGACTGGAGAACTCTCTCTTGACGATGACCCCGCGACTATGAGGGAAACTATCGAGGGCTTTGCGCAGTCAGGGAATCACGTTTCGCTGAAATTGGACATCGGTGGACACCAAGTCACACTACGTAACTCCGACGAAAACTTTACCAGCATAGTCTTTCAATCCGGACCTAGTACTTCACCAGGATTGCCGGGAATCGTATCACTTCGCGCAACCTCATTCGACTCGGCCCTAGGGAAAAATTTGGACTTCTTCTGGACCACCTATATTGATCCACCGAGTGGTGGATACTCGGACTTTAGAAATCTGGATCTAGGTTCCTTCCTTCCGTCGTCGAGCAACCTATTAAGCATAAGACGAGACGCGGAATCGTCAGTAGGTTATCAAGCCAACGGAAAGTTTACCTCAATTCATTTGGTCACGACGCCGGAACCGAACACGCTGGCAGGCTTTCTTATGCTTGGCATGGGCGCAATCTGGCTGCGACGAAGCACTAATACATCTAAACGACAATAACCAAGCTAATCCACGACACATGGCGACTTAAAATCGCAGATATGCACGAGTAAACATTTTGCAAACCAGAATTGGTAGGGTGTGTCAAGCGTCAGCGCGGACGCACCAATATCTGGGCAGGTCACGCACACGACCACCGATTCTCCATCGACCTCGGCGGGAATGCATCCACCCGTGTGTTTCAGCCCATGTGGTGCATCCGCGCTGACGCTTGACACACCCTACCAATCCACGGATCGGCTGGCTTGTTAGGTTCTAACTCGGGAACGAGTACGGCGAGTGGAAGAGATTCACTCGCTGGCGCTTCGGGCTTGTAAAAGACCGAAGAGATTCACTCGCTGGCGCTTCGGGCTTGTAAAAGACCAAAGAGATTCACTCGCTGGCGCTTCGGGCTTGTAAAAGACCGAAGAGATTCACTCGCTGGCGCTTCGGGCTTGTAGAATCAAGGACGAGTTTCCACATATGCATGAATAGACATTTGGAAAACCAGCATTTATGGGGTGTGTCAAGCGTCAGCGCGGACGCACCAATACCTGGGCAGGTCACGCACACGACCACCGATTCTCCATCGACCTCGGCGGGAACGCATCCACCCGCGTGATTCAGTCCATGTGGTGCGTCCGAGCCGACGCTTGACACACCCTACCAATCCACGGATCGGCTGGCTTGTTAGGTTCTAACTCGTGAACGCGTACCGGATCGGGATTTCGAGACAGGAGCACAGCCGGCTTTGCAGCTTCTAAAAATCGTGCTGATGTCCGTGGCCGCCGCCGTGTTCTATGGGATCGCTCACGACCAAATCACGGCCCGCGTCTGCGTCGAGTATTTCACCATCGGCCATCCACCGATCTTCGAGACACAAGACCCCACACTGCTTGGCTTCGGCTGGGGCGTGATCGCGACGTGGTGGGTGGGGCTGCTGCTCGGCGTCCCGCTGGCGGCGGCCGCCCGCGCCGGGCGACGCCCCAAGCGTTCGGCCGAGTCGCTCGCCCGACCGATCGCATGCCTACTCGCTGTCATGGCGGTGAGCGCGTTGCTCGCCGGAGTCACGGGGTGGCTGTTGGCGCGGTCGGGGACCGTGTTTCTTGTCGGCCCGATCACGCGCAAACTCCCTTCGGATCGGCATGTACCGTTCCTCGCGGACCTGTGGGCGCACTCGGCCAGCTATCTCGTCGGGTTGATCGGCGGAATCGTTGTGCTGATTCGGGTGTTCCGCTCAAGGGGCCGAGCCAGCTCGACTCCCCTCCCCGAAGATGTTGATATCGCTTGACGGCGAACTCGGCTGAACCACCCTCGCGACCGTTTCCCGCTTCGTCCCCTCGGCAAGCTCGAGGGTCCTTTGATCGCGGCGGAGCCCATGGCCCGACCGCCACGCCAATCCACACCGAACGACTCGGCGATGAGTGGATACGAACGCGTTCAGAGCTTATCGTATGGGTTCGTTCGAACGTGATATCTCTGGCGGGCACGCACCAGTGCCTTCGCCAAAAGCGTGAGCCATTCTTGGCCGGCTCGAGTCAACCACGACAGCGGAGAGACCATCGCATGCCCGCCTCCCACTCGAAACGAGATAGCCTCGTTCGCTTCATTCCGTGCTTCGCGGCGTTGGTTTTGGTCGGCGCCGATCGCCCGGCATCCGCTCCCGCCCCGTTCGCGGAGCGACCCAAGGCGGCCGAGGGACTGCCGCTGATCCTGAAGGACGACTTCGAGCGCGACGACCTGGGCGACTGGGAGCCAACGGACGCCAAGGCCTGGAAAATTACCCGGTCGGGTGAGAATCGCGTCCTCGACCAGCACCGAGCGAGCGACTACAAGCCGACGGTCCGCTCCCCCTTCAACCTCGCATTCAGTCGCAACGTGGATGTGACCGACTTCGTGCTCGACGTCCAGGTCCACTCCACGGGCCGCGACTACGGGCATCGCGACCTCTGCTTCGCCTTCGGCCGACAGGATGCCAGCCACTTTTACTATGTACATCTCGGCAAGGAAGCGGACCCGCACGCCAACAGCATCTTCGTGGTGGATGGCCAGCCCCGCGTCTCGATCGCCGAGGACCGGACCAAGGGAACCCCCTGGACCGATGGGTGGCACCACGTTCGGATCGTCCGAACCGTGAAGGACGGCTTGATCCAGGTCTTCTTCGACGACATGGAACGTCCCGCCATGACCGCCCACGACACCCGGTTCACACACGGAGGAATCGGGCTCGGTTCGTTCGACGACACCGGCCAGTTCGACCAGATCCAGCTTTGGGGAACCTCCCCCGCACGTAAGCCCTGACGAAATCCAGGGTCGCGAGCCGAAGGAGGGGCGGGGTCAAAACGTACTCCGAACCGGGTCGACCGTTGTGGTCCCGATCGGGCTGGGTATCCTTTTGAATCCAGGCGGTGCGTGGCCCCTCTACCCAGTTCCACTCTGGGCGTAAGATTCCTGGCAAGAGGAGCGAAAATCGTCTCAGCGTTTCAGAGGCGATTCAAACCGTGTTGACCGTTCCTGGCCGAAGATCGACTCCAAAGCACAAATCGATCCGTAGGACATGTTTGAAGCGTACAGGAACCGTCGATTCGAAAACCAGGCCAATCGACATAAGGACCTTTCCGGCAAGGAGAAACATCGTGTCGAGCCCGAGCCAACACGGTGATGGCTAGCAAAATATCAATAATCCTGTTGCCATGCTCACCAACCATGGCTTATAACTCACTTCACCAATGTATAAGAGAGAAGAGGCTCGTTGGGCCAACCACCAAACCAAACGAAACTAACCAAATACAAAATACTCCCGTTCAACCTACCGATCCCCCCCCTCGTAACCACCGGCACTTGATGCGAGCGACTTTCACGGATGCTCCCGCGTACCATGTGACTCATGATGATTTCAACAGGAAAGGACGCCCAAATGCGATTTCGACTCCATGCCTCGCTCATAGGATTGTTGCTTTGCCTTTTCGCGACACCAACCTCAGCTTCGCCGCTGACGTATGCCTTTACCGGAGAGTTGGCTCGCCCTGTACCTTGGCTAGGGAATTCCACACACCTGAGTGGGGAACTCACTCTCGACGATGATCCCGCGACAATGGAGGAGACGATCCAAGGCTTTAGGCAGTCAGGGAATGAGGTTTCGCTGAAATTGGACATTGGCGGACACCAAGTCACGCTGGACAATCACGACAAAAGCACATCACACGTAACCTTTCAATCGGGATCTAGTACTTCACCAGGACTGCCGGGAGTCGTAACACTTCACGCATATTCATTGAACTCAGCCCTAGGCAAGGATTTAGACTTCTTCTGGACCACCTATATTAATCCACCGAGCGGTGGTTACAGCGACTTTAGAAATCTAGATCTAGGATCTTTCCTTCAGTCATCGAGCATCCTACTTAGTATAAACCAGGGCTCAGAACCACCGACGGGTTTACAAACCCAAGGGGTCGTTACCTCAATTCATTTGGTCACGACCCCAGAGCCGAGCACTCTGGCAGGTTTTCTTGTTCTTGGCATGGGGGCAATCTGGCTGCGGCGGACTACAAATACGTCCAAACACGAATAACCAATCCAAGACATATATAGGCTGCTGAAAAACAGTAACGAAGGAGCAAGCATATGCCGTGAAGACTACAGGAGAAGCAGGTCGGTGTGAAATCTTTTAGACCGTTGCCGGCGTGACACGAAAGGCAAATTCACAACCGGCTACGGTCCGAATTGCCTTTTGATACATCGTTCAGGGCATAACAACTCAGCGAAGACCCTACGATTCTAATGCCTATGATGCCGAATGGCCCTTCGCCAGCCTCCTATCTCAACTCATGAGCGAGGAAGCCAACCAGCTTCGAGATGAGCTCCGCGAGATGTTCAATGCCCTGCGACGGTTGGTCCGAACCGGCTCTACCTGGCGCCTGCTGCCTCACGACGTCCCCCCCCCCTGGCATGCCCTTTACCATCAGTCCCTATGACGGCTGACCGCAGGCAGTTTCGAGGCTATCGTCCACGATCTTCGTGCAATGTTACGAATTTCAAAGAGTCGAAATATCACCCCTCGGCCGCCGTGATCGATTCTCGAGCCCCTGCAATCCTGCGTCGAAAGTGGCCCCCACGCCAGCATCGATGATGCCTACAAGTGATGCAAGGGCTCGAAGGTGCGTACGACTGTGGACACGTGGGACAACTGCTTGCCTTACACGTCACGCCCGCCGACGCGCATAATCGAGCCCAGGTCGACGAGTTCTGCGACGCCATCCGAGAAATCGATCCGGGGATTCGGTCGAGTTGATTGACGCCGATCAGGGCTACACGGCTGAGCACGGGGGCCTCGGGGTCAAAAGGGCGTCGCCCTGCCATCGCATATCACCCAACTTCAGTCAATACAGCCCAGGCATCGTCATCACGCCGACCAGCGAAATGATCGAACATGATGTACTTGGCGGGGAAATCGCGAGACAGTATGCCCCATTAGCAACCCGACCGGCCCAAGTAGAGGCTAGCCTTGAGAACTACTCGTAGCCCACGTGACGTCGTCTTCCAAGCGGCTTCGGCTGGACAATAGCTAAGCATTCCTCCACTGCTCATCGGTGAGATTCGACGGACATAGGCCAAGCATCGAAATCGCTAAACGCCTAGCTACTTAGCATCTCCGACCATAACTACATCAACACAATAGATGATTTTCAACACATTCTTTTATCCTCTATTTTTGAAAACACAAAAAAACACTTGCAAAGAATCAAGACCACAAGGACACTGGCTGAATCCTGAGTTGTGACAATAAACCCTGAGAGGCCCTCTCAGAGTGGCTGAAGGCAGCCTGCTTCAAGGAAGGGGCTCGACCTCATTTTGATAGGGTCTATTATTGTCACATCCAGGAATCCCTTAACCTTCAACTAATGATCGACACCATTGGGAACCCATCTGATGAACCCCTTCAACCGACCCATCCGATCACGAACTCAGTCTGCTTCGATCACTCGCCGACGACGAAGCTTTGTTCCTTGCACCACTTCGCTTGAGTCACGTTGTCTCCTCTCGATGACGGCTAGCGTGCTCGGTTATGACGGTGTTGACTTGACCGGGCCAACGGCCGCTCCCGGCGCGGACGGCATTCAAGACTTGCACATTCAAATCTCAAACATACCGCTCAATACCGACCTGAAGGAGCTAACGCTATCCGGCCCTTCTGGCTATACTTGGTCTTATCCTGAAAACTTAAACGGAGGGCCGACTGCTCAGATTGCAAGAAAGAAGCTCGCAGATGGTGCAACAAACCAGACTGTCGACCTTTACGTCAATCCGACAGTCCAATTCGTAAATCCAACAACAGGTCAAGTTTCCACTGGAACTTTGCCGAACAACAGCACCCTGTCACTTAATATTGTACTTGACAACTCAACGAATGAAACAATCAGTGATCCAAATTTTACCAGCGGGAGCAGCAGTCCAGCCCTTCCGGATTCGGCCCCTACCTTTCCAACACTTGAAATGGGTGTTCACACCGCAAATTTTATTGGGATTTCCACAACACCAGACGCCACAATGGGTTGGGCCGCTTTCACTATCAGCGGCTTGCCCATCGGGTCCAATTTTGACGACGTTTATGATCACCGTGTATTGAGCGATGAAGGCGGAATGATCTGGAATGGACTCACAAGAGATCGAGGTGAACTAGCGCTTAGGTTCGGGTTTAATTCTGATCATACTGTCGCAACCGTTTATTTTCCGCCTTTTCGTGACGAGGCGGGGTCAAGAATGACCTTCAAATACCGCCTGCAAAATCAGTCGACTGATTATATTGTCGAATTCACAATCCCACCATCCATGCATACCTATCCCTCCCTCAGAGACCCTTTACTGGACGTCCAAAATGCGTCAGCTTTTCTCGATGTTTACCCCGCCTCGACCACCAATTACGTCACATACAACGACGGGTCAGGCCTCCAAACAATCACCTTCCAAGCTCTACTGAACATGGCGCGCTCGACTGAATCCCCAAGATATACAAAATTCAACTTGAAAGACGGAGATGGCCCAAATCCTGGCCTATACCTCATTAGCGAGCCGTTATTCATTCAAAGTGGTGTAATTCTTCAAGGTGACAGTTCCAATACAAATCTGAGGTTCACTTTTGATTCCACGAGTATCGTTGGCGGCCAAGTCGTCGGAGCCATCAATATTCGCTCGAGCCATGTAACATTAAACAATTTCAAAATCGATTTCAAAAAATCTGATGTCGACCTATGTCACGGCAGCGCGGCTGTCATTGACGGCCAAGACAAAGATCAATTCTCACGTGTTGATCTCAATTTTACAAATTTGACAATCACGGTACCCAAGAATTCATGGACATCCACTCTCAATCCTCCACTCCCTCCCCCCTATAAGGCAACAGAATTATTTCATATGGGAAACTTCGACTCGGGTGTTGTGTCGAACTGCCATCTCCAGGGAGGGCTTTCTACTTTCAATTTTGGACCATGGCTTATTGAAGACACCGTATACACCGGCGCTGCGCCGGATTCGGTAGCTGAAGCTGTTTTTGGATTTGGCTCTGGAGCACATGATATTACTGTCAAAGATTCAATGATTTCAAACTCCAATCCTTCCTTGACAGGACTTGTAAACCGCTTTATTACGGGCAGTGGGTCTGGCTCCAACATCACACTCGATAATAACTCCATCTCAAACAATATTGGCTTGCCGGCCCCAGTGCCAGATGGCAATGGCACAGAAGTACCGACTAACAGTCCAGAAATTATTCTGTGGGAACCATACGGGATCGTCTTCGAAGGAAGTACCTCCGCTGTCTCCGTTTCCTCTGGCACTGGATCCTATGATCGCAGAGTGCTCGCAATCCCCTCCACCTCGATCTACTCAGATTATCCGACCACCGACACAGCTTACAGTCTGTATATATTGAACGGGTCGCTTAACGGAACAACAATCCCGATTTTGCAGAAGTTCAATTCAGATGACTCGCGTACAATTTATTATATCCTCAGCGAGTCATTTCCATCCGGATCATTTGATTTTTCAATTGGTTCGGGAATTACAAATTATAAAATCACGAACAACACTTTTGACACGAGAGGCTCTATTTCCACGACACTTGTTCTTTCAGGCTTTTACGACAACGTTCAAGTTACAGGCAACACATTCATCGGAGACAGAAGCTTCACGTCCGGGCAATATGGTTCTTGGTACAATCGAGTTTTTCGCCTTGAAAATGCTGGCGCTCTTAGCGGCTCCGTCAAGCAACCAGAGGTAGTCACGCACGGATCCGGCTCGGCCCCCTATGTCTCGCATACAGTACTTCACAACATTTACATCACAGGCAATCACATCGTCAACTCCCTCGGAGTATTCGATGCCTATACGTCGATTGATGGGCCGCAGACAAGCACCTACAACAGAACATATATGGATATCTATTTTGACAACAATACACTTGACTACGATTACCAAAATAGTGCTCTCATCAAAATTGGTGCTTCCAATGAAAGGAAGGCCTACTCGAAAGTTGTTGGGGGAACGGTGATCCAGGATCCGACCGCGAGTCGATTTTCCGATCCTCGAGAGATCCGAATCTCGACTTCCGGTAATACGATCAATTGGAACGGAATTCAGCCTCCTTCGAGTTTTGTACGAATCAATACCGCTATCGTAAACGGCGTCCTCTACGATGGTCCATCAGCTATAACCAATCCATCACCAGCACTCATCCTTCCGGCGAGTGGGGATACGACCCAGGTGAACCTTGGGACCTCGTTCAACGCGGTAGGCATCACCACTCCTGGATCAACCGTTCAGGGAAGTATCGACTCATCGCACCAGAGCCTCTCCTCCCAAGAACTCGGTAGCACCCTCA
>Ga0182745_1002676_pt1 | contig 15754 bp, 11 predicted proteins | sample eDN3rd30CKraftBY_FD_128523 | JGI IMG/M metagenome (GOLD analysis project Ga0182745, IMG submission 128523) | Enriched backyard soil microbial communities from Emeryville, California, USA - eDNA 3rd pass 30_C Kraft BY (version 2) (version 2) | ecosystem: Environmental > Terrestrial > Soil >...
GGATGGGGACTGACGATGCCGCGCAGGCACGAGCGGGGGCTGCCCCCACGGCCGCCGCCGAGCGTACGGCGGAGCTCGTGCCCGATGAGGCTCCCTCGACGGAGGAGGAGCGGTCACGCGAAGCGGGTGGAAGGGCACGCCGGGGCCGAGAGCGCCTGGCGGCCCCCGGTGCGGCACTCACGGAAGGCGCGGCTCCGGACGAAGCGAGAGCGGAGGCCGGGGTGGCTCCGCCGCAAGAGGCCCCACCGCTCCAGATGGCGCAGGTGGAGGACTCCGCGGCCCAGGCGGCAGAGCAGGGAACTGCGCGGGCTCAAGCCACAGGCCCGGCAGGCCTCACGGCGATGGGGGCCGCGGGCGGAGCGGCCGCAGCGGGTGACGGCGCCGCGCCAGTGGTTGAGGTGACTCCGGCGGGTGGTGGTGCCGCGCCAGCGGTTGAGGCGACTCCGGCGGGTAGAGGTGCCGCGCCAGCGGTTGAGGCGACTCCTGCGGGTGGAGGCGCCGCGCCAGTGGTTGAGGCGACTCCAGCGGGTGGAGATGCCGCGCGAGCGGTTGAGGCGACTCCAGCGGGTGGAGGCGCCGCGCCAGCGGTTGAGGCGACCTCCATGGGAGGCGCCGAGCCAGCGGGCGGGACGGCTGCTGTGAGTGGCGAGACCGTGTCCACCTCGGGGGGCGCTCGCGAGGAGGCTCATCCGGAGCGTGCCGGGGAGGATCTCGAATCGCCGGGGGCCACGGCGACCGAGGAGAAGATGGACGCGGCCCGGCCTGAGGAGGAGGCGGCCGCCGAGGCGCTGCAGGAAGGGGAGGCGGAGCCCGGGGCCGAGAGCGCGGCGGAGACGGAGCCCGAGCCGCTTCCCTCCTCTGGCGGCGTGGAGGGGGGGATTGCCCCCACGCCGGAGCTCCCCGAGGCGGGTGCTGCCGAGCGCGCGGAGAACTCCGAGGAGCGGCAGGCCCGGGAGGTGGAGCAGGCGCCCTTCGCGGAGGCATCCTCCTCTCCCGAGTCGGCGTCCGCAGAGGACGCGGCGCTGTCCCCGGGTGAGCAGCAGGCGGCCATGGCGTCGCTGCAGGAGGGCGCGGCCGCGGGAGGTGGGGGCGAGGCGGGGGGAGGAGGCGGCGGAGGCGGTGGTGGGGCCATCGCGGAGAGGGCCGCGCCCGAGGTCCCAGACGTCTCCCGGGCCGAGCCGGCGGAGGCGCTCGGCATGGTGGCACACCTGCCGCCGGCCCAGCTCTCCCAGGCGCTCGCGGGCGTGGGCCAAGCCGTCTCGCGTTCGGTGGATGGGAAGCGCGACGAGCTCGCGTCCCATCCTCCCGAGCTGGAGAAGCCCACCGGCATGACGGCCAGGCCCCGGGGGCACTCCGCGAAGCCAGCCCCCGTCCAGGGCGCGGCTCCGAAGAGGCCGGACAGGGTGGTCGCCGGAGAGAGCGCGCCCGTGCCTCGGCCGGAGCCCACGCCGGAGCCGGCGCGCGCGCCCGTGGCGATTCCGACTCCAGTCCTCCGTGGGGGTGAGCAGGGAGAGATGGCCCCAGGGGATGCCGCGCGCCTGGGCGCGTCCATCCAGAACCTGCCGACAGGCGATCCGGAGCTGTCCACACGCGCGGGGCCGGCGCCGGTGCTCTCGTTGGAGGGAGGCGCGGATCCGGGGACGCTCGACGCACAGCGGGCCAACGTGGAGGAACGCATTTCCGAGGCCCGGGTGCAGGGGCAGACCGAGGTGGCGCAGCCGATGGGCGAGGACGAGATCGCCCCGGAGGCCGTCGAAGGCACCCTGAAGGCCGAGGTCGCCATGGCCGGTGGGGCCGGCGCTGGTGCGGCCAGCGGTGGCGAGGTGGACGAGGCCGTCTCGATCGTGGCGCAGCAGGAGCACGGCGGGGAAATCCAGGCCGCGGTCCAGGCGGGCCAGGGAGACATGGCCGAGGAGGAGGCCCGCCACGCCGAGGCCGAGGAGCAGGGCTGGAGGAAGACGCAGGAGGAGGCGGAGCAGCAGAGCCAGGCGACGGCCGAGGCGCAACGCGCGGAGAAGCAGGCCGCTGGGGCCGAGGTCGAAGCGCAGCGCGAGCAGTGGAGCGAGGCGCAGCGGACCGCGGTGGAGCGGGGCCGCACCGAAGCGGATTCGAAGCAGGAGGCGAGCCGCGCTCGGGTGCGGCAGGAGAAGGAGCGGGCCGACACCGCGGCGGGCGAGCACCTGGAGAGCGGCGAGCGGGAGGCGGCCCGGCACAAGCGGGAGGGCGAGGCGGAGGCGGCCCGGCAGAAGGCGCGGGCGAAGAGCGAGTCGGGAGGATTCCTCGGCTGGGTGGCGGCTAGGGCCACCGCCTTCTTCAATTCGATCAAGGAAGGAATCCGGGCGGCCATCCAGAAGGCACGTGAGGCCGTCAAGCGCGCGATCGACGCGGCTCGGCGGCTGGCCCGAGAGGCAATCGAAAAGGCGCGCCAGGTGGTGGTGGCGGTGATCCGCGAGGCGGGTGAGGCGCTCATCACGCTTGGCGATACGGTGCTCGCGGCCTTCCCCGAGGCACGGGCGAGGTTCCGTCAGAGCATCGAGGACAAGGTCCGCGCGGCCGAGGCGGTGGTCAACCAACTCGCCGAGGAGTTGCAGGCGGGTGTCCAGAAGTTGCTCGACGGCTTGGGGGAGCTGCTCGACAAGGCCCTCGGGCTGCTGGAGCAGGGGCTGCTCTTCATCGTCGACTCCCTCAACGCGGTGGTGCAGGGGGCCATCAAGGCCGCCAAGGCGGCACTGGAGGCGCTCGGGGCGTTCGCGCAACTCATCCGCGACATTGCGGCCAACCCGGGGCAGTGGCTCGCCAACCTGGGCGCGGCGGTGGTGGATGGCATCCGCAACCACTTGTGGAAGGCGCTCAAGGGCGCGGTGGCGCAATGGTTCGACCAGAAACTTGAGGCGGTGCTCGGGCTCGGGACGACGCTCCTCAATCTGCTTGTCAAGGGCGGCTTGTCGCTCGCGGCGATTGGCAGGATGGCCTGGGAGGCCCTCAAGGCGGCCATCCCGACCGCGCTGGTCCAACTCCTCATCGAGAAGCTGGTCTCGATGATCGTGCCCGCGGCGGGGGCGGTGCTGGCCATCATCGAGGGATTGCAGGCGGCGTGGGGGACGGTGAGCCGCATCCTGCAGGCGATGGAGCGGTTCATCGCCTTCCTGAAGGCCGTGAAGAGCGGCGGGGCTGGCCCTCAGTTCGCGAACGCGGTGGCGGCGGGCGCGGTGGCGGTCATCGAATTCGTCGCGAACTGGCTGCTCGCACGGTTGCGCAAGCCCGCCGGCGCGGTGGCGGGCCGGCTCCGGGCCATTGGCCGAAAGATCCTCGCCAAGCTCAAGCGGGCGCTGAAGAAGGTCGGGAAGGCGCTGAAGAAGGCTTGGAGGAAGCTCGAGGCCCGGTTCAAGAGGCTCTTCAAGAGGAAGGGGCGGAAGGGTCAGCCGAGCAAGGACAAGAAGAAAGCACTGAACGAAAAAATCCAGAGAGTCCAGCGGGAGCTGCCGCCGAAGCTCCATCGACTCATGTCACGCAAACCGAGCCGGCTGCGCTTCAAGGCACAGCTGCTCGCCTGGCGCGTGGCCTACCGCCTGAGACGGTTGGAGGTGGTCGGAGGCATGGAGCGCTTCCGGATCGTCGCGACGGTGAATCCGAATATCGAGCTCGCGCCGGGTTGGAGCTTCGAGGAGATGGATGTCATCCGCGTGGCCGACAAGCTCGCCGGAGAGTTCCTGGAAGAGGCCCAGGCCGAGCAGGCGAAACTTGCGCAGGCGCCGGGCCAGGCGTCGGCCGAAGCCGGCTCGGGGGGAGGCAAGATCAACCTGCGCGAGTTCGAGTCACCGGCCGCTCCGCTCGCCGCCCTTGCTCCCCAGAGCGCATTCATCGTCGGAGCCACCCAAGCCAGTGCGCCCGTCGGCTACCAGCACGGCAAGGAGGTCGCGCCGTTCGGCGGTTGGTGGGGCTGGCAGGGAATCGCGGGGCTGGAGGGCAACAAGGGACGGCGCTATCAGGATATCGCGGCGAAGCTCTCGGGCCTACCCGTTGGGAACATCCTCACGGCCCTCCTCCGCAAGCAAAGGCCGGAGCTCACCCGGGAGCAGGCGAGTGACGTGGGCGAGCTCTTCGGCCTCTGGTTCGCGAAAGAGCCGAGTCACAATCTCGGTCGACACCAGCGCGACCTCGTGTACTCGTTCATGGCAACGGAGCTCATGAGCTCTAGACAGGGCGCCCAGCCCCTGTCCATCGAACAGGGCGTCGCACTCCACCCGGCCTCGTTCGGCAAAGCACAGATGGGGGCCCGCGCCGTGACGGAGGAGATGCTTGGCGTTTCCAAGGGCCTACCCAAGGATGAGAAGGCGAAGGCCGCGCGAGAGGAACGCCTGACACGAGAGAGGAACACGCTGATCGCCTGGTTCAAGCGGCATGCGAGCGAGATTCCGGTCTTCGATAGGAAACCGACGCTGAATGACGTCGAGGACTTCGTCCGTGCGAAGCTCCGTGACTACCTCAAGAAGACTCGGTAGGAGACAGGGCGACCATGCTTGAAGCGAACGCAATGTACATCGTGCTCAAGCCCGAGGCAGAGCGGGCGGACTTTCACAAGGCCACCGCCGCACTGGGGCTGGTCAAGCACGGCGAGCGTCCAGGTGATGGACAGAAGGAGTCGTACCAGGAGATCTGGGCCACGTCCGACGAGCTGAATGCGGTTCGTTACGTCGAGGATCCTCTCTCGGGAACCCACTTCTTCAGTGTCCGAGGACCCAAGACGCAAAGCCTCGTGTCCCAGCTTGCCAGGCGGCTGTTGGTCTTCGCTCCGGAAGAGCTCATCGAGATGGCCCAGGAGGCCGAGACGCATGATGAGCAGGTGACGGCAGTCTTCCGGCTGGCCGTTGCGTTCCCCCAATACGATCCGGGTGTCTTCGAGCTTTTCAGCGCCTATGCGACGCAGCCTCCGAGCCCGCTGTTGCGGATGGCGACCTTGAATGCGATCGGCTATCGGTGCTGGCCAGAGTGCATTCCACTCCTCGAGCGCGTTGCCCAGGAGGACCAGGACGCGCAGGTGCGGCAGACGGCCGAGCGGCTCCTTCCCTATCTGCGCGAGGCAGTGACGCGGGGTGACGGCCGCGGTTGAGCTGCTCTCCGTGACGAGACGCCAGAGGATGCCGTGGCTCCTGACATTCGGGGGCCTTCGGGGGATTCCATGAGATTAGTTGCAGTAGTGTCTTTGCTGCTTCTTACAGTGGGATGTGCAACCTCTCGTGTTGTCCATATCGATACCGGGAACGGACAGCGGGTCGTCCACGAGTCGTTGGATGTTGACCCGGTTCAGGTGAGTGAGGACGAGTTCAAGGCCGCCCTCACGCGCCTCATTCTCGGCCTGCGAATGGACGTTGCGTTCCGCGCGGTCGACGAGGCGGATGAACGAGGGTGGGTGCGGTCCAGGACGCTGATCGCCTCCTCGAGCGGCCTCGCGGATTCCGGCTCGGGGAGTTCGCCTGAGTCTTTGTACGCGCGCATCTGCCCCGACGCGGACGACTGCTTGACCCTGGTGGGTGGGACGGGGCTGACGTTTTCGCGTAAGGACCGGACGCTCATGGCGCTGTCCTTCGCGCTCGACACCGTGTGGGAGAGTGTTGAGGCAGAGGTCGGCAAGGTGCTGAACCCGGTGGCGCTGAAGGCCATGGTGACCTCGGCCGGGCTGGCTGTGCTCCTCACGATGACCCTCCCAGAACCGGTCACCAAGGTCATCGCAGTCGTACTGACTGCGGCAATGGTGGCCTACCTGGGCATTGTGCCGGTCTGGGAGATCGGGCGTGGATTCGTCCGGTTGTGGGATGATGCGGGCAAAGCCATGAGTGTCATCGAGTTGCAGGACATTGGTCATCGCTTCGGAAAAGTGCTCGGCACGAACGGCACGCGCGTCCTGGTGCTGGTCGTCATGGCGGCGCTCGGTGGAAAGAGCGCGATGGCGACCCAGGGGCAGAAGCTCCCGGGCTTTCCTCAAGCCGCGCTTCGAGCGCGGGCCGAGGCTGGTATCCCGCTCGAAGCAGCGCTGAGTGGCGGCGTGACATCAATCGCGATGCCTGCCGCTGGCGTGCTGAACGTCGCGCTCGCTCCTGGAGTTACTGCGGCACTGGCCATGTATTCGGACGGGCGCTTCCCAGGCGATGCAGACGGGCCGGTCCATCACATCTGCACGAACAAGAACCCCATTGCCGACACTACCGGGGGACCTTGGACGCCGAGGTGCGAGGAGGTCTTCAAGAAGGCCGGGATGACTCTTGAGGACGCTGCAAACAAGGTGCGGCTCAATGGGCACGATGGACCTCACCCTGAATTTTATCACAACGAGGTGCTGCTGCGCCTCAATCGCTCTGTTGTGCGCTGCCGAACGACGGAGAGCTGCCGGGCCAGTTTGATGAAGGAACTCGCGAAGATTGCAAATGAGTTGCTCACGCCAGGCTCAGAATTGCGCAGCTTCATCGTTAAGTAGGAGGGTAGGGTGGAACGGAACTTCTATTGGGTGAGACTTGGCGATGTGCCACAGTGGCTTCTTGAGACGCCGATACGGGATTCTGGTGAGGCGTTTGACGAACCTTGGATGTTCGCGGATGGGCGCGTCCTTCCAGACTCAGGACCCATCAAGGCGCAGATCTCACATCCCGGGAAGAAGCGCGCGTTCGTGTTCGCAGGGGTAGAGGGAACTCCCATTGTCAGCGAAGCACTCGCGAACGTCTTCAGGACACTGGCTCCCGACGATGTTCAGCTCTTTCCGGTGTCGATAGAGAGAGAGTCCGAGCGGTACTTTGTCGTCAATGCAATCAAGGTAGTTGATGCCATTGACGAGGCGCGGTGCCGGGAGGTGCATCACTATGACGACGACGAACCGTCCCCTGATTACCCAGGCGAGTACAACTGGATCTACGGACTGCGAATCGACCCCTCGAAGACTGAAGGCGCGCATGTCTTTCGGCTGAAGAGGTTCAAGGTTGCGTTCGTTGTTTCAGAGGACATCAAGACCGCACTCGAAGGGGTAGGGAACCTCGGAGTGTCGTTCGATCGCGTGACCGGAGCACATGAGCCTCGCTGACGGTCGATGCTGAGTGCCGAGGTGGCGATTCGAGCGATGGTGTCGTCTCGCCCTCGGGCTTCCTGCTGCACATCCATTCGCGCCCCCCGGAGACGGACCGCTTTCTCTCGTGCTGGGGCGTGGGCGGTGAGGAGCGGTACCTGCGCAGGACAACGGGCCCCTCTGCTTCCTCGAACGCGGCGGTGCACTGGAGCCGCCGTGGTGACCGGCTGTAAGCCCAGCGCCCCGACAGTTCGAATCGCGCCACATCTGTGCCACTGAATACCGGCGTTCGTGGCTGCGCGACGTGGTGGCGGGAGCCGATTGAACTGTCATCTGTTGTACGGCATCACGCAGGTCCTCGTCGGTTGTGCCGACGTCGCTGTGCATGGGTGGACAGCGGCGCGATGGGCCGTGGGATAGGCGACAGCCCTTCGCGCGTTGCCCACTCACGCCAGCGGGCTTCCCTGTACTCCGAGCGTTCCGGCTTCGGAATGGCGGTGTATGGGGCTCTTTCCTCCAGGAACGGATCACGTTCTACGCGCTCTGCTCGGTCTGGCGACCGCGCTGCCCGTGTTGGGGACGGCGGCGCTCTTGCTGATCGCTCGCAGCCCCCTGGGCACCGCTGCCTTCGAGCCCGTCCAGCAGCCGGTGCAGTTCGACCATCGTCACCATGTCGGGGATGAGGGCATCGGCTGCCGCTACTGCCATGAAGGCGCCTGGGAGGGACCGTACGCGGGTGTGCCCCCCACCAGCCGCTGCATGGGCTGCCACGGGCAGATCTGGAACGAGAGCCCGCTGCTGGAGCCCGTGCGCCAGAGCTACTTCGAGGACCTGCCCATCGCGTGGAACCGCGTCCACCGCCTGCCGCACTTCGTCTTCTTCAATCACTCCATCCACGTCCACAAGGGCGTGGGGTGCGTGAGCTGTCACGGCCGCGTCGACCAGATGCCGCTGGTGGAGCAGGTGGCCCCGCTCACCATGGGCTGGTGCCTGGAGTGCCACCGCGACCCGGTGCCCCACCTTCGGCCGCCCGAGCACGTCGCTGACATGACCTGGAGACCACCGGGCGATGCCCGCGAGGTGGGGCGCCAGGTGCAGCGCGCCCTGAACGTCTCCCCTCGAATCGAGTGCAACACATGTCACCGGTGAACGACCGATACCCGCTGCCGGTGCTGGCTGGCGCGCCCACGGCCTGGAGGAGCTTGGAGGAGCGCCGCGCTGGGGCCTCCGCGCCGGCGGAAGGAGAGTTCCCTGCCGGAGCGTCCAGCCCGCCCGAGGGACTGTCCAGGCGGGCGTTGCTGGAGCTCGCCGCCTTCGGCGCGGCGGCGGCGGGGCTCTCCGGCTGCTTCCGCCAGCCGCCCGAGAAGGTGATGCCCTACTCGCGCCAGCCGCCCGAGCTGACGCCGGGCGTGCCACTCCACTACGCCACGGGGCTGGTCCTGGAGGGCCACGTGCGAGGGCTGGTGGTGCGCAGCCACGAGGGGCGGCCCACCAAGGTGGAGGGCAACCCCGCGCAGCCCGAGAGCCTCGGGGCCGCGGGCGCGCACGAGCAGGCCTCGCTGCTAGGACTCTATGACCCGCACCGGGCGAAGGTGGTGCGCTACAAGGGAGAGCCCACTACCCGCGCGGCCCTCTTCGCCCGATTGCGCGCGTGCGCCGCGCGCGAGGACGCTGGGGACGGCCTGCGGCTGCTGGTGGAGCCCTCGGCCTCGCCATTGTGGGAGCGGGCGTATGCCCGGGTGCTGGAGCGCTATCCGAGGGCCCGGGTGGTGCCCTTCAGCGCGACGGACACGGGAGCTGCACGCGAGGGGGCGCGCCTCGCGTTCGGCCGCTCGCTGGCGGCGCTGCCGCGATTCAGCGCCGCGCGCACGGTGGTGTCGCTGGAGGACGACTTCCTCTCCACGCTCCCCGGGAGTCCGCGCACCGCGCGCGAGTTCGTCTCCGCCCGTACGCCCCACGCGCTCAACCGGCTGTGGGTGGTGGAGAGCCACTTCTCCATCACCGGGGCGTTCTCCGACCAGCGGCTCCGGGCGAAGCCTTCTCGCGTGCCGCACCTGGCGCGCGCGCTCGCCGCCGAGGTCGGCCGGGCGCTGGGCCACGCGGAGCTGGCGGGCTTGTCCGAGGGCGGCATTGCCCTGAGCGACGTCGAGCGGCGCTGGATATCGGCGGCCGCGAAGGACCTGGCGGGGCAGGGGCGCCGGGCGCTGGTCGTCGCCGGAGCGCGGCAACCCGCGGCGGTGCATGCGCTCGTGTACCTCGTCAACGAGGCCCTGGGCGCGGTGGGCAGCACGTTGGGGCTGGTCACGGAGACGCTGGCCCCCGCGCCGGATGCGGCGGCCCTGCCCGCCCTCGTCGAAGAGCTGCGCGCTGGCGCGGTGGACACGCTGCTCGTCACCGCCTGGAACCCCGTCTATCGCGCGCCCGCGGACGTGCCGCTCGGTGAGGCCCTGGGCCGCGTGCGGGACGCGATCTACTGCGCGCTCCACGAGGACGAGACGGCCGTCGCGTGCACGTGGAGCGCCCCCTCCACGCACCCGTACGAGGCCTGGGAGGACGGGCGCGCGGCCGACGGCACCGCCACCATCCTCCAGCCACTCATCGCGCCGCTGCTGGAGGCCGCGGTGGCGCCGCTCGACCTGGTGGCCGCGTTCACTGGCGAGCTGGACGCCTCTCCCTATGAGCGGCTTCGAGCCCTGTGGCGCGAGCGCACGGGCCCCCAGGGGGGCGCGTGGGAGGGCTGGCTCGCCGACGGCGTCATCCCGGGGACAGCGCTTCCCGAGGTCCACGCGAGCGTGGACGCCGCGGCGGTGCTCGCCGCGGTGCGGGCCCTTCCGCCTCCAGCGAGCGAGCCTCTCGAGGTGCACTTCGTGCCCGACGCCAAGGTCTATGACGGCCGCTTCGGCGCCAACCCCTGGCTCCAGGAGTTGCCAGACCCCATGACGAAGGTGACGTGGGACAACGCCGCGCAGGTGAGCCCGGCCACGGCCTCGCGGCTGGGGCTGGAGCGGGGTTCTCGCGTGAGGTTGGAGGTGCGGGGGCGCGCGCTGGACGTCCCGGTGCTCGTGTTGCCCGGACAGGCCGATGACACCGTCACGCTGCCGCTGGGCTACGGGAGAACCGGTGGAGGCCCCGTGGCCGTCGGCGTGGGCTTCAACGCCTATGCGCTGCGCTTCCAGGACGCGCCATGGTTCGTTCCCGGAGCGCGCCTCACCCGCCTGAAGGGGCGCCACGACTTCGCGCTCACCCAGGAGCACTGGCGCATGGAGGAGCGGCCACTGGCGCTCCAGACGACGCGCAAGGACTTCGAGGCGCACAAGGAGGAGATGCTCAAGGGGTTGCAAGGGCCGACGGAGCACCTGTTTCCGCCAGAGCCCAAGCCCGTGGAGCCGCCGCACCGCTGGGCCATGGCCATCGACCTGAACCGGTGCACCGGGTGCAGCGCGTGCGTGGTGGCCTGCCAGGCGGAGAACAGCATCCCCGCGGTGGGCCGGGATCAAGTCGGCCGCGGCCGGGAGATGCACTGGCTGCGCATCGACCGGTACTTCCTGGGCTCGGAAGAGGACCCGGCCGTCATCACCCAGCCGCTGATGTGCGTGCACTGCGAGTACGCGCCCTGCGAGTACGTCTGCCCGGTGGCCGCCACCGTCCACTCGGACGAGGGGCTGAACCAGATGGTCTACAACCGGTGCATCGGCACGCGGTACTGCTCCAACAACTGCCCCTACAAAGTCCGGCGCTTCAACTACCTGAACTACACCGGCCATGACCCGCTGGCCCGGATGTACCGCAACCCGCAGGTGACGGTCCGAACGCGCGGGGTGATGGAGAAGTGCACGTACTGTGTGCAGCGCATCGAGTCGGCGCGCATCACCGCACGCGTGGAGGGCCGCGCCATCCGCCCCGGTGAGGTCGTCACCGCCTGCGCGCAGGCGTGTCCCACGGGCGCCATTGTCTTTGGAGACCTCAACCATCCGGACGCTGAAGTCTCACGTCTGCACGAGGACCCGCGTCACTACGCGCTGCTGCACCAACTGGGGACGCGGCCGCGTACCGTCCACCTCATCCGGCTGAAGAACCCCTCGGAGGAACTGCCATGAGCGAGCCCGCCCCCAGGGCGCCCGTGGTGGCCGATCCGCTGGAGGAGCACCCGCTCATCGAGGGGCGCTACACCGGCGCGGCGCTGGGCGACTCGCTGTTGCGGCCCGTGCTCGGCCCGCCCGGTCTGGGCTGGTGGGCGCTGATGGCCCTGTGCTCGGCGCTCACCGTGCTGTTCGGGGTCGCCATCGGCGTGACGGTGGGGAAGGGCGTGGGGACCTGGGGCAACAACATCCCGGTGGCCTGGGCCTTCGGCATCACCAACTTCGTGTGGTGGATCGGCATTGGTCATGCCGGCACGCTCATCTCCGCCATCTTGCTGCTGTTCGGTGAGAAGTGGCGCAGCTCCGTCAACCGCTTGGCGGAGGCGATGACGCTGTTCGCCGTGGCCTGCGCGGGGCTCTTCCCGCTGCTGCACCTGGGTCGGCCGTGGAAGTTCTACTGGCTGGTGCCGTATCCCAGCTCGCTGCGCATGTGGCCGCAGTTCCGCTCGCCCCTGACGTGGGACATCGTGGCCATCCTCACGTACCTCACCGTCTCGGCGCTGTTCTGGTACATGGGCCTGCTACCGGACCTGGCCACCGCCCGGGACACCGCGAAGCAGCGGTGGAAACGCCGGGCGTGGGGGCTCCTGTCGCTGGGGTGGCGCGGCAGCGCGCGGCACTGGTTGCGCTGGCGCACCGGCTACCTGCTGCTGGCGGGGCTGGCCACGCCGCTGGTCGTCTCGGTGCACACCATCGTCTCGTTCGACTTCGCGGTGGCCCAACTCCCCGGCTGGCACACCACGATCTTCCCGCCGTACTTCGTGGCGGGCGCCATCTTCTCCGGCCTGGCCATGGTGCTGACGCTGCTGCTCCCCTCGCGCCGGGTCTTGCGGCTGCACCATGTGGTGACGGACGCGCACCTGGACGTGCTGGCGCGCCTGCTCCTCGTGTCCGGCCTCTTCGTGTCCTACGGCTACGTGCAGGAGCACTTCTTCGGCTGGTACAGCGGCAACCCGTACGAGATGCACGCGATGGGAATCCTGCGCACGGGCTCCTATGCGCCGGCGTTCTGGACGGTGATCACCTGCAACGTGGTGGTGCCGCAGATGTTCTGGCTGCGCCGGCTGCGCACCTCGCCAGCGGCCCTGTTGGTGGCCGCGCTGCTGGTCAACCTGGGCATGTGGCTGGAGCGCTTCATCATCATCGTGGCGTCCCTCAGTGAGGACTTCCTGCCCAGCAGTTGGCGGCACTATGCGCCCACCTGGGTGGACCTGTCCCTCCTGTCCGGCTCCCTGGGCTTCTTCGGCCTGGGCTTCCTCCTGTTCCTCAAGCTGCTGCCGCCGGTGCCCATCAGCGAAGTGAAGCAGCTCCAGCATGAGCTGGAGGAGTCCGAGGCGTTCGCCCGCGAGGTGGCTGCTCGGGCCGGCGCACCGGGAGGTGGGCGATGAAGCGCTGGCTGCTGGGCGAGTTCCGTTCCCCCGAGCGGCTGCTGGAGGCCGCGCGCGGCCTGCGCGCTCGGGGCTTCACCCGGCTGGACACGTTCACGCCCTATCCCGTGGAGGGCGTGGACGCGGTGCTGGAATTGCCGTCCACGCGGCTGCCGCTGCTGACGCTCATCGCGGGCGTGGCCGGGGCAGCCGGCGCATACCTGGTGCAGTGGTTCACCCAGGCGGTGGACTGGCCGCTGAACGTGGGTGCCCGGCCGCTGCACTCCGGTCCCGTCTTCATCCCCATCACCTTCGAGACGGCGGTGCTGTCGGCCGCGGGCGCCGCCTTCCTGGGCGTGCTCATCGCCTGTGGCATGCCCCGGGTGACGCATCCGCTCCTTGGCGTCGAGGCCTTCCGCAGCGCCAGCATCGACGGCTTCTGGGTCGGTGTGGTCGTGGATGACGACGCCGGAGGGGCCGCGGCGGACGCGGCGCTGCGCGAGCTCGGCGCGGTGCGGGTGTCCCAGGTGGAGGAGGGCACATGAGCGCGCGCGTCCTTCCCGTGGCCGTGGCCGCCCTCTCCCTGGCCGCCTGCGAAAACTGGGACCCCTTGCAGGACCAGCCGCGCGACGACGCGTACTCCGCCGACCCGAACTTCGCGGACGGGCGCGCCATGCGGCCGCTCGTGGCGGGGACGGTGTCCCAGGAGTGGTATCGCCGTCAGGCGCCCTATGTCCCGCAGGGCATCCCCGACGCGGGCCTGGCGAACCCCAAGCGCTTTCCCCTGCCATTCACGCGCGAGTTGCTGCTGCGCGGCAGGGGACACTTCGAGGCCTGGTGCTCACCCTGCCATGGGCTCTTGGGAGATGGGCAGAGCATCGTCGGTGAGAACATGCAGCTGCGGGCACCACCCGCGCTGTACGGGCCGAACCACGCGTCCCACCCGGCAGGGGGCGCGGTGGAGGCGGAGGGCGGGCTCGCAGACGCGGGCGGGGAGGACGGTGGCCCGCTACCGCCCGGCTGGGAGGCGCTGCCGCACCCGCCGGGCTTCTACTACCAGGTCATCTCCGAAGGGTATGGGCTGATGCCCTCCTACGCGGCGGAGGTGCCACCCCAGGAGCGCTGGGCGGTGGTGGCGTGGTTGCGGGTGCTGGCCTACAGCCAGCGCGCGCCGCTGTCCGCCGCGCCCCCGGAGGTCCAGACCTCGCTCCAGCAGCAGGCCGGACCCGGAGGTGCGCCATGACCGTGGACGTGCTCACGCCGTGGAATGGAGGCCGGCGCATCCAGGTAGGCGCGCTGGTCGTGGGCGTATTGGGGCTGGTGGCCACGGCCGCTGGCGCCCTGGCCGCGCCCCGGGAGGCGGCCTACGCCTATCTGTTCGCCTTCGCCTTCTGGCTCTCGCTGTGCCTGGGGGCGCTGATCATCCTCGCGGCCTTCCATGCCTCGCGCGCCCGCTGGCCCACGGTGTTGCGCCGGCCGCTGGAGGTCATGTCCGCCTGCAGTCCGCTGTTCGTCGTCCTCTTCGTGCCCGTGGCGCTTGCCATGCCGCAACTGTTCCCGTGGGTGGCTCCGCCCCCGGACCTGGGCTCGCATGGGCACCACCTGCTGGAGCACAAGCGTCCATACCTCAACGTGCCGTTCTTTCTCGCGCGAGCGGCGTTCTACTTCCTGGTCTGGGGCGCGGTGGGGGGGCTGCTGTATCGCTGGTCCGTCCGCCAGGACGCGGAGGCGGGCATCAGCGCCCGGAGCGTGCGGCTCACGCTGTGGCAGCGCAGGCTGTCGGCCGGCGCGCTTCCAGGGCTGGTGCTGTGCCTGTCCTTCGCCAGCCTGGACTGGATGATGTCGCTGGAGCCCTTGTGGAAGTCCACGGTGTACGGATTCTACGTGGGGTGCGGCGCGGTCGTGGCCGCGCTGTCCACCGTGGCCGTGCTGGCCGCCGTGTGGCGGGGGCCGGGCCAGTTCGGCGCGCTCATGGGGCCGTACCACTTCCGGCGGCTGGGCACGCTGCTCCTGGCCTTCGTCTGCCTGTGGGCCTACTGCGGCTACTCGCAGTTCATGTTGATGTGGGTGGCCTCGCTGCCGGAGGAGGTGACGTGGTACCGCGCCCGGCTGGATGGCGGCTGGCGCTGGGTTGCGGTGCTGCTCGCGGTGGGGCACTTCGCCGTGCCTTTCTTCCTGCTGCTCGTCCGGCGCATCAAGGACAGTCCTCGTTCACTGGGGATGGTGGCGGCGTGGCTGCTGCTCATGCACGTGGTGGACATCTACTGGCTGGTGGTCCCCGCGCTCCACCCTCGGGCCTTCTATTTTCATTGGACGGGGCTCACGGCCTGGCTGGGCGTGGGCGGCATCACGGTGGCGGCCTGTTGGGCCCTCGCGCGCGGCGGCTACATGGTGCCCGTGAGAGATCCGTTCCTCCTTCACTCGCTCCAGGTGACCGAGTGATGCGCGGCGAATACACACCACCACCGTCCGACCGGGGCCAGCTCCCCGCCCTGCTCATCGCCCTGGTGGCGGGGGGCTGGCTGCTGCTCGTCGTCGTCTCGCTGCTGGCCGCCCGGTGGTGGGAGGTGCGCAGCCGTCCCGCGTCGCGGGCGGGGCCGTCCCCGGTCATGGGCCACCGAGAGGTGGCGGATGTCAACCAGAGCCCCTTCGCCCTGGATGACAAGGCGACCCGGCTGCGCGGCGAGCAGCGGTCGCGCCTGGATGGCTATGGATGGGTGGACCGTGACGCGGGCCTCATCCACCTGCCCGTGGAGCGTGCCATGGAGCAGGTGCTGGCGGAGGAGGGGGCGGGCCCATGAGCGAGCTGCTGCGGCGCATCCTGTTCCTGCCGGAGCAGGGCTCCACGCTGGCCACCCGCGTGGACAACATCCACTACTTCATCATCATCACCACCTTCATCGTGGGCGCGGGGATTGGCCTCACCGGGTTCGTGTTCCTGATGCGCTTCCGGCGCCGGAAGGCGCACGCCCCCACGCCGGTGATCCGGGCCCCCCCATGGCTGGAGGGCATCTACATCGGCGTGCCGCTGTCCATCTTCCTGCTGTGGGGCGCGCTGGGCTACCAGGACTACGTCTGGGCGCGGACGCCGCCCGCGGACGCGCTGGACGTTTATGTCACGGGCAAGCAGTGGATGTGGAAGTTCGCGTACCCGGACGGCCCGGGTGAGGTGGGCGTGCTGCACGTGCCCGCTGGCC
>Ga0182745_1002682_pt1 | contig 15730 bp, 11 predicted proteins | sample eDN3rd30CKraftBY_FD_128523 | JGI IMG/M metagenome (GOLD analysis project Ga0182745, IMG submission 128523) | Enriched backyard soil microbial communities from Emeryville, California, USA - eDNA 3rd pass 30_C Kraft BY (version 2) (version 2) | ecosystem: Environmental > Terrestrial > Soil >...
GGTCAGCGCGGGCCGCAGCTATGCCGGCAAGACCAAGGATTACGGCTTTTCGGGTCAGATCGACTATGATCTCGGCGGCGCGAAGCTGACCTCGATCACCGGCTATCGCGAATATCGTTCGGGTCAGGCGGGCGACCTCGACTATGGCGCGGTCGACATCCTCTATCGCGCCGACGACAAGGATGCCTATCGCCAGTTCCACACCTTCACCCAGGAACTGCGCCTGCAGGGCGAAGCGTTCGACGGCAAGCTCGACTGGCTGGTCGGCGGCTTCTTCGCCAATGAAAAGCTGACGGTGCGGGACAATCTGCGCTTCGGCGACGATTATGGCCGCTTCGCCAATTGCCGCATCATCTCGGGTGGCGGTCTCGCGGGCCTCTATTCGCCGAACAACCCGCTGTGCGTCATTCCCGGCGTCGGACCGGCGACGATCGGGGGCGCGAGCGGCGGCGGCCAGACCGGCGCCGATATACTCACCGCCTTCGCCGCGCTCGACGGTCTCAACGACCTCGGCACGATCAACGACAGCTATCGGCAGAATGGAACGAACTGGGCGCTCTTCACGCACAATATCTTCCATATCACCGACAAGCTCGATCTGACGCTCGGCCTGCGCTACACCCACGACAAGAAGAAATTCGCGGCCGATTTCACCAACGACAACACCGTCTGCACCCAGATTCAGGGACTGGTGCTCGACGATCTGGTGAGCCCGACGACCAACGCCACCGCCAAGGCGCTGGCCGGCGCGCTGATCGGCCTCGGCTGTCAGGGCAATTCGACCGCCGAGCTCAACGGCGTGTCGATCAACGACCAGCGCAAGGAGCATAAGTTCACCGGCACCGCGATCCTGTCGTACAAGCCGATCGACGAACTGATGGTCTATGCAAGCTATGCGCGCGGGTACAAGGCAGGCGGCTTCAACCTCGACCGGTCGGCGCTGAAGTCCCCGATTCTGCCGTTCGGCGGTCAGGCGGGCGCGCAGGCGCTGGTCAGCAACCTCCAGTTCGACCCCGAACTGGTCACCAGCTACGAACTGGGCGCCAAATATGCGACGGGTCCGTTCAGCGCCGGGCTGACCTTCTTCCGCTCGGACTTCAAGAACTTCCAGCTCAATACCTTCAACGGCACGGTTTTCCTGGTTCAGAACGTCAACGGCTGCACGAGCGATCTGTCGGGCGGCGACCGCGATCAGAGCAAGTTCACCGGCGCGCCGAATTACAACGCCGGCGCCGCGGCGACCGGTGCGTGCCCGACGGACGACGTGAGCTGGGGTGTGCGGACCGAGGGCTTCGAACTCGAAGCCACGCTCGTTCCCGCGCATAATTTCCGCATGAGCGCGGGTCTGACCTATGCGAAGACCAAATATCGCAGCAATCTGGTCGGCAATTCGTCGGGGTCCCCGCTCGATCAGGCGCTGCGCCAGCTGCCGGGCAACAATCTGTCGAACGCGCCCGAACTGGTCGCGACCGGCAGCGTGACCTGGACGCCGGAAATCGGCAGCAGCGGACTGACCGGCCTGGTCTATCTCGACGGCCGCATGACCAGCGATTACAACACCGGCTCCGACCTCTTCCCGCAGAAGGAGCAGGACGGTTACGCGATCTTCAATGCCCGCGTCGGCATCCGCGGCGCCGACGAGAAATGGGGCATCGAGCTCTGGGCACAGAATATCTTCAACAAGCAATATGCCCAGGTCGCGTTCAACTCGCCGTTCCAGGAAGGCGGCACCTCCACCGGCACCGCCTTTGCCGATCCGCAATATCCGGGCGGGCGCCAGCTCTTCTCGATGTTCCTCGCGGAACCCCGGACCTATGGCGTGACGCTGCGCGGCAAATTCTGATCGCCTGAGCAGCCAGTGAAAACCGCCCGCTCACTCCGGTGAGCGGGCGGTTTCTTTTTGTGGACGCTTTTCGCCGTCTTCGCATAGAGTTGCATCATGTTTGCGATCGACTCCCTGCTCGTCAAAATCGCCCTGATCGGGGTCATCGGCATCGGCGCCCAATGGATCGCCTGGCGCACGGGCAGACCCGCGATCGCGCTGATGCTGGTCGCGGGAATCGTCGCCGGGCCGATATTGGGCCTGATCGATCCCGAGCGCGATTTCGGCGCGCTGCGCGAACCGATCATCAAGCTCGCGGTCGCGGTGATCCTGTTCGAGGGCGGGCTGACGCTGAAGTTCCGCGAGCTGCGCCATGCCGGCGCGGCGGTGTTCATGCTCGTCTTCATCGGCGTTCCGGTCGGCTGGGCGCTGGGCACCGCCGCCGCTTATTACGGCGCCGGGCTGTCGCTGGAGCTTTCGGCGCTGTTCGGCGGCATCATGGTGGTGACCGGCCCGACGGTGATCGTGCCGATGCTGCGCACGCTGAACATCACGCCGCGCGTCAAGCATATGCTGAAATGGGAAGCGATCGTGAACGATCCGATCGGCGCGCTGCTCGCGGTCGGCATCTATGCCTATATCACCCACGGCGGCGCCGAGGCGAACAGCACCGCGATCATCACCGACGTCGTCGCGGCGAGCGTCCTCGCAATGCTGATTGGAGCCGCCGCCGCCTTCGCGCTGACCGCCGCCTTCGTCCGCGGCTGGGTGCCCGAATATCTGAAGGCGCCGGTGCTGCTGACGACGGTGATCGCGGTCTTCGTCTTGTCCGACCTGGTGATGCACGAAACCGGGCTGATCACCGTCACCGCGATGGGCGTGGTGATGGCGAACCGCGAAACCGATTCGAGCCATATGCTGATGCGCTTCAAGGAGGATCTGACCGTCCTCCTCGTTTCCGGCGTGTTCATTATCCTGTCGGCGACGCTCGACTGGACGGTGGTGACCAATTTCCAGGCGCGGTTCGTGCTGTTCCTGATCCTGCTGCTGTTCGCGGTCCGGCCACTGACGATCATGATCGCGCTGCTCTTCACCCGCATTCCCTTCAAGGAGCGGCTGTTCGTGGCCTGGATCGCGCCGCGCGGCATCGTCGCCGCCGCGGTGACCGGCCTGTTCGCGCTGCGCCTGTCCGACTATGGCGTGCCGGGGGCCGAGGCGCTGGTGCCGCTGTCCTTTTCGGTCGTCATCGCGACGATCTTCGCGCACGGTTTTACCGCCCAGCCCTTTGCCCGCTGGCTCGGGCTCGACCGCGGCAAGGGCAATGGCGTGCTGCTCGTCGGCGCGAACAGCTGGACGATCGCCTTCGCCGAATTCATCAAGGCGCAGGGCAGCGAGGTGCTGATCGCCGACGAGAGCAAGTTCGCGCTCCGCCGCGCGCGCCGCGCCGACCTGCCCGTCCATCAGGGCGACATATTGGACGCGGCGCACGACGACGAGCTCGAGATGGGCCGCTATCAGCAACTGATCGCGGCGACCGACAACGACAGCTACAACGCGCTGGTGTGCAGCGAACTCGCGCCCGAGGTCGGCCACGACCGGGTGAGCCGGATGCCGGTCACCGCGCAGACCGGAACCAAACGGCGCGGACGCGTGCTGACGCTCGGCGGCACCCCGATCGAGGAGCAGCTCGACCGGCTGCAGGCAGGGTGGAGTTTCGGACGCACCCGGATCACCGAGAAATTCTCCTACGCCGATTTCGTCGCGCGGATGCGGGCGTCGGGGGGCGACACGCTGGCGGTGCAGCGCGCGAGCGGCGAGCTCGCGGTCTTTTCGATGCAGCACCGCCCGCCGGTCGAGCCCGGCGACACGCTATGGACCTTCGTCCCGCCCGATCCGGTGGTGGTGCCGGCCGCCTGATCAGCGCGCCCGCGCGGCCTGGTGCGCGATGTCGGTCATCAGCTTGCGGAACAGCACCGCGCCCGCCGTGCCCGAGGTTTTGAGCGCCCGCTCGCAATCGAGCAGCCGCGTCATCAGCCGCGCGATGCGCAGCGAATCCCAGATGTGGAGCTGCGCGGTCACCGCGCTCTGTTCCTTCCAGAAGACGCCGCTGCTTCGCGCCGACACCACCGTCGCGGGATGCGCGCCGGCGTCGACCTCGTCGCGCAGCCGCGCGAGCTGCATCGCGCGGATGCCGAGCGCGCGGATGATGCGGATCTCGGCGACCCCGACCGCCGCCGCCTTGCTCAGCATGTCGGGCAGCTCGCGCACCTTGCCGCCGAGCGCAACGTTGATGCATTCGCTGACATCCTCCTCGTGCGTCGCGGCGCCGAGCGCAGCGATGTCGGCGGGGGTCACCTGCCGCTGGCGGTCGGGCGCGGCGTCGAGATAGAGCGCGATCTTCTCGATCTCGCGGCGCATCAGCGCCTGATCGCCCGACACGAGGTCGACGAGCAATTGCGCCTCGCCATTGGCGAGCCGGAGGCCTTCGTCCTGCGCCGCGCTCATCGCGATGCCGACGAGCGCGCGCCGGTCGGGCTGGTAGCAGATCGCGGCGACGGCGGACGACGCCCCCTCGACCAGCTTGACGAGCTTCGACTTGGCGGTCACCGACGCGCCGGTCGCGATCACCGGGTTGATCGCGGTGTCGGCGGCGAGCAGCGCCTCGACCGCGGCGAGGCTGTCGTCGCCGCTCCCCGAAATTTCGAGGCGGATGATCCGGCTCGGCGAAAAGAGCGACATCGACGCCGCCTCGGCCGCGAGCAGCGACGGATCCTGCGACAATTGCGATCCGGTGAGGTCGAGGCGTTCGGCCTCCTTGCCCGCGAGCCCGATCAGATGGCCCGCGACCGCCGCCATCGTCGCTTCGTCGGGGCCGGTCAGAAGGATGAGGCGAACCGCGGGGTCGAGGCGCGTCTGGCGTTCGAGTTCGGCGGGCTTGACGCTCTTCATTGCCCGGCGGGCGGCGGCACGGGCGCGGGGGCATCGGCCGACTGGCCGCCGCCGCGATCGGCGAAGACCGCAAGGCGCGCGACGATCTGGTCGGCGACCCCCGAGGCGAGGCGTTCGAGCGAGGTCGATTCGGCGGCGATCGTCGCATATTCGCTGCCGACGACGTCGATCCCGGCGTCCTGCGCCGCGGTCGCGTCGAGCAGCACCTCTCCCGTCGCCGCATCGACGAGCTGGTAGCGCGCGCGCAGCGTCCGCCGCTCGCGCGTCACCGCATCGTCGGCGCGGACGCCGAAGCCGGTGATCGAATCCTCGAGCCGGACGTCGAGCCGCAGCCTTTTGCCCGCGCCATGTCCGCCCTGCGTCGCCTGCAGCCGGTCGCGCAGCGCATTGCGGACGAGGAAGCCCGAATGCCCCTCGATCGGCGCGACATCGACATCGGCGAGCACCTGCGCCACCGCCCCCTTGCTGCCGCTCGCATAGAGCGGCCGGAGGCCGCAGCCGCCAAGGACCAGCGAGGCGGCGATAAGCGAGGAGGCGAGCAGTCTGCGCATCAGAGAGTAATGACCCCTATCCCCGTTCGTGTCGAGCCGTTCGACTGCCTTGGCAGGCGCTCACGATAAACTTCGGCCAAAAGCCGAAGTCGAGACACCCAGAAGTCATGCACGACCGACGGGCATCTCGACTTCGCTCGATGCGAACGGGAAGGGGGAAGCCATTCAGAGCCATCAGAGAACGATATTCACCAAACGGTCGGGGACCACAATCACCTTCTTCGGCGCCGCGCCACCGAGCAGCTCGGCGATGCGCGGGCGCGCGAGCGCCGCGGCCTCGGCCGCGCCCTTGTCGATTCCCTTTGCAAGCGTCATCGTATCGCGCAGCTTGCCAGCAACCTGAATCGCGATCGTCACCTCATCTTCGACGAGCAGTGCCGGATCGGCGGCGGGCCATGCGGCATCGGCGACCATCGCGGTCGGGCGCTGCGCATCGGGCAGCGCCGCCCACGCCTCTTCGGCGAGGTGCGGCATCATCGGCGCGACGAGCAGGATCAAGGTGCGGCACGCCTCGGCGCGGGTCGCCGAGGGTTTCGCCTTCTCGATCTCGTTCGCGAGCGCGTGGATCTTGGCGACCGCCTTGTTGAAGCCCAAGGCTTCGACATCGGCCGCGACCCCGGCGATCGTCTGGTGCAGCTTGCGCGCGAGCGCCTTGTCCTCGCCGCCGTCGCCGACATTTTCGGTGTCGCCGAACAGGCGCCACAAGCGCTGGACGAAGCGCCACGCGCCCTCGATCCCCGCCTCGCTCCACGGCAGGTCGCGCTCGGGCGGGCTGTCGGACAGCATGAACCAGCGCACCGCGTCGGCGCCATACTGGTCGAGGATGGCGTCGGGATCGACGACATTCTTCTTCGACTTCGACATCTTGATCACGCGGCCGACGGTGACCGGCGCGCCGTCGGCGTCGAGCGTCGCGCCATCGGCCGAGCGGCTGATCTCGTCGGGGGTGAAGAAGAGCGGCGGCAGGCCTTCGCCCTGCGTCCGGCTGTAGGTTTCGTGCGTCACCATCCCCTGCGTGAACAGGCTGGCGAAGGGCTCCTTGATGTCGATCATGCCGAGCTTGTTCAGCGCGCGCGTCCAGAAGCGCGCGTAGAGAAGGTGGAGGATCGCATGTTCGATGCCGCCGATATATTGATCGACGGGCAGCCAGCGGCGGATCACCTCGGGATCGAACGGCTTGTCCGCCGGCGCGCTGGCGAAGCGCAGGAAATACCAGCTCGAATCGACGAAGGTGTCGAGCGTGTCGGTCTCGCGCACCGCCTCGCCGCCGCACGACGGGCAGGCGACATGCTTCCACGTCGGATGGCGATCCAGCGGATTGCCGGGGACCGAGAAATCGGCATCCTCGGGCAGTACGACCGGAAGCTGGCTCTTCGGCACCGGCACGAGGCCGCACGCCGGGCAGTGAATGAAGGGGATCGGGGTGCCCCAATAGCGCTGGCGCGAGACGCCCCAGTCGCGCAACCGCCATACGGTGGTGCCCTTGCCCCAGCCCTCATGTTCCGAGCGCGCGATGATCGCGGCCTTCGCTTCGTCGATGGTCATGCCGTCGAGGAAGTGACTGTTCACCAGCTTGCCGGGGCCGACATAGGCCTCGTCGCCGTGGAAAACCTGCGCGGTCTCGTCGCCGTCGGCGATGACGCGGTGGACGGGCAGCTCATATTTGCGCGCGAAATCGAGGTCGCGCTGGTCGTGCGCCGGACAGCCGAAGATCGCGCCGGTGCCATAATCCATCAGCACATAGTTCACGACCCACACCGGCAGATGCCAGTCGGGATCGAGCGGATGCTCGACCGCGAGGCCGGTGTCGAAACCCAGCTTCTCGCCGGTCTCAAGCTGCTCCGCGGACGTGCCCTGACGGCGGCATTCGGCGATGAAGGCGGCCAGCTCGGGCGAATCCTTCGCCAGCCTCTCCGCCAGCGGATGGTCGGGCGAGATCGCCGCGAAGCTCGCGCCGAACAAGGTGTCGGGGCGCGTCGTGAACACGTCGAACCCCGGCGCGCCGCCCGCGAGCCGGAACGAAAACTCCAGCCCCTGCGACTTGCCGATCCAGTTTTCCTGCATCAGCCGCACCTTGTCGGGCCAATGGTCGAGGCTGCCGAGCCCTTCGAGCAGATCGTCGGCGAAGTCGGTGATCTTGAGGAACCACTGCGACAATTTCTTCTTCTCGACCAGCGCGCCCGACCGCCAGCCGCGACCGTCGATCACCTGCTCGTTGGCGAGCACGGTCATGTCGACCGGATCCCAGTTGACGTAGCTTTCCTTGCGCGCGACGAGCCCCGCGGCGAACATGTCGAGGAACAGCGCCTGTTCCTGCCCATAATAGTCGGGTTCGCACGTCGCGAGCTCGCGGCTCCAGTCGATCGCGAGGCCGAGGCGCTTCAATTGCGCGCGCATCGCGGCGATATTGTCGCGGGTCCAGCCGCCGGGGTGGACGCCCTTTTCCATCGCAGCGTTTTCCGCCGGCATTCCGAACGCATCCCAGCCCATCGGATGGAGAACATCGTGCCCGGTCATCCGCTTGAAGCGCGCCAGCACATCGCCCATCGCATAGTTGCGGACATGCCCCATATGGATGCGCCCCGACGGATAGGGGAACATCTCGAGGATATAGGCCTTGGGCTTTTCGCCCGATTCATTGGTCGCAAAGCTGTTCGCGGCATCCCATGCCGCCTGCCAGCGGGCATCGGCGGCCAAAGCGCCAAAGCGCGTTTCGCGGGTCATGTGGTCGGTTACCCCGTTGTCTGTCTGTCGGCGCGGCCCCGCGCCGGAGGATTAGCCTTCGATCGCGCCGCGGCGCAGGTCGCGGGCGCGGGTGAGGATGATTTCCTCGAGCTTCTGTACCGTCGCCGCCTGCACCGGCGCATCGACCCAGGCGCCGCCCTGCGACACCTGCCGTGAAGCGGCAACGCGGAGCGCGTCGGCGCGCAGGTCGCGGTCGAGGATCGACACGGTGACCTTCATCCGCTCGCCCGGATTCGCCGGATTCGCATACCAGTCGGTGATGATCACCCCGCCCGAACTATCGGCCTGGAGCAGCGGCATGAACGACAATGCGTCGAGCGAAGCGCGCCAGAGATAGGAATTCACCCCGATCGTCGTCACCTGCGACGCCGCGAGATCGGCCTTTGGCCGTTCCTTGCCACCGCAAGCCGAAAGGCCGAGCGCCGCGACCCCGAGCAGAGCGAGCGCTGCCGAGCGCGAGGCAAGAGCGGAAAGCTTGGACATGCCGGAACACCTTATCTTGGGCGCCGCAAAGGTGGCGCGTGCTAAAAATCGTGAGGCGTCTCTATCGCCCTTGCAGCCGTCCGGCAAGCGCGGCAATCGCGTCTTTCCGGCCGTTCACCCCCCGCTCATCTTGGCCGCTCATCCTGGGGCCGCACTGTGGTGTTCGCGCAACAACTTCGGCGAAAAGCCCGAGCGGTGTGATGATTCGTTCGCTAAGCACTGGAATTATCCGGACCAGAAGCCTATCTGACGAGTCGATTGGGGATGGAGTCGCAGAATGATGGCGCGCAAGCCGCGACATTTCTGGAAAGCAGGGCTGTTCGCCGCCGCGGCGATTTCGGTCGCGCTACCCCCTGCCCTCGCCGCGATGACCCGCGCCGACCGCACCCGCGATACCCATTTGTCCGAAAGCCTGCTCGGCCAGTTCACCCCCGCTTCGGGTGATCAGCGCCTGATCGCGCGCTATAACAAGATGTCGGCGGAAGCGCGGCGGAGCTTCAGCTTCACCCCCGCGATCACCGACCGGACCCGCGAGAACCGGGCCATCACCGTCGTCATCCGCGCCCGCGACGACGCATCGAGCGCCGCGCGCACCGCCGCGCTGGCGGCGACGGGCCGCACCAACATGCCGATCGCGATCACGCCGGTCGCCTATAATCTCGGCGCATCGGTCGGCTTCCAGAAATTCGTCACCCCGGCGCTGCCGCGCGGGGTCGATCTTCGCAATCTGCCGGTCGCCAAGGCGCCCGAGCAGGCCGAGCGGAAGTCGCGCTTCGCGACGCGCGTCACCAGCCATGCGAGCGATCCGGCCGGCGCGACCGACCGCATCACCGCGCCCGGCGACGATCAGAATGTCGATGTCGTGAGCAGCTATCGCCTGACCCGGAATCTCGATGTCACGGCGGGCGTTCGCTATCGCACCGACGAGCGCGTCCAGCCGCTCACCGATTCGCGCCGCGACAGTCAGGCCGTCTACGTCGGAACCGCCTTCCGCTTCTGACGCGTCCGCCGCCGCGCGGCCTTTTCATCCCAGCTATCGATCGCCGCCCAGCCGGCATCGCGCGCGCCCGCAAGACGCAGTGCCCGCGCCCGCGCCGGGGTCAAGCCGCCGAGCGCCATCGCCTGCGCGCCCGCCAGCCGCGCGAGCCGCAGCCATGCCGCGCGCCCGAGCGCCGGCGCGCCCGGATGCGAGCGCGTCGGGTAGAGCGGCGAGACGAAGACCGCGTCGGCGCCTGCGCGGCGCGCGGCACGCGCCTCGCGCCCGTCGTGGACCGGCATGGCCGCGAGCAGGCCGAGCCGATGCGCCGCCGCCGCGCGGCGCGCGAGCGGCTGGCGGAGATGGGCGCCATCGGCGCCCCAGCGCTTCGCAAGCGCGGGCGGTCCGGCGAGCAGCAACAGCAGCTTCCGCGACCGCGCGAGCCGCGCCAGCCGCCGGAACATCCGCCAGCGTGCGCCGGGTGCGAGCCGGTCGTGACGAAAGACGATACCGCTGCCGGGGGGCAGGATCGCGGCGAGTTCGGCGATGCCCGCAACCGTCCGCTCGTCGCTGAACAGCCAGACACGCGGCCATCCGGAGGCAGGTTTGCGGGCAAGAGGGTGGCGCGGGACCATCGCCCTTCCTATAGGCGCGTGGCGAGCGCGCGCAACGCGCCCCCTGCGAGGACGAACATATGGATGACGCGGCGGAACGGCTGGCCGACGTGAAGGCCGCAATCGCGGACGCGGCGAAGCGCGCGCAGCGCAAACCCGCGGATATCTGTCTGATCGCGGTGTCCAAAACCCACGACGCCGACGCGATCCGGCCGCTGATCGCGGCGGGCCAGCGCCATTTCGGCGAAAATCGCGTGCAGGAGGCGGCGGCGAAATGGCCCGCGCTGCAGGCTGAAACCGCGGACATTACACTCCACCTGATCGGCCAGCTCCAGTCGAACAAGGCCGAGGAAGCCGTGATGCTGTTCGACGCGATCCATTCGGTCGACCGCTCGTCGCTGGTGCAGGCGCTCGCCAAAGCCTGCGAAAAGACCGGCAAGCGGCCGCAGCTTTTCGTGCAGGTCAATATCGGCGACGAGGAGCAGAAGGGCGGCTGCGCGGTGCGCGACCTCCCCGCGCTGCTCGCCGAAGCGGCCGAGGCGGGCCTCAAGATCGAAGGCCTGATGGCGATCCCGCCTGCCGACGTCGAACCCGCACCCTATTTCGCGTTGCTCGACGAACTGGCCGAGCGCAATGGTCTGCCGCTGCGCTCGATGGGGATGAGCAGCGATTACGAGACTGCGGTGATGCTCGGCGCGACGCATGTGCGGGTGGGGACGGCGCTGTTCGGGACGCGGGGGTAAGAGCCGGCAGACTTGGCGGGTTTCGACCGGGAGCGCCCGCCCGGCCTCTCCTAACTTTGTCATCCCCGCGAAAGCGGGGACCCAGAGCGTGCATCGGCTAACCCCACTCTGGGTTCCCGCTTTCGCGGGAATGACGAAAGTGGCGGAAATGTCGGCTCTCCACCCCAAAGCGGACCCTATAATGGCCCGGCCTCTTTCAGAAAATCCCCGCCGCCAGCCCTTCGGCCAGCGCCGCGCCTAGGTCGCGCGCTTCGGCGAGGCGGTTCGCCGGGATCGTCTTCGGCGCCAGAATCGCTTCGGGCGTCTGCGCGGCGGTGTTGACGATCACCGGATCGGCGACGCGCCGCAGCCGCCAGCCGGTCGCGATGCGGTCGAGTTGGCGCTGAGCGTTTTCACCGTCGGAGCCCGCGCAGATGATCGTCGCATAGGGGCGCCCCTCGATCCGGCCGAGGCAGGGATAGTAGCAGCGGTCGAACATCTCCTTCATCGCCCCCGACAGCGCGGCGAGATTTTCGGGGCCGACGAAGAGATAGCCGCCCGCCGCGAGCAGGCGATCGGGCGTGACGTCATCCGCCGCGACGAGGCTCGCGCCCACCGCCCCCGCGGCGGCGGCTTCGGCGAGCGCGCGGCTGCCGCCGGTGCGGCTGTGCCAAATGATAAGAAGTTTGCATTCTTCCATCGGCCGATCCCCTAGGCTGCCTGCGCCCGCCTCGCGGGACCATCGCTTGCCAAGCCGCGGCGCGCGGCGCAAGCAGCACGATATCAGGGGAGAGAGACATGCGCCGACTGATCCTATTGCTGCTGACCGCCGCCCTGCCCGCCACCGCTTTCGCGCAGGACGCCGCGAGCGAGGCGACCCGCACCGCGCAGGCCAAACTGGCAAAGCGCCTGCCGCTGGGCGATCCGCGCGACGAGGCCAATGTGATGCGCGGCAAGCTCGCCGAGATTCCGGGCGGGGTGATCCTGGGCAAGGACGGCAAGACGGTGTGGGACCGCCGTCCCTATGATTTCCTGAATCAGACCAAGGCGCCCGACACGGTGAATCCTTCGTTATGGCGGCAGGCGCGGCTCAACGCGGTCCACGGACTGTTCGAGGTGGTGCCGGGCAAGATCTGGCAGCTTCGCGGCTATGATATTTCGGTTATGACGATCATCCGCGGCAAGAGCGGCTGGATCGTCGTCGACCCGCTGCTGTCCGAAGAGGCGGCCGCCGCGGGATGGAAGTTGTTCGCCGACACGATCGAGGCGAAGGAGGGTCTGCGGCCGATCAAGGCGGTGATCTTCAGCCACAGCCACAGCGACCATTTCGGCGGCGTCGGCGGAATCGTCAGTGCGGCCGATGTGAAGGCAGGCAAGGTCCGCATCATCGCGCCGCACGGCTTTTCGGAAGAAGCGACGGCGGAGAATGTCCTTGCCGGGGCGGCGATGGGACGGCGCGCGCTTTATATGTTCGGCGCGATCCTGCCGCCCGGCGTGCGCGGGCAGGTCGACACCGGGCTCGGCCCCAAGCTGTCGTCGGGAACGATCGGCTATATGGAGCCGACCGAGACGCTGAGCGACAAGGGCGGCACGCTGACCATCGACGGGCTGGCGTTCGACTTCATGGACGCGGGCGGGACCGAGGCGCCCGCCGAATTCGTCTTCTACATCCCCGCCTACAAGGCGCTGCACACGACCGAGGTCGTGACGCACAATCTCCACAATATCCTGACCCTGCGCGGGGCGCAGGTGCGCGATGCGCTGCGCTGGTCGAAGGTGATCGACGCGATGCTGCTCAAATGGGGCGGCAGCGCCGAGGTCGCGATGGGATCGCATCATTGGCCGACCTGGGGGACGGGCGAGGTGAGCGAATTGCTCACCCATCAGCGCGACGCCTATCGCTATGTCCACGACCGCACGCTCTTTCTCGCCAATCGCGGCGCGACGCTGCACGAGATCGCCGACCAGACGCCCGAGGCGCCGGTGCAGGCGAACGATTTCTCGACGCGCGGCTATTACGGCACGCTCAACCACGACATGAAGGCGACCTATCAGCGCTATTTCGGCTGGTGGGACGGCAATCCCGCCAATTTCAACCCGCTGCCGCCCGAACAGTCGGCGCCCAAATATGTCGCGCTCGCGGGCGGCGCCGACAAGCTGCTCGCGGCGGGCCAGGCGGCGATCGCGGCGGGCGATTATCGCTGGGCGGCCGAGCTTTTGAACAAGCTCGTCTTTGCCGAGCCCGCCAACGCGGCAGCGCGTGGCGCGCTCGCCGCGGCCTATGACCAGATGGGCTATCAGGCGGAATCGGGCGCGTGGCGCAACTATTATCTCGCCGCCGCCGCGACTTTGCGCGGCACCGAGGTCGCGGCATCGACGAGCAACGGGCAGAGCCGCAGCTTCGTCAGCGCGATCCCGACCGGCGTCTTTTTCGACGCGCTCGCGACGCGGTTCGATGCCGCCAAGGGGTCGGCGCTGAAAGGGACGTTCCAGTTCGCGCTGCCCGACAGCAAGGAAGCGGTCGCGGTGGTCGTCGAGGGCGGGGTCGAGTTTCCCCGCTACGGCGTGACCGACACCGCGCCGACCGCGACGATCACGATCGACCGCAAGATACTCGACGATGTGATGCTGGGGCAGGCGCAGTTCCCGGCGCTGCTCCAGTCGGGCGCGATCCGCATCGACGGCGACAAAATGGCCTTCCTGTCGTGGTTTGCGCTCCACCCGCCCGCCGACCCGCGCTTTCATGTGGTCGAGCCGTAAGGGCGAGAGATGCCATCGTTGAATAGGCTGTTCCCCCGCGAAGGCGGGGGGCCATCACCGAACGGTGCCATTTGGAGCCGGCCGGTGATGGGTCAGTATCGGGTTGACCATGCCCCGCATGGTCAAGGATCGTCCGGGGGACGATCCGACCCGATGCTCTTTCGCGGGGACACACGCGCAGGATTCCATCGACAGCGATCATGCTCTAACGAAGAGGCATGACCGACACGCCCGCAGCGCCCACCGACCCTTTCGCGCCCGACGCACTCAACGCGCGCGAGGGGCTCGATCCGGTCGACCCGGCCTTCGTACACGTGCTGCGCGTGACGACCGCGCTCACCCTGCTGCCGCTTGCGGTCGTGGCGACGCTCGTCGATATTCTCGTGATGCCGCGGATCGGCGGGCCGTTCGGGCTGCTCAGCGTCGCGGCGTGGCTGATCGCGATCGTCATGATCGTCAGCTTTCCGGCGCGGCGCGTCACGCGCTGGGGCTTCAAGATCGGCGAGGGGCAGCTTCGCGTCGCGCGCGGCTGGCTGTTTCGCACCGACACGATCGTCCCCTTCGTGCGCGTCCAGCATATCGACGTCGGGCAAGGACCGGTCGAGCGCCTGTTCGGCCTGTCGCACCTCGTCGTCCACACCTCGGGCACCCACAACTCCATGGTGACCCTGCCCGGCCTGCACGCCGACCTTGCCGCCGCGATGCGCGAGACGATCCGGCGCCATATCCAGACCGATTTCGCATGAGCGATGCCGCCGCCCTGCCCGCAATCGACGACGCCGAGCCGCACTGGCAGCGGCTTCATCCTGCGACGCTGGCGCTGTCGATCGTTCAGCTCGGGCCGCGCACGCTCAATTTCATCCCCGCGCTCGCGGCGATCGGAATCGCGGGGAAATGGACCTATGTCGCCCCCGCGCTGCTCCTCTTCCTCCTCGTCTCGCTCGTCTTCGCCTGGCTCCACTGGCTGCGCTTCCGCTTCGCGGTCGGTGCGGACGAGATCGTCATCGAAAGCGGGGTGCTGTCGCGCCAGCACCGCACCATCCCCTTCGACCGCATCCAGGACGTAGGTATCGAGCAGGGGCTGATCGCGCGCGCGCTCGGCATCGCCAAAGTGGGGCTGGAGACCGGCGCGGGCGGCGGCAAGGAGAATGATGCGACGCTCGACGCGATCGGTCTCGACGCCGCCGAGGTGCTGCGTGCGACGATCCGCGCGCATCGCAGCATCCCGGTCGCCGTCGCGGCATCCGATGCATCCGCACCCGCCGAAGACCGGCTGCTCTTCGCGATGGGGCCGCGCCGGCTGCTGATCGCCGGCCTGTTCAACTTCTCGCTCGCCGCGCTCGCGATCGTCGGCGCCGCGATGCAATTCTTCGACGGGCTGCTGCCCTTCGACTTCAACATCTTCAATCCCGTCGACTGGATCGACCTTGCCGAACGCTATGGCCTCGATAGCTGGCTGCTCGCGCATCGCTGGGTCGCCGGTCTCGGCGCCGCGATCTCGCTCCTCTTCATCGGTTTCGCGAGCGGCATCGCGACGATGCTGTTCGCCAACTGGAATTTTCGCCTGATGCGCGAGCCCCGCGCGCTGCGTCGCACGCGCGGCCTGACGACGCGGACCGACGTCGCGGTGCCGGTGAAGCGCGTGCAGGCGGCGATCCTCGTCACCGGCTGGGTGCGGAAACGCTTCGGCTGGCACGAACTGCGCCTTCAGAGCCTCGCAAGCGACGGCGAGAAGGAAAGGGATCACCAGATCGTCCCCTTCGGCACCCTCGGCGAGATCGATCCGGTGCTGGCCGAGGTCGCGATCCATCGGCCCGCGCCCGGCGGTCCTTGGTCGCACAGCCACCGCATCATCGCGCTCGGCGGACTCATCGGCGCCGCCTGCGCGGCGATCGGCGGCAGCCTGGCGGTCTTCTTCGAACAGCCGATCGGCTGGATCGCGGTCGTCGCGGCGCTGCTGATCGCGGCCTTTGCGCTGATCGGCGCGCGCTTCCATCAATGGATCGACACCGGCGACATGGTCGCGATCCGCAGCGGCTTCTGGAAGCCCCGGACGACCTTGCTCCCGCACGCCTCGGTGCAGACCGTCGACCTCAAAACCGACTTCA
>Ga0182745_1002685_pt1 | contig 15719 bp, 7 predicted proteins | sample eDN3rd30CKraftBY_FD_128523 | JGI IMG/M metagenome (GOLD analysis project Ga0182745, IMG submission 128523) | Enriched backyard soil microbial communities from Emeryville, California, USA - eDNA 3rd pass 30_C Kraft BY (version 2) (version 2) | ecosystem: Environmental > Terrestrial > Soil >...
CTATATCCTCGGCGAATATGACCGCGTCACCACCGAAGGTGGCCGTCTGTCGGATGTTCTCAGCGGTTACATCGACCCTGACGACAACATCGCCGCCCCGACCGAAGAGGTGCCGATTCCTGGTGCCAAGGCCGCGGCTGCGAAGGAAGAGTCCGACGACGAAGAAGAAAGCGAAGAAAGCAGTGATGACGAGGAAGAGGCCGAAAGCGGTCCGGACCCAGTCGTCGCAGCCCAGCGTTTCGGTGCAGTCTCCGACCAGCTCGCTGTCACCCTCAAGGTGCTGAAAAAGCATGGCCGCAGCCATGCCGAAAGCATCGGTGCCATGCAGGCACTGGCCGATCTGTTCATGCCGATCAAGCTGGTGCCCAAGCAGTTCGACGTACTGGTAGAGCGTGTACGTGATGCCCTGAGTCGCCTGCGTCAGCAAGAGCGCGCGATCATGCAACTGTGCGTCCGTGATGCGCGCATGCCGCGTGCCGACTTCCTGCGCCTGTTCCCGAGCAACGAAACCGACCAGACCTGGAGCGGTGACCTGGCCAAGCGCAGCACCAAGTGGGCAGCCGCCCTGGGTGAAAAGGACGCCGCCATCGTTGCTTGCCAGCAGAAGCTGATCGACCTCGAGACCGAGACCGGCCTGACTGTCGCCGAGATCAAGGAAATCAACCGTCGCATGTCCATCGGTGAGGCGAAAGCCCGCCGCGCCAAGAAGGAAATGGTCGAGGCGAACCTGCGTCTGGTGATCTCCATCGCCAAGAAGTACACCAACCGCGGCCTGCAGTTCCTCGACCTGATCCAGGAAGGCAACATCGGCCTGATGAAGGCGGTGGACAAGTTCGAATACCGTCGCGGCTACAAGTTCTCGACCTACGCCACCTGGTGGATCCGCCAGGCGATCACCCGCTCGATCGCCGACCAGGCGCGCACCATCCGTATCCCGGTGCACATGATCGAGACGATCAACAAGCTCAACCGAATTTCCCGCCAGATGCTGCAGGAAATGGGCCGTGAACCGACCCCGGAAGAGCTCGGTGAGCGCATGGAAATGCCTGAGGACAAGATCCGCAAGGTATTGAAGATCGCCAAAGAGCCGATCTCCATGGAAACACCGATCGGTGACGACGAAGATTCGCACCTGGGCGACTTCATCGAGGACTCGACCATGCAGTCCCCGATCGACGTGGCCACGGTCGAAAGCCTCAAGGAAGCGACCCGCGACGTGCTCTCGGGCCTGACCGCACGTGAAGCCAAAGTGCTGCGCATGCGTTTCGGTATCGACATGAACACCGACCACACCCTCGAAGAGGTGGGCAAGCAGTTTGACGTGACCCGTGAGCGGATCCGTCAGATCGAAGCGAAGGCGTTGCGCAAGTTGCGCCACCCGACTCGCAGCGAGCATCTGCGCTCCTTCCTCGACGAGTGATGACGAACCCCGGCCCAGGCCGGGGTTTTTCTTTTGGGATAAAGGCTCGTCGTGGCCACTCGCTACCCCACCGGGCCAAATGCCCGTCTACACTCGACTTCAGACCACCTGAATGCGAGGCCGATATGCCGCCGATGCCGGCCATTCTGTTGCTGCTCCTGACCCTGTGGAACACAACGGCCGGCGCCCTGACCCTGACAGACGAGGAAAAAACCTGGCTTGCTGCCCACCCGCAGCTGAAGCTGGGCGTCGACGCCTCATGGCCACCATTCGAGTTTCGTGACCAGGAGGGCCGGTACCAGGGATTGGCCGCCGATTACATCGCCTTGCTCCAGGAACGCCTGAGTGTATCGCTCAAGCCGGTCGAGCCCAGCAGCTGGACCGAGGTCCTCCAGCAGGCGCGGGAAAGCCGCATCGACCTATTGCCTGGCATCATGTCTACGCCGGAACGCCAAGGCTACCTGGCCTTCACCCGCCCCTACCTGGACTTCCCGATCGTCATCCTGGCCCATGATGGCGGCCCGCAACCACGCACCCTGAAGGACCTTTACGGCCTGAAGATCGCCGTGGTGGAAAACTACGCCCCCCACGAGCTGCTGCGCACCCATCACCCCGACCTGAACCTCGTGGCCATGCCCAATGTCAGCTCGACCCTGCAGGCACTGGCCACCGACGAAGTGGATGCGGTAGTCGGCGACCTCGCTTCGAGCATCTGGAGCCTGCGCCAGCTCAAGCTCGACGGCTTGTACGTCAGCGGCGAAACACCCTATCGCTACCAATTGGCCATGGCCGCTCCGCGCGACAAGAAGATATTGGTCGGCATCCTCGACAAGGTCATGGCCGACATGTCCAGTGACGAAATCAGCCAGATCCAGCAACGCTGGGTCGGCAACGTGGTAGACCAGCGCAGCTTCTGGCGCGACGTGCTGATGTACGGCCTGCCCGCCGTCCTGCTGCTGGTGGCCATCCTGGCCGTGGTTATCCGCATCAACCGCCGGCTCAGCTCGGAGATTTCCCGGCGCATCGCGCTGGAACAGGAGCTGCGCAGCAGCGAATACCACTACCGGGGCCTGATCGAGAGCCTGTCGGCGATCGCCTGGGAAGCCGACGCCAACGATTTCACCTACAGCTACGTGTCGCCCCATGCCGAAGACTTGCTCGGCTATCCCTTGCACGATTGGCTCAAAGCCGGCTTCTGGCGCAGCATCCTGCACCCCGAGGACGCGTTGTGGGCCCAGGCCTTCTGCGAAAGCGAAACGGCTGCCGGGCGCGACCACAGCCTCGATTACCGGGTGATTGGCGCCGACGGCCAGGCCCTTTGGGTGCGCAATATCGTCAGCATGATCGAACACGGCCACCGGCCGGTGATGCGCGGGCTGATGATCGATATCAGCGAAACAAAGCGCACCGAGGACGCCCTGCGCCTGTCCGAGCAGAAGTTCGCCTCGGTGTTCCAGCAATGCCCCGATATTCTGCTGATCGCCCGCCATAGCGACGGCTGCCTGCTGGAAGTCAACGAAGCCTTCGAAGAACAGATCGGCCTTAGCCCAAGCCAGGTCATAGGCCGTACCGCGACCGAGCTGGATCTCTGGGGCAAGCGAGGGGCCGGCCCAAACCTGCTCGAGCGCCTGCATCAGGGCGGCATCCGCAATCTGGAAATGAGCTACCGCCGCAGCAATGGCCAGCTGTTCATCGGCCTGACTTCTGCAGAAACCTTCGAACTGGACGGCACCTTGGCCTTCGTCGTGGCGGTGCGTGACATCAGTCAGCTGAAAGAAACCCAGCAACAATTGCAAATTTCCGAAGAGAAGTTCGCCAAGGCCTTCCATGCCTCCCCCGACGGTCTGTTGCTGTCGCGTCAGAGCGATGGCCTGCTGGTCGAGGTCAACGAAGGCTTCTGTCGCCTGACCGGCTATGAACTCAATCCCTCGATCGACCAGACATCTTTCGACCTGGGGATCTGGGTCGACCTCAATGAACGCAAGCGCATGATCGACCAACTGGCCCGCGATGGCTTCGTGCGCGATTTCAGCTGCCATATCCGCCGCAGCGACGGGCAGATACGCCTGTGCGAGCTGTCCGCAAGGCCTCTTCCGATTGGCGGGGTCGATTGCATGCTGACCATCGCCCGCGACATTACCGAGCGCCACCTGATGCAAGAGAAATTGCAGCTGGCTGCCACCGTGTTCGAAAACACGGCCGAAGGTGTGCTGATCACCGACATCGACCAGCGCATCAGTGCCGTCAACCGCGCGTTCAGCGAAATCACCGGCTACAGCGAAATCGAGGCACTCGGGCAAACCCCGCGCTTAATCTCCTCCGGCCAGCATGACAGCGCCTTCTACGCCGCCATGTGGCACCAGCTCACCGCCGAGGGCCACTGGCAGGGCGAGATCTACAACAAACGCAAGAACGGCGAGTTGTACCCAAGCTGGCTGACCATCAGCGCCGTGCGTAACAACGAGCGCGCCATCACTCACTTCGTCGCCGTGTTCGCCGACATTTCCAGCCTCAAGCACGCCCAGGCCAAGCTCGACTACCAAGCCCACCACGATCCGCTCACAGGCTTGCCCAACCGTGCCCTGTTCGAGAACCGCCTGCAGGCCGTGCTCACCTGTTCGCAGACCTCCAACCGCCAGGGCGCCGTACTGTTCCTCGACCTCGACCGCTTCAAGCACATCAACGACAGCCTCGGTCATCCCGTCGGCGACCTGCTGCTCAAAGGCATCGCGCAGCGCCTCAAGGAGCAGGTGCGCGACGTCGACACCGTGGCCCGCCTGGGCGGCGACGAGTTCATCATCCTGCTGCCTGGCCTGCACAGGCCCAGCGATGCCAGCGCCATCGCCAACAAGCTGCTGGCCTGCTTCAGCGCCCCCTTCCAGGCCGGCGAGCACGAGTTCTTCACCAGCGCCAGTATCGGTATCAGCCTCTACCCGCAGGACGGCACCGACGTTGCCACGCTGATCCGCAACGCCGACGCCGCCATGTACCGCTCCAAGGCCAAAGGCCGCAACCGCGTCGAAGCCTACACCCGCGACCTCACCGCCCAGGCCAGTGAACGCATTGCCCTGGAGCACGAATTGCGCCGGGCCATCGAGCGCAACGAAATGAGCTTGAGCTATCAGCCCAAGCTCAGCCTCAAGACCCAGGCCCTGGTCGGCGCCGAAGCACTGATCCGCTGGAGTCATCCCACCTTCGGCGAGGTGCCTCCTGAGCATTTCATTCATCTCGCCGAAGAGAACGGCACCATCCTGCAAATTGGCGATTGGGTACTGGAGCAGGCCTGTCGGCAGATGCATCACTGGAAGATGGACTACCAGGCCTTCGGCCCGCTGTCGATCAACCTCGCCGGGGCGCAACTGCGCCACGGCGGCCTGGCCAAACGCATCGAGCAGTTGCTCAAGACTTACCAGCTCAAGGCTGGCGACCTGCAACTTGAGATCACCGAGAACTTCATCATGAGCCAGGCCGAGGAAGCCCTGGCCGTGCTGCACCAGCTCAAGCAGCTGGGCGTGCAGTTGGCCATCGATGACTTCGGCACCGGATACTCGTCGCTCAGCTATCTCAAGCGCCTGCCGCTGGACATCCTGAAGATCGACAAGTCGTTCATTCGCGGGCTTCCCGATGATCCACACGATGCCGCCATTGCCCGCGCCATCATCGCCCTGGGCCGCAGCATGCAATTGACCATCATTGCCGAGGGGGTGGAAAACCAGGCGCAGCAACGGTTCCTGGCTGCCGAAGGGTGCGAGCAGATCCAGGGGTACATCGTCAGCCTGCCGCTGCCGCCGGAGGAGTTTGCCGCTAGCTTTCTTCGCATAGCACTATCCGATCTTTCGGATGGCACGCTTTCGAAACCCTCGTTATAATCCGGGCGCTTACTGAGGGCCTATAGCTCAGTCGGTTAGAGCAGAGGACTCATAATCCTTTGGTCCACGGTTCGAGTCCGTGTGGGCCCACCATCAAATCAGGAGCTGCAGCGCTGCTGCAGTTTCGAGATTGCCTCATCAGATTCAGCGCTCGATAGCGCAGCTTGCCTCCCTGGCCATGCGCCTTCAGGCGCTTGATGCCCCGCGCTGGCATTCCCCTCAGCTGAACGTGCCGCGTACCAAACGCTTGCACCGCCACTAGCCTGACAAACTCGCAGAAATCTTCCAGGTCGCCCTGGTACGCCGGCGCGTGCCCGACCTGTCGAGGCTGGCGAACCACTCGACCGCTACCAATCGCCACGCTGGAAATACAGTTTCGGTCAGGTCGTGTCTTAGACAATAATGCTGCAGCGCTGGCAGTCGCCCTAAGAGCACCTGCCCATCATTTTCTGAAGTAGCTGAGTCTATCTCGAACACATCAAGGCGGCCTCACCCACAAAAGTAACCGAGGACCACCAACGCGTTAAGGAAGAAACCTGACATGGCCGTACCCGAAAAGCTGAGAGAACTGGTTTCACTGTATGAAGAAAACAGAACGGAATACCGCTCAGGTAAATTCAATGAAACACAGGCAAGAATCCAGTTCATCAATCCGCTGTTCGAGCTTCTGGGCTGGGATGTCAGCAACAAGAATGAGTACGCCGAGCTTTACAAAGATGTCGTTCACGAAGACGCGGTAAAAATAGGCGGAAGAACCAAGGCCCCCGATTACTCGTTTAGAATTGGTGGCGCGAGAAAATTCTTTCTCGAAGCGAAGAAGCCTGCAGTCCCGGTCACAGACGACATACCCTCATCCTACCAACTCCGGCGTTACGGTTGGAGCGCCAAGCTTCCTCTATCGGTACTGTCCAATTTTGAAGACCTTGCCATTTACGATTGCCGCATCAAGCCGGAGCCCTCGGACAAGGCTAGCAAGGCACGCGTCAAGATCTACCACTTCAAAGACTATGTAGAGCACTGGGACGAAATCTATTCCATCTTGTCCAAGGAGTCCGTTCTCAGAGGCTCTTTCGATAAATTCTCCAACGACGCCCGCAAGAAAAGAGGCACGGCACAGGTAGATGATGCGTTCCTGGATGATATCGAGTCATGGCGAGAAGCCCTGGCCAAAAACATCTTCCAGCGAAACAAGACGCTCAGCATTCGAGAACTCAATACCGCCGTCCAACGAACGATAGATAGAATCGTCTTCCTGCGGATCGCTGAAGACCGCGGCATCGAGCCCTACGGAACGCTCGGCAATCTCAAAGGCACCAAGAACATCTACGCCGCGCTCTGTGATCTTTTTCGCAAAGCGGACGCTCGCTACAACTCCGGCCTTTTTCACTTTGATGAAGCAGACGGCTCCCAGGAAACACTCGATAACTTCACGCTAACCTTAAAAATTGATGATAAAGTCCTGCACGAAATCATCAAAGGACTTTACTATCCCGACAGCCCCTATGTGTTCAGCGTTTTGTCTGCGGACATCCTTGGGCAAGTCTATGAGCAATTCCTTGGCAAGGTAATAAGCCATAGCAAGAACGCCATTACGATTACGGAAAAGCCGGAAGTCAAAAAAGCCGGCGGGGTCTATTACACCCCCTCGTACATTGCCGAGTTCATTGTCGAAAACACCATTGGAAAATGGCTAAGCGCTCGCACCCCCAACCAAGTGTCTGGCAATGATGCGAGAGTCAAGGATTCCGCCCCCTTACGGATCATCGATCCCGCCTGTGGCTCTGGCTCCTTTCTCATCGTCGCGTACCAGTACCTGTTGAATTGGTACTGCACGAAATATGTAGAAGAAAACGCAGAGAAATACGCCAAAGGCAGGGATCCTAAACTTTACTATGCGACCGGCGGTGAGTGGCGCCTCACCATTGCGGAAAAAAGACGCATCCTGACCACGCATATCTTTGGCGTGGACATTGACCCACAGGCCGTAGAGGTCACCAAGCTGTCCCTCCTGTTGAAGGTGCTTGAGGGTGAGAACGGCGACGTCGTTTCCAGCCAGATGGACCTTTTCAAAATGCGCGTACTTCCCGACCTCGGGAAAAACATAAAGTGCGGAAATTCTCTTATCGGTGACGACTTCTACGAGATTTTCGACGCCGACAGCTTGTCACTGGACGAACGACTGTCAGTCAACACGTTCAACTGGGACAGGGAGTTCTTCAAAGGATTCAAAGGGAAATTCGATATTCTAATCGGAAACCCTCCGTACCTTTACTCGTCTGCCGGCGAGAACAAGAAATATTTTTCAGAACACTACAAATATTCCCAATACCAAACCGACTTCTATCAGTACTTTATCGAGAAATCCTACGCGCTTGTCAAAGATAACGGTGTCATCTCTTACATCGTCCCAGACTCGTGGCTAAACTCCTCGAACTTTAGCAACCTTCGCAAGCTCATGGTTGAGGTCAACGGCGTCAACACGCTGGTGTTCTTCGACTATCTGGTCTTCAAGTCAGCCAGCATCGAGAACACAATCTTCATCGGCTCTCCGACCCAGAGCAATTCCATTTCTGTCGTTCGATCATCGGCACCCGGCGTATTCACTGACTACGCTGTCCTTGATACCTCGAAGGTCATAGCGCGAGGTATCATTGACCCCCGGTACACCGAAGCGGACGAGAAAATCATAGCCAAGGTGGACACGTTCTCTCCCGCCAGCGAGCGGTATGATATCAACCGCGGCCTGCACGCTTATCGCACCGACGGTTATGGGAAATCCGTCTATCAAGACGGCCCCCAAACAAGAGCTGATAAAGATAATCGCTCTTATCATGCCGAAGTCAAACTTAACGACACCTACCTGCCAGAAATTCGCGGCCGGGATGTCGGGTTTTTTGATTATTGCTACAGCGGAAGCTTCATTTCATACGGCGACTGGCTGGCCGAACCGCGCCCAGAGCGGTTCATGAGAGAACCCAAAGTCGTTCTCAGGAAGACACTTGGCAGAAGGCTATCTTGCGCCATTATTGAAGAGCCCGCTGCTGTGGACCAGGCACTGTATATCGCTATTTCCAAAAACAGTTCGGCAGACGATCTGAAGCTGCTTGTTGGTCTGGCAGGGAGTACGTTCGGCGCGTGGTACATCCGTACAAAGTATGCGATCTATGACCGCCTGCACCCCTGGTACACGAAAAAGAATCTTGCCGATTTCCCCATTCCGGAATCGACTTCATCGATCATCTCTGTCTATGAAAAGATCACTTCCAAGCGCGCCAGATTCAAGGAGTCAAAGCTTGAGCAGGAGCGAAACCTGCTTCTCGCGGACATTGAACGGCTTGAGACTTCCCTGGATGACGCCGTCTTCAATGCCTATGGCCTGACAGACAGCGAGAAAGCGGTCGTACTGTCAGGGGCTCTCGATTAAGGAAACCTTGCACATGACAAAGCCGCGCGAATGCGCGGCTTTTCTATTTCCGCCCAGATCTACTCTTTGCTGCGCAGCGAGGTTTGCCGAGGGTTGTAGAACGTGCTGTTGGCTGGGATGTCACGGGTTACCAGCGACATGGCGCCGATGACCACATTGTCTCCGATGTTGATGTGATCGGCGATGATGCAGCTATTGGCCCCAAGGCTGACATTGTCGCCTATGTGCAGCGCGTAGTGCTCCAGGCCAAGGGTCTTGATCCCGATCGAGCAGTTCTGGCGGACGAAGAAATTGCGGCCAATGGTCACGTGCCGGGTAATCACCACGCCCGGCAAGTGGGCGATGCGCAGGCCGGTGGCGATCTGTGCACCAATGTCGATGTCCACGGCGTACTTCAGGTTCAAGCGCTGCTGCATGCGTCGGGCGTGGCCACGGGCCAGGCCGCCGCGGGCGTCGAGGTACTGCGCCAGGCGGAAAGCGAAGAGATAACGAAGTTTATTGTCCATGCGTGCACGTCGCAGAACATTGAACAACAGGCTGATGCGGCGTCCGGGCCCTTTCTTGTTGGAGACTTCCGTCCTCCAACATTCGAGCAGGTCGGCGAACTTCACACCGGGACTCCACTGAAACGGTTCATTATGATGCCGCATAATTGGCCGTTATGCACTCGGCCTTGCCCTGTTCCCCTATGGCTGGCTAGGCTAGCCAGCCCATTGCAGAGACTCGCCATGCCGGATTCGCGCCCCATCACCCTCGACGAAATCGACCGCCAGTTGATCGCCCTGCTACAGATCAACGCCCGCGAGAGCGTTGCCACCCTGGCACGCCAGCTGGGCATCGCCCGCACCACCGTCAACTCGCGCCTGGCGCGGCTGGAAAAGGGCAAGGTCATCACCGGCTATGGCGTGCGCCTGGGCCAGCGCCTGATCGGTGGCGGCCTGCAAGCCTACGTCGGGATCAAGGTGCAGCCGCGTTCCGGCAAGGAAGTGGTACGCCGCTTGAGTGGCATGGGGCAAGTGCAGCAGCTGTGCGCGGTGAGTGGCGAGTTCGACTATGTGGCCTGGTTGCGCAGCGATACGCCAGAGCAGCTGGACCAGCTGCTGGACCAGATTGGCAGTGTCGAGGGCGTGGAGAAGACCACTACCTCGATCATCCTCAGTAGCAAGGTCGATCGCGGCCAGCCGGCCTAGCTCGCCTCGCTGGCACAATCGTCAAGTTTGATAAAGCCTTCGTCGTTATGACGAAACAACTTACATTCAGCCATCACTCTGCATCTTAATTACGAACATCCCTCTCCATAAAATGACCCCCAGGCATCTCCTATACTCAGGCTCCGCCCTTCGCGCAGCCGCTCTGGCAAGGTCACTTCATGAACAAGAACAACCGCCACCCCGCCGACGGCAAGAAACCCATCACCATCTTCGGCCCGGACTTCCCTTTTGCCTTCGACGACTGGCTGGAGCACCCTGCCGGCCTGGGCAGCATTCCCGCCGAGCGCCACGGTGAAGAAGTTGCCATTGTCGGTGCCGGCATCGCGGGCCTGGTAGCCGCCTACGAGCTGATGAAGCTGGGCCTGAAACCCGTGGTGTACGAGGCGTCGAAGTTGGGTGGCAGGCTGCGCTCCCAAGCCTTCAACGGCACCGACGGCATCATCGCCGAGCTCGGCGGCATGCGCTTCCCGGTCTCCTCCACCGCTTTCTATCACTATGTAGACAAGCTGGGCCTGGAAACCAAGCCCTTCCCCAACCCGCTGACCCCTGCCTCGGGCAGCACGGTAATCGACCTGGAAGGCCAGACCTACTACGCCGAAAAGGCCAGTGACCTGCCCGAACTGTTCCACGAAGTGGCCGACGCCTGGGCCGATGCACTGGAAAGCGGTGGCCAGTTCGCCGAGATCCAGCAGGCGATCCGCGACCGCGACGTAACGCGCCTGAAGGCACTGTGGAACAAGCTGGTGCCGCTGTGGGACGACCGCACTTTCTACGACTTCGTCGCCACCTCGCGCTCGTTCGCCAAGCTCAGCTTCCAGCACCGCGAGGTATTCGGCCAGGTCGGCTTCGGTACCGGTGGCTGGGATTCGGACTTCCCCAACTCGATGCTGGAAATCTTCCGCGTAGTGATGACCAACTGCGACGATCACCAGCACCTGATCGTCGGTGGCGTCGAACAGGTGCCGCAAGGCATCTGGCGCCATGTGCCAGAGCGCTGCAGCCACTGGCCCGAGGGCACCAGCCTCAGCTCGCTGCATGGCGGCGCGCCGCGCACCGGCGTCAAGCGCATCGCCCGTGCCGCCGATGGACGCCTGGCGGTCACCGACAACTGGGGCGACACCCGCCACTATGGCGCTGTCCTTGCCACCTGCCAGAGCTGGCTGCTGACCACCCAGATCGACTGCGAAGAATCCCTGTTCTCGCAGAAAATGTGGATGGCCCTGGACCGCACCCGCTACATGCAGTCGTCGAAGACGTTCGTCATGGTCGACCGGCCGTTCTGGAAGGACAAGGACCCGCAAACCGGGCGCGACCTGATGAGCATGACCCTCACCGACCGCCTGACCCGCGGTACCTACCTGTTCGACAACGGTGACGACAAACCGGGGGTGATCTGCCTGTCCTACGCGTGGATGAGCGACGCCCTGAAGATGCTGCCGCACCCGGTGGAAAAACGCGTGCAGCTGGCCCTGGATGCACTGAAGAAGATCTACCCGAAGACCGACATCGCCGGGCACATCATCGGCGACCCGATCACCATTTCCTGGGAAGCCGACCCGCACTTCCTCGGCGCCTTCAAGGGCGCACTGCCAGGCCATTACCGTTACAACCAGCGCATGTACGCACACTTCATGCAACAGGACATGCCCGCCGAGCAGCGTGGCATGTTCATCGCCGGCGACGATGTGTCGTGGACCCCGGCCTGGGTCGAAGGCGCGGTGCAGACTTCGCTGAACGCGGTGTGGGGTATCATGAATCACTTCGGTGGCCAGACCCACCCGGACAACCCTGGCCCGGGCGATGTGTTCGACGAGATCGGGCCTATCGCCCTGGCCGATTGAGACAAGGAGGCAGCATGCGCATCGCTCTGTTCCAGGGCGCACCCAACCCGCTGGACGTGCCCGGCAACCTGCAACGGCTGCGCCACCAGGCGCAACGGGCGGCCGAGCGCGGCGCCCAGCTGCTGGTGTGCCCGGAAATGTTCCTGAGCGGCTACAACATCGGCCTGGAGCAGGTCGAGCGTCTGGCCGAGGCCGCGGATGGTCCTTCGGCCATGGACGTGGTGGAGATCGCCCAGGCCCACCGCATCGCCATCGTCTATGGCTACCCGGAGCGCGCCGAGGATGGCGCCTTGTACAACAGCGTGCAGTTGATCGATGCCCATGGCCGCAGCCTGTGCAATTACCGCAAGACGCACCTGTTCGGTGAGCTGGACCGCTCGATGTTCAGCGCCGGCGCCGACCACTTCCCGGTCGTCGAACTGGAAGGCTGGAAGGTCGGGCTGTTGATCTGCTACGACATCGAGTTCCCGGAGAATGCCAGGCGCTTGGCGCTGGCGGGCGCCGAGCTGATTCTGGTGCCGACGGCGAACATGACGCCCTACGATTTCGTCTGCCAGGTGACCGTGCGCTCGCGGGCGCAGGAGAACCAGTGCTACCTGGTGTATGCCAACTACTGCGGGGCGGAAGGCGAGATCCAGTACTGCGGGCAGAGCAGCATCATCGGACCGGATGGCAGCCTGCTGGCGATGGCCGGGCGCGATGAGTGCCAGTTGCTGGCGGAACTGGAGCATGAGCGGGTGGTACAGGGGCGCGAAGCGTTTCCCTACCTGACAGATCTGCGCCAGGAGCTGCATTGGCATAACGCCTGACGGCCCTATCGCCGGCAAGCCGGCTCCCACAAAGACCGCGCTGCTCTGCTCTCCTGTGGGAGCAACTTTCTAAAAGCTGATGCGATTCCTGTGGGAGCCGGCTTGCCGGCGATGAGGCCGGGCCTGCCAGTACAAATGGGTTAGCATGAACACCTGCCCCGGAGTTCCCATGCCTGACGCCACCCGCCATCTCACCCTCGCCAACGGCCTGCGTCTCACCCTGCGCCACGCCCCGCACCTCACGCGTGCGGCGGCGGCATTGCGGGTGCATGCCGGCAGCCACGATGCGCCGCCCAAATGGCCTGGCCTGGCCCATTTCCTCGAACACCTCTTCTTCCTTGGCACGCCTCGCTTTCCGCTGGCCGATGGCCTGATGCGCTACGTCCAGGCCCTGGGTGGCCAGGTCAACGCCACCACCCGCGAGCGCACCACCGACTTCTTCTTCGAGGTGCCGCCCGCCGCCCTGGACGGTGGACTGCAGCGCCTCTGCCAGATGCTTGCCGAACCCGACCTGACCATCGATCGCCAGCGCCGCGAGCGGGAAGTGATCCACGCCGAATTCATCGCCTGGTCGCGCAACCCGCAGGCCCAGCAGCAGTTCGCGTTGTTGCAATCGGTGGGTGCAAACCATCCGCTGCGTGGCTTTCATGCCGGCAACCGCTACACGCTGGCCTTGCAGGATCCTGCCTTTCAGCGGGCTCTCGCCGGTTTCCATGAACGCTTCTATCGAGGCGGGCAAATCACCTTGAGCCTCTGCGGCCCGCAAACGCTGGACGCGCTCGAACAGCTTGGCCGGCAAGCCGCCAGCCTGTTCGCGCCTGGAGAGCCTGTAGCGCAGTTGCCACCGCCCGCTTTATCGACAACACCGACTACACAAGTCTTTGCCCATGACCACCTGCCCAATGGCGCCGAACAGGCACTGGAATTGCTACTTGCCTGCCTGAGCGACAACAGGCCAGGCGGCTGGCTCGACGCACTTCGGCTGCGAGGCCGGCTGCAAGGGTTCAAGGCGCAAATGCTGTACGGCTTCGCCGGGCAAGTGCTCTGGCACATCGACTTGCAGCCAAGTCCAGACGCCAGCGCCGATGAAGCCTGGGCCTTGCTACACGGCTGGTTCGGGTTCCTTCGCCAGCTTGACCCGGCGCAGCTCAATGCCGAGTTCAGGCTCTTGCAGCAGCGCCGTGAACGCAGCGCCAGCCCGCTTGAGTTGGCCCGCCGAGACAGTGCAGGCCAACCGTTCGCGGCGCTGGATAGCCAAGCTCTGCACGCGCTGCAGTCGCTACTCGCACAATTGCCGTGCCGCGAACAGGGGCAATGGCAACTGCCCGCCATCGATCCGCTGCTGCTGGACGCACTGCCTGCTGCCAAGGCATACCCTCTGCCCGCAGCTGTTGCGTTCTGCGACCAACTGCCTGCGGCGCGCCAGTACGCAGCGCTTTACTTGCGCTGGCATATACCTTCAGCACTGCGCCTGCCTCTGCACGCCGCGCTGGAACGCGCCCTGCGCCCTCTGCAGCAGCGTTGTGAGCGCGCCTCATTGCAGTTGCAATTCAGCGCCGCAGGCGAGTATTGGCAACTGCGCTGCGCCGGGCATCCGGCTGCGGTGATTCGCGCTGTAGAACTGGTACTGGCCAGCTTGCGCGTACCTTCACCAGACAGTTGGGACACGCCAGTGAATCAGGCCCCTGCCTTGATCCCGATCAGAGCACTGCTTGAGCGACTGCCTGATGCCGTACTGGGTACCGCCGCCGAACCCGCGCCCGCCGGCACCCTCGGGCAACAGGTACTCGAAGACGCATGGCAACACAGCCGCTGGCATGGGCTGTCCGTGGGCTTCGACCAGACCGCCCGCGATGCGCTTGGCGCCGTGCTGCAAGGCTGCCCTGGCGATGCTGGCAAGCCGGACGCTCCGCCCGCGTGGCAGGGCCATCGCTGGCACCACGCCCAGGTCCCCGGCAACGAACATGCGCTGCTGCTGTTCTGCCCGCTGCCGGCTCGGCAGCAAGCCTGCGGCCGCCTGCTGGCCCAGCTGCTGCAGGGGCCGGTGTACCAACGTCTAAGGGTCGAGCTGCAACTCGGCTACGCGGTGTTCAGTACCTTCCGTCAGATCGAGGGCGTGGGCGGCCTGTTGTTCGGTGTGCAGTCGCCACACACCCGCCACGGTGAAATCATCGACCATCTGTGGACCTTGCTGCGCCAGGGCGTGACGCTCGACCCAAGCGCCCGCCAAGTACTGGCCGAGCAATTCGATGCAGCCGCCATGGCCAACGACGATCTCGCGCAATGGCTGTGGCAGACGCACCTCGCGGTACAGGGCGACGAGCTGGCATCGCTGCGCGCGTCTATTCTGAGCACGCACCAGACAGATCTGGACGAGCTGCTTGATGCGATGCTCGACGAGCAATCCCCTTGGCTCTGCCTGGCTAATTCAGCCGCGGTGGCAGGACCCTGGCGCTAGGATTATTACATCGGCTGCAAGAGCGCTTTTCGAAGAATTAACCTTCCGGTACAAATTTTTCTTGTAAGATAGCGCAATCCCAGCCAATGGAACCTCCTGCGCAAGGTGGCATCCCAACAAGTAGCTGATCACCCCAACCCATTCGGAAGGAGTCTCCCATGTGGACCAAACCTGCATACACTGACCTGCGTATCGGCTTCGAAGTGACCATGTATTTCGCCAACCGCTAAGCCTTGCTTGCGGCTCGACGCCTCGGCCCGCCGGGGCGTCGTCGTTTTTCAGATATGCTTTTCGGATAAAGAGCCAAGCCATGTACATCCAGATTCTCGGCTCCGCCGCCGGCGGCGGTTTCCCCCAGTGGAACTGCAACTGCGTCAACTGCAAGGGCTATCGCGATGGCACCCTGCGCGCCACGGCACGCACCCAGTCGTCCATCGCCTTGTCCGACGACGGCGAGCACTGGATCTTGTGCAACGCCTCGCCCGACATCCGCGCCCAGCTCCAGGCCTTCGCGCCCATGCAGCCGGCGCGTGCCCTGCGCGACACCGGCATCGACGCCATCGTGCTGCTCGACAGCCAGATCGACCACACCACGGGCCTGCTCAGCCTGCGCGAAGGCTGCCCGCACCAGGTCTGGTGCACTGACATGGTCCATCAGGACCTGAGCACCGGCTTCCCGCTGTTCAC
>Ga0182745_1002686_pt1 | contig 15716 bp, 14 predicted proteins | sample eDN3rd30CKraftBY_FD_128523 | JGI IMG/M metagenome (GOLD analysis project Ga0182745, IMG submission 128523) | Enriched backyard soil microbial communities from Emeryville, California, USA - eDNA 3rd pass 30_C Kraft BY (version 2) (version 2) | ecosystem: Environmental > Terrestrial > Soil >...
TCGCGCGCCGGGCGGAAGGCGGAGCCGGTTTCCTGCGTCTTCTTGACCGCGATCAGGCGGTCGATGATGTCGCCGCGCTCCATGAGCAGGCGGTGCATCGACTCGTCGATACGGTCGATCTCACGGCGCAGGTCATCGAGCGAGGGCGGCGGGGTCATGGCGGAATTCATGTCGTGGACGGATCGACCGCATTGGCGGCATCGACAGGAGGTCGCCGACGGAGCCGGCAGCCATCCGGCTCCTGATTAGGAGCGTCCGCCCGGAAATGCAAAGAAAACATGGCCGAAACGCCCGGTCCGCGGCCCCCGACTTGACGGGGAGGCTGCACGGGGCTACTTCAGCACTTCGTCGTGGTCAATTTGAGCCGGCCGGCTTGCAGCCACGTTAAACAACTTGCTAAAAGGCCGGGGTGTTTGGAACCCGGCGCTGGCACATCGGCTCGCCGGGTTTTTTATTGGGCGAGCGCACGGGGCGCCGGCGGCGGCAGCGTGAGAGAAGCCGATGCCGATCAAGATCCCGAATGATCTTCCTGCCCGGGCGACGCTCGAAGCGGAAGGCGTGATGGTTATGCGCGAGGCCGACGCGGTGCGTCAGGACATTCGCCCGATGCGCATCGGCCTGCTCAACCTGATGCCGAACAAGATCAGGACCGAAACCCAGTTTGCCCGGCTGCTCGGCGCGACGCCGCTGCAGGTCGAACTGACGCTGGTCAAGATGACCAATCACGTCGCCCGCAACACGCCGAGCGATCACATCATCTCCTTCTACCGCGACTTCGAGGACATCCGCTCGGAGAAGTTCGACGGCTTCATCGTGACCGGCGCGCCGGTCGAACTGATGCCGTTCGAAGAGGTGACGTATTGGGACGAACTTTGCGACGTGTTCGACTGGACGCTGACCAATGTCCATTCCAGTTTCAACATCTGCTGGGGCGCACAGGCGGCCGTCCGTCATTTCCACGGCATGCCGAAATACCCGCTTGCCGGGAAGGCGTTCGGCGTCTACCGCCACCGCAACCTCGCGCCGGCTTCGCCTTATCTGCGCGGTTTTTCCGATGACTTCTCGGTTCCCGTCTCACGCTGGACCGAGGTGCGGCGCGCCGACATTCCGCAAGGCAGCGGGCTCGAGGTGCTGATGGAGTCGGACGAAACCGGGCTCTGCCTGCTCGCGGATCAGGCGCATCGCGCGCTGCACATGTTCAATCACGTCGAATATGATTCGGGTTCGCTTGCCGACGAGTATTTCCGTGACGTCGCAGCCGGCAAAGAGATCGCGCTGCCGGCCAATTACTTTCCGAAGAACGATCCCGAGCGCCAGCCGGAAAACCGCTGGCGCAGTCACGCGCACCTCTTGTTCGGCAACTGGATCAACGAACTCTATCAGACCACGCCATTCGAACTGGCGAACATCGGAACTGTGCCGTCGCTGGTCGGCAAGGACGCCGCCTGAAGATGACGCGGCCCGGCTCGACGTAATTTCGTCATAGGGCGCTTGCTACAGATCGCCGGACATTCACTCCCGCGCGATCGAGGGTCGGCGCGGGCCGGCACGATGCGGCCGGCGCGCTCGGTGCGGGGGCAATCCGTTGCGCTTTTTGGCGCGTCCTGGTTGTGGACGCTCGTCAAGTGATCGAACCGGGTCCCGTTCGCGTGTGCGGTAACGGCTGCCGGGAGCCGCGGGATGACAAACTTTTAACTCGCGCTCGTGCCTGACAGGCCCCACTATTCCGCACTGCGGTCGAACGCCGTCCGGTCCCCTCAGAGGAGAAGCGATGCCCCGCTGGCTGATAACACTTGCGGTTGCGGCGATTGCGGCAGCGGGCGCGGCATATTACTGGCACGGAGGCGCGCAGGCGCAGCGCCCGGACCGGTCGGCTTCCGCGCAGCGGACGAGCATCCCGGTTGAGACCGCGCCCGCCCGCAGGGCGACGACCGGTATGGATGTCAGGGCCATAGGCAGCCTGCGCTCGGACGAATCGGTGACGGTTGCGCCGGAAATCGCCGGTCGCATCGCCGAAGTCGCCTTCTCGGAAGGTCAGAATGTGCGCCAGGGCGACGTGCTCGTGCGCCTGGACGACGCTCTGGCGAAGGCCGAAGTCGCGGACGCCAAGGCGCGGCTCGAACTGGCGCGCTCGAATTTCGACCGCGCTACCGAGCTCGCGAAGCGGGGTGCGGGTACCGAGCGCGCGCGCGACGAGGCCACGGCGGCGTTCGAGACGGGGCGTGTCGCCCTGGAACTCGCGCAGGTTCGCCTTTCCAAGCATACGATCACGGCGCCGTTCCCGGGGGTCGTCGGTTTGCGCTCAGTGTCGGTCGGGGCATTCGTGAACGCCGGCGCCGCGCTCATCAACCTGGAGAAGATCGACTCGCTCAAGGTCGACTTCAAGATTCCCGAACTGTTCCTTTCGCAGATCCGTATCGGGCAGCCCATCGAGGTTCGCGTCGATGCGCTGCCCGACCGCGCTTTCGAGGGGACGATCTACGCGATTGATCCGCAGGTCGACATCAACGGGCGCGCGCTCAGCCTTCGCGCGCGGCTGCCCAACGCGGAGCGTGCGCTGCGCCCGGGCCTGTTCGCCCGCATCCTTATCAAGGGCATGACCGAGAGGGAGGTGGTCCTGGTGCCCGAAAGCGCCATCGTTCCGCGCGGCGGGGAGACGCTCGTCTACCGTGTCGAGAATGGCAAGGCGATCGAGGCCAAGGTGCGTCTCGGACAAAGGAAATCCGGCAACGTCGAAATCCTGGAGGGGCTGCAGCCCGATTCCAGTGTGGTCGTGGCCGGACACCATCGCTTGCGCGATGGGGCCGATGTGGAGATCGTGACCCCGGTCTCCGACGTCCGCAGCTAACGGGCAGCGCGCGATGGGACTGTTCGAGCTCTGCATCCGGCGGCCGGTCCTCGCGACCGTTCTGAGCCTGATCATCACCCTGATCGGGTTCGTCTCCTACCAGCGCCTGCCGGTGCGCGAATATCCCAACATCGACGAGCCCGTCGTCTCCGTGTCGACCACCTATCCGGGCGCCTCGGCGAGCATCATTGAAAGCCAGGTGACGCAGGTCCTGGAGGGTTCGCTCGCGGGCATCGAGGGTATCGATGTGCTGGAGTCCACGAGCCGCTCGGAGACCAGCCGCATCACGGTCCGCTTCCGTCTCGAGATCGACCCCGACGTGGCCGCGAGCGATGTGCGCGACCGCGTGAGCCGCGTCCGCCGGCGCCTGCCTGACGAGATCGAGGAGCCGACCATCGCCAAGGTCGAAGCCGACGCGCAGGCGATCATGTATCTGGTCTTCCGCAGCAGCAGCATGACGCCGCTCGAGATTTCCGACTACATCGACCGGTACATCGTCGACCAGCTCAAGAACCTGTCCGGCGTCGCCGACACGCAGATCTATGGCGAGCGTCGCTACGCGATGCGCATCTGGATCGACCGCGAACGTCTGGCCGCGTTCGATCTCACGGTGCAGGACATCGAGAATGCGCTGCGGGCGCAGAACATCGAATTGCCGTCCGGCCGCATCGAAAGCCAGGACCGTGAATTCACCGTGCTCTCGCGCACCGGGCTGACGACCCCGGAACAGTTCCGCAACGTGGTGGTCAAGCTCGCGGGCAGCCATCAGGTCAGGCTCGGCGAGGTGGCGCGGGTGGAGCTTGGCGCCGCGGACGAGCGGCGCGAGACGACCTATAACGGCAGTCCTGCCATCGCGGTCGGCATCATCAAACAGGCGGTCGCTAATCCGCTCGACGTGTCGAACGCGGTGCGCGCCGTGCTGCCGGACATCAACAGTTCCCTGCCGGCCGGTATGACCGGGGTCATCGGCAATGACAGCGCCATCTTCATCGACCGCTCGATCAAGGCTGTGTTTGCCACCATCGTCGAGGCGATCGTCCTGGTGGTGATCGTCATTTTGATCTTTCTGCGCTCTCTGCGCGCATCGATCATTCCCATCGTCACCATTCCAATATCGCTGATCACGACCTTCGCGCTGATGTTCGCGCTCGGATTCAGCGTCAACACGCTGACCTTGCTGGCGATGGTGCTCGCGATCGGTCTGGTGGTCGATGACGCCATCGTGGTGCTGGAGAATATTTACCGGCATATCGAGGAAGGCCTGTCGCCGATCGCAGCCTCGATCAAGGGAGTCCGTGAGATCGGCTTTGCCGTCATCGCGATGACGCTCACGCTTGCCGCCGTTTATGCGCCGATTGCCTTCGCGACCGGGCGCACCGGGCGATTGTTCATCGAATTTGCGCTCACGCTGGCCGGCGCGGTCATCGTGTCCGGGTTCGTCGCGCTCACGCTGACGCCGATGATGTGCTCGAGACTGCTGCGGCACCAGAGCCAGCACGGGCGGCTTTTCACCTTCATCGAGCGCATCATCACAGGCTTGGAAAACGGCTACCGGCGTGCGCTTGCCGTAACGCTGCGGGTGTGGCCCGTGGTGCTCGTCGCCGCTGTCGGGGTCGCCGGTCTCAGCGGTGTTCTGTTCGTGAGCCTGCCGCAGGAAACCGCACCGACCGAGGACCGGGGCGAGGCGCGGGTGCGCGGTACCGCGCCAGAGGGTGCAACAGTCGCGTATACCAGCCGCTACGCCAACCAGATCGGCCAGATCATGTCCGGACAACCGGAGATCGAGTCGCGTCTGGTAATCGCAGGCGTTCCCGAAGTCTCGAGCTTCATCGTTATCGGCCGGCTGTCGGACTGGAACGATCGCGCGCGCAAGCAGCAACACATTACCGCTGCCTTGAGGCCGGAGCTTCGGCGGGTTGCAGGTGTCAATGCATTTATCTCGGACCGGCCTTCTCTCGGCGTGCGCAGTTCGGCGCGTCCGGTCGAGTTCGTGATTCAAAGTTCGGGCACCTATGCCCAACTCGCCGATTACGCGGAGAAGGTTCTCGACCGTATTGCGGACAGCGTCATACTCGAGAATCCGGATTCAGATCTCAAACTCAATTCACCGGAGTTCGCGGTCGACATAAACCGCGACAAGGTCGCCGATCTCGGCCTCGACGTCGCGGTCGTCGGTCGTACACTCGAGACCTTGCTTGGCGGGCGACAGGTGACGCGCTTCGAGCAGAATGGCGAGCAATACGACGTCTACGTCCAACTCGCTGCCGAAGACAGGGCGTCCCCGGCGACCCTCTCGACCATCTTCCTGCGCGGACCGCAGGGCGACATGATCCAGTTGTCGAACATTGTGTCCGTGAACGAGACGGTGGCGCCGAAGGAACTGAGACGGTTCAACCAGCTCCGCGCGGTCACCATTTCGGCCAACGTGGCGCCCGGCTATTCCCTCGGCGATGGCCTCGCGGCACTGGAAAGAGCGGCACGGGAGGTGCTTCCGGCCAACGTCCAGACCGACGTCGCCGGACAGAGCCGCGAGTTTCGGGAGGCTGGGCAAAGCCTGGTGTTCATCTTCGTGCTGGCTCTCGCTTTCATCTACCTCGTGCTGGCGGCGCAGTTCGAAAGTTTCCGCGATCCGCTGATCATCATGATCACGGTCCCGTTGTCGATCACCGGCGCGCTCGGACTGCTGTGGCTGGCTGGTGGCACTCTCAACGTGTATTCGCAGATAGGTCTGGTCACGCTGGTCGGCCTTATCACCAAGCACGGCATCCTGATCGTGGAGTTCGCCAATCAGCAGCAGGCCACGGGCATGAACCGGATGGAGGCGGTGATCGAGGCGGCGACGCTGCGCCTGCGACCGATCCTGATGACCACCGGCGCCATGGTCCTGGGAGCGCTGCCGCTGGCGCTGGCGACCGGGGCCGGCGCCGAGAGCCGCCAGCAGATCGGCCTGGTCATCGTCGGCGGCATGACACTGGGTACGCTGCTGACGCTGTTCGTGATTCCGACGGTCTATACCTTGATCGCCGCGGGACACCGCGATCAGGAGGCCGAAATCGCCGTGCAAAAGCATCCTGCCCCGGCTGAATGAAGCGCCGCGACCGGACTTCTTCGGCCCCTCAGCGCGAGCTCCTTTGCCTGGAGCGTGGTTGAACGCGCGCGTGAGGCCCCCTAGCATCCCGCCATTAGCCTGCCGGCCAAGGCTCACGCCCGGCAGTGACAGGGAGGATTGGGGTTGAACATCAAGCAGCGGATACTGGGAGCCGTTGGCCTGGCGGCCATGGTCGCCTTTGGGGCAACGGGACTGGCGGCGCAACAGTCGTATCCTTCCAAGCCGATCGAACTCGTGGTGCCGTTCGCCGCCGGCGGCAGCACGGATGTGATGTCGCGCATGATGGCGACGAGACTGTCCGAGCGCCTCAAGCAGCCGGTCGTCGTGAATAATCGCCCTGGTGGCGGCAGCATCATCGGCACCGCCCTTGTCGCCAAGGCGCCGCCGGACGGTCACATGCTGCTGGCGCAGACCATCGCCTTCGCCATCAATTCTGCGGCGCGTCCCAGGCTGCCTTTCGATCCGATCAAGGATTTTGCGCCGATCATGGAGGTCAGCACGATCCCGCTGATGGTGCTGGTGCATCCGTCGCTGCCGGTGAAAAACATCCAGGAACTGATCGAGCTCGCCAAGAAGAAGCCGCTGAACTACGCTTCCTCCGGCTTCGGCACCTCGCCGCATCTCGCCGGCGAAATGTTCAACAGCATGGCCGGGGTGAAGCTCGTCCACATTCCTTATAAGGGCAATGCCGAGGCTTCGACCGCGCTGCTGTCGGGCGAAGTGCCGATCCATTTCGGGCTGGTGCCGCCCTTCATCAACCACGTCAAATCCGGCGCGCTGCGGGTGATCGCGGTGACGACCGAGAAGCGGATCGACTCGCTGCCCGACACCCCGACCGTCGCCGAGGCCGGTTTTCCCGCCTTCGAGATCAGTTCCTGGCAAGGCTTCATGACCACCGGCGGAACGCCGAAGGAGATCGTGGCCCGGCTCAACAGCGAACTGGTGCAGATCATGAACACGCCGGAAATTCGTGCCAGCATCCTGAAGCAGGGCGCGACCCCGGTCGGGGGCACGCCGGAAGCCTTCGCCAAGAAGGTCGCGAGCGAGATCGCCAAGTGGAAGATGGTGATCGAGAAGTCGGGCGCGAAGATGGAGTGAGCGCCCGCTGCATGTAACGCATGGGACTTGCGTGAACTTCTGAGCGCCGACGGCATTTCTCCTCTCGCGGGAGCGGAACATGTCGACGGCGCAGGAAATACGATCGCAACGGGAGGCTGGCCCGGCTGCCAGCCCGATCATCGAGACCGATATTCCGGCGCGGCTCGACCGGCTGCCGTGGGGACGCTTTCACACGCTGGTCGTCGCGGCGCTCGGGATCACCTGGATCCTCGACGGCCTCGAAGTCACGCTGGCCGGCACGGTGGCGGGCGCGCTGCTCGCAAGCCCCGTGCTCCAGTTCACCAGCATTGATGTCGGGATCGCGGGCAGCGCCTATCTCGCCGGCGCGGTGCTGGGGGCGCTGTATTTCGGCTGGCTGACGGACCGGCTCGGCCGCAAGAAGCTCTTCTTCATCACGCTGACGGTCTACATCGTCGCGACGGCGGCGACTGCCTTTTCGTGGAACCTCTGGAGCTTTGCGCTCTGCCGCTTTTTCACCGGCGCGGGGATCGGCGGCGAATATGCCGCGATCAACTCCACGATCCAGGAACTGATCCCGGCGCGGGTGCGCGGCTGGATCGACCTCATGATCAATGGCAGCTTCTGGATCGGTGCGGCGCTCGGCGCCGTCGGCGCTATCGTGCTGCTCGACCCCGCGGTGATCAATCCCGAATATGGCTGGCGGCTCGCCTTCCTGATCGGCGCGCTGCTCGCATTGGTCATCTTCCTGATGCGGATGTGGCTGCCCGAAAGCCCGCGCTGGCTGATGACCCACGGCCGCGCCGCCGAAGCGGAGGCGATCGTCGCCGGCATCGAAGCGCGCTTTCGCGCCCAGGGTCACGTCCTCGATCAAGGGCCGTTCGCAAAAGTGCGCCTGCGCGGACGCAGCCACACGCCGCTCGGCGAGGTGGTGCACACGCTGTTTCACCGGCACCGGCCGCGCACCGCGGTCGGCCTCGCTCTGATGGCGGCGCAGGCGTTCTTCTACAACGCGATCTTCTTCACCTATGCGCTGGTGCTGATCCAGTTCTACGGCATCCCCGCCGCGCAGGTCGGCTGGTACATCCTGCCCTTCGCGCTCGGCAATGTGCTGGGACCGATCGTGCTCGGCCGGCTGTTCGACACCGTCGGCCGCAAGCCGATGATCGCCTTCACCTATACGATGTCCGGTATCCTGCTGGCGGTGAGCGGGTGGATGTTCGCCGAGGGCATGCTGACCGCAGAGACGCAGACGATCGCCTGGATGGTGATCTTCTTCTTTGCCTCGGCCGCGGCGAGTTCGGCCTATCTCACGGTGAGCGAGACCTTCCCGCTTGAACTGCGCGCGCTCGCGATCGCCTTCTTCTACGCCGTCGGCACCGGCATCGGCGGCATCGTCGGGCCGTTGCTGTTCGGCGCGCTGATCGACACCGGTTCGCGCCACTCGCTGTTCGGCGGCTATCTGCTCGGGGCCGTGTTGATGATCATCGCCGCCGGCGTCGCGCTGCGCTGGGGCGTCGCGGCCGAACGCAAGCCGCTGGAGGCGGTGACGAAGCCGCTGTCATTTGTGGACTGAACTGTGCGGGCTATCCGCCATTTTTAGACCGGCGCTGACATAAGACGGATGCCGAACGGCTCGAAATGCCGCGGGTTCAGCGTCACCACCGTCAAATCGTGAGCTTTCGCGGTTCCCGCGATCAGCGCATCGGCCATGCCGGGACTATGGCCCGAAGCGATCGCTTCGGCTTCAAGTTGGCCAGAAACGGTTGAAATTGCAGCGTCGATCGGCAGGATCCGATCCTCGTAGGCCGCGAACAGACCGGCCATCCAGCGCCTGAGATCGCTCGCCTTGGCGGTAGCGCCTTTCCGATCGAGCAGCACGATCCCGCGTTCAATCTCGTGAACGGTGACGACTGACAGGAAAAGCTCGGTTTTCGTCTCCTCGGCCTCGTCCAGCCAGGCGATGAGCCCCGCCGCATGCTTGGCGCGGGCAGGCGACAGCAGCGACACCACATTCGTGTCGATCAGGTATCCCGTCAAAGATCGACCTCCCGCGAAGGTGAGGTGTTGCGCTCGAATTCTCCACCGGGAAACGTCTTCAGATAAGACACGAAGCTCGAGCGACGGGGTTTCAGGGCGCGTTGGGCGATCTCGGCCGCCTCCAACGGGACAAGGGCAGCTACGGGCTTTCCATGGCGCGTGATCGTGACGAACTCGCCCTTGATCGCTTCATCGACGTAGCCGGAGAGGCCCGCTTTCGCATCCTTCAGGCTGACGGTGGTCATGGGCGCCTCGCGCAAAATGGTCATATGTGACCATATATGCGCTTGCGTCGCCTCTCGATCAAGGAGGTCGCACCGGCATCACTCGCAAGCGAAAACATGCTTGCAGTGCCGCTGTGTCGATCGGGTTCGGGGCGAGATCATTAAAATAATCGGCGCGAAGAAGGCGTGCCGGGCAACTGGGCGTTTTGCACGCGGATCGGTTATCATGCGGTGGCAGGCAACCATCCGGCGTTGCCGATAGGGGGTGCGAATGATGCCGACTCTTGCTCAGGTGATCGTCTGGATCGCCGTCGGCCTGATCGGGGGAAGCCTTGCCGGCCTCCTCATCACGCGGCAGCGATACGGCTTCGGGGTCATGCGCAATCTCGGGCTCGGGCTCGCCGGCGCGGTGGTCGGCGGCCTGTTGTTCCGCTGGACCGGGCTGTTTCCCGGCCTCGACCGCATCTCGATCTCGCTGCGCGACGTGGTTGCCGCGGTCGTGGGTTCGCTCCTGTTGCTGGTCGCCCTGTGGCTCTGGCAGCGCTACCAGCAATCCCCCTGATTTTGGGCGTAGAATCGTTCGTAGCGGCGGAAAATCCGCCGTGAAGAACAAGGCGGAAACGGCTTCCGCGGTCCGCGCCGTGCGTTTACCTTGCGCGTATGGAGTCCGATCCGGGTCGGCGGGAACGGCCCGCGAGCCGTTGACGACTGCTGAAAAAGCGTCTAAATGCCCATTTATAGCGCCGATTTGAGCGAGCAGCTTGCGGGCGCTTAACAAATGCAGCTAAAGCGCGGGGCAAGCCCCGCCGCCGGCTGACGGCGGGCACAGCCCGCCTCCATCTAACCCTGACCGTTCTTTATTGAGAACGGTGCTTGCATGGAGGTTTCGCATGACCCTTCTTTCCCGACGCACCCTCATCGCCTCCGCGGCGCTCGTAGGCATGCTGCCCACCTCGGCTTTGTTCGCGCAGGAAAAGCCGAAGGAAATCCGCATCGACTGGGCGACCTACAATCCGGTCTCCATGGTGCTCAAGGAGCAGGGGCTTCTGGAGAAGGAATTCGCCAAGGACGGCATCGGCATCCGCTGGGTGCAGTCGGCCGGCTCCAACAAGGCGCTGGAATTCCTCAATGCCGGCTCGATCGACTTCGGCTCGACCGCCGGCTCCGCCGCGCTGGTCGCCAAGATCAACGGCAACCCGATCAAGTCGATCTATGTCTATTCGCGCCCCGAATGGACGGCGCTCGTCACCAAGGACCCCAAGATCACCAAGATCGAGGACCTCAAGGGCAAGCGCGTCGCGGTGACGCGCGGCACCGACCCGCACATCTTTCTCGTGCGCGCGCTGCTGAGCGCCAAGCTCAACGAGCGCAGCATCACGCCGGTGCTGCTGCAGCACGCGGACGGCAAGACCGCGCTGATCCGTGGTGACGTGCAGGCCTGGGCCGGCCTCGATCCGATGATGGCGCAGGCCGAGGTCGAAGACGGCGCGCGGCTGTTCTACCGCAATGCGGACGCCAACACCTGGGGCATCCTCAATGTGCGTGAGGCGTTCCTCAAGCAGCACCCCGATCTCGTGCAGCGCGTGCTCAAGGTCTACGAGGATGCCCGCAAATTCTCGCTCGCCAATTACGACGAGGTGAAGCGGGTCTTCATCGCCGCCACCAAGCTGCCGGAGACGGTCGTCGACAAGCAGCTCAAGGAGCGCACGGAACTCACGCATTCGAAGATCGGCAAGCCGCAATATGACTCGATCCTGGCAGCCGGGCTCGCGCTGCAGGAAGCGGGCGTCGTCAACAAGAACGTCGATGTGAAGGCGACGCTCGACCAGCTGATCGACTCGAGCGTTCCGCTGACCAACTGACCTGACGTGACTGCCTCGCCTGCGGCGCTCCGAAAGGGCGCCGCAGGTTGAGCGGGCAGGGGCGACGCTCAGGTCTTTGCCGGGCGCACGGCCGATCTACGTGACGCCGGGCCGGCCACAAGGCCGCGGCTCTGGGCGAGGCGCGGCGGCCCGCAGGCAATCACGAATGTTCGCGTTGCAATGAGGCCCTCGTTCATGTCCTTTGTGCCCATGACCATTGCCGCCGAACGCCCTGATGCCGCCTCCGGTCCCGAGGTCAGGCCGCAGGAAAGCCCCAACCGCCGCCGCCTGATCAATATCGGCCTCGGGCTGCTGCTCCCGGTGGCCATCGCGCTTCTGTGGGAAGCGGTCGTTGCGATCGGCTGGTCGGACGGACGGCTGGTGCCGCCGCCATCGGTGATCTTCCAGACCCTCTGGGAACTCGCCGAGACCGGCGAACTCTGGCGGCACACCGTTGCTACGGTGGCGCGCGTCGCGGCCGGCTTCGCCCTCGGCGTCGTCGCCGGCACGGTGATCGGCGCGATCACCGGCTATTCGATCCTCGCGCATCGCCTGCTCGATCCCACGCTGCAGGCCTTGCGCGCGATTCCTTCCATCGCCTGGGTGCCGCTGTTCATCCTCTGGCTCGGCATCTTCGAGGAATCGAAGGTCGCGCTGATCGCGGTCGGCGTGTTTTTCCCGGTCTATCTCGGCGTGATGGGCGCGATCCTCTCGGTCGACCGCAAGATCGTCGAGGTGGGGCGCGTGTTCCGCCTTTCGGGGCCGGCTCTGGTGTGGCGCATTCTGTTGCCCGCGGTGACGCCGGCCTATGTCGTCTCCCTGCGCTCGGGCCTCGGGCTCGGCTGGATGTTCGTGGTCGCGGCCGAGTTCATGGGCGCGTCCGAAGGGCTCGGCTACCTGCTCACCGACGGCCAGCAACTCGGCAAGCCCGCCCAGATCGTCGCCGCGATCCTCACCTTCGCGGTGCTGGGCAAGGCGACCGACTCGATGCTCGCCTATGCGAGCGCGCCGTTCCTGCGCTGGCAGGACTCCTATGGTGACCGGAGCTGAGCGCGATGCTGGTTCTCGATCAGGTCGGCAAGACCTACGCGAGCGGCGTTCACGCGCTCGACCGTTTTTCGCTGAAAGTGGCGCCGGGCGAGATCGTCGCCATCGTCGGCGGCTCCGGCTGCGGCAAGTCGACCTTGCTGCGGCTGGTTTCGGGCCTCGACCCTGCCACGCAAGGCGCAGTCTATCTCGACGATGCGCGCATCACCGCGCCGCATGAGAAGATCGGCATCGTGTTCCAGGAGCCGCGGCTGCTGCCCTGGCTCCGGGTCGCCGACAATGTCGGATTCGGGCTTGCCAATCGGCCGAAGCCGGAGCGTGCGCGGCGCGTCGCCGATGCGCTCAAGCGCGTCGGCCTCTCGGACAAGGCGGGCGTTTGGCCCCGCGAGCTTTCCGGCGGCCAGGCGCAGCGTGTCGCGATTGCGCGTGCGCTTGTCTGCCGTCCCGAAGTGCTGCTGCTGGACGAGCCCTTCTCGGCCCTCGACGCCTTCACCCGCGCCGACCTGCAGGACCACCTGCTCTCGCTCTGGGCCGACTTCAAGCCGACGCTGGTGATCGTGACCCACGATGTCGACGAGTCGGTCGTGCTCGCCGACCGCATCGTGGTGATGCGGCCTCATCCCGGGCGACTGTTCGAAGAGATCGCGGCCGACCTGCCGCGGCCCCGCGACCGTAACTCGGCCGCGTTCGACCACGTCAAGCGCCGGGTGCTGGCCGCGCTCGACCGCTCGCTCAACCGCCAGACGGTGACCGACGACGGCGAGACGCGCGCCAGCGAAGGCGCCGCGATGTGGTGGTAGCCGGTTTTGTCAGCCCGCTTTCTACCTTCGAAAAACTATAAACTAGAGATACCTTAGAAAAGCTATAAACTACTGATTTTACTTGGAATTTTCCGGATTGTGACCTATGTCACTGCGCGAGCGCTCCCGCTCGCCGCGTCTGGGTTCCATGATTGTCTGTTCCTGCAACGTACTGTCTGACCAGGATGTCCGGTCGGCCGTGGTGACGTCCGCCTCGCCGGTGCGCACGACCCGCGAAGTCTACGGCTGCCTGGGCTGCAGCGCGCAGTGCGGCCGTTGTGCACGGACCATCCGTCGCCTGATGGACGAGGCGCTTGGCAACTGCCCCAGCGCCTGCAAGTGTTGCGTCCGCCGCTCCTCGCCGGACTGACGGCAATCTTCCGAGCCTAAATCTTTCAAGGCCTTACACCTCTCCGAAGCGGTGCATGCCTCCAGGCGATGCGCCGTTGGAGTGGTCCGGTATTCCGGTGGCGCTCCCCGCAAAAAATCACACTTTAGAAGTTTTCCAAACTGTGCCATGCTGCTCTCAGCGGCGTATGCCCGAACCCGCGTGCGGATGGGACCCTTTTGCGGGGCCGAACGGGCGGAGCAGGCGTTGGCGCGCACGGCTGAGTGCGCATGGAAGAAGGAGCGCAATATGAAGGGTGATCCCAAAGTCATTGAATATCTGAACCGCGGCCTGCGCAGCGAACTGACCGCGATCAATCAGTACTGGATCCATTACCGGATGCTGGAGAACTGGGGGTTCAACGACCTCGCCAAGAAGTGGCGCAAGGAGTCGATCGAGGAGATGCACCACGCGGACAAGTTCACCGTCCGCATCATCTTCCTGGACGGCTTCCCGAACATGCAGGTGCTGGACCCGCTGCGCATCGGCCAGAACGTCAAGGAAGTTCTGGAATGCGACCTGCAGGCCGAGGTCGAGGCGCGCGCGCTCTACCAGGAGGCCGCCGAGTACTGCCATTCGGTCAAGGACTATCCGAGCCGCGATCTGTTCGAAGAGCTGATGGCGGACGAGGAAGGGCACATCGACTTCCTGGAGACCCAGCTCACTTTGGTCGGCAACATCGGCCTCGAACTCTACTCGCAGCACCATATCGGCGAGCTCGAAGACTGATCGCGCTCGCGCGCGGTGATCGCAACTGCGGGCGGCCCAGGCGCCGCCCGTTTCTATGTCGGCCGCCGGGCTTGGATGACCGCAAGGCGTCGTCGTGCGGTACGCCTGCCGCCTCCCGCCTGCGGCAAAAACTGTTCCCGGAAGCAATCGTTAACGACCTGCAAACTTGCAGACATAGGTTTTTGTCCCGCCTCATTCACGGTTAAGCGTTAAGGTTAAGTCTCATTTAATAAATGCCTGCCATCGTTGCCCGCATGAGTTCATCCAGGCGGGGCCGTCGCGACACACGCCCTGACGGACAAGAGGACGATGACATGGGCAAGTTGAGTGTACTGGCGCTCGCGGCGGGCGCCGCCGCGGTGATGACGTTACCGGCCGCGCAAGCCGCCGATATGCCGCCCGTCATGCACAAGCCCGTGCCGGTGGTCGAGGACTTCGCCGGCGGCTGGTACCTGCGCGGCGACATCGGCATGAGCAACCAGCGTGTCGGCAAACTGCATAACGTCCTGTTTGACGCGCCGGGCGTCGCGGTGACGCAGCACTCCAACGAATTCAGTTCCGCGCCGTTCTTCGGACTTGGCGTCGGCTATCAGTGGAACAGCTGGCTGCGCTTCGACCTGACCGGCGAGTATCGTGGCAAGTCGACCTTCCGCGGCATGGATACCTACACGCCCGAACCGGGCAGCCCGACCGGCATCGGCGTCAACGACTACCACGCCAAGAAGTCCGAATGGGTCGTGATGGCCAATGCCTATTTCGATCTCGGCACCTGGGGCGGGCTTACGCCCTTCGTCGGCGGCGGCATCGGCGCGGCCTACAACATGATCAGCGGATTCCGCGACGTGAACGTTCCGACCGGCGGCGTCGCCTATGCCGGTTCGGCCGGCACGTGGAACTTCGCCTGGGCCATCCACGCCGGTATCGGCTATCAGGTGAGCCCCAACTTCACGGTCGAACTCGCCTATCGTTATCTCAACCTCGGCGACGCGCGGACCGGCGACATCATCGCCTATGACGGCACCAACAACGTCTACAATCCGATGTACTTCCGCAACATCGACTCGCACGACGTGAAGCTCGGCGTGCGCTGGATGCTCAATGCGCCGGCGCCGGTCTATGCGCCGCCGCTGATGACCAAGGGCTGACAATCGTTTCGCACCAATGATGCGATGTACAACGGCGCGGGCAGCACCCGCGCCGTTCGCTTTTGTGAAGGATGAAAACGATCTCCCGCGGACCCGAGCGGACGCGATTTTTGGTCGGCGCACAACCTTCCGGCTAACCGAACATTAAGGTTAATAGGACACCATCGCTGCGACGATGGGTAATCACCGGTGCGGGGGTTTTGACGATGCGCGCAATTGTTCTGGGCTTTGCAGCAACGGTTATCGCGAGCCAGGCATTGGCGGCGGATTATCTGCGCGGCTCGACCTATGAGGTCGTGAAGCCTGCCTTCCGCTGGGATGGCGTCTATTTCGGTGGCCAGGTCGGCTATGCGCGTTCGGACGCGACGTTCGAGCGGACTCCGTCCTTCGATGGTGTCCTGCCGGCGGACTGGCCGGAGCTTCCGTCTGCAAGCGCGGGCAACACGA
>Ga0182745_1002689_pt1 | contig 15688 bp, 12 predicted proteins | sample eDN3rd30CKraftBY_FD_128523 | JGI IMG/M metagenome (GOLD analysis project Ga0182745, IMG submission 128523) | Enriched backyard soil microbial communities from Emeryville, California, USA - eDNA 3rd pass 30_C Kraft BY (version 2) (version 2) | ecosystem: Environmental > Terrestrial > Soil >...
ACGGGCAGAGCGGGCGCGGGCATGTCCAGCGCACCGAAGCACCACGTCCTGCCGAAAGAGCACCGGGAGTGGTTCGAGCGGCGCGGCTTCAAGGGTGACATGGACATCGACAACTTCTGCGTTCGGCTGGAGCAAGCCCACCACGAGGCGATTCACGGTGGGGGGAACTGGAAGTTGGGGCGCACGTGGTCCGGCGAATGGAACCAACTTCTTATGCGTGAGTTGCTCAAAGCTGAAGCGCGAGCTGGCCGGATGTTGACGCGGGATGCCATCCTGAAGCTCGTCGCTAAGCAAATGAAGGACTATAAACTCCCAATGAACTTCACCTCCTGGAGGGGCCAATGACCGCCCGGCATCCGTGGGAGGGCAACGTGAAAGCCCGCCTGTATGAGAGGGTCCGCGAGCGTGGCTTCGACTCGCTCACCGCCTTTGCTGAGGCTCGCCCTGCCGTTCCGCTGCATGTTCTGGCTGACGAGCTTGGTGAAGACGATGTCGCTGCGGTGCAGGTATTCAGCGGGTTGCTCGCTGAGGCAGAGCAGAGCAGGCGCGTCACGCGTCTTGTGCGCGATGTGCTCGTGCGCGAGCTGTCCGACGACTTCCCCGAAGGCTGGCCAACCGTGCTGGACGACGAAACCCGCATGGATGTTGCTATCGCGCTCGGTCGATGGAGTGGCTACACGCCGGAAACCCATCAGGAGCGCGTAGAGCAAGCCAGCAGTGTGCTCCTTGCCATGCCGCCGCCCCCTGGCTGGCGCCCGCTCGGACCTGACGACGAACTTCTTCGGACGCTCCTCCCCGACGAAGAAGCGTGACCAACGGCGGCGGCCTCGCACAGTCGTCGCATACCCGTCAGACTCGCGAGCGCTTCGGCCACCCTCGCAGGCCTCAACCGTAGGAACAAGAGGGGCCGAGCCGTTGCAACTCGGCCCCTCTCTACGCGGGTTGAAGCCCGTCTCTGTCAGGCCCCGCCATGTTGCACGTGTGTCGCATGACCCTGCGGAACGCGCTGGAACATGGCGGGACGACAGGGAGCGCGGCGGGATGGCGAATCCGAAGCAATCCGGGAGGTTGAGAGGTAAGGGCGCGATCCTACTGGGGTTTCGCTCCTCCCGGTTGCGGGTTCGACTCCCGCCTTCGGCACATCCCCAAGAGGCACGGTGTCATGGAGACGCTGGTCCTGAGTCAATCGTTCGAGCCCGTCGCGCGAGTCCCCTGGCAGCGCGCGGTCATGCTCATCTTCCAGGGCAAGGTCGAGGTCGTCGAGGAGTACGAGGACCGCCTCGTGCGCTCGGTGACGGTGGCGATTCGCATGCCCTCCGTCATCCGCTTCATCCGCGGCCTGCGTCGGCGTCCCAAGGGCGTGAAGTTCAGCCGGGAGAACGTCTACCTGCGAGACAACTGCCGCTGCCAGTACTGCGGCCTCAAGGTGACGCGCCCGGAGGCCACGTATGACCACGTCCTTCCGCGCGCCCAGGGCGGCAAGACGAGTTGGGAGAACATCGTCATCGCGTGTGTGCCCTGCAACCAACGCAAGGGCAACCGCACGCCGGAGCAGGCCCGCATGGCCCTGCGCTCCACGCCGGCGAAGCCCCGGAAGCTGCCCGGGTCGATGCACCTGACATTCATGTTCGAGAAGGGCATGCCCATGTCCTGGGCGAAGTTCCTCAGGGACGTCGCCTACTGGCACGTGGAGTTGGAGGAATAGAGCTGAAGGGGAAAGCGGGGCCACCCGAGGTGGCCCCCGCCTCCAGAGTGTTCCGCCCCGGTGGCGGGCACGTTCGGGAGGTCCGGGAGTCCGCCAGAGGCGGCTCCCACCCCGGACGGCTCCCCGCGCGCCAGCAGGCGGGATGTCGCTGCTGGCGTTTTCCGAAGGCTCAACGGGTGCTTGCACCCGGTTCCGCTGCTGGCGGGAGCAACGCCGGTCCGTCGGCTTCCGCTGTGTCTTTTCCACCAGGCCCGGAGTCCATCGGGACTGTGCCCGGTGAGACGTGCCGCGACACCGGCACGCAGCATGGCAGCGCCCGCATGCGTTCCTACGCTCCCCGCCACCAGGACGGATGGACAGGCAAGGGGACGCACACATGAAGCACGCGCGGATGGGACGTTGGGCGGCGGCGGGAGGGGTCCTCCTCGGAGTCGCGGGAGGCATCGGCGCCGGCTGTGGGTCGGACAGCCCTGTGCAGCAAGAGTCTCCCGAGGGCCCGCTGGCCCAGGTCCCCGTGGGCGCCGAGGACCAGGAGCGCATCGACATCGGGCTGAAAATCTCGCCCGTGCCCTTGAAGATGGAGGGTCTGGACCGGAACCTCGTGGGGCTGGGCAGCTACATCGCGAATGCCCAGGCCGGCTGCACCGACTGTCACACCCAGCCGGGCTATGCCCCCGGTGGTGACCCATTCCAGGGACAGCCCGAGCAGATCAACACCACGAACTTCCTCGCGGGAGGGAGGCCCTTCGGGCCGGGCATCGTCTCCTTCAACATCACCCCGGATGCGCAGGGCCTCCCAGGTGGAAAGACCTACGAGCAGTTCCTCGCGGTGATTCGGACAGGGCATGACCGAGGCATCATCCTCCCGGTGATGCCCTGGCCCACCTATGCGAAGATGCGCGACCAGGACTTGAAGGCCGTCTACGAATACCTCCGGGCCATTCCTCCCGCCCAGCCGGGGATGGCCCCGCCGCCGCCCCCCTGAGCGGGGCGCCCGCGGCCGCCCCTCCTCGTGGCATGCATTCGACCGGGATTGTGCGCTCACCTCGGCGGTTCAGCGGGGTTAGAGTGCGCTCCGGCGAGGGGGCGGCTGAAAAGACATGGCGACGAGGAAAAGCGAGGACCAGGAGCGGCTCATCGACCGCGACCTCACCGCGCTGGCGCGGGAGGGGAAGTTGCCGGCCGCGCACGGCGTGGACGCCGCGGTGACGGAGGTGCTCGGCCTGCTCACGCGAGGGGGCAAGCACCCGCTCCTGGCGGGTGAGCCCGGCGTGGGGAAGAGCGCCCTGGTGCAGGAGGTGGCACGGCGCATCGCCGAGGGCCGCGTGGACGCCGGGCTGGCGAACGCCCGGCTGGTGGAGGTCTCCGTCGCCAACATCCTGGCACGCAGCACCCAGCGCCAGGCCGCGGAGAGCTTCGAGGAGCTGCTGGCCTACCTGGCCCGGCACCCCTGCCCCATCATCTACATCCGGGACCTGCCCGCCGCCCTCGGGGGCCCCCTGGCGCCCGTCGCCGTGCGAGGCCTGCGCACCGGCGGACTGCGCTTCATCTTCGAGACCGAGCCCAAGCGCGTGCAGGAGCTGCTTCGCTCCGACGAGGCGCTCGCCGAGCGGCTCCACCTGCTCCTCCTGCACGAGCCCCCGGCGGAGAAGGCGCGCTGGGTGCTGGGCCGCGTCGCCGAGGAGCTGGAGCGCGAGCTGCGCCTGCCCATCGACCCGGCGGCGTGCGACCTGGCGCTGCGGCTGTCCTCCAAGTTCCTGCTCGCGCAGCGCATGCCGCGCAAGGCCATCGAGCTGCTCAAGGAGACAGCAGCCGAGGCGGCGAGCGCGGCCAAGGACCACGTGGGCCCGGAGGACGTGCTGAGCCGCTTCTGCGCGGCCACGCGCCTGCCCCGCTTCGTCGTGGACGACGCGATGCCGCTGGACCTGGACGAAACGGAGCGCTTCTTCGGCGAGCGCCTGCTGGGACAGACGGACGCGGTGGGCGCGGTGCTGCGCTCGGTGGCGCTGCTCAAGGCCGGCCTCAACGACCCGCGCCGCCCCCTGGGCGTGTTCCTCTTCGCGGGGCCCACGGGCGTGGGGAAGACGCAGCTGGCCAAGCTGCTGGCGGAGTACCTCTTCGGCTCGGCGGACAGGCTGGTGCGCCTCAACATGGCGGACTACCCCAACGACGGCGACGAGAGCGTCCCGTTCGGCGCGTCCTGGGCCCCGGCCCTGGAGACGCGGCGGGGCGAGCTGAGCGCGCTGCTGGACGGCAAGGTGTTCACCGTGCTGCTGCTCGACGAGTTCGAGAAGGCGGCGCGCAGTGTCCACGACCGCTTCCTCCAGCTCTTCGACGAGGGCACGTTCGTCAACGGCGCCGGGGAGACGGTGTCGTGCAACAACACGCTCATCGTCGCCACGTCCAACGTGGGCGCCGAGGTGTACCGAGAGTCCGGCCTCGGCTTCACGGGCACCCGCCGCGCCGAGGAGATGGTCCCCGAGGTGGACCGGCGCATCAGCGAGGCCTTCCGCCCGGAGTTCCTCAACCGCTTCGACGCCATCTGCCACTTCCGCCCGCTGTCCAAGGTGGACATCCGCAAGATTGCCCAGCGCGAGGTCGGCCGCGTCCTCCAGCGCGAGGGCATCCGCGCGCGGGCCCTGGACGTGGAGGTGACGCCCGCGGTGGTGGACCTGCTGGTGGAGCGGGGTTACTCGCCGCAGTTCGGCGCGCGCTACCTGCAGCGCGAAATCGAGAAGACGCTCACCGCCGCGCTGGCGGTGGAGATTGCCCGCAGGCCGCTGCCGCCGGGCACGCCCGTCCGCGTCGAGGCCCGCGCGGGCAGCCGCGTCACCGCCGTCGCGGAGCCCGCGGCGCCGCCCCCCTCCCCCACCGCGCAGCTCCTGCTGCCGTCCGCCCGCGCGGCGCCGGTGAAGCGGCGGCTCGACAAGAAGTCCCTCCTGTTCGAGATGGACCGGCTGGTGGGCAAGACACGGGCCCTGGCGGAGTCCGCGGGCCGGCCCGAGCTGGAGGCTCGTCGCGCGGCCCTGCTGGCGGAGACCCAGGCGCCCAACCTCTGGGATGACCCCACGCACGCGGCCGAGGTCATCCGCGCCTTCCGCACCGTGGAGGCGCACATCAACGAGCAGGAGCGGCTGGAAGCCGCGTGCCTCTTCGCGCGCCGGCTGGTTCGCGAGGCGAAGAACGAGGTGCAGCTCGCCTCCGCCGCGAGGCAGGTGGAGGACGTGGCGCGCGAGGTGCAGATGGCGGAGGCGCTCCACGCCTCGGGCGCCACCACCCAGGACACGGAGGCGCTGGTGGACATCTGCGCCAGCGACTCGGTGGAGGCCCAGGACACCTGGGTCCAGGAGCTGGCCACCATGTACCTGGGATGGGCCCAACGGCGCGGCTACGAGGCCGTCGCGGTCGCCGAGGCCGAGGAGCCCGCGCGCGTCGTCGTGCGCATCGCGGGCCCTGGCGCCTATGGCTTCCTCGCGGGCGAGGCGGGCCTGCACCGGCGGCTGGAGGACGAGAAGCGCCAGCGCGCCTACGTGCGCGTCCACCGCGGCGGCTCGATCCCCCTGGAGGAGCTGGAGCTGCTGGAGGTCCAGGGCCGCCCGATGAAGAGCCACGAGGGCGCCTACCTCCAGCGCGTGCGCACCGAGGTCACGGTGAAGGACGAGTCCTCCGGGCGCGTGCTCACCCTCACCGGCGCAGCCGAGGTGGAGGAGCTGAAGGACATCGCCGCGCGCGTCGTGTCCGGGCAGGGCAGCAACACGGACGAGGCGCGGCGCTACTACGTGGGGAGAAGTCCTCGCGTGGAGGACCCTCGCACTGGCGCGGGCACGCCCCGCGTGAAGGACGTGCTGCGCGGCGAGCTGGATGTCTTCATCGCCGCGTGGATTTCACGGCCTCCCGCTGAGACGCCGTCGCCCGGCAACTGACGGGCGAAGGAATGGACTTCAGCGGGCCATGTCCACGATTCGGAGCGTCGAGAGGCGCTCCGAGTTGGAGGCCATGGACTGCCCGAGCCGCCCGGCGCTCTCTGGGAAGGGCCCCCGCGCCACCTCATGCCCGGAGGGGCTCAGCACCTGGGCGACCACGTGGTCGAACCCCTTCTTCAGTCCCATGGACTGGTGCGGCTGGCCGTTGGCGTCCGCCACCATGTAGAGCGAAGACTCCAGCTCGGGCGGGGGCGCCTCTCCATGCTGGAGGAAGACGTTCTTCATGTGCTCGATGGACTCGCGGTGGCTCTTCTTGATTTCACGCCGGGCCATCCCCTTGAAGAGCCCCGGCACGTCCCGCAGGTCCACGTGGATCAGGACAATGGGCTTCTCCGCGCGCAAGTCGTAGATGAACGAGTAGGCGTGCTGGCGCAGCTCATCCCGGGAGCCCCGGTTGGCGTACAGCACCAGCGTGGGCCGGCCCTTCCCGACCGGGACATCACGGTCGAAGACGTCTTTCAGCTCGGCGGCCTGGGCGGGAATCGCTCCCAGCAGGCCCATCAGACATGCGAGCACGGCGAGTTTCTTCATGCAGCGGGTTCCTTTTCCTGAGCCTGCGGTGGCTCGGACGAACACGGGGGAGTCATATTCGAATCCCCTGACACGATGTGGTGTCACAACGGCCCTCCTGGTGGGTGGACCGCGCGCCCCGGGCAGGCCCGGCCGGTTGCCCGGCGTCCAGCACGTCTGCTATCGGACTTCACATACCGCTCGGAGCTGCCTGGATGCGGTTGGGGGAATCCATGTTCATGTCGCCCAGGGGATGTCGAAGCGTCGTCGCGCTGCTGTTCCTCATGCTCGCGGCCCCTGCGTCCGCCGCGACGCCCTTCGACGAGGGGATGGTCACCATCACCCTGGATGACGGCTGGGCCACGCAATACACGCTGGCGCGTCCCGAGCTCAACGCGCGGAGCATCCCCGCCACCTACAGCCTCGTCACCCTGGCCATCGACGAGGGATGGACTGGCTACCTGAACCTGGCCCAGGCCCAGACGCTCGTCGCCGAGGGCAATGACATCGCCAGCCACACCCTGACCCACCAGGACCTGACGACGCTCGCCCCCGCCCAGCTCCTGGCCGAGCTGCGGGACTCCCGCGCGTGGCTGGAGAGCGCGTTGGGGCTGCCTGCCGTCCCGAACCTCGTGGTGCCCTACGGCATCCAGAACGGGCCGGTCCTCGACGTCATCCGCCAGCATTACGCCAGCAGCCGCACGGTGAACGCGGGCCGCAACTACCGCGACTCCGTCATCTACGAGCTGCGCGCCAACGACGTGGCCCGGCCCGTCCCCGTCAGCACCGTCCAGGGCTGGGTGGAGCAGGCCATCGCGGAGAAGAGCTGGCTCATCCTCGTCTTCCACGAGTTCGTGAACGGGGCGCCGACGCGAGAGACCCAGTACAAGACGTCCGACTTCGCGAACATCCTCGACTACGTGCAGACGCGCGGCGTGCGCACCGTCACGCTGGCCGAGGGCCTGGCCCTGACGGAGCGGCGCACCGAGCCGGACCTGTCGTTGGGGCTCTCCATCTACACCGACGCGCTCCAGAACGGCTTCGCCAACTGGAGCTGGGCGGACCACTCGCTGGACGAGACGGGCGTGGTGCATTCGGGCGCGTCCGCCATCCGCTTCGAGCCGGATACCTGGAACGGGTTGCTCTTCCACCACCACGGGCTGGACCTGGCGCAGTACCGGTCCATCCGCTTCTGGGTCCACGGCGGAACGGCGGGCGGACAGGCCGTGCGGCTCGTGCTCCACGACGGGGCCCAGGTGCTGGGCACCACCCGCCTGGACACCGCGCTCGGTGGCCCCATTGCCCCAGGCACCTGGCAGCAGGTGAGCATTCCCCTCGCCAGCATGGGCGCGACCACGGGCACGCTGCGCGACCTCTACTTCCAGGACGACTCCGGCACGGACCAGCCCGTGATGTACCTGGATGACGTGGCGCTCGTGCCGCACTGAGCGCGCCGCGGCTCCTTCGCGCCCCACGCCTGTCATCGAGCGGGCGTGGCCTGCGCGGGCGACAGGAGGCCGAGGAGGTGCGGCTGCCCGTCCTCCGCCATCACCCGGTAGGCCACGCCGCCCTCGGACTGGGGCGCGGTCTGGAAGACGACGCGCGAGGGCAGCAGGAGCGGACGGCGGAACTCCGACGTGAGCGTGAGCGCGGGCGCGTCGGCGGCCTCGCCCATCTCCGCCACACAGCGGCCCACGGTCCACATGCCGTGAGCGATGGCGCGAGGGAAGCCAAACAACCTCGCCGTGAGGCCATACAGGTGGATGGGATTGTAGTCTCCCGAAGCCCGGGCATATCGGCGTCCGGCGTTCTCCAGAACGGACCAGCTCGCCGGGCGGCTGTTCGCGAAGCGCTGCGCTTCATCCGTGGAGGGCGCACGCCCCGCCTCCCGAGGGCGCTCCCCCATACCGGGAAGGCGGCGGAGCATGGTGGTGACAGCGCTCCACACCAGGGCGCCGTCCTCCTCGACCTCGGTGTGTAGCTCCAGCTCGCGCCCCTGTCGGGCCTCGCGCTGGCCCTCGACCCAGGCGTGTACTGAGAAGCGAGCACCCTCCGACAGGCGCCGGCGCTGGTGGATGTGATTGCGCACGTGCACCATGCCCAACAGCCGGTAGGGAAAGTCCGGGTGGTTGAGCAAGCTCAGGTGCAATGGCATCGCGAGCACCTGCGGAAAGGTCAGCGGCAGCGCGCCGTCCTCCGGAAAGCCACACACCTCCCGGTAGCGCGCGAGCTGTCTGGAGTCGGGCGTGAAGCCTCGCAGGCGCACGTCCAGCCGGGGCACCTCCCCTGGACGCGAGGGCCTGCGCGCCACGGCGGCACGCAGCAGCTCCCTGGCGAGCAGGGGGGGCTTGGACAGCTCGAGCGACGACGGAGTGTGGGACACGTTGAGGCTCCGGGATGACGCAGTCAGACGAGCCCCATGGCAGCACGTACGCGGCTTCCCGGGAAGCACGGCCAGCACCTCGCACGTCCAGGCGCGGCACACGCAGGAGAAGGACCACGAGGCCCGCGCCATGCCGGGACGCGCCCACGCTCCGCTGAACCACACCTGCGCACATGTCTATACGCGCCCCGGGGCACCTCGCGGCTGCCGGCCCCACCGGCCCGCGATGGCTCCCGCCTCCCTCCGGATGCGACCCACCCGAGTCTGCTGAAGCCGCCAACCGGGCGGGCGACCGTCACTTTCTGACGCAGCCGACGGAGTGAGTCCTTAGACTTCGCCCAATGCTTCACGTCATCCCCCTGGGCGGCCTTGGCGAAATTGGCCTCAACTCCATGGTCGTCGCCTGCCGTGGGGAGATGCTGCTCATCGACGCCGGATTGATGTTCCCCTCCTCGGGGATGCCCGGCGTGGACATCATCATTCCGGACTTCAGCCACCTGAAGCAGAACGCCGCGCAGCTCCAGGGCGTGCTGCTGACGCACGGCCATGAAGACCACGTGGGCGCGCTGCCCTACCTGCTCAACGAGGTCCCGGTCCCCGTCTACGGCACGCGCTTCACGCTGGCCATGGCGCGCCACCGGCTGGAGGAGCTGGGGCTGGAGGCGGACCTGCGCGAAATCGAGCCGCGCGAGCCCTTCTCCGTCGGCACCGCCTTCCGCGTGGAGGCCAGCCGCGTCACGCACACGGTGCCGGACGCGGTGGGCTACATCCTGCGCACGCCCGAGGGCACCCTCATCCACACCGGGGACTTCAAGCTGGACCCGGACCCCATCGACGGGCTGCGCACGGACCTGGAGCGCTGGGGCGAGGCCGGCGAGGAAGGCGTGCTGTGCCTCCTCTCCGACTCCACCAACTCCGAAGTAACGGAGGAGACGGGCAGCGAGCGCGTGGTGGAGCAGACCTTCGAGCGCCTCTTCCAGGACGCCACCGGGCGCATCGTCGTCGCCCTCTTCTCCTCCAACCTGCACCGCGTGCGGCACCTCCTCGCCCTGGCCGAGCGGCTGGGCCGCAGGGTGGCCCTCCAGGGCCGCAGCATGATTCGCAACGTGGAGATGGCGCGGGAGATGGGCTACCTCGACGTGCCCGACTCGCTCTTCGTCCACCTGGACACGGTGCCGATGCTGCCCGCGCAGCGCGTGCTGCTGCTGACCACCGGCGCCCAGGGCGAGCCCCGGGCCGGGTTGTCCCAGCTCGCATCGGGTGAAGGGCCGGTGCGCCTCGGCCCCGGGGACCTGGTGGTGCTCAGCTCACGCCCCATCCCCGGCAACGAGCGTTCCGTGGGCGCGCTCATCGACGCCCTCCAGTGGCGCGGCGCGCGCGTGGCCTACGCCCAGCTGGAGCCGGGCGTCCACGTCTCCGGCCACGCCAGCCAACCGCAGCAGCGGCGCGTGCTGGACCTGGTGCGCCCGGCCCACTTCATCCCCGTCCACGGCGAGGGCCGCCACCTGCACAAGCACCTGCTCACCGCGCGCGAGGCCGGCCTGGAGCCCGCCCAGTGCCTGCTGGCGCAGGACGGCGACATCGTCACGTTCGAGGAGGGCCGGGGCCGCTTCACGGGCAGCGTGCCCTCGGGCCGAATCCTCAAGGACCGCTTCGGCAGCGGATTGGTGACGCCGGACACCCTCCAGGAGCGCATCCGCCTGTCGGAGACGGGCGTGGTGGCCGCGGTGGTGGTCCTCCAGCGGGAGTCCCAGAAGGTGGTGGCGGGGCCCCAGCTGTCCGGCCAGGGGCTCTCCCTGGACGAACAGGTGCTGCTCTCCCGGGTGGCCCAGGACGCGCGGGTGCTCTTCGAGGAACTGTCCCCCACCCTGCGGGGCGACGATGCCCTGGTGAGAGAGGAACTCACCCGGGCCGTGCGCCGGGCCTTCAAGGCGCACACCACCAAACGCCCCCTGGTGGTGCCCTTGGTCGTCCGGGTGTAGGTATGGTAAGGGCCGCTGCCCATGCCATCCTTCGACGTCGTCTCGAAAATCGACCTCGCTGAGCTCGACAACGCGGTCAACCAGACCAAGAAGGAGATCAGCACCCGCTACGACTTCCAGGGCAGCCACGCCGACGTGGTGCTGGCCCCGGACCATACCTCCATCACCGTGAAGGCCAACAGCGAGGACCGCGTCCAGGCCGCCAAGGAGGTCCTCCTGGCCAAGCTGGCCAAGCGCAACATCAGCCTGTTCGCGCTGGAGTACGGCCCCGTCGAGAAGACGGGCCTGCACAACGTGAAGCAGGTCATCAAGCTCCAGCAGGGCATCCCGGTGGAGAAGTCCAAGGAGCTGGTGAAGCTGCTGAAGGAGTCGAAGATGAAGGTCCAGGGCTCCATCCAGGCCGACCAGCTTCGCGTCACCGGCAAGAACCGGGATGACCTCCAGGCGGCCATCGCCCTGTTCCGCAAGGAGCAGGACCGGCTGAAGCTGGACATGCAGTTCATCAACTTCCGCGATTGAAGAGGCCCATGCGCGCTGCCGCCCTGTCCTTCTGCCTCCTGTTCTGCGCCCCGAGCGTGGCGTCCGCCCAGGCGGACCGTCCCACCAAGGCGGTTCCCACCCTCGCCAAGCCCCCGCGCATCCAGGGGGGCCTGAAGGCCTTCGCCTCGCCGATGGTGCTCAAGCCCGTCGCCGCCGAGGGCGCCACTGCGGCCTTCACCGCCAAGGTGGGCGCGCGCAAGGACACGCTCTACGTGGGCGTGGAAGCCACCGACGACCAGCTCCAGGCCGGGGACCTGCTCACCCTGTCCCTCTACTTCCCGGGCACCGGCCCCACGTCCACCGGCTACACGTGGCGCTTCGCGTTCGACGGCAAGCGCGCCTCGGAAGCGAACAGCGGCACGCCACGGTTCGCCCAGGACCTGGTGACGGCGGCCGTGCAGCGCCAGGGCAACACGCTGCTGCTGATGGCGTCCGTGCCCGTGCGCGCCTTCCCCCGCTTCCCCGCGGTGGACCCGCTGGCGATGGAGCTGTGCCTCACCTACGAGGACCGCGACAGCGCCGACTCCCAGGTGGCCTCCATCTCCAACTGCCAGAGCGGCAACATGGTGGGCGACGCGCTGCGGCTGCCAGAGGAGCTCCGCAAGGGCCTCAAGCTGAAGCCGCCGGAGAACGTGACCTCGCTCGAGCCCCATCAGGACGGCTGGCTGGGTTGGGACTACATGAGCCATCCGGCCTGGGCCCAGGCCGACGACGAGCTGACGCCCGCCTCCCTGCGCACCCTGGTGGCGCCCCAGGCCATCATCCCATCGACCGCCGACTTGAACGTGCCGGACACGCTCAGCCTGCCGGACGATGGGCGCATCGTCACGGTGGTGACCGGGAAGAACCCCTACGCCGTCGCGGGTCAATGTGACGCCGACGATGAGCTGCGGCTGGGCTTCTACCTGGTCGCCGGAAAGACGGCCCAGCGGGTGCTCGAGTGGCCGGCCGCGACCTGCGCGCTGGGACGCACGTCGTCGGTGGAGTTGGATGAAGAGGGCGTGCTGTCCATCCGTTACTCGAACGGCACGTCCATGAACTTCGCCTGGAGTGGGACGCACTTCTCGCGAACCGAACTCGGAAAGCGGTAGACGCAGTGGAAACCACCAAGAGCCTGTACATGATGACCCTCGGCTGCCCGAAGAACCGGGTGGACTCCGAGGTGATGCTGGGCACGCTGCGGCACCGCGGCTACACGCTGGTGCAGGAGCCCTCCGACGCCCAGGTCATCGTCGTCAACACGTGCGCCTTCATCGGCCCCGCCAAGCAGGAATCGGTCGACTCCATCCTGGAGATGGCCGAGCTGAAGAAGTCCGGGGCCTGCCAGACGCTGGTGGTGACGGGCTGCCTGTCCCAGCGATACGGCGAGGAGCTGGCCAAGGAGATGCCGGAGGTCGACCACTTCCTGGGCACCAGCGCCTACGCCCAGATTGGCGACCTGCTGGCCGCAGAGGCGTCGCCGCGTCAGGTGATTCCGGACCCCGACTACATCCACGACGCCAACACGCCGCGCATCAACTCGATGCCGAAGTACACGGCGTACCTCAAGATTTCCGAGGGCTGCGACAACGCCTGCGCCTTCTGCATCATCCCCACGCTGCGCGGCGGGCAGCGCTCGCGGACCATCGACGACATCGTCGCCGAGGCGAAGCAGCTGGCGGACAGCGGCGTGCAGGAGCTGAACCTCGTCGCGCAGGACCTGACGGCCTACGGGCATGACCTGCCCGGCAAGCCGAAGCTGCATGACCTGCTCAAGGCGCTGGTGCAGGTGGACGTGAAGTGGATCCGCCTCCACTACGCCTACCCGCGCGTGTTCCCGGACGAGCTCATCGAGGTGATGGCGTCGGAGCCGAAGATTGCCCGCTACCTCGACATGCCGGTGCAGCACGTCAGCGACAAGCTGCTGCTGTCCATGAAGCGCGGCCGCAACTCGGAGTTCCTCAAGGGCCTGCTGACCAAGCTGCGCGAGCGCGTGCCCGGGCTGGTGATGCGGACCTCGCTCATCGTCGGCCTGCCGGGTGAGACGGAAGAGGACTTCGAGATGCTGAAGGAGTTCGTGAAGACGCAGCGCTTCGAGCGCCTGGGCGTCTTCCAGTACTCCGACGAAGAGGGCACCGCGGCCTACAACCTGCCGGACAAGGTGCCGCAGAAGCTCATCGAGCGCCGCTGGCGCGAAATCATGGCCATCCAGAAGCGCATCAACCGCGAGCAGAACAAGAAGCTCGTCGGCGCGCGGCTGGAGGTGCTGGTGGAAGGCCCTGCGCCGGAGACGGAGCACCTGCTGGTGGGCCGCCACCAGGGCCAGGCGCCGGACATCGACGGCATGGTCTACATCAACGACGGCCTGGCGTACCCGGGCGAGCTCGTCACCGTGGAGGTGACGGAGGCCCACGACTACGACCTGGTCGCCCGCGTGGTGGAGCGCCCGGACCCGAAGCAGCGCGCGCACACCGCGCGCGACGCGCATCCGGCCCCTGTGCCGCTGTCGCAGCTGCAGCGCCCGGCGCCTCGCGCGGAGTAGGCGCGAAGCCACCGGACGCCGCGGGAGCCCTCAGCGCGAGGGCTCCTCCAGCACCAGGGTGCGCCCCGGGCTGACGGCGCGCAGGCGCTCGCGCAGCTTCTCCCGGTCGGCCTTCGCCGACTTGGGCGTCGCCGCCAGTTTGTCGTGCAGCTCGCGCGCGGTGGCGTCGTACCAGTCCTCGCGCACCGGCCCGCCTTCGGCCACGTGCCGCGCGATGCCCGCGAGCAGCCGGCAGCAATCCTCCCAACCCGCGTCCTGTTGCGGCCCGCCCTGCTCCCGGGTGAAGGCGATGGCATCATCCAGCGTCCGCCCATCCTGCAGGTACACGTTGACGAGCGCCCGGGCCGCGCGGTTCGCCGAGTCCCGCATGCTGAGCCACAGGTACCAGGCCTTCCCTTCGGGCGCGGGGGACTCCACGGCGTAGATTTCGGTGATGGGCGCGGGCGCTCCATCCGGCCCCTGGCCCACGAGCCCCGCCTCGGGCGACACCCGCAGCACGAACGCGTCCATCGGCAGCTTCAGCGCTTCGGCCAGGAGGCTTCCGGGCGTCTCGCTCACCAGGCGCCGGGCCAGGTCCGCGGCCACCACGTAGCGGTGGCGGCCACGCTCCTCATGCACCACCAGGTGCCAGTCGCGCAGCACGGCCTGGAGGTTGGTCTGCGCCCATTGCTGGCGGAACTCGAAGGTGTCCACGCCCTTGCGGCGGCAGATGTCATCCAGCATGAAGCGGAGCGCGTCCAGCATCTCCGGGTCCTTCAACATGTCGACGTAGCGCGTGTGGCCCACACGCTCCGCGACACGCTCGATGATGGCCAGCAGCCCGAAGCGGATGGCGCCACTCGCGTCCTGCACCGACAAGCGGCCACGCTCCACGTCCTTCGTGAGCGCGTCGTACATTCGCGTGACGCCCTCCTTCTCCAGGTAGCGGCGGGCCAGCTCGATGGAGCGGCGCTGTTCGGTGTACTGGTGGTCGAACTCGGTGGGAGACGGTCGCATGTGGGTAGAGGAGAACGCAGCTCCCCGTCCCCTGTCCAGGCAACGCTAACGTGGGTCCTCGGGCTCCAGCTCCCGCTCCTCCGGAGGGGGCTCACGCGAGGAAGCGCCACGCAACGGCGCCGCCACGCCCTCACCCAGCGGCGTGGGCTGGCACTCACAGACGGTGCGGCGTGACGCCGCCTCCGTGACGAACGCGCACGCCGTCGGGCACTCGGGCTGGCGGCCCTCCTCGAACAAGGCCAGGGTGAAGCCGCGGGCAGAGGACAGCGCCGCATGGCAGGCCGGCAGCGTCTGCGCGAGCGAGCGCCAGGGCACGCGGTGCTGCGTGGTCAACCCACGGCTGGTCGCGGGAAAGCTGAGCCCCACGCCACACCCCGTGGCGAGCTTCTGCCCATCCGGCCCCAGCGGCTCGAGGTGGAGCCGCCCGCCCTCGGGCAAGTCCCTGAACACCCCGCCGCTGACGGACAGGCTGCCGTCGGGCTCGCGCCGCACGTGCAGGCCGTAACACGCCTCCTCGCTGAAGGCGCCATCGAGCGCGGCGCAGTGCCTCGGGGTGAAATCCCCTGGTGGCTCCAGCCGCGGACGTCGCAGCACCAGGGCGCCCCCCTTCACGTCGAGCGTCGCGGTGAAGCGGCCCCAGACGTCCGGCCCCAGGCGCCCCAGGCTGCTCGGCGAGTCCCAGCGCCCGGCCGCCTCCACCACCAGCGGGCGAGCCCCCACGCCTTCGGCCACCTCCACCGCATCCAGGGCGAAGGTTCGCGGCGGCAGGTTCGCCGCTGTCTCCAGTGGCTGCAGGCCCTGCGCCTCCGCGAGCCGCACCGACACCCGGGAGAAGGGCTCGCGTGAGCCGAGCACGAAGGGGCCGGTGAGCTCCGCGCCCCCTTGCGTCATCCGCGCGGCCAGCAGAGGCCAGTCCCCCAGCGGCTCGCGGCTGAGCGCCACGACGTGGACCTCACGTGAAGCCTCCGGCGCGGCCGCCTCCGCGGCGTAGTCCGCGCGAGGGCGTGAGGCGCTGAAGGTGACCTCCCGCCGCAGCGGGTCCACGGTGAGCGCATAGCCCTCCAGGAC
>Ga0182745_1002690_pt1 | contig 15686 bp, 13 predicted proteins | sample eDN3rd30CKraftBY_FD_128523 | JGI IMG/M metagenome (GOLD analysis project Ga0182745, IMG submission 128523) | Enriched backyard soil microbial communities from Emeryville, California, USA - eDNA 3rd pass 30_C Kraft BY (version 2) (version 2) | ecosystem: Environmental > Terrestrial > Soil >...
GTGAGGCGCATACCTATTGGTGCAGGGTGGCGACGTAGTGGTCCGAAAGATTAAATAGCGAGAGGCGAATATGGCTCACGAAGACACGCGCGTCGCGCAGGTTGGCGATGTACAGATGGAAGTCGTCGGACTCAGCAAACGCTTTACCGTAAAGAGCCAGGGCCGCAATGCGGTTCTGAATGCGGTCAGCGATGTATCTTTTACCGTGCGCAAAGGAGAGACCTTCAGTATTGTTGGTGAATCGGGCTGCGGAAAATCCACGCTGGGCCGATGCATCGCCAGGCTGCTTGACCCGTCCAGCGGACAGGTGCGTTTTGAGGGCCGCGACATCGGCCAGCTCGGACAAGGCGCGCTGCGAGAATTGCGCAAGCGGATCCAGTTTATTTTCCAGGACCCGTACTCCTCGATGAATCCACGCATGCGCGTGCGTTCCATCCTGGCCGAGCCGTTACGCAATTTCTCCGTACCGTCGGACAAAATCGACACCCGGCTGGAGGAGCTGCTGGCCCTGGTCAGCTTGAAATCCGAGTCGCTGGACAAGTACCCGCATCAATTTTCTGGCGGGCAACGTCAGCGGCTCGTGATCGCTCGTGCCTTGGCGCTGGAGCCGGATTTCATCGTCTGCGACGAGCCTGTGTCCGCGCTCGATGTCTCCGTGCAGGCTCAGGTCATTAACCTGCTGGTTGAGCTGCAGCAAAGGTTGCACCTGACCTATTTGTTTATTTCCCACGATCTGAGCGTGGTGCGACATCTCAGCCACTCAGTGGCGGTGATGTATTTGGGGCGCATGGTGGAGGTGGGTACATGCAGCGAAATCTTCAACACGCCTCGTCATCCCTATACCAAAGCGCTCATGGCGGCCGTGCCGCGTTTTTCGCAAGCAAGCCGGGGGCAGCCCAATACGGCGCGCCTGACGGGTGAAATCCCCAGCCCGCTGGCGCCTCCCTCGGGATGCGCATTCCGGACTCGATGCCCCAACGCGCAGCCCATCTGTGCCCAGTCATTGCCCGAGGCGCGTCGATTCAGCGATAGCCACGTTGTGGCGTGTCATTTTGCCTAGATCAATCAATGGAGTAAATGCATGAGTAGTGAGACGATGGAGTCCTTTGATGTCATTCTTGCGGGTGGCCTGGTGATTGACGGCACCAATGCGAAGCCCTATACGGCCGACATCGGCGTACGTGGCGACCGCGTCGTCGCCATCGGCGACCTCAGTGGCGCGGTAGCCACTCATCGAGCCGACATCGCGGGCCTCGCCGTGGCGCCTGGGTTCATCGACTCCCATACGCACGACGACAACCTGTTGCTGCGCAAGCGCGCCATGGAGCCGAAAATTTCCCAGGGAGTCACCACCGTCATCACGGGCAACTGCGGCATCAGCCTGGCGCCGTTGTTGCACGATAGCCCACCGCCGCCGTTGGATCTGTTGGATTTGGGGGGCAGCTACGCATTCTCGACCTTTGCCGATTACCTGAGTGCCCTGCGGGAAACGCCGCCCGCGCTGAACTGCGCTTGCATGGTCGGCCACTCGACGCTTCGAGCAGCCGTCATGCCGAATCTGGAGCGCAACGCGACGTCCGAGGAAATCGTACGTATGCAAAATCTGGCGCTCGAAGGTATGCAGGCCGGGGCAATAGGCATTTCTACGGGTACGTTCTATCCGCCGGCGGCACATGCCTCGACAGAGGAAATCATCGAGGTTTGTCGTCCTCTTTCCGAGCATAACGGCATCTATGCCACGCACATGAGAGACGAGGGCGATCACATCGTCGAGGCTTTGAACGAAACGTTCCGGATCGGAAAAACACTGGATGTACCGGTGGTGATCTCGCATCATAAATTGATGGGTAAGCAGAATTTCGGCCGCTCCGCCGAGACGCTGGAGATCATATCCGAGGCCATGAAGACCCAGGAAATTTCGCTGGACGCGTACCCATACATTGCCGGCTCGACGATACTGAAAAAAGATCGGGCCTTGTTGTCGGCAAGGACCATCGTCACCTGGTGCAAACCGTACCCGGAATACACGGGGCGCGATCTGGACGACATCGCCCGGGAGCGCGGCAAAAGCCGTTGGGACGTGGTCGACGAACTGCTGCCGGCTGGCGCCATCTACTTCATGATGGATGAGGACGATGTCCAACGCATCATGGCCTTTCCGGATACCATGATCGGTTCGGACGGCCTGCCGCATGATACGCATCCTCATCCGCGCCTGTGGGGAACATTTCCGCGCGTGTTGGGGCATTACAGCCGCGACCTGGGCTTGTTCCCCATTGAAACTGCCGTCTGGAAAATGACCGGGCTGACCGCCAGCCGTTTTGGTCTGAAAGACCGGGGTGTGATTCAAGAAAATGCCTTCGCTGATCTGGTGGTATTCGACCCTGCCACGATTGCTGACGCCGCGACGTTCGAAGCCCCGATGGCGCGTTCGCACGGTATTCACGACGTCTACGTGAACGGGGTCAAAGTATGGGGTGCCGAAGGACGCTTCACGGGGAATTACGCCGGACGAGTCCTGACGCGCGACTGATCGCTCAACCAAGGAGATCATGTTGAAATTGCATCTAGCCGTGGCCCAGATGGGCCCCATCGCGCGCAGCGATACGCGCAGCCAGACCGTCGCCCGTCTGTGCGATATGCTCAGGGACGCTGCCGGCCGTGGCGCGAAGTGGGTGACCTTTCCCGAGTTGGCGTTGACCACATTCTTTCCGCGCTGGGATCTCGAAGACCCCGAGGAAATACACGGTTTCTTTGAAACAGAGATGCCGGGAAAAACCACGCAAGTGCTTTTTGATCTGGCTCGCCAGCTAGGAGTGGGCTTCTACCTTGGATATGCCGAGCTGGCGGGCCAGAGGCAGTTCAACACCAGCATTCTGGTCGATGGCCGCGGCAATATCATCGGTAGATATCGCAAGATCCATATCCCCGGCGACGCGCAATCGCAGGACGGTTTTCCTGTTCAGCATCTGGAGAAGAAATACTTCGAGGTGGGCGATTTGGGATTCCCCGTATTTGATGCGGACGATGTCCGTATCGGTATGTGCATCTGCAATGATCGACGCTGGCCTGAAACCTATCGCGTCATGGGGTTGCAGATGGTTGACGTGGTCATGGTGGGCTATAACACGCCGACGGGCTATGGTCGACTCGGAGAGCCCAAGCATTTGCCGCTGCATCATAATCACCTGTCGCTGCAGGCATCGGCCTATCAGAATACCTGCTGGATCGCCGCTGCGGCGAAGGCGGGTGTCGAAGAGGGCATCCATATGATAGGTGGATCATGCATCGTCGCGCCCACAGGCGAGATTGCCGTCCAGGCGCTTTCCGAGGGCGACGAAGTGATCAACTATGTATGCGACATGGCGTTGGCGGACGGCTACCGGAGTAACATCTTTCACTTTGAGCGGCATCGGCGTCCCGAGCACTATCAGGCAATCGTGGATAGGGTGGGGTCGAGCCGCCAGCCTATATAAAATTAGATGGAGGGCATTTATGGCCTCGAAAGCGGGTACGGGTACGGGGAAAAATTTTTCAAAAGAAGCGATGGGCGCCCGCCTTCGGGGAATACGCAAGGGAAAGGGCTTTACGCTCAAGCAATTGTCCGAGACGTCCGGGGTGGCGTTGTCTACGTTGTCCAAGGCCGAGCTTGGGCAGACCGCGCTGAGCTATGAAAAGTTTGTCGCCATTGCGTTGGCGCTCGATGTGGATATGGCCATGCTATTGCAGGCGGGCGGCGACCCGCCACCGAACCGCCTGAATGGACAGGCATGGACCGCCAGCAGTCTGGAACAGCACGAGTATCAGACGTCGACTTATCGGCATCAATTTCTGTTCAGCGAAATCTCGGGAAAGGCGATGACCCCGATCGTGGCGACGATTTTTTCTCGGACGCTGGACGAGTTCAAGGAATACATCAAGCATCCTGGTCAGGAGTTCACTTATGTTCTGTCGGGTGCCATTCGCATCGTTTTTGAAAACGGCGAGACTATTGAACTGAAGCGTAACGAAGTCGCTTACTTTGACAGCTCGGTTGGTCACGTGTATTTATCGACCAGTAAGGTGCCGGCGCGAGTGCTGGCCGTTTGTATGGATGTGCCCGACGTCGTTCGCATCGCGCTCAACAGACCGAACTCTTCCATCATGTGATAGGTATTCGTTGGACACCTTCTCGGCAATGCAGACCTGCATCATGCGCGCAAGCCAATCCTGGTCTGGTGCGGCGCTACGCGTTAGGACTCGCAGTCTTTCAGGCCTTGGCGCAGGTATAGGGCAATTGGGTTAAGCCGCCCGAAGTGCATTGGGGGATTATGCCCTCGGTCAGCAGGCATTTTTGGACAAACGGATGCCAGATTATCATTAGCGCTACTTGCGCACTGCATCGTTCCGCCTGTGTGTTGTGAGATGGTGTTTGCCAGGCATGATCTCGAGCTCGTCGACGGCGTTCGCCGTCGACGAGCTCATCTGATCCTACTCTACCTTTAGATTTCGCTCGCGCACGATTTCCGCCCAACGGTCGACTTCCGAATTGGTGAAGGCTTGGAACTGTGCGGGCGTGCTGCCGACTACGTCGATACCGGCGCCGCGCAGCTTTTCCTGCACATCGGGTAATTGCAGAGCTTTCCTGATGTCGTCGGATACTCGCTGTAGCGTTGCATCCGACATAGTGGCGGGCGCGTATACGCCATACCAAAGCACAGTCTCGTAGCCCGGCAAGCCCGCTTCAGCCATCGTCGGTACGTCGGGCAGGGCCGTCGAGCGAGTGCTGCTCGTTACTGCGAGCGCTCGTACTTTGCCAGCTTGCACCAAAGGCAGGCTGACCGGCAGGCCGGGGAAATACAGTTGCGCATCCCCTGCAGCGACAGCAGTGATCGCTTGCGAACCGCCGGTATAGGGTATGTGCGTCATATCGAGATCGGCCATGGTCGTAAAAAGCTCGGCAGCCATATGGTCCGCGTTGCCAACGCCGGCCGAGCTGAAATTCAACTGGTCGGGTTTAGACTGGGCGAGGGCGATGAAATCGCCTAGTGTCTTGACCGGCAATGACGGTGTCACCACCAGCACGTGCGGCATGGCGGTCAACTGTGACACGGCCTTCAGGTCCTTACGCAAGTCGTATCTCAGGTTCGGATATAAGGATGCGCTGACGGCGATGGCTGTCTGGGCGACGAGTAGCGTGTGGCCGTCATCCGCGCGTGCCACCTGTTCGGCAGCGATGTTGCCGGCGGCGCCTACGCGATTTTCCACGACAACGGCCTGCCCCCACATTTCCGACAGCTTGGGGCTGATGGTGCGCGCAACCAGATCCATGCTGCTGCCGGCTCCCAGGCCGGAGACGAGGCGCACGGTGCGGGTGGGGAAATTGGCCTCAGCGTGCGCTGGTGCGGAAACGACCACCGCTTGGGCGCATAACGCCATGGCAATCCGGAAGAATGATTTGCATTTCATGGATGTTTCTCCTTTGTTGGGATTTATGCTTTGTCTCTACTTGTGCTGGTGGGGGACACTGCGTTTGTGTTCAGAATGGATAAGGCACGCCGGCTTCGCGTGCGACGCGCTCGAGATCGGCCAGGGTGTCGGCGGGCAATCTCAAACCTTGCGCGCGATGCGCGGCATCGGACTGGACTTCCAGTTCGCCCGGAAAATAGACTTGACTGTGTCCCGGTGCGACCGGAACGTCTTTCAGCGATGCGATGTATGCGTCGATGCGCGCATTGAATTCATCCATGGGCTGAAACGCGGCCACGTTCAACGCAATCATCAGGTGTCCGGCGCCGCTGCGGTTGACGGGGTCGTACGGACCATGCACGCGATCGAGGAATTCGCTGCCCGATAGCACGCCTGAGAGCACGTCTACCATCACGCCCATAACGTAGCCTTTGTGGCCGGCCATAGGTAAGATGAATCCTTCCAACGCCGCCTTGGGATCGGTAGTCGCATGCCCTTGAGCGTCGACGGCCCAGTGCGCGGGAATGGGTTCGCGGCGCTTATCGGCCAAATAGATCTTGCCGCGGGCCACACCCGAGTTGGCCATGTCCATCACCACCGGAGGGTGACTGCCGCCCGGCACGGCGATGGACCATGGATTAGTCCCTATCTTCTTCTTCAGGCCTCCCCAAGGCGCCATGTTCGGGCCGGCGTTACTCATTAGCATCATCACGCAGCCCTGCTGCGCGCCGATGCGGGTGTAGTACATGCAGGTTCCGAAATGGTTGGAATTTCGGATAGAGACGACGCCAACGCCATGTTGGCGGGCACGCGCTACGGCTTCGTCGACGGCGCGGCGGGCCACGACTTGGCCGGGGCCGTCTTCACCGTCCATGACGGCGATGGCGCCGCCATCCACCACGATGCGGGCATTCGCTGTCGGTTTCATCGCGCCAGAGCGCAGGCGAGCGTAGTACCAGCCCAGCCGCAACATGCCGTGCGATTGGTGGCCCCACATATCCGCCTGTACGAGGGTGTCAGCCATCAATCTGGCGTCATCGGGGCCAACGCCAGCACTCTCGTAGACGGCGGCGGTGAACGTACGCAAGCGGTCAGGATCAACCAGTCTGGCTTCGCTTGCAGTGGGAGTTTCGTTGTCTGTCATCATTTTGTCGGTTCTGCTTTTACGCCCGTAGGCACTGTCATCGGCCTGCGATTTCGGCCAGGGGGTTCATGGCGTGTGATGTGAATACATAGGGCGACCTGGTATTTCCATCTTCGCGACCAGCACGCAGCCACTTTCCGACTCGGTGATGTACAGATCGCGGTTGTCAGCGCCGCCGAAAGCAATGTTGGTCGTCATGCGGCCCTTGCAGGAATTGATGCGCAACAGCGGCTCTCCCTGCGGCGAAAACATCCAGACGGCGCCTAGACCGGCGTGCGCGACAAACAAGTTGCCGGCTTGGTCTACCGCCATGCCGTCAGGGCCGCTTGCACCGGACATTTGCACAAACAATCCGACGCGTGTCAGCGACCGATCCGGCAACACCATGGCGCGCCATACGCAGTTGCCTCGCGTAGCGGCGACGTAGAGCAGGTTCTCATCGGGGTTCATGACAATGCCGTTGGGGCTGGGCACGTTGTCCAGCAAGCATTCGAGGTGGCCATCGGCGTTTTGCCGATAAACGCGACCGGAGGGATCTTGCAGTCCGGTCTGACCCTGGTCTGTGAAGTAGAGATCGCCGTTGGACGCGAAATAGAGATCGTTGAGTCCCTTGAAACCCTCGGTGCGGGCGCGCCGAACGTACGGGGTCAGCTTTCCCGAGCTGGGGTCTAGCAGAAGGAGGCCGTTCTTATGATCGGCGATGAATATGCGGCCGTCTCGATGAATCTTCAAGCCATTAGGTTCGCCATCGTATTCGGCCAGCAGCTCCACGTCGCCGCTTGGCGACACACGGAATATCAGCCCAAAGGCGATGTCGACCAAATAGAGATTGCCGTCGCGGTCGAATGACGGACCTTCTATGTAGCTATCTGTGTCGGGCGTCCCTTTTCCGGCGCGCAGGCGCTCGTCTGACAACTGGCCGGCTTTGCGGAATTGGTCGGGAATGCGCGCAAAAACTTCGGTGGTAATCGCGGGTGGCGCGGCGTACATGCGTGTTTTCTCCTTCGGATCGTCTATAGCGGCAGTTCCAGATCCAGCAGCGGTGCGTGTTGCTGGGCGCCGTATATGTCGGTGTCGCCAATGGCACCGGAAACAATGCGTCGTGGCAACGTCGCCTTATACGCCAACGCCGGCGGATATTCGGTGAGCAGCACATCGCTGGGCGACACGCCGTAGAGTGCCGCGATGCGTTCGCGCGTGATGACGCCGCAACGGCGCACTTTGTCGAACGTTTCCGGGTTGTCGAACATGACATCCAATGTCAGTTCGAAGGGGCCGGCATTCTTGCTCTTGCAGGCTTTGGCAATATCTTTAAGTTTGACCATGATGATTCTCCCGCGCTAAATGGTCTGGTATTCGATAGGGAACATCGACAGCGGGTCGTCTGTTCGGATCACGTGGTGCATGGAGAATTGATAGACCGCGCCGCGCTCAATGTCGGATGGCGAGAAGGGGAAGGCCATATTGCCTTCTCGGCATAACCTGCCAGGGAAATCGCTGTGCAGCAACGTGACGCGCATGAGAGCCAGGGCGGCATTGGCAATTTCTTGAGTATCTCCCACCACTTCGGCCAGAATGCCGATTTCGTGGCTTCTCGTTTCATGCAGTGGTTCCCAGTCGCCCATTACCCCGTTTTTGCCGTACAAGCGGATCACGATGCGATAGCGGTCGCGCGGGATCCCCAACGTGGCTATCTTGGTATGGCTCGATTCGATGACGGCCGCGATGAAACTGTCCAATTGCCCAATGAGGCCCGGGTCCCGCGTCCCCGCAAAGGTGATCGCACTGTAGCCTGCGCATTCGGCGGCTTCCAGCTTGATCGTGTAGGGCGCAGGCGTCCATTGCATGCCCGAGATGCGGACTCGCCGTTCCGACACTGGCTGCATGACGCAGGCGCTCGTGTCCAGCGTCCCGCCGGGTTCGTGCCGGATGATAGGGCTGGCGCTTTCGTGTAATGCTTGAACAGACACCGATAGAGGGGTGCAGCTGAGTTCCGGGTTGGCCGGCTCGACTTCGACATAGTCGGCCCCCACAGTGGCGATCAGGCAGTCGTGCTTCTTCGGCAATGCGGCGTTGCACGCGCATTCCAACAGTTTTCCTGCATACCAGGCGGGCGCGGGGGGCAAACCGTGGTGTGTTGCCAGCGCCACCCATGGGGCTGGATCGGTTCCGCGACCGGCCAGGATTACCTGAGCTCCGTTGCGCAATGCTTCCAGGTGAGGCTCCGGCCCCATCATGCCGACGATGCGCGACGCCCGGTCGACCGTATCTTCAGTCAGGGGGGCCGTCTTGCCTAGCGGATGGATGGCGTCATCGCGGATCGCGCGTTTCAGAAAATCCTTGTGTTGCTCCGCATGGATCAAGGCCAATTTGAAATGCATGCCTTCTTCGGCGGCAATTTCACGCACAATTTCGGCGCAGGCCTGCAAATGCGGCTCACCGCCCGCGCCGCCGCAGGTGCCTATCATCATGGGGATATTCAGCTCCATGGCTCCACGCAACAACAGGCGCAGGTCGCGCTTCATTTGTAGCGGAGAGTTGAGGGTTTTCCCCGATCCCAGGTAGTGCGGACCGGGGTCCGAGCTGCCCCCGTCGACACCGATCATGTGGGGGCGTGTTTTCAAGGCGGCGGCAAGGGAAGCCTCCGGAAAGCCGTATCCCAGAATCCCACTGGCGGAGACCATCCGTATTTCGCCATTCATGCTTTTCTCCTTTACATCGCTTGCGTTGTCGCGGACGTGTCGACTTTATGGAATCATGTAGTCTTAACGCACCGTAAGGTGGGACTATGAGGTTCGGCCTGCCGGTGCTGCAATCGTTTATTCGGCAAGGGGGTGTGTCGTATCAACATAACTCCAGGCCGGTATGGAGAAGCAAAGCTATGGATTCTGGCGAGACGCCAACCCAGCTCGACGGCGACGCAACGATGGACGGCCTGATGCGTCGGATGGACCTGACGTCGCTGCGGCTGTTCGTAGATGCCTGTGAGGCGCACAGCATTTCGGCCGCCGCTTCGCGCGCCTGTATCGTTCCGTCCGCCGCCAGTCGTCGTATCCAGGATCTAGAGAAATCGGTAGGCGTGGCACTGCTGTTTCGCTCCCCTCGCGGTATCACGCCGACGGCGGCAGGTCTGACGGTCTTGCGACATGCGCGTGTCGCCCTGGCCGAATTGCAGCATATGGCGACTTCCTTGCAGCGCTTTGCGTCTGGGTTGCAGGGTACGGTTCGGGTGGCGGCGAATATTTCGTCAATCGATCAGTACTTGCCGGAGGATCTGGCGGCTTTTGCGCAAAGTTATCCTGACGTCAGTATCGAGCTGGAAGAAAAGCGCGGCGGAGAAATATTCCAATGTATCGAGGATGGCACGGCGGATCTGGGTATCGGCAATGATTGGTACCTGGGCGAATCCGCAGCCATCTGCCGTCTCTATCGCGAAGACAGCTTGGTCGCTATCTTTCCCCGTTCCCATCCCAAAGCGAGGCTTGCGGGGGTTAGTTTCGCAGACGTACTGGGGCAACCGTTGATCGGGCTGCATGCGGAAAGCGCATACAACGCAAAATTGGCGCAGCAGGCGGCCTTGATCGGTCGCGAGATAAACATGAAGATACGCGTCAATAGCTACGATGCGATATGCCGTATGGTTCACGCGGGCCTCGGTGTGTCGCTGGTACTCAAGCAACTGGCCGATATGCATCAGGATGTCCTCAATATCGTAGCCGTGCCCTTGGTAGAGGAATGGGCGAGTAAACGCATCCTGATTGCGTACCGATCGGAGGATACGTTATCCGCGTCGGCGCGAACGTTGCTTGATTTTTTGACGGGGAAAACGGAAGACTACGAGTCGAGGTCGGGCGAGTCTTGATTTTCTGGCGATCAGCGTTGCTAACGTGTCTTCGTGTGCAAGAAAAGTTTGCACCAGCGCCGACGAGTGCTACTCGAGCCACTTCGCCACTGCCTGTTCTTCCTACAGCGATATTCGTTGTAATCGACTAGCCATTGCTCAGTAATGGCATGGACCCGTCCAAGGTTGACAAGTACATGTGTGCTATGCCGAATTATCTAGGTCGCTCGCAGTCGTTCGCCCCGCTTGATCTACACTTACCAACTAGTCTGTTCTTGTGAGATGGGTTCGGGTCAAACATGGTAATTCGAACAAACGTGCCGGCAACCGGACGTGTGGTGCCGGCGGTGGTCCAGGCAATGAAGCTGTTGCGTGCCATGGCATCTGCGTCTGGTGGCGTTACGGTGACCTCTGCGGCCCGTGCGACGGGGATCAGTCAGAGTACGTGTTTCAATCTTCTGCGTACGATGGTGCAAGAACGCGTTTTGAATTTCGACGCAGACACCAAAACTTATACGTTGGGCCTTGGGCTGGTGGAAATTGCCAATTCGGTACAAAGCAACACCCCCGTCGAGATCATTCGTCCTGAACTGATGCGTCTGGCCACTTCTCACGACGCCCTTGTTACGTTGTGGGAAATCGTCGGCAAGGGAAGAATGGTTTTGCTGGACGGCGTGGCGGCTCCTCGCGCGGTGCGTATCGAAATCCGAGCCGGCCAGCGGCTACCGACGCTTTCTGGTGCCGTCGGGCGTTGTGTAGCGGCTCATTTGGATTTGTCGCCATCGCAGTTGCGCAAGGCGTTCGATGCGTTGTCTTGGGAAAAACCGCCGTCGTACGAATCGTTCTTGGCGGATATGCAGCAGTCGAAAGTGGACGGTTATGCCATAGATCGCGGCTACTGGCTACGTGGAATCATTGCGGTCGGCTCGGTCGTCTTGGACGCAAAAGGCAAGCCCCGTATGGGATTGGGCGCGCTGACACTGACGGGCCAGCTGAGTGATGCAGAGCTACGGCGAGTTGGGCAGGAGTTGGTCGCCGTTCGGAGCCTGATCGAAAAAGCGGTTTTTTCGTCGCGCGCACTTTTTTCTACGTCATCCTCGGCGTAGACGGTCAATTTTCATCTTTCGAGTTCCCGGAGATGTCTGGCGCATCGACGGGTTTTATTGAAATCCATGATTCACTATAGTGAATCATATTTACTATAGTGTTGACCGGGTATTTGCTCGAGGGTAAGATGCCTATCCGTCGATGGCCTGTGCGACCAACGTGGATGCGTTGGCGATCATCAAGGCCATACGCAAAACAGATCGCGCGATGTTGCTGAGCCGTTCGCGCTGGACCAACCAGGAAAACCAATCGTTCATGAATACCGGTATGACATGGCAAGACGCTCTGTTCAATCCTTGTTCGGTGGCGTTTGTAGGGCTGTCTAATGACGCGTCCAAGTTAACGGGAGCGCCGCTCGACTACCTGTGCCGCGCAGGCTTCCGTGGGGATATCCAGATCGTCAATCCCAGATCGACAATCGTACAGGGCCGGCGCAGTGTGGCAAGCCTTGCTGCTCTGGAACGGCCGGTCGATCACGTCTTCCTACTGGTCAACACAGATGACGCCATTGGTTCGATCGCCGATTGCGCGGCAGCCGGCGCAAAAGTGGTGACCATTCTGGCCGGAGGCTTCGCCGACGCAGGACCGCAGGGGGCGCTCAAGCAGGCCGCGCTGGCACAGGCGGCGCGGGAAGCTGGCCTGCGAGTCGTCGGGCCCAACAGCCTTGGCATTGCCAACTTGCACAGCGGTATGGTCTTGTCGGCCTCGCCCATTTTCAAAATGAACGGCTTTCGTCCTGGACGCATTGCGCTGCTCAGCCAGAGCGGGGGTGTCATGGGATCGCTGCTGTCCCGTGCCCATGCTCGCGGAATTGGATTTTCCAAGATTGTTTCCGTCGGAAATGAGGTCGATCTCGGCGTCGGTGAAATCGGCGAAATGCTCGTCAATGATGCGGACACCGACGTCTTCATGCTGTTCTTGGAATCTATCAGGAATGCCGATGCGCTAAAGCGATTCGCTGAACGGGCACATCGGGCGGGCAAGCCGATTCTGGCGTACAAGCTTGGGCGTTCTGAGATGGGACAGGAAATGGCGGTGTCGCATACCGGATCGATCGTCGGGTCTGATCGGGCTGCGGATGTTTTCCTGAATCAGCTGGGTATCGCGCGCGTCGACCATTTTGAGGCGTTGATCGAGGCGCCGTCATTGTTTGCCGGCCGCCGTCCGTCCCGTGGCAGGTCTCCTGCCGTAGGTGTCGTAACCACGACCGGAGGCGGTGCCGCCTTGGTCGTCGATGCATTGGGCGTGCGTGGTGTTGACGTTAAAGCGCCCCAGGACGCGACGATCCAGGCGTTGGGGCAGGCTGGAATCGGATTTCACGGGGGACGAATTCTGGATCTTACGCTCGCCGGAACAAAAACTGCGACCTTCACGCGTGCGCTGAACATCATGCGTCAGGCGCCGGAGTTCGATCTTGTCTTGGCGGTCGTCGGATCCTCGTCGCAATTTCATCCCGAGATCGGTGTACGGCCGCTCGCGGAATGTTCCGGAGATGGAACACCCGTGGTGACGTTCCTTGGACCAGATGCCCCGCAGGGGCTGGCCATGCTGGCCGAAGCATCGATCGCCGCGTTTCGTACCCCTGAGGCGTGCGCGGACGCTATTCATGCGTTTGTGCGTTGGAAGGGGCTTTCTGCGTCGCAAGCGCAGCCGCCGATCGATGAAAAAACAACAGAGATTTTAAAATCGTTCGAAGGCCGTAACCCCGATGAGCTAGGCGCTGCAAAGCTTTTTTCCAGCTTGGGCGTGCCAATGGTGCCTACTTACATCCTGCCGGTATCGGCGCATGAAGGCGTCGCAGACCTGCCTTATCCGCTTGCCGTAAAAGTGCTGTCGGCTGATATCGCTCATAAAACCGAGGCTGGCGGTGTCCGTTTGAATATCCGTAGCGCCGATCAGTTGCAACAGACGTTGCAGGCTATGAAGGCTCACATCGAAAAGAGTCGGCCAGAGGCAAACATCGCAGGATTTCTCGCTCAACCGATGATTGGCGGATTGGCAGAGGCGCTGGTCGGCTTTCGGAGAGATCCGCAGGTTGGGGCCATTATCACCCTGGCGGCTGGTGGCGTGCTGGCTGAGCTGTACAGGGATAGCGCCGTGCGGCTGGCTCCCGTAACGCATGCTGAAGCGCTCGACATGATTGCGCAGGTGCGCGGCCTGACCTTGGTGTCAGGATATCGAAATCTGCCCAAGGGAGACCTGGCTGTATTGGCCGATATTGTGGTTGCGGTTTCCAGGCTGGCCGCTTTCCCCGAGGTGATCGAGGCGGAGATAAACCCCGTTCTCATCAAAGAAGAAGGCCAAGGCGCGGTAGCGGTGGATGCGCTTCTGTCGCTGGCCAAAGCGCCGCTACCTGCGGCTGACTGAAGCAGACCAACTTTCACGGTGGAGACATGAATAAAAAGACGACGGCAAGGCGAAATTTTCTATTGGGCTCGGCATTACCGGTCATGGCGTTGGCACTTGCCCCGGCGCTGGTCATGGGGCAGACAAATCACTATCCCTCTGCACCCATCCGGTTGATTGCGCCAATGGCGCCAGGAGGCGGTATCGACATCCTGGCAAGATACATCGGGCAGAGGCTTTCGGAACGATTAGGTCAGCCGGTAGTGGTTGAAAACCATCCTGGCGCCAATGGAATTATCGGAGCCACTATGGCGCAGAGGTCGCCGACGGATGGCTATACCCTTCTGATGACCTATGTTGGCACCCAGGCGATCAATCCCAGCCTGTATAAAAACCAGAAATTCAACCCGGCAGAGGCTTTCGATGCCGTCGCCCCCGTTGCTGCGGCGCCCTATGTGCTGGTGGCCAACTCCAAAGTTCCCGTCAAGACAATGGCGGATGTCGTTCAGTATGCAAAAGCCAATCCCGGCAAGCTGAATTATGGTTCCGCGGGCATGGGTAGCGTTGGACACCTGGCGGGGAAAATTTTTGAGCAGCTTACGGATACCTCGCTAACGTTTGTCGCATACAAAGGCACTGCACCTTCCCTGATTGATCTTCGATCGGGGCAGATACAGCTGATGTTCAATACGCTGGGCAGCCTAGGCAAATATTTTGGTCAAGATCAGATCCGGCCGATCGCAATTGCGGCAGACAAGCGTGCCGCAAGCTATCCCGATATTCCCACCTCCAGGGAAGCCGGCTTTGGCGATTTCAAGGTCAGCACCTGGTACGGCATCGTCGCACCCAAAGGGACGCCCAAGAAAATTCGCGAACGCTTGAATCACGAGATCAACGAGGTCCTGAAGGACGACGAGGTGAAGCGTTATTTTGCGCAAGAAGACTACGAGGCCATGCACATGTCTGTTGATGAGTTCGATGGATTCATTCATTCAGAGCAGATGCGTTGGAATCAGATCATCACCGATGCCAAGGTCACACTCGAATAACCGCATCCTTTTGCTTCCAGGCCTGACGCAGCATCCTTGCCTTGAATCTCCAGCCTAGTAAAAATGAATAAATTTCTCCGGTATGAACAATCCGGCGGCGTGGTCACATTGACCATGAGCGACCCTGACCGTCGTAACCCCTTATCGAATGACCATCGCTTTTCAGACGAACGCGCACAAGGCTGCTGTGTTGTCAGCCTTGGCCAGCCGTGCGAAATGATCGCTTGGCGCGGCTGACACTTCGTATTTTTTGAACAAATGTGCATCGAGAGTACTGACCAGCATGCGTATTCCTGAGTTGAATATATCTACACAAGAACTTGATCCCGCACTGGACGCCCTGAGGAACGAAGTACGGTCTTTTCTGGACGAGCGGCTGGCCGGCATGTCGCCCGCGCGGCGGGCCCAGAACTGGCAGGGAGTCGATCCGGAATTCAGCCGTAGCCTTGGCGAGCGTGGTTGGATCGGTATGACCCTGCCGAAGCAGTTCGGCGGCGGAGGGCGCAGCATGCTCGAGCGCTATGTCGTTACCGAAGAACTCCTGGCTGCTGGCGCGCCCGTCCGGGCTCATTGGGTCGGCGATCGTCAAACGGGCCCGATGCTGGTGCAGTACGGCACACCAGAACAGTGTCAGGCCATTATTCCAGGGATTGCGCGCGGCGAGTTGTTTATCTGCCTGGGCATGAGCGAACCCAACGCCGGCTCGGATCTGGCCTCGGCTCGGTGCCGCGCAGAACGCGTGCCCGAGGGA
>Ga0182745_1002691_pt1 | contig 15682 bp, 14 predicted proteins | sample eDN3rd30CKraftBY_FD_128523 | JGI IMG/M metagenome (GOLD analysis project Ga0182745, IMG submission 128523) | Enriched backyard soil microbial communities from Emeryville, California, USA - eDNA 3rd pass 30_C Kraft BY (version 2) (version 2) | ecosystem: Environmental > Terrestrial > Soil >...
AGTCGATCGAGATCGAATCGCGCGTGGTTCCCGGCATGTCGAATGCGATCACCCGCTCTTCCCCCAGCAGGGTATTGACGAGCGTGGATTTGCCGACGTTCGGGCGCCCGACCACCGCCAGGCGGATGCCGCGCTGCGTGTGCTCCAGCTCGGCGCTCTGGTCGGCGTCGCCGTCCTCTTCCACGGCGCTCTCTTCGACCGGCGCTGGTCCCTTGGCGAGTTGCAAGGCTTCCTGCACCAGATCGGAGACGCCATCGCCGTGCGCCGCGGAAATCACCAGCGGCTCGCCCAGGCCAAGCTCGTAGAAGTCGGCCGTGACCGCGCTATAGCGCATGCCCTCGGCCTTGTTGACCACCAGCAGGGTTGGACGCTCCGACTTGCGCAGAAAATCGGTGATGGTTTTGTCGTGCGGAGTCAGCCCCTGCCGGCCATCGACCAGGAAGATCACGACGTCGGCTTCGGCGACCGCCTGCTTGGTTTGGCGCGCCATCTGATGCATGATGCCTTCCTTGGCCACCGGCTCGAAGCCGCCGGTATCGATCACCAGGAAAGGTTCGTCGCCCACCCTGCCCTCGCCGTAATGGCGATCGCGGGTCAGCCCGGGCATGTCGGCGACGAGCGCGTCGCGGCTGCGCGTCAAGCGGTTGAACAGCGTGGATTTGCCGACGTTGGGCCTGCCCACTAGGGCGATTACCGGTTTCATGGCTATACCTATTCCTGTACCAGCGCCATGATTCTCCCAGCCTGCGTTTGGACAATCAATTGGTTGCCGGAACGTACCGGCGCACTGCGGATGGCGCTGCCGTCGGTGGCGATGCGAGCGGCAAACGCCCCATTTTCGCGCCCCAGCAGATGGATATAACCGAAACCGTCGCCTACCGCGACGCCATTGCCGAAGGCGGTCGGTGCCGACAGGTCACGGTACTGCAACTGGTTATTGCGCCAGACGCTGGTGCCGCTGTCCAGGGAAAAGGCGTTGAGCACGCCAGTCTCGTCGGCGGCGTACAGATTGCTGGCGTCGGCGCCCACGCCCACGCTGCTGGAGAAGGGCTTGACCCAACGGCCAGCGCCGCTGGAACGGTCGACGCAACCGATCCGGCTTTGATAGGCGGCTGCGCACACCAGCGATTCGGTGACCGCCGGATAGCCCGAGACGTCGGCGACGCGCTCCAATTCGGTGGTGCCGCGCGGATCGCCGATCGCGATTTCCCAGCGCGGACCGCCATTGATGGTGGCCAGGGCCAGCAAGCGCCCTCCCGGCAGCGATACATAGGCGGTTTGGTCCTCGGCCACGATGCCAGGCGCTGCGCGCAGCGTCAGCGGCGGTACCGTGCGCTGGATCACCCAGCGCCGCACACCGGATTCGATGTCGAAGGCGGCGATGCGGTTGTCCATGCTGCGCACGATCACGAGATCCTGGGCGATCGCCGGCGCACTCAGGATTTCACTGGAGGCCTGCGCTTTCCAGCGCTGCTTGCCGTCGCCATCGAAGGCCAGCAAGACCCCTTCGGCGGCGCCCACGACCACCGTCGTGCCATTGCTGGCCACACCCGCGGTCAGGCGCGTGCCGGCATCGATACGCCATTCCTCGCGCCCGCTGGCGGCGTCCAGACGCACGATGTTGCCATTGTTGGCGGCGGCAAATACGCTGCCGCCGGCAAGCGCCGGGGTGAACATGTATTTGTCGGCGCTCCCGACCGTCGCGCTCCAAACCGGGGCCAGCGTGGCGCTGGCGGTAAAGGCGGTCAACTCGGCGGGCTTGTTGCGCGGTGTCTTGCGCGCAAACGGATTGAGCGAAGAGCAGCCAGCCACAAGGCATAAGACCAGGGCCACGGTGATGGTCTTGACGATTCCGGTCATGTTCTTTGTTTCAATCAATTTGATTCCTCGTGAATGAACGCTAGAGCGTTTTCAATTGCCTTGCTTACACAACCAGGGCGGGTTTGAAACCCGCCCCTACAATCAAGCGTTGGCGGGCGTTCCGCCCAGCGCATCGAGCTTGATCTGTATCAGTTGCCGGCCCGGGTGCGCGGCGCCCATCCGGTCGAGCGCTTCCTGCCATGCCTTGCGCGCCTCGTCCCTTTTGCCCTGGGCCGCGAGCAGGTCACCCTTGCGGTCGGAGGCCAGCGCGACAAAATTGGTCGGAAATCCTGCCGCCAGCAGTTTCAAGCCTTCGTCGTAGGCTTTTTCGTCCAGCAGGATGCCCGCCAGGCGAATCCGGGCGACGGCCTGGTATTCGGCATTCTTGCCATCCTTGATTACCCATTGCAGTTCCGATTTGGCCGTGGCCAGATCGCGCTGGTCGAAGGCTTGCCGGGCATGGGCCAGCGCGCCCATCTGAGCGTAGTCGGTGCGGCCGAACTTGTCCTTCAGGTCGGCGGCGATGCGCTGGATGCGCTCGGCGTCCTTGGAATCGACGGCGCGCTCCATTTCATCGTAGAGTTGCGCCGCCTGCTGGGCCTGGTTGCGTTGATAGTATTGCCAGCCAGTCCAGGCCGAATACGCGGACAGGACCACGATCAGGGTCCAGGTCACCAGATTGCCGTAGGTCTTCCACCAGGATTTCAGGGTAGCAATCTGCTCTTGTTCTTCCAGGTCGTATGCCATGTTATCTACCGTTTAAGATTTATCGTGTTCGTGTGCATGATCTTCGCCATGCACGTGTTCATGCGCGTGTTCATGCAGATTCGCGCCCGCGATCAAATCGACCAGATGGTCGCCGATGTGTTCCCAGGCCACTGCGGTTTGGGTGGCCGCGCGCAAGTCCTTGACCACCGCCTGCTGGCTGGCGATCTCATCCTCGCCGATGATCACGGCATACGAGGCGCCGCTTGCGTCGGCGCGTTTCATCTGGGCCTTGAGATTTCCGCTCGAATGGGGCGAGGCGCAATATAGCAGTACATCCAGGCCGACGTCGCGCAAGCGCTCGCCGATGATGAATGCCTGAGACTGCGCGGCTTCGCCCTGATGCACCAGGTAGACATCGCACAGGCTCGGCGCGTATTGCTCGCCGGCCGCACGCATCAACTCCAGCACACGCTCGACGCCGATTGCAAAGCCGCAGGCGGGAGTCGCCTTGCCGCCGAACATTTCCACCAGTGGGTCGTAGCGTCCGCCGCCGCAAATCGTGCCTTGCGCCCCCAGTTGGTCGGTCACCCATTCGAACACGGTGCGATTGTAATAATCCATGCCTCGCACCAGGCGGGGGTTGATGGTATAGGGAACGTTGTTCAGACGCAAGATTCTTTGCACGCCCTCGAAGTGATTGCGCGATTCCTCGTCCAGGTAATCCAGCAGCTTGGGCGCGCCATTCACCATCTCCTGCATGTGCGGGTTCTTGGTGTCGAGGATGCGCAAGGGATTGCTGTGCAGGCGACGCTTGGCGTCGGCATCGAGCAGGTCGGCATGCGCCTCGAGATAAGCGACCAGGTCCTGGCGGTGGCGCTTGCGCTCATCGGCATTGCCGATCGAATTGATTTCCAGGCGCACCCCGTCCAGCCCCAGATCGTCCCACAGGCGCTGGCACAGCAGGATCAGCTCGGCGTCGACGTCGGGACCGGAAAAGCCGATCGCTTCGGCGCCGATCTGGTGGAACTGGCGGTAGCGTCCCCGCTGCGGCCGCTCGTGGCGAAACATCGGGCCCGCGTACCAGAGCCGTTGCGGTCCGTCATAGGTCAGGTTATGTTCCAGCACCGCGCGCACCACCCCGGCCGTGCTTTCCGGACGCAGGGTCAGCTGGTCGCCGTTCATGGAATCGACGAAGGAATACATTTCCTTTTCGACGATATCGGTGACTTCGCCCAGGCCGCGGGCGAACAGGGCCGTGGGCTCGACGATAGGCGTGCGGATCTGCTGATAGCCGTAGCTCTTCAATACCGTTTGCACGGTGTTCTCGAACAACTCCCACAACGGAGCGTCGGCGGGAAGGATATCGTTCATCCCCTTGACACCGACGATCTTCTCGATTTTTTCGCTTTTTTTATTAGTGGACATCCTGCTGGACCTGTAATGCGTTCTTAATGATGGGCGCCATAATTGCTGCGCACGTATTCCAAGACGATTTGCTGAAACTCTTCGGCGATATGCTCGCCACGCAAAGTGACGCTTTTCTTGCCGTCGACAAACACCGGCGCCGCCGGAGACTCGCCGGTACCCGGCAGACTGATGCCGATATTGGCGTGCTTGGATTCCCCCGGGCCGTTGACGATGCAACCCATCACGGCCACGTTCATGCCCTCCACCCCGGGATATTGCTTTTTCCACTGCGGCATCTGCTCACGCAGATAGGTCTGGATGCGGTCGGCCAGTTCCTGGAATACCGTGGAGGTGGTGCGCCCGCAGCCCGGGCAAGCGATCACCATGGGGGCGAACTTGCGCAAGCCCATGGTCTGCAGGATTTCCTGCGCCACCACGACTTCCTTGGTGCGGTCGCCGCCGGGTTCGGGCGTCAGCGAAATCCGGATCGTATCGCCGATGCCTTCCTGCAGCAGCACCGACAGCGCCGCCGTGGAAGCAACGATGCCCTTGCTGCCCATGCCGGCCTCGGTCAGGCCCAGATGCAAGGGATAGTCGCAACGGCGCGCGAGTTCGCGGTAGACCGCGATCAAATCCTGCACGCCCGATACCTTGCACGACAGGATGATCTGGTCGCCCGGCAAGCCCAGTTCTTCGGCGCGCACGGCATTTTCCACTGCCGAGGTCACCAGGGCTTCGTACATGACGGCCTGCGCGCTCCAGGGATGGGCGCGGCGCGCATTCTCATCCATGATGCGCGCCAGCAAGGCCTGGTCCAGGCTGCCCCAGTTGACGCCGATGCGCACCGGCTTGCCGTGCCGGCAGGCCGCCTCGATCATCTGGGCGAACTGGGTGTCGCGCTTGGCGCCATGGCCGACATTGCCCGGGTTGATGCGGTATTTCGACAGCGCCGCGGCGCATTCCGGATAGTCCTTGAGCAGGATATGACCGTTGTAATGAAAATCCCCGACCAGCGGCACGTCGATTTCCATCCGGTCCAGCTGCGCCCGTATCTCCGGCACCGCCGCCGCGGCTTCCGGAGTATTGACGGTGATGCGCACCACTTCGGAACCGGCGCGCGCCAGTTCCTTGACCTGGATCGCCGTGCCGATCACATCGGCGGTATCGGTGTTGGTCATGGACTGCACCATGACCGGCGCGCCGCCGCCCACCAGCACCTCGCGCGCGCCGTGGCGGATCACGCTGCGGCGGGTGGCGCGCCGCGCCAGCGGCCCCGAAGGTATGCATGCCCCGGCGTTAGCCAGGAGATTGTCGTCAACTGGATTCATGACATCCATCCCATCAATTCACGGTCATGCGCACGATATTGTTTTTCACGACCAGGGTCAGCACTTCACCGCGCAAGCGGGCCTCCACGCCCTGGGCGTTGCCGATCACCAGGCTCAAGGGCCCGTCGACCGGAAACGATTCGGTCTGCCCGGCCTTGACCACGCGTGAAATCAAGACGCTGCGATCCGCGCGCCGGATTTCTATCCACGCATCCTCGCGCACGGACAGTACCAGCACGTCGCTGGACGCCGCAGAAGCAGCGGCATTCAACGGCGCCGGGCCGGCCTGGGCTTCCGTCAGAAGTTGCGGCATGCTCAGGGTCGTGTTGCCGTTGGTACCCGGATTCGGGCCAGAGTTCGCATCCGGGTTGTTGCTCGCATCCGGGTTCGGGTTCGTATTTGGCGCAGTCGCGTCCACGTCCGCCAGGCCGGGCGCGGGAATCACGCTGGTGACCACGCCCGGCGTCGACAGCGCATCCGCTGCCGTGCTTTGCTGGCCGGCCCCGGCATCGGCGCCAGGCTGCTGCCATTGCTCCAGCATGACGCGCCAATCCACGGTATACGCGAGCGCGATCAGCAGCAGCAAAACCGGCACGAGAATAAACAGCACCCGGTACGAAGAGCGCCGCTTCCAGACGATGTCCGAATGCCGGTTGACCGGAATCCCACCCGGCCCGAGCCGCCGCTTGGGCGCAATCTGCGCGGTTTCCGGCGCATGGATCGATGGAATCGCCGCCAGCAAGGGCTCGGGATCCAGGCCCAGCAACTTGGCATACGAGCGCATGAAGCCACGCGTGATCGCCAGCACCGGCAAGGCGTCGAAATTGTCGGCTTCCAGCGCCCTGACCTGGCGCGGCGCCAGATTCATGTAGCTGGCGACCTCTTCCACGGACCAACCCAATTCCTGCCGCCGCGCCTTCAGTTGCGCGCCTGGGCTTAACGGGGTTTCCGCAGCATTGTTTTCGGCAGATTCGTTGCTCACAGACGGTGTATCACTCATCAAACTCCCCGCGCAAAAGGGCCGCATATTCCCGGGATGCCGGATGGCGGCGGCGCAACTGCGCTCCCAGGCTGGCTGCGGTGGCGCTGTCGCCAGCCTTGCGTTCCAGATTCAATCCCAGCCAAAGCGCTTGCGCGCTTGGGTTCTCCGACCTCAAGGCAATGTTCAGGTAAGACCGCGCCTGCGACAACTCCCCCAGCCGGTAATACAGCCGCCCCAGGCGGGTATTGGTTTCGGGCTGCATCGGATCGTGATCGTGGGCGCTCGCCAGATAGCGCTTGGCATCGTCGTATTTACGCAAGCGCGTGCTGCATTCGCCGGCATTGCTCAATGCCGTGGCCGGCGAACGGTATTGCGGGTTGTTCAAGGCTTTCTCGAACCAGGCGATGGATTCCTGCTCGCGCTGGTTCTGGCACAGGAACCAGCCATAATTATTTTGCAAGCCGGGATTCTCCGGCTGCAAGCGCAAGCCGCGCTGAAAGTCCTCTTCGGCCTGCTGCAGTTGTCCCAGCTCCATATGCACCAGCGCACGCACGCTCAAGGCATCGACATAGTCCGGGACCAGTTGCAAGGCCAGGTTCGCCTCTTCCAGCGCGGTCGCCATCTGGCCCTGCGAATAATAGCCGGCCGCCAGTTGCAGGCGAATCTCCGCGCGGCGCATCAGCTCGGCGCGCTCGGGAGTTTGAGCCCGGACCACTTCCCCGCCTGGCTCGGTCATGACCGCACAGCCCCCAAGCACTATGCATGCCGCCGCGAGCACGGCGCGCACGACACTGCCCGGTCCAACCCTCATGGGTCGATCTCCACGATCTGACCGAAGTTCCTGCCCAAGTTTTTCTGATATCCCATCATCTTCACCATGCGCTCCTGAACACGTGTGCGATCCTGAACCTCCCCGGCCAGCTGTCCGCAGGCCGCGTCGATATCGTCGCCGCGGGTCTTGCGGATAGTGGTGACAATACCAGCCTGGCTCAGGATCGCGGCAAATTCCTTGATCCGCTGGTTGTTGGACCGCTTCAGGCCGGACTGCGGAAACGGATTGAATGGAATCAGGTTGAACTTGCAAGGCACCGGCTCTGCAGCGGTCTTGACTAAGGCCACCAGTTCACGGGCGTGCTGATCGGTGTCGTTGACCCCGTCCAGCATGCAGTATTCAAAGGTGATGAAATCGCGCGGCGCGTGCACGAGGTAGCGCCGGCAGGCCGCCATCAAGCTATCCAGGGGATGCTTCTTGTTCAGGGGCACCAGATAGTCGCGCAAGGTGTCATTCGAGGCGTGGAGGGACACCGCCAGGGCCACGGGACAATCCTGCGCCAGCCTGTCGATCAGCGGCACCACCCCGCTGGTGGACACGGTGACGCGGCGGCGCGACAAGCCGTAGGCGTTGTCGTCGAGCATCAGGCGCAAGGCTGCCAGCACCGGTTCGTAATTCAGCAAGGGTTCGCCCATGCCCATGAACACGACGTTGCTGATCTGGCGCTCGCCCTTGCCGCCTTCCTGAGCCTTGGTCTCGCGCAGGAGAAATTCGGCCAGCCACAGCTGGCCGACGATTTCCGCCGCCGTCAGGTTACGGTTGAAACCTTGTTTGCCGGTCGAGCAGAAGCGGCAATTCACCGCGCAGCCGGCCTGGGTCGAGATGCACAGCGTGCCGCGGGTCTCTTCCGGAATGAAGACGGTCTCGACCGCATTGCCCTGGCCGACGTCGATCAGCCATTTGCGCGTGCCATCGCTGGACAGATGGTCGCTGATGATGGCGGGCGCGGCAATGATCGCGCGCGTCGCCAGCTTGTCGCGCAAGGACTTGGCCAGATCGGTCATCTCGGCGAAGTCGCTGGCCCCGAACTGGTGTATCCAACGCAGCAATTGCTTGGCCCGGAACGGCTTCTCCCCCAACCCGCCGCAATAAGCGACGAGCTGTTCGGCATCCATTCCCAACAGGTTGACCATTTGCGTCATAAGTCAAAACCACGGCAAGACAACAACAGCGTTAAACACAAGTCCGGCAATCAACGCGAATTCAACGCGAATTCAACGCGAATAAATGTTGAGCGCCGGGAAGAAATAAGCGATCTCGACCTGGGCGGTCTCGGCCGCGTCCGAACCATGCACGGCGTTGGCGTCGATCGAATCGGCGAAATCGGCACGAATCGTCCCTTTGTCGGCTTTCTTCGGATCGGTGGCACCCATCAAATCACGATTCTTGCCGATGGCGCCCTCGCCTTCCAGCACCTGGACCATGACCGGACCGGAAATCATGAAATCGACCAGGTCCTTGAAGAAAGGACGCTCGCGATGCACGGCGTAGAAGCCTTCGGCTTCGGCACGCGACAATTGCGTCATGCGCGAGGCGATGATTTTCAGGCCGGCATTCTCGAAACGCGAGTAGATCTGGCCAATAACATTCTTCGCCACTGCATCAGGCTTGATGATCGAGAGGGTACGTTCGATTGCCATCTGTTAAAACTCCAAAAAATATAAAAAAGGATAAAAGACGCCGATTCCTGGGAGTGCTGCGCGAATCGCGGCTTCATGGATCGTCAATTGATTAACTGGCAACAACAAAAATGCGGGGAACGGCGACAACGGACGCCGTTCAGGCACAAGGTAGCCAGGAAAGCGCCTTCCGCCAACGCATTCAGCCAGTCAAGTAACCCAAGATTTTAGCATGAATGACTTGGCAGACTAAGGGAATCCGGCGTTCCTGCCACCATTTTGTTTCCACGATCCCGCGGACCAAGTTACACTGTGCGCCAAATTAAACATGTTATTCTTTTGTCTTGTCCCCCACATCACCCGGAGGAATTATGGAACAGAAACTACAACCGAGTTATCACCCGGCGGGCGCCACCAGCGTCGCCGGCGTGCGTAACCGCGTGTTGCGCAACACCTACTGGCTCCTGGCCCTGACCATGGTGCCGACCATTATCGGCGCCTGGGTTGGCGTGCAAATGAAATTTACATTTCTCGCCGGCAACCCTTTCATCGGCTTCATCGCTTTCCTGGCGATCGCTTTCGCCTTTTTCTATGGCATAGAAAAGAACAAGAATTCCGGCATCGGCATCCTGCTGCTGCTCGGCTTCACCTTCTTCATGGGACTGATGCTGTCGCGCCTGATCGGCGGCATACTCGGCATGTCCAACGGCGCTTCGCTGATCATGACCGCGTTTGGCGGCACCGCGGCGATTTTCATGGGCATGGCGTCCTTCGCCACCGTCACCCGGCGCGATTTTTCCGGCATGGGCAAATGGCTGTTCGCCGGGGTGATCGTGATCTTGCTGGCCGCCATGGCCAATATCTGGCTGCAAATGCCGGCCCTGTACCTGGTCGTGTCTGTCCTGGCCATCGGGATATTCTCCGCTTTCATCCTGTATGACGTGCAACGCATCGTCAACGGCGGCGAAACCAACTACATCACCGCGACCTTGGGGATCTACCTGAGCGTCTACAACATCTTTGCCCACCTGCTGTCGCTGCTGGGCATCTTCGGCGGGGACGACTGATCCGGCGGCTATCCTTTCCTGGAATGCCAGCCGAATGCCAGCCGTTAGGGCTGGCATTTTTTTTGGACAGATGCTCGAGGATCGTGGTTGTTCCGGGCGGGTTTGAAACCCGCCCCTACATATAAGGAGACAGAGGTCAGAGGTCAGGGATCAGTTGAACCGAACCACCGCCCTATATACCGTCACCCTGCGCGCAGTCGCAGGGTCCATGGTCGCCTCCATGGATTCCGCGACTTCGCGCGGGGCGGCCATCCGCGGAATGACAGTGCCATGGGACAGGTTTCGTAGGGGCGGGTCTCAACCCGCCCTTGTGCCTCACTCCGCTGCTTCCGAATCCGGGAGTACAAAGTCCGGATCCAGATCGAACACCGCCATCGATTCGACATGGGCAGTATGCGGAAACATATTCACCACCCCGGCCTTGCTCAGGCGGTAGCCGGCACGATGCACCAGCATGCCGGCATCCCGCGCCAGGGTCGAGGGACTGCACGATACATATACGATGCGGCTGGGAAGCAGCTCAGGCGTTGACTTGCGCAAATCGGCCAGCGCCAGGCACAAGGCCAGCGCGCCGTCGCGCGGTGGATCGAACAGCATGCGCTCGAAGCGCCCCAGGCGCTGCAAATCGCCGGCGTCGATCTCGAACAGGTTACGGGTCAGGAACTCGGTCTTGCCATCCAGGCCGTTCAGGCGCGCGTTTTCCTGGGCTCGCGTAGTCAGGGCGGCGCTGCCCTCGATGCCCACCACAGCCCGGCAGAGGGTCGCCAGCGGCAGGGTGAAGTTGCCCAGGCCGCAAAACAGATCGGCCACCCGGTCGCCCGCCTCCGGCTCCAGCAAGCGCAGGGCCTGCTCGACCAGGACGCGGTTGATCTGATGATTGACCTGGGTGAAATCGGTGGGCTTGAACGGCATGACGATGCCGAATTCCGGCAGCCGGTATTCCAGGCGCCGGGTTTGCGGATAGAACTGATATACGGTCTCCGGCCCCTTGGGTTGCAGCCACCATTGAATCTCATGCCGATCCGCGAACTGGCGCAGCAAGGCTTCGTCGTTGCCGGTCAAGGCGTCCATGTTGCGCATCACCAGGGCCGTGATCGCGCCCTGCCCGTCATCGCCCTGGGCCAATTCCAGTTGCGGCATGCGGTCGCGGATCGAGAGCGCACCGATCAATTCGCGCAGTGGCAGCAGCAAATCCGATACCTTGGGCGGCAGCACCAGGCAGCTGTGCATGTCGGCGATGAAGGAGGAGTGCCGCTCCCGAAAGCCGACCAGCACGCCGCCTTTTTTTGCCACATGGCGCACAGACAGCCGCGCCCGGTAGCGATACCCCCAGGCCGGGCCGTGGATGGGCCGCAGGATCATCTCCGGCGTGACCCTGCCGAGATGCACGAGATTGTCTTCCAGCACCCTTTGCTTGACCGCCACCTGCGCCGCGGGATGAATGTGCTGCATCGCGCAGCCGCCGCAGATGCCGAAATATTCGCATGCCGGCTTGACGCGCAAGGCCGATTCGCGTTCCATGCCGGTCATGGTCGCGGCTTCCCATCTGGGCTTTCTGCGGAAGCTGGCATACGTCACCCGTTCTCCGGGCAAGGCGCCTTCGACAAATATGGTCTTGCCGCGGCTGCCGTCCTCGTTGCGCAAATGGCCCACCCCACGGCCTTCGGCGTCGAGGGATTCGATATCGATGGTGTTCTCTGTCATACGTGTTGAAAATGATTCTGTGCGAATTGTGCACACTGCGCCGGGATACGGGTATGCGATGGGGCGGAAATCCTTAGCCTTCCGTCTTTCAACCCAGGGTACTGGTCTCCGGCCAGGCCGCCAGGTAGTCTTTCCAATGCGCCCCTTCCATTCCCGCCAGGGTGGCGCGTACCAGGGCGACTTCCTCGTCGTACTGCGCGTGCGTGAGTTCGCCGCGCATCAATTGGAAACGGCAGTAGACCAGCCAGGTGTTGACCACGTCGGTCTCGCAATAGTCACGAATCAGATCCAGCCGCCCCTGTTGGTACATGGGCCAGACCTGCGAGCCATCCACGCCCAGCTTGCCGGGAAAGCCGCACAATTTGGCCAGCTCGTCCAGGGGCGCGTTGGCACGCCCGGAGTACGCCGCCAGCACATCCATCAGATCGAGGTGCCGGGTATGGTAGCGGGAAAGGTAGTTGTTCCACTTGAAGTCGCGGTCTTCGTTGCCGCTCTCCCAATAGCGCGACGCGCTGATGCCATGCACCATGGCGCGGTAATGCAGGACCGGCAAGTCGAAACCGCTGCCATTCCAGGACACCAGTTGCGGCGTATAGCGGTCGATGATGCGGAAGAAATCGTTTACGAGGCGTGCTTCGTCATCCTCGGCCGTTCCCAGCGAACGCACCCGCAAGCCCTGATCGTCGCGGAATACGCAGGAGATCGCCACCACCTTGTGCTGGTGATGCGGCAGAAAATCCGAGCCGGTCTTTTCGCGACGCGCGGCCAGGGCCGCCTCCACCACCAGTTCGTCGCTGGCGTCCGCGGCATGCTCGTGCAGCTGGCGCAAGCCATGCGCGTCGGGGATGGTTTCGATGTCGAACACCAGTGCCGGAATCACAGCAGCGCATCCTTTCCCACACCCTGGGATGTCAGGGCGCGCTTCAGCTTGACCAGCGCCTCCTGCTGGATCTGGCGCACGCGTTCGCGCGTCACCCCCATTTCGGTGGCCAGGGATTCCAGGGTGGCGGGCTCGTCGTTGTCCAGTCCGAAGCGGCGCACGATGACCAGGCGCTGCTTGTCGGGCATTTTCTTCAGCCAGTCGTGCACCAGGGCCGTCATCTCGTGCTGCTCCGCCAGCGCATCCGGCCCGTCGTCGCGATTGCCCGGCAACATGTCGATCAGGCTGGACTGGGGATCGTTGTCCAACGGCGCGTCCAGCGAGGCCGGATGCTCGGACAAGGCCAGGATGTCCTGCACGTCTTCCACCGGCCGGTCGACCAGGTGCGCGATATCCTCGACGGTGGCATCCTTGCCGTCATGGTGATGCGCTTCGAGGTGATATTTGGCGCGCAGGATCTGGTTCAGCTCGCGCACCACATGCACCGGCAGGCGCACGGTGCGCGCCTGGTTCATGATGGCGCGCTCGATGCTTTGGCGTATCCACCAGGTGGCGTAGGTGGAGAAGCGGAAGCCGCGTTCGGGCTCGAACTTGTCGATGGCGCGCATCAAGCCCAGATTGCCTTCCTCGATCAGGTCCAGGAGGGTCACGCCGCGGTTGATGTAATGTTTGGCGATCGACACCACCAGGCGCAGATTGTGTTCGATCATTTTCTGGCGCGCGTCGAAATCGCCCTGCTTGGCCAGGGTCGAGAAATGTACTTCCTCGGGCGGGCTCAACAAGGCGCGCGCACCGATCTGGTTCAGGTAATGCTGGGTGGTGTCGGTCGACAACTCGGTCGCCAGCACGCGGCGCAGATCGTCGATGCTGGCGACCTCGTCGCTGTCCTTGCGCGGGCTTTCGTCGCTGTCGCCATTTTCCTGGCGCTCGTGGCCATCGTCGAGATTCAAGGCTTCCTCTGGCAGATCATCCGATACGCCATTGTCTTCCTGAGTGTCCTGATGCTCGATGTTGACCATGGCGGCGGCTTCAGCGAGGCGGCAGGAATCGGGTGGGATCGACCGGCTTGCCCTGCTGGCGAATCTCGAAATGCAGCTTGACCGATTCGGAATCGGACTTGCCCATTTCCGCAATCTTCTGTCCCTTGCTGACCGCCTGCCCTTCCTTGACCAGGATGGTGTTGTTGTGGGCGTAGGCGGTCAGAAGATTGTTGGTGTGCTTGACGATGACCAGGTTCCCGTAGCCGCGCACGCTGCTGGCGTAGACCACCGTGCCGCTGCTGGCGGCCATGACCGGCTGCCCCATCTTGCCGGCGATGTCGATGCCCATCTTGCTGCCGCTGAAGGTGGCGACGATCCTGCCGTCGGTCGGCCAGATCCACTCGATGTTTTCGGTGCCGGCCGGCGGCGGTTCCGGAAGGCGCTCGATGGGCTTGGCCGCCGGCTTGGCGGTCGTGCGATTGGGGTCGATCTTGGCGACCTGGGTCGGCGGCGCGCTGGTGCTGCCGGCCGCGCCTGTGCGCATCTCTTCCATGGTCGCCGTGGAGTAAGGACGCTTGTCGCCCGAAGGTGCATTCTTGTGGGTTGTGGCGCCATCCGGGGACGGCGCGTTCAAGGGCCTCACCTCGACGCCGGAATCGACGATGCTCCCGGTCTGGGCCGCCGACGGCTCGCCCGCCAGCATCGTCGATTGCGGCGGCTGCACGCGCAGGACTTGATCGACCCGCAAGTCGTCCGGACTGGTCAGATTGTTCCAGGCCACCAGATCGCGCACCGTTTGACCGTTGTCCTGGGCGATGCGAAACAGGGTATCGCCGCGTTTGACCGTATAAAATCCGTTACCGTCAGGGGTAGTCTGCGCCGCCTCGAAAGCAGGACCGGGAGTGCGGTCCGACACCGGAGCCACATGGCGTGTTGTGCTGCAAGCTGCGACGATCACCGTCAACCCCAGCAAGCTCATCATGCGTAACGTCTTTATTCTCTTCATCATTCGCCTACTACATCTCCATTTCAGGGACACTAGCCCGCGACACCAGCGCGCAGCGGGACAAAAAGACATGCCTCCAGGGTTGTGGTTTCCCATTCAAATCTGTTCACGCGCTCGATCAATTGCAGTACCTGCTGGCGCTCGCCCACCGGCGCCACCAGGCGCCCGCCGATGGTCATTTGCTCCAGCAAGGCTTGCGGCACTTCCATGCCTGCGGCAGCCAGAATGATGCCATCAAAAGGTGCTGCCTGCGGCAGCCCAAGCATACCATCTCCGTAGTGCAAACGGATGTTGGCGATCCGCAGCGGACGCAGGTTGGTCTTGGCCAATTCGTGCAGCGCGCGGATGCGTTCGATGGAGTACACCTCGCGCGCCACATGGGACAGTACCGCCGCCTGGTAGCCGCAACCGGTGCCGATTTCCAATACCTTGTCCAGACCCTTGGCATGATCGCCGGCACGTAAAAGCTCGATCATGCGCGCAACGATATACGGTTGCGAGATGGTCTGTTGATAACCTATTGGCAAAGCGGCATCGATATAGGCCTGGCTTGACATGCCCGGCTCAAGAAACATGTGCCGCGGGGTTGCTTGCAAGGCTGCCAATACCTTTTTGTCATGCACGCCCTGGCGTGCGACCCGGTCCACCATCGCCTTGCGCACCGCCTCCGACACCATCGATCCGGAGCCTGTGCGCGCCTGGGCCTGGGCCTGGGCTTGCAGCGGCTGCTGCACCCGCTGTGGCACAGCGGCGCCCGCAACCGGCGCCGCCCGACTCGGCTTGGCACCGGCGGCATCGGCCGCATTGCGAACCGCCGTCTGGCGGCCGCCCGAGGCCGCTTCCCGGCCTGACGAGGATTTCTCGGCCAGGGCCGACAAGGGCAAGGGAAAGCGCCGACGCGACTCGTTCATTCCAAACCTTTGTGCAACATGTCGAGATGCGCCACGTGGGTCAAATCGATCTGCAACGGCGTAATCGATACCCAGCCCTGGGCCACGGCATGAAAATCGGTGCCCGGCCCGGCATCCTTGGCGGCGCCGGAGGGACCGATCCAGAAAATCTCATTCCCGTGCGGATCCTTGGTGCGGATGACGTTGCCCGACTGATGGCGCCGGCCCAGCCGGGTCGGAACGATCCGGCCCAATTCCTCGTAGGGCAGGTTCGGGATGTTCACGTTCAGCAGGAAAGGCTGTTGCAGCCGGTCCAGGCGCCGCAATACGACTTCGCGCGCGACCCGGGCGGCGGCATCCAGATGGGCCCAGCCATGCGCCACCTGGGAAAAGGCGATGGCTGGAATATCGAACAGATA
>Ga0182745_1002692_pt1 | contig 15681 bp, 7 predicted proteins | sample eDN3rd30CKraftBY_FD_128523 | JGI IMG/M metagenome (GOLD analysis project Ga0182745, IMG submission 128523) | Enriched backyard soil microbial communities from Emeryville, California, USA - eDNA 3rd pass 30_C Kraft BY (version 2) (version 2) | ecosystem: Environmental > Terrestrial > Soil >...
ACCGCGCCGGGTGCCGCGCCGAGATCCCGTCACGCTGAACGGTGTTGACCCCCGAGGCGGCCACGTCGAGCAGGACATCGACCAGGTGGTCGGGGAGGAGATTCACCTCGTCGATGTAGAGAATCCCGCGGTGCGCCTGGGCAAGCAGTCCTGGGCGGAGGCTCGATCGCCCTTCCTTTAGAACACGGTCGAGATCGAGCGTGCCGAGTACCCGGTCTTCCGTCGCCCCGAGGGGAAGGTCGGCGTGAGGGGCCGGGATGAACGTGGCGATGCGCTCGAGCCCCTGCTCCTCGACGCACGAAGGGCAGTCGGTCCAGGGACGGGCGGGGTCGCAGTGAAACGGACAACCCCTCGTGCTCTTGATCACGGGGAGGAGTCGAGCGAGGGACCGTGCGGCAGTGCTCTTGGCCGTCCCCTTCTCCCCGCGCAGCAGAACGCCCCCCAAGGTCGGGTCGATCGCGCCGAGGGTCAGGGCGAGCTTCAAGGCGTCCTGCCCGACGATCGCGCTGAAGGGGTAATAGGCATCAAAGTCCAAGGTCATGTTGGTCTCGTTACCTTACCTCGATGCCTGGTCTGGGCCGAGCCGAAGGACGCTCCGCGCGAGCTTCCAGGGCGGTCTCGGTTTCCAGAAGCGTTTGCTTGAGACCTTCGAACGTGGCGGGGTCGGGCCGGGCCCAAAGCCCGCGTTCGGCCGCTTCCACGAGCCGCTCGCCAATCGCCTGAAGGGCCCAGGGGTTGCTACGCTCGAGGAAGGCACGCGTGGCCGGGTCGAGCGCATAGGCCTGGGCGAGTTGGTCGTACATCCAGTCTTCCACGACCCCGGTGGTGGCGTCGTACCCAAAGAGGTAGTCGACCGTGGCATTGAGCTCGAGCCCTCCTTTGTATCCGTGCCTGCGAATGGCGTCGAGCCACTTGGGATTGACCACGCGCGAGCGGAAGACGCGGAGCGCCTCGTCCTTGAGGTCTCTCACCTTGGGCCGGTTCGGGTCCTGCGTGTCGCCGAATTCTTGGCGGGGAGATCGGCCCGAGAGAGCGCGGATGGTGGCGATCATCCCGCCGTGGAACTGGAAGTAGTCATCGCTGTCGAACAGGTCGTGCTCTCGGTTGTCCTGATTGTGCAAGGCCACGCGTACCCCGGCGAGCAGGTGGCGGAAGGTGTCGCGGGCATCCACCCCCTGCTCTTCTCCGGTATAGGCGTATCCTCCCCAGTTCACGTAAGACTGGGCGAAGTCATTGGCGTCGGTCCAGTTCTTCTCGTCGATCAAGGGCAAAATCCCCGCCCCATAGCTTCCGGGCTTCGCGCCGAAGACCCGGTAACGGGCTTTGCGTTCGGCCTCGGCCTCGCATCCCCCTTCGTCGAGTCCGGCGGCCAGGTCGGCCAGGTAGTGCTTCCGGACGAAGTTCTGGGCGGGGTCTTCGTCGAGCGTCGCCACGCACTCGACCGCCTCGTCGAGCAGACGGATCAGTTGGGGGAAGGCATCGCGGAAGAAGCCGCTGATGCGAATGACCACGTCGACCCGCGGCCGACCCAGGATATCGAGCGGAATCACCTCGAAGCCCACCACGCGCCGATTTTGCGGGTGCCAGGTGGGGCGGACTCCGAGCAGGGCGAGTACTTCCGCCACGTCGTCCCCCTGGGTGCGAATGGCGCTGGTGCCCCAAACGCTGATCCCCACACGCTCGGGAAACTCGCCGGTCTCCTGGCGATGCCGCTCCACCACCTCGCGAGCCAACGCCTGCCCCACCTCCCAGGCCGAGACCGAAGGAAGGCAACGCGGGTCGACCGCGTAGAAGTTCCGGCCGGTCGGCAAGACATGCGCCATGCCCCGGGTGGGGGCGCCGCTCGGGCCTGGCGGGACGAAACCACCGTTCAAGGCTTTGAGCAGGTGGGCCGTTTCATCCTCGGTTTGGGCGATCTTCGGAACCAGTGATCGGCAAATGAACATGCCTACCTGACGCAACAGAGCCTCGTCGGATAGGCCCTGGCTGGCATCGGCCCCGAACGCATCGACGGCGGCCGAAGGAATAGCCCCCTCGTCAAACCCTTCGCGCTGCAAGGCACGCAGGAAGTCGCAGGCGAGCGTTTCCATTGCCTCCAGCGCATCGCCTCGGGTCACGAGTGGCCTGCCAATCTGCTCGGCGAGTCGAGCCGCCCCGGCCCGGGCCAAGTCGGCGAGCTCATCGAGCCTCTTACCGGGGGCGTCGAGCAAGCTGTCGAGATCGAGGTCGTAGAGACTGGCCACCGCGACTCTCAGGCTGGGGGCCTCGAGGTTAGGGAGTCGGGTCAGGGCGAAGAGCAGGTCGACCAGTTGTCCGGCTTCCGGGGCCTGGCCAAAGACGTGGAGACCGTCTCGAATCTGGGCTCCCCCCAACTCGCAGAGATAGGCGTCGAGGTCTTCGAGCAGGTGGGCCACCTCTCGCCCTTGCATGCTCGCGAGCGAGACGGGAGTCCCTTCGGCGGTCAGCCCTTCGTCCCACTCGTGCGTGTGGTCGCCGTGGTCCTGGGTCATCAGGCGAGCCAGGTCGCGGTCGAGCCGGGCCTGCTTGATCAGGTCCCAGATCTGGCGCTGAAGGACGGGGAGTTTGGAAGGGTCGAGCAGCTCAACCTGGTAATACTCATCCACAAGCTGGGCAAGCTGTTCGAGCTCGCCATAGACCCCGGCCGTGGTGAGCGGCGGAACCAGGTGGTCGATCAGGACGGCATGGGCGCGCCGCTTGGCCTGGGCCCCTTCGCCTGGGTCGTTCAAGATGAACGGATAAAACAAGGGGAGATCCCCCAGGAAGGCGTCGGGGGCGCACTCACCGGAGAGCCCCACGCTCTTGCCGGGGAGCCACTCCAGGGTCCCGTGCTTACCGAAGTGGATGATGGCATCGGCCTTCCAGTCATCCCTCAGCCAGCGGTAGAGGGCGTAGTAGTAATGCGGTGGCGGAAGGTCGGGCTGGTGGTAGATCGCGGCGGGGTCCATCCCATACCCGCGCGGGGGCTGGAGCGCCAGGAAAACGTTGCCCAGCTCGAGCCCCGCCAGGGCGATGCAACCGTCCTGAAAGTACGCCTCGCCAGGTGGCGGTCCCCACTGCTCGGTCATGGCATGCTGAAGAGACTCGGGCAGCTCGCGGAACCAACGCGCGTAACGCTCGGCCGGAACGCGCCCCGCGGCGTTGGCGAGCTGCTCGGTGGTCAAGATCGTCTCGTCATACGAACAACGATCAATTAAATCATGAATCAGGGTGTCGCCATGCTCCGGCACATTCTCCACTCGATAGCCTTCCACACGCATCGCCTGGAAGAACTGGATCAAGGACGCGGGCGTGTCGAGGCCGACGGCGTTGCCGATCCGCGACGCCTTCCCCGGAGCGTTGGTGAGGATCACGGCCACTCGCTTCGTCTCATTCGGAATCCGGGCGAGTCGGGCGAGCCGAGCACTGATGCCCGCCACTCGCGCCACCCGGTCGAGATCCGGCACGTAGCGTGGGGCATCCCCCGCTTCCCTGGCCCCGGCGAGAGTCGAGCCGTCCGCGCTCGTCTCCTTGAACGAGATCGGCACGGTGATGATCCGGCCGTCGAGTTCAGGGACCGCCACGTTCATGGCGGTGTCGAGCGGGCCGAGCCCTCTCGGGCTGGCCTCCCACTGCCTGCGCGGGGATCCGCTAGCGATCCCCTGCACGACCGGAACGTTCAGTCGTTCGAGGACCTGTACTGCCTCCCCTCCGGATTTGGCCGAGATCGAGCCATCGCGCAGGTCGGCGATCGCGAAGGAGAGGGTGGTCAGCAAGGCATCGATCCGCCGCTCCCCTTCTTGGTAGAAGAACTCGAAGGCGGCGGGCCAGGCCTCGAACCCTTGGGCATGCTCGGAAGCGGGCTCCTTGAGCGAGTTGGTGAAGACGGGGAGTGCGTTGACTCCAGCCGCGTCGAGCGCATCGACCAGGGCATTCACGAAGTCGAGGTTTCCACTCAGCCAGTGGGCTCGATAAAAGAGGAGGCCGACCGTGGGACGACTCAGGTCGTGGTGGTCCGCCCAGGTTTCGATCGTCGCCTCGTCGGGCAAGTCAGGGTGATAGATACCGTGACGTGGAAGCGTTCGAGGGGGCAGGGAACCGAGCTCGCCCCGGAGGAGGTCATCGGCCAGGAACCGGGCGAGGTGCTCCATGTTGGCGATCCCCCCCGAGCCCAGGTAGGCACGGGCCTGTTCGAGCACGGCGGAGGGGACCGTGGAGCCGGCCACGAACTCCGGAACGTTCGGCCCGACCGCGTTGATCAGCAAGAGCCTCAGATCCGTCTGCCGGGCGTACTGGGCCAGCTTTCGCCAGCCCGGCAAGTCATCGGGCCCGCCATGCACGCGCGCCACCACCACGCGGGCGACTCGGCCGCCGTCGTCCACGAGCGCGGCGAGGTGAGCGTCGGTCTTGACCCGGTTCAGGCTGGCCGTCCGAACCGAGGGGAGCTCGGCCGGCGTCGCCTCGAGCGCCCGCCGCATGGCGAGCAAATCCGTGTCGGCGTGCGAAAGGAGCAAGATTTCATCGACCAGGACCGACTCGGGGCGAATCAGGACCTCGCCGGCCTGATCCCCTTCCGCTTCGTCGGTGAGGATGGCCTCTTCCGGCCAGGCGTAATAGTCGAAGGCCAGCTCCGCGAGTTCGGCGGTCGGAGGCAAGAATCGGTCGGCCTCGAGCATCCGGTCGATGTAGTCGTAGATGGCCAGGATCTGGCTCTGGTGGTTGATCGACTGTAACCAGACGCGCCGGCCATCGAACAGGACGAGCGCCACGTTGAGCAGAGGACAGGGGCCGAGGCACCCGCTCATGGTCAACTGGACCCGGTCGCGAATGCCGCGTCGTTTATACTCTTGCTTGTAAAAGTCAATATAAACCGCCGGATTCCCTCGGTCGTCCCGTCCGCAGCAGCACCCACGCGCACAGACCAGGAGGTGCCCTCGCTTCGGTGAGACATGGATCGTCTTTCCATCGCTGCGCAGCACGCGCCGACGGATCCGCGGGCTCCCTTGCGTCGGAGCCGGCTGCGGGTTTTGCGTCTGCGCGGCGGAAGTTGGAGTCGATGTTGATGCGGGCGATTCCGGCACGGACGTCCACCTCTCAATAACAAAAAGGGCCAAACCTCGGCGGTTCCCCGTGAAAGAACGAGCCAGGAAGCTCGATCGAGTGATCATCGAGCGTGCAAAATCACCTCGGCCCCAACCGGGTCTTGCTCTGGTTGAGAGACCGTCCCGCGAAGGAGGCTGAGAAACGAGGGGATGTGCCCGGTTTTAGCCTGAACGAGCGTGGATACGGAACATTGAGGTCCGTTGCGTAATCACCACGCGGGGGAGGGCGACCACGCGAGAGCGGGAGAGAGTTGACTCGATGGCGGACGCGAGCACGGACATGCTGGTCTCCCTTCACCTTCCTCGAGGTGTAAGTGGGGGATGGGTCAGGGCGGGCGACCTGGCTTGCCGAGAGGAAAATGGCACGCATGAAACGGGCTCGGGCCGAAAAGGAATCGACCGAATCCGACGTTCAGAGGCCATCAAACCCTCGGCTTACAGTTGCGGGACAGCGCCGGAATTCCACCGGCTTCGCCGCTTCAATGCGCTCGGGGGAACCATTCCTTCGATCAATTGAAAGCGCATTCCGAACCACGGAGGCACCGCTATTTGACAAGGGCACACCCGGTTTGGTCAAGGGGTCAGAGATCCGCCCATTTCGTTGAGAGAGCTTGAGAGCCCGCTTGCCTAAAATGGGATCTCGGGGATTATCCAAATGCTCGTTCCATATCATTCAGCGAGGTCGCCAAGCCGACTCAGGAAACCCAAAGGCCGTCATTGACCGTTGCAAGGCGAGTTTCAAGACTTACGATCAGAGTATGAGGAGAAATAAAAAATGGATCCTGAGAATCGGCCCACGAACAAAGCCGTGCGGCCGGTCACGCGATGCCTCAAGAACTACCAAGCGAGTCCGGCTTGTTCAGCCTCACCCAGTCGGGTCGAACTCAGACGCAACATCTAAAACATAAACATTACACCACGAAAACGCCATGAACAATCCCGACGATCACGAAAATGCGCGAAACCCAACAAATCTTCCCGAAATCAGCCCGTTTCAATCCATTATGAGGCTGACGGGTTTAGCCGGCCTAGGAATCCTCTTTTGGGCATGGCAAATTGCTAATAATGGCTTTGTGTATTTTGAAGGCCTCTTGGCTCAAACACTTTTGCTTTTTCTTCTTCCAGGACTGATATTCAGTGGAGTCCTCGGACAACGAACAATGGAGCTCCAGATAATCACACTCACAATATTCTCAACGTTCTCAATGCTTGTTTCCGTCATCATTAATCCAAGACGTCACTATTTGGTCGATCTTGATTATTTTTATTTATGCTCCGTATTCGTCTTTCTTTTTGTCACAATTTTTAGGTACTGTATTATTCAAGACAATGGCCGAACAAGTCTAATATGGCCTCAATTTCGAGTCCGCTCGCTCCTCGTTGCCGTAATCTACGTTGCAATGGTGATGAGCCTGGGAATCAAAGCGAGAAAGATCGCGGATCTTGCCCGCGTTTACGAACAAAAGCTTTCGCTCAATTTATTCCATGAGGGAGAGTGGGAATCTCGCCTATTCTGGGAATTGAAGGCGGATGCCGACGCGGAATTCTCAAGACGTGAAGCCTACCGACTCGCTTCTCGGCCAATTCGTACCGACTCGGATCCTGCCACGGAAGACCAAACGTCCTATTTCCGCCTCCAAGAAAATGAGCCGTCTCATCAGATTCAGCCAGCCGCCCAAGCATCAAAGAGTGACAACCGGGCGACCAGATCGAACCCATCCAGAATAATTAAAACGATCAGACATTATTCTTTTCTCGTCAAAAAATACAAAGCAGCCATTCGCCGCCCCTGGATCCCGGTTCCTCCAGATCCATCAGCACCAAATGATTCTCATCAATAGAAAAACAATTCATTAAAACCTGAACACCCTAAAGATCAACAATTCTCAATTTCTTCATCACAGAAGAATTTGACGTCATCATGATATCGAAGTAAAAGCTTCTCCGTGCGTAGGGATGAGATAGAAGCGACAAGTTGACAGCCAATCTGGTGTCCGACCTGCCCAATCATGCCCCCCAGCAGCGACCCAACCCCGAATCCGCTCAGGACGATCCATCGGTTTCCGAACAAACGAACAAGCCCAGCGATCAGATTCGGGATCAGTACCGAGAGCCCAACGACAAAGACAAGCGCGAGCCCACTGTAAAAGGTAATCAGCGTCTTTCGCCACCGCGAGTGGAACTCGACCTGGCGGCGGATCTGCTCGACGTATTCCTCGTCCGAGACCCCCTTTGATCGGAACCATGACCAACGAGTCGACCCCATTTCACTCCTCACATTTCAATATTCAGTCGAAACCATCGCGTGGGATGAATTCACCAAGGCCTGACAGGTGGATAGGCAACCCTCATTTGCTCACGGGGCAATCCCGGCTAAGCATTGCCTTATTCCAGAAGCGTTGGTATCTCGCCCAATCATTGCCTTTCCAATTGCGGGCGGGACGCCCGCGCTCCCAGGGAGGGCCACCATTTAGCTCCGGCCGCGTGCCTTCGGCTCCATAGTGGAAAGGCGGGCGGGACGCCCGCGCTCCCAGGAAGCGAAACCTTGATATCCCGTCGCCCGCGACTCCATCCAGGTGGCCCACTCGGTCCCAAGAGATCGCTCAGATGCGAATGGGGCGTTTTCAACGTCTTTCGGCTCTAGAACCCATTGGCACAAGGTCCTTCGTGAAAAAGGGATCAAGGTTGGCAACCAGCCTTAAAAAAATGGGGGCGGAGTGGCGTATGACAGGATCAGGTTGGAAAAGGGAATCGACGAGGCCAGGTCCGGGACCGGGGAATTTCGGATGGGTGAGAATCGCGCGAGGGACAATCGTAATGGGCTTGGAGAAAGGGGGAGATTCTCTGTACAATTCCCCTTTCGCACCTCTTGGATGAGGATCTCCTCGTTATCCATTGGGGAATGGACCGGCCGAGGGACGACGGCAGGATGAACCTCCCTTGCCAGGATGGTCCACCCCCTTCTTGAAGGCACACCATGACGCTCCAGCAGACCGCCGATTCGTCATCACCGAAGTATGACAACAACGGGCAGTACAGCCGAAAAGGCATCTTGAGGTACGAACGAATCTTCGGCGAAGGGTACATCAGCACCGGCGGGCACGCCACCACTGAGTATCTCTGCACCAAGCTCGAAGGCCGGCTCCTGCCCGGCGCCCGGGTGCTCGACGTCGGATGCGGCATCGGTGGCGCCATGTTCTTTCTGGCCAAGGAGTACGGCGCCAAGGTCACAGGGATCGACCTGGCTCCCGAGATGATCGCCATCGCCCAGGAACGGGCGGAAGAACTGAAGGACTCGGTCAACGCCAAGTTCATCCTCGGCGACATCCTGGAAGAGCCGGCCGGCGAAACGTTCGACATCCTCTGGAGTCGCGACGCCCTGATGCACCTGCCCGACAAGGCCAAGCTCTTCACCCGCCTCCTCGACCTGCTCGAGCCGGGCGGAAAGCTCGTCATCACCGACTACTGCAAAGGCACGGGCGCGGGCTCGCCCGAGTTCCAGGCCTACGTCGCCTCGACCGGCTACAACCTGACCGACCCCGAAAACTACGGCAAAATCCTTGAGGCCGCCGGCTTCGTGGACGTGGTGGCCGAAGACGCCACCGACAAATTCATCGATATCATGAAGAACGAGTCCGCGCGCCTGAGCGCCAACCCCGAGGCGTTCGTCAAGGAGTTCAGCGAACAAGACCTGAACTACCTCCGCGACCGCTGGGCCATGAAAGACGTCTTCTGCAAGGCCGGCGATATGAAGTGGGGCATCTTCCAGGCCTGCAAGCCACGCTGAGCCAGGTGGTTGCTTCAAGGTGGCTCGATCCGGGACGGGAGCATCGTCCCTCCTTCCGATCGTCTCAACATACCGGCCGGTTCATCCCTCCGTTTCGCAGGGGTGAACCGGCCAATTTTTTATCACTACATGGTTCGTCGCGAACGCCGAAAAGGGAAGAAGAACGGCACAAGCGCGACGGGCTCGCGGAGAGATGGAAACCGATATTAACAATTCGTCATTAAGACACAAATAATTATCAGTAATTTTCAGAGACATTGTGCTTGGCTAGGCCGATTCCGGTTCGTGCTCCTAACACCAACATTCACCACTCGGCGAAAGCCGCGTTGTTCTCCCAAACGGGTTTCGCCCAAAGGATGCCCGGGCCACCTCCATCGTCGCAACCTTCTAACTTCAAACAAGTTACATACTAGCCACGAGCATGTCATTCACGGGCCCAATAGCCACGTGTGTATTGGAATTCGCCACTGGGCGGGGGCCGGGTCATCACATATTAATTTCATTCTTGATCCTCGGACCGAACCTGAAACCTCACGAATCGCTCCATTGTCTACTTGGTGTGTTGATCCCTTGAAACGCCGGTACAGGAGAGACAATGGCAACGGTCCTGATCCCCACCGCGAGGCTCGACTTGATTCTCCAAACGCCCGAGGAGGTCCTCGCGTGGGTCGATTCCTTACCTCCTGCTGACCGGGCAGAGGTTTCACCTGACTGGATCGCTCGCGTCAAGGAAACCGAGGTGGGTGATCCGTGGGCACTGGCCTATACCATCAAGGAGCGGGTGGGTGGAGTAACCGTCGGCACCTGTGCCTTCAAGGGGCCCCCAGACTCCGACGGCATGGTGGAGGTGGCCTATGGAATCGAACCGGAACATCAACGACGGGGGTATGCCACCGAGGCCGCGCAGGCTCTGGTGGACTTCGCATTCGCCAGTGGCCAGGTCAATCTTGTGCGTGCCCACTCCAAGACGGACAACAACCCCTCGCAACGTATCCTTGCCCGATGTGGGTTCCACCTGCTCGGCGAGGTGATTGACCCAGAGGACGGCCTGGTCTATCGCTGGGAACGAACGAAGTAAGCCATTACTTCTCAAAATCATTCTAGCACACAAAAAAAATACTATCCTTATTTTGTTATACTTACATTACATTTGCCTACGCCTTCATTTAAAATAATTCGCTCATTCGCATAATAATTTTTTAACAACCTACTACATTTAATTTCATTAATTTTTTTATGTTTATTTTCGATATTTTCCATTTAATGTCTATTGCGTCTTCTCAATCTCGCTGGACGAATATGAACTGTTAAAGTTAGAGTCGGTTCCATTGAGTTTAGCGGCACCGCTCTAACCGCGATCATGTTTTGTTCAACAAAGCGATATCAATCCAGGGAAGGGCATCATGAGATCGATTGAAGCAAAGTCGTGCTTCCGACATGGAACGGTTATCGTCATCACCCTTATCCTGATCCTGATTTCCAATTGTCACGCTATCGCCATCCAGGTGGATGAGGCCGCGATCTCGCAGCTTGTGCGTGATTTTGAACTTGGGAATGAACGCGCGCAGAAGGCGATTGGGGAGTTAACACGCATCGGCAAGCCGGCCGTCCCCAAGCTGCTTGAGGCTCTGAAGCAGGAATCCTCCGAGGTCCGTAGCGCGGCCATTGTCACGCTAGCGGGGATCGGTCCAGTTGATCCAAGCGTCTCTCAAGCACTGATCGAAGCGCTCGATCGCGTATCCGCGGAACCGCTTGAGTCGAGTCCATTCGATCATGAGGTATTTGTACTCTCGGTTGCACTCTATGCGATGGGACCGGAAGTTCGGCCGCGAGTGATCGCGGCCCTTGATCACAAGCGTCCGAATGCCCGAACGACGGCCGCGATGACTCTCAGTTGTTTCGCCCAGGACACGGAGGATCTGGAATTAAATAGCGGGGCCTTAATTGCGCATTCAGAGCCAATCCCGCTCGAAAATGCAACGATCCGCAAACTCATTGCTCTCACCGATGATGACTCCGGCTCAGTTCGTTACGCGTCCCTGGTGTCTCTTGCTGCCGTTCCCCCGGACGCACCATTGTCCACGGCCATCTTGCCGGTCCTGGTGAAGCGTGTTGACGACGATGATGAAATCGTCCGCGGTGCCGCGACGGTGGCGATCACGGCGTATGGCGAGCGTGCCGTCGATGCCTTGCCCGTCCTCATGAAGAGGTTCAAGGATTTTGACGGTTCCTACATCGTGCATCAAAACACCTTCGGCGACGCCATCGGCGCCATGGGTGCGGCAGCCGCCCCCGCTGTCCCCATGCTTGTCGAAGCCGCGAAGTCCCCAAAGACCTGGATGCGCGAGGGGGCCATCTACACCCTGGGCCGCATTGGTTCCAAGGTCGAGGGGGTCATGCCCGCCCTGCGGAACGCCTTGAATGATCCGGCAGACACCGTGCGTCGCGAGGCCGAAAATGCCCTGAAGCCTTCATTAGAGCCCAGGTTAGCTAGATTGCTTGAAAAGTTAAACAGCCGAAACCCGAATGTGGCCAGAAACGCACTCAATGACCTTCGCGGCCGAGGGGCCGAAGGCGTGGAGATTCTGATCCCTCACCTTGGGAATTCCAAGGAAAGTCTCGAACAAGAGGTCTTCTCGCTTCTCCGTCAGATCGGTGAGCCCGCGATTCCACGGGTCGTCAAGGCGTTGGAGCACGAGAATCCAGACGTTAGGCGCGGGGCCGCCGACGTACTTGGCTCATTTGGAAAGCCCGCCGCGAACGCCGCCGATCGTTTAGCCCTACTGCATCGAACGGACCCCATCCCTGAAGTGCGATTCCATGCGGCCCTCGCCTTGGCCTCGACTCGCCCAGGAGACGAGTTGGGGCTAACCGCTCTCGTCAAGGCTAAGACCCCTCAAAAAAACGACGACGATCAATCCTTCTGGACGAAAGAGATCATCAACCGCGTCGCACTGGCACTGGGGCGATGGCAGACTCCGGAGGCTGTAGGGGCTCTGATCGAAGCGCAAAGACGCATCACGTCTAGTAAATCCAGGGCAAGTTCTGATCCCGACGACTCTCTGGCCAAACCCTTGATCGAGGCAGGCCCCATCGCCATCCCAGCGTTAATCGAGGCTCTTGAAAGCGAGGTGATTACTCCCGTACTCGCTTCCGCTCTCGCGGGACTCGGCGAGGCTGCCTTGCCGGGCCTGATCGACGCGCTGAAGTCGGACATCACGCTTCGCCGAGCCGGGGCGGCGAAGAGTCTGAAGATCCTTGCCGAGTCCCACCGCCAGGAGGCTCGCCCAGCGAGTCCGAGTTTGATCGCGGCTCTGGAAGATGACGACGCTCGTGTCAGGAGGGAGGTAGCCCAGGCGCTGGGCGCCTTCGGTCCCGAGGCAGAGGCGGGGAAAGCGGGACTCGTCCAGCTCCTAAAGGACCCGGACCGTGATGTCAGCGAAGCGGCCTCTTACGCATTGGTCGCCATGCCTCCCGTGGCCGAGACGATGCTCCTTACCCTCTTGCAGTGGATCTCGTCACGCGATCAACACACGCGAGATCACGCACGACAGGTCATCCAACGTCTGGGGGATGACGCGATCCCACCGCTCCTGAAGCTCCTCCGTTCGGAAGACCCAATTAAACGTCGTGGTGCGGCAAAGGCGATAAACTCTCTCGACTTCGATGTGGTTCGACGTAACGCGCAAACGCTTGCCACTCCTCTCGTTGCGACTCTCTCGAGGGATGATTCGACCGCGAAAAGCGCTTTAGGGGTACTGGAGTGTTTCGGAGGGGTGGGTGGCCAGGCCGCCCAGAAGCTGACCGCGCTTGTTGATCACGAGTCTGCCCAGATGAGACGTGCCGTGGTCAAGCTGCTCCGCCATGAAGGTGAAGTGGCCGTCCCCGCCCTCCTGCGGGCAGCCGGAGACCCGGACCTGGAGGTTCGTGCTCTCGCCGCGATGAGCCTGGGAGGAGACGTATTCCATCCTCGTCCTCTATCGCCGAAGTCGCTCGCTGGTCTGCTTGAAGCCTACAAGGCGCCGGAGGCCTCGGTACGTGCCGCGGCCATCGGCGCCCTGGGGATTGCGAATACGGATGGATCTTTAGGACTGCTCGGGCGACTGAGCTTGCTGGCGGGCTTCAACCCTCGGCCAAGCGAGACCGAGATTGAGGTAGCTAAACAACTGGGAATGGCTCTCGATGATACCGATGTGTCCGTGAGGACGGCGGCGGCGAAGGGCCTCTCCAGAATTCGTCCCACAGTGCCTGGAGCCGTCGACTCCTTGATGCGTTCCCTGGGAGACAAGGCTCAACTCGTTCGGAACCAAGCCGCCCAGGGGCTATCGGGGATGGAATCTCCCGACATACCCAGACTCGCGACTCTGCTCTCCGAGGACCGGGAGGAATTTCGCATGGGTGCGGCCGAAGCACTGGCCCGTATGTACGACAAAGACTTCCGTCCCGCCTACGAAGCTCTCTTGGCAACCCTCGAAGACCCTTCGGCCGGCGTACGAGAAGCGGCGGCCCATGCTGTCTCGCGGATTGTGTCGTTCGACGAAATCGAATTCGAGCCATTCAGCACGCGCTGCCGTGAAGCGTTGAGGAACAGTTGGAAGCACAACACCCCAAAAGCGCGACGCACAACCTTGGAAATTCTGCAAAAGCTCGGGCCCGATGAGACGACTCTCTCCGTTTTGATCGCCGCTCTGAAGGATGAAGACACCTCGGTTCGCCATGACGCGGTCGGGATACTGGAAAAACTCGGGCCCCGAGCCATTCAGGCACTTCCGGCGCTGCGAGAAGCTTGCGACGATAAAGATGAGTCAATTCGTTCCGTGGCTCGCCGAGCAATTAAAAACATCGAGAACTAGTACTTCGTCATAACTAAGACGAATCAATTTAATGAGGTCGTACATTTACCATATTGTCCGATGCTCGGCTGTCCCCCTTTTCCGCTCAAGGGCTCAAGACTCTAGCAAAGCAGGCATCTTGACAAAGGTTCATCATCTATTCTAGAACAAGACCAGCAACGGCGGTGCTCCAAGCGGGTGGTTTGGCCTTTCGATCCGTTCGCGTGATCTGGCCCCACCTCTCCGGGGTTACCCCGGGGCAAGCGGTTCTCTGAGTTTTTCAGCGCGCGACCGGGAAATACGCCCTTCGGACGTATCACCCATCGCGCCGGACGTGACAGGTTGGAGACACCGCCGTTGCCATCCCTATCCCGATCCGCCTTGATCGCGCGAGGGCTCGCCCAGGTTCTAGCGACCGGTCCCTGGGAGCCGGAATGGCTCGAGTCACGAGCCAAGGCCTGGCTCGGAGGAAGTCCGCGGTGGATTCGCCCATTCCTCAATCGGCTCATGGCTCGGTTCGGCCCGAATCGACGCCCTCGAATCGCGGAGCTTGCCAGCGCCATTCAGGAGGACCGCGGCTATCAGCGAGCCTTGCAACGCGCGACGTTGGAACCAAGGTGGGGGACGCAGCTTGAATCAACCATGTGGCCCGAGCGCGGAGCTCCGCGAACGTGGGATGTACCGGTCATCACCAACGACCGAGCCCTGGCGAATTTCCTCGGGCTAACCTGCCTCGAGCTCGACTGGTTCGCCGACCTCCAGGGCCGCAATCGGCAATGGTGCGAGGGTCCGCTCCAGCACTATCTCTATCGCTGGCAATCGAAGCGGTCGGGGGGAACCGCTCGGTTGATCGAGGCGCCCAAGGAGAAGCTACGGATCCTTCAGCGGAAGATCCTCGACGCGATCCTTCAGCCCATCCCTCCGCACGACGCCGCGCACGGGTTCAGGGCGGGGCGATCCATTCGAACGTACGCCGCCCCGCATGTCGGCCGCACGGTGGTCCTCAAGATGGACTTACAACACTTCTTCCCAACGATCAGCAGGACGCGCGTGGAGGCGGTTTTCCGAACGGCTGGGTATCCCGAACCGGTGGCGAAACGGCTGGCGGGGCTTTGCACCAATCGCGTGCCGAGTCGCGTCCTCGCCGACCCGCGCGGGGCCCTGTCAGGGGCGGTTCCTCAGGGTTGGCGGGATCAGAAAATGTTCAAAGCTCCCCACCTTCCTCAAGGGGCTCCCACCTCCCCCGCGCTGGCCAACCTCTGCGCGTACCGGCTCGATTGCCGTCTCGCCGGCCTGGCCGTGAAGGCTGGGGGGACCTATACCCGGTACGCCGACGACCTGGCGTTCTCGGGAGACATCTCGTTCTGCCAAAAGACGGAACGGTTTGCCGCGCACGTTGCCGCGGCCGTCCTGGAGGAAGGCTGGCAAGTCCAGTTCCATAAGACCCGAACGATGCGCCAGGGAGTTCGCCAGCAGGTTGCGGGAGTCGTGGTGAACGATCGGCCCAACCTCGCCCGGCCGGAATTCGACCGGCTCAAGGCAACCCTGCACAATTGCCTGAAACTAGGTCCCCAGTCTCAGAACCGACAGAGCCATCCCGACTTCAAGGCCCATCTTCAAGGGAGAATCGCCCACCTCGCCAGCCTTAATGCTGAGCGAGGAGCCAGACTCCATCACCTGTTCACGCGGATCACCTGGTAGCCGGGCCTTGACCGGGCTTGGGGCCCGCGAACTCACCTCGACGGATCCTCAATTTGGTGGATCTTGCCCCTCTCCACGGATAGAGTTCGACCACCTTGGGGAAGCGTTCGCGGCGTTTTGCCTTGAGCGAACCCTTGCGCGTTACAGGAAACTTAGCCGAAAGCCCACACCCTTTAGGGGTGGGATGAAGGCGTGTGGTCTTGATGGATCGGCCAATTGCGGATAGCGTGAAACTGCCTCGTAAGAGGCCGTTCTTTGGAAA